>Ga0302154_10004143_pt1 | contig 10380 bp, 9 predicted proteins | sample I_Bog_N2_3_FD_193507 | JGI IMG/M metagenome (GOLD analysis project Ga0302154, IMG submission 193507) | Peat permafrost microbial communities from Stordalen Mire near Abisko, Sweden - I_Bog_N2_3 | ecosystem: Environmental > Terrestrial > Soil > Wetlands > Peat | place: Sweden: Abisko, Stordalen...
AGAGGGAGGCCCCAGGCAGCGCCGTTGTGTGCATCTAACCGCGCAGACGGCGGGAACGAGGTGAGGCTCCGCCCTCAGGAGATATGCCATGACCAAGACCCACAGTTCGATTGCTACCGACAGTGCCGAGGAGTTGCGCGCGCTGATCGGGGATGATGCCACCGCGACCTTTGAGAGCGACCCGAAGTTCGTTGAGTCCAACCCGACGGCGAACGCCTCCACTGAGAGCGTGGAGGTGCAGCGCGACACCGACGATACCGCAGACAGCGAAGAAGAGATTGAAGATGCGGAACTGGAAGATGAGGACGTGGATGACGGCGAACTCGACGAAGAAGAGGTAGAAGACGAGGAAGCTGAGACCGATGCGGTCGTCGACAAGGCGCTGCGGATGTAAGCTGGGCCTGAGAGTCTGTGAAGGAGTGGGACGATGACCAAACAAACCCTGTGGAAGGGCCTGGTGGCGGGCGCGGTTGCCGGCGCGGTAGCGACGCTGGCCAAGACCATTGCGGAGAAGTATTATCCGCCGCGGACGCACGGCGAGCCGGAGCCGTCGGCGGCGCTCGCGGAGAAGCTCGCCGGGCACCAGCTGGACCGCAAGACCAAGGCTGTTGCCAGCGGGGCGATCCACTGGGGCTTCGGCGTGGCTGCGGGCGCGGCTTATGGCGCGCTGGCGGAGTACTATCCGGCGGCCAGTTCGCGGGGCGGCGCGACCTTTGGGCTAACGCTGCTGGCGCTGACCCATGAGACGGCCCTGCCGGCGTTGGGCCTGGAGGCGCCGGCAGAAGAGCAGACGGCGCGCGAGCACTCCAGCGAAGCGGCGACCCACGTGGTGTATGGCGTGGTCGCGGAGCGGGTGCGGAGGCTGGCACGGCGGGTGCTGGGCTAAGTCGGATGGGCGCGTGAATTGATTTCAATCCCGCAAAGCGACATGCGGCAATCGTTTATACGATGGGAGACGTGCGGTACTCGGTGAGGATTCGACCGGAGCAAGGGCTAGAATCGGTATTGACCTCATGACGCATGCCTCTTCAGTGAAGACGATTCGCTCTGCAAGCCGCGAGAAGCATCCCCGGCGCGTGGTGATTGTTGGGGCCGGACCCGGCGGTCTGGCGACGGCCATGCTGCTGGCACGCTCCGGCGTACAGGTGACCGTGGTGGAGAAGCACGCCCGGGTGGGCGGGCGCACCGCGACGCTCCAACGGGACGGCTTCAAGTTCGATATTGGACCTACCTTCTTCCTCTATCCGCGGGTGCTGCGCGAGATCTTTCGCGACGCCGGCTACGATCTGGACCGCGAGGTGCCGATGAAGCGCCTGGATCCGCAGTACCAGCTGGTGTTCGGCAATGGCGGCGGCCGGATCGACGCCACGGCCGATGTGGAGCGGATGGAGCGGCAGATTGCAGCCATCTCGCCGGCCGATGCGGTGCAGTTCAAGAACTTCCTCAGCCGCAACCGCGAGAAGCTGGCGAGCTTTCTGCCGGTGCTGGAGAGCCCGTTCGAGAGCTGGCGCGACCTGATGAGGCCGGAGATCCTGAAGCTGCTGCCGCTTATGAAGCCGTGGCTGAGCCTGGACGGCGACCTGCGCACCCACTTCAAGGATGAGCGCATCCGGCTGGGCTTCAGCTTTCAGTCGAAGTACCTGGGCATGAGCCCGTTCCGCTGCCCTTCGCTGTTCTCCATCCTCTCCTTCCTGGAGTACGAGCACGGCGTATTTCATCCCGTCGGCGGCTGCGGCGCGGTGACCGCCGCGATGGCGCGCATCTGCGAGGAGATGGGCGTGGAGATGCTGCTGGATGAGCCGGTGGAAGAGGTGCTGATCGACCGGGGCCACGCCGTGGGGGTGCGCACCGCAAAGCGCAAGCTACAGGCTGACTCGGTGGTGGTGAACGCGGACTTTGCCGATGCGATGCGCCGGCTGGTGCCGGGCCGGCACCGCAAGAAGTGGAGCGACAAGCGCATCGCGGGCAAGCGGTTCTCGTGCTCGACGTTCATGATGTACCTGGGCATCGAGGGACGCTACAACGACGTGGCGCACCACACGATCTACCTTGCAGAGAACTACCGGCAGAACCTGCGTGACATTGAAGACCTGCACCGGCTCTCGGAGAACCCGTCCTTCTACGTGCAGAACGCGTCCGTGACGGACCCGACACTGGCGCCGGCGGGGCATTCGACGCTGTACGTGCTGGTTCCGGTGACGCATGAGACGGGACTCATCGACTGGGAGCAGGAGGCGGCTAAGTTCCGCGCGCTGGCGCTGCGGCAGTTGGAGCGCATCGGCATACGCGATGTGGAGCGTAGAATTCGAACGGAGCAGATTATGACTCCACGCGGGTGGGGCGAGGAGTTTGGATTGTTCCGGGGAGCGACGTTTTCCATGGCACATTCGCTGAACCAGATGCTGCACCGTCGGCCGCACAACCGCTTTGAGGACGTGCAGGGAATGTACCTGACAGGCGGCGGAACGCACCCCGGCTCGGGGCTGCCCGTAATCTTTCAGTCGGCCCGCATCAGTTCGCGGCTGCTGCTGGAGGACCTGGGGCTGGAGCCGCAGTGGGCCGGGACAGCGGATTTTTCCGTGGAGAGCGACAGCTTGCAGGTGGCGTCGTGAGAGCGCAACTGGAAGAGATGGAGATGCCGGCCGCGGTCGCGGAGCCGCGGCGGCCCTTATGCGCGCGGTTTTGCGGCGCGGGCGCGACACGCGTGGATCTGCATTGGGCGGCGATGCCGGTACGGAGCCGGCTGCGAGTGCTGCGCGCGGCGCGGCAGCGCATGGCGCAGTGTGCTGAGGAGTTTGCCGCTGCCATCTCGCCGGCGCTGGCCCGCACCAAGGCCGACACACTACTGACCGAGCTGCTGCCGTTGCTGGGCGCCTGCAAGTTTCTGGAGCGCGACGCGGAGCAGCTGCTGCGACCACGCAGGCTGGGATTCAGCGGGCGTCCACTGTGGCTGGGCGGCGTGCGCGCCGAGGTGCACCGCGAACCACTGGGGCATGTGCTGGTGATTGGGCCCGCAAACTTTCCGCTGTTCGTGCCTGGAGTGCAGGCGCTGCAGGCCCTGGCCGCCGGCAACACCGTTACATGGAAGCCGGGCACGGGCGGAGGCGCGGTCGCCCTGCTGGTGGCGCGCGCGCTGCGCGAGGCCGGCCTGCCTGAAGGCGTTCTGACAGTAACCGGGGAGAGTGTCCAGGCCGCGCAGCAGGAGTTGGAACGCGGCGCGGACAAGGTCGTCTTTACCGGGTCATCCGAAAGTGGGCGCGCCGTGCTGACCCAGTTGGCGGCAACAGTAACTCCGTCGGTAATGGAGCTCTCCGGCGCGGATGCAGTAGTGGTGACTCCGGGGGCGTCGCTGCAGGGCGTCGCGAAGGCCGTCGCATTTGGACTGCGGTTGAATGGTGGCGCGGTGTGCATGTCTCCGCGGCGGCTGTTTGCTACCCATGCGACGATGGCAGCGCTGCGGCCGCTGATGGACGCTGAGTTGGAGAAGCTGCCTCCGGTGGCGCTGGATATACGCATGGCAGGTCGTTTGCGGGCGCTGGTGGACGATGCGGTACGTGAAGGCGCGGTGGTGCGCGGAACCGTGCAAAGCAATGCGCAACGGCCCTTGGTGGTCGACGGAGCGCGGGCGACGATGGCGATTGCATGCAGCGACATCTTCGCGCCGGTGATCTCGCTTATCGAGACCGAGTCCTTGCTGCACCTGACGGAGTTGTATGAGGAGTGCCCGTATGCGCTGACCCTGGCCATCTTCTGCGCCCCGCAGGAGAAGAAGAAGGCGCTGGCGCTGGCACGCGAGTTGCGCGCCGGGACGGTGCTGATCAACGACGTGATTGCGCCGACCGTGGACCCGCGTGTGCCCTTTGGCGGCCGCGGAGCCAGCGGCTATGGCGTGACGCGCGGCGCCGAGGGTCTGCTGGAGATGACCGCGGTGAAGACGTTGCTGGTACGTCGCGGCGGGGTGATGCTGCACCTGGACGCGACGCGCGATGTGGATATGCCGATGTTCAGCGGGGCCATTGAAGCGATGCACGGCAAGGGGTGGTCGCGGCGCTGGAGAGCGTTGTGGCAGGCGATGAGCGCGGCGCGCACCCGAAAGTAGCATCCGCTTGAAATACTGAACTCTCTCCGCTCCGCATCGCGGCTACACCGCGATGCTTCGGTAGAGATGACGCTTCGATAGAAGACTTTGAGGAGAACGGATGCGCGTTGGTGTGATTGGGTCGGGACTGGCGGGACTGGCGGCGGCGTGTACGCTGGCGGCGCGCGGGTATGAGGTTGAAGTCTTTGAGAAGAATGCCTGGCTCGGCGGCAAGGCCGCGCAACTACGCGAGCAAGGCTTCCGCTTTGACATGGGACCGACGATCCTGATTCAGCCGTCGGTGCTGCGCAAGATCTTCGCCGAGGCCGGTCGCAGCCTGGAAGACTACGTTCCTATGGTGCGGCTCGACCCGCAATGGCGCTGCTTCTTCGACGACGGCGCGACGATCGACCTGCTCGACGATGAGACCGCCATGGCCGCCGATCTCGAGACGCGCTTCCCCGGCATGGGTGCGAAGTACAAACAACTGATGGCGCTGAGCGAGGAGCTGCACGGCATCAGCGACCGATTCTTCTTCTGGAAGTCAGTGGGCTCCATGATGGACACCTTCGACATCGGCGGCGCATTCGACATCAAGGTGCTGCGCGACGTGCTGAAGATGCGGCTGGGCAAGACCGTCGCGGGAACCATCCGCGAGTTCATCGCGGAGCCCAACACCGCGCAGATGCTGGACCACATGGTGCAGTATGTGGGCTCCAGCCCGGACGCTTCGCCGGCGATCCTGACGGCGATCGGCTCCATGCAGATGGACGAAGGCATCTGGTATCCGGTGGGCGGAACGCGCGCGGTGCCGGAGGCGATGGTGAAGTTGGCCACCGAGCTGGGCGTGCGCTTCCACGTGAGCACTGATGTCGCGAAGATACTGACTACGGGCGGCAAACACGGAGCGGTGACCGGCCTGATAACGACGATGGGCGATACCCATATGTTTGACGCCATCGTGAGCAATGAGGACGCTGTGCGTACGCACCGCGAGCTGCTGGCCAGCACTGCTGCGGCGCGGGAGTTCGAGCACAAACGCAGCTATGAGCCGGCGTGTTCCGGCGTGGTGCTGTATCTCGGATTGAGTCGTCGCTATGAGCATCTGGCGCACCACGACTTCGTCTTCTCGCGCGATCCGCACGAGGAATTTCATGCCATCTACGATCTAGGCGAACCCGCTCCCGACCCGACCTGCTACCTCGCCTGCACCGCGGCGACCGATGCAACGAGCGCTCCGTCGGGCGGCGAGGCGATGTATGTGCTGGTGCATACACCCTACCTGCGGCCGCATCACGACTGGAAGAAGATGTTTCCCGCCTACCGGCAGGTGATCCTGGACAAGTTGAAGCGCACCGCCGGCTGCGAGGACATTGAGCAGCGCATTGTGTTTGAGCGCGCGCTGACGCCGCAGGACATCCACGACCGCTACCGTGTGCTGAATGGTGCGATCTACGGCATCTCGTCGCACGGCCGGTTCTTGGGCGCGTTCAAGCCGGCGAACCGAAGCAGCGTGGTTCCGGGCCTGTATCTGGCCGGCGGCGCGGCGCACCCCGGCCCGGGCATGCCGATGGTGATGATGTCCGGCTGGATAGCGGCGGACTCTCTGGACGCCGATGCGAAGAGGTCGGCAGCGGCGTAAGACGGCAGCAGGATGCCACAATGAACTATGCACCCTGAACGCGAGGGACCGAAGGCCCGCGAGGTTCCGCCGATCTCGGCGTGGACGCTGCGCTTCTTCCACCGCATTATGCGCGGGTACTTTCGACGTCACTTTCGCGCAGTGATGGCGCAGTATGCGAAGCGGCTGACGGAGACGAGTGGCCCGCTCATCGTGTATGCCAATCACTCCTCTTGGTGGGACCCGATGGTGTGTCTCCTGTTGGCAAGCAAGCTGTTACCGCAGCGCCGCCACTATGCGCCGATGGACGCAGCTGCGCTGGAACGCTATCCCATCCTGCGGCGGCTAGGCATGTTTCCGGTGGAGATGGGCAGCGCGCGCGGCGCGGCGCAGTTTCTGCGCACCTCGCAAGCGGTACTCGAGAGCGGCGGCGTGCTGTGGATGACGCCTCAGGGGCGCTTTGTGGATGTGCGCGGTCCGCTCGAGTTCAAGCCGGGGCTTGGCGCGCTCGCCCTCCGCACGCCGGGCGTGACGCTGCTGCCACTGGCCATTGAGTACACCTTCTGGGATGAGCGGCTGCCGGAGGCGCTGGTCCGCTTCGGCGAGCCATTGCGTCCGACCGCAGACAACACAGCGGAGCAGGCGACGCAGCAGCTGCAGCAGGCGCTCGCCACGACGATGCAGGAGTTGAAGACCGCGGCGATGGCGCGCGACGCGAGTGCATTCCATGTGTTGCTGACCGGCGGGCGTGGGACGGGTGGATTCTATGCGCTGGGGCGAAGATTGCGTTCGGTCTTTACGGGGAGGCGCCACCAGGCGGACCACACCGAGCGCCGCGAGCGGTGATCCGAGGAGCGGCAACAGCTGGAGCGTGGGAGAATCACCTGCAATGGTTGTGACCATCATCGTCTCCACCGTCTTCGCCAGCCTGGCCTGCGCGGCTGTGCCGGCGGTGCTGTTTGTGGCGAATCTGCGGAGGTATCGCCCGCCCGAGGCAGCGACACAAGGCGACGCCGCGGTTGCAGTGCTGATACCAGCACGAAATGAAGAGGCCAACATCGGCGCGTGCCTCGCTTGCGTGCTCGCGACCCAGGGTGTGCGGCTGGAGGTGATGGTGCTGGACGACGAGTCGACAGACCGCACGGTGGAGATCGTGCGCGAGATAGCGGCACACGATGGACGTGTGCAACTGCTGACCGCGCCGCCTCTACCCACGGGGTGGAATGGCAAGCAGCATGCTTGCTGGATGCTGGCACAGGCCAGCCGAGCGCCGGTGATGCTGTTTCTCGATGCGGATGTGCGGTTGCATCCAGATGCCATCGCACGCTGCGTGGGAGAGCAACGCGCGCGGGCTATGCCGCTGCTCTCCGGCTTCCCGCGGCAGATTACGGTGGGTTGGATGGAAAAGCTGCTGCTGCCGCTGATCCACTTTGTGCTGCTGGGATTTCTGCCCATGCGCTGGATGCAGAAGACGACCAAACCTGCGTATGCGGCGGGGTGCGGGCAGTTCTTGTTGGCCGAGCGCACGGCGTACTTTGCCTGCGAAGGACACGCGGCGATCCGCGAGACGCGGCATGACGGCCTTCGGCTGCCGCAACTGTTTCGCAGGCACGGCTATCGCACAGACATCTTCGACCTGACGGAGCTGGCGGAGGTGCGGATGTACGACTCGACGGGCGCGGTGTGGAACGGGCTGGCGAAGAACGCGACCGAGGGTATCGCGACGCCCGCGCGGATTGCGCCGTTCACGGTGATGCTGGTGCTGGGGCAGATTTTCCCGGTGTTCCTGGCGGCCGCGTGGCTGGCAGTGTGTGTGAGCGTAAGGATGGTGGGAGCGACCTTCGATCAACCCGCTCTGGCCGCTGTGGTGAGTGCGGCGATTGCGCTGGCGCTGGCGGCGAGCTACCTGCCGCGGCTGCTGGCAGTACGGCGATTTCGTCAGCCGCTTGCATCGGCGCTGCTGCATCCGCTGGGCGTGACGTTGCTGCTGCTGGTGCAGTGGTACGCGCTGACGCGGCAGATCTCTGGCAGGCCGGTTGCGTGGCGGGCTAGGAGCTACTCCAGCGAGAGCGGCGAAGAGATCGGCTAGGACTTCTTGCGGGCTTCGCGCTGGCGGCGGCGTTGCTCTTCGTGGCGACGCTCAGCCTGCGCGAAGAGCGAGGAGAGAACTCCGGCGAGCGTGACGATGAGCGCGAGGCAGATTAGCGCGAGCGAGGTCATGCGCCAGAGCGAGGCGTCGCCGGGCGAGCCGGGCTGCTGGGCGATGTTGGTGAACGACAGCACGATGGAGACCAGCGAGAGCCCTCCGAGCGTGGCAGCGAGGATGTAGAGGTTGCGTCCCATAACTCAATCGCTATTTTACTTGGCCACTTGTACTGAAGAATCTTTCGACTTCCGTGATGTCGTCCGTCCGGCGATACGGCGGCAGCGAGTCGAGGAACGTTGCGCCGTAGCGCGTGGTGCGGATGCGGGGGTCGAGCAGCATCAGCACGCCGCGGTCGGAGAGCGAGCGGATGAGGCGGCCGAAGCCCTGTTTGAGCGCGAGGACCGCCTGCGGGACCTGGAGGTCGTTGAAGGCGTTGCCGCCGGCGGCGGCGATGGCGTCGGTGCGGGCCTTCATGATGGGGTCGCTGGGAACGGCGAAGGGCAGCTTGTCGATGATGACGCAGCTCAACTGCTCGCCTTGCACGTCCACGCCCTGCCAGAAGCTGCTGGTGCCGAAGAGGACGGCATTGGGCGTCTCGCGGAACTGCTGCAGCAGCACGTGGCGCGGCGCGGAGCCTTGCAGCAGCAGAGGGAACGGCAGTTGCGCAAGCAGGCGGTCGTGCAGCTCGCGCATCTGCGCGTGGCTGGTGAAGAGGCAGAAGGCGCGGCCGCGCGTGATCTCCAGCACGCGGCGAATCTTCTCCGCGGCCTGGGGCAGGAAGTCGGGGTCGCGCGGCGCGGGCATGGCGCGCGGCAGATAGAGCAGCGCCTGTGTGGCGTAGTCGAAGTGGCTCGGGACCACGAGCTCTTTGGGAAACGGAATGCCGAGGCGCTTCCTGAGATGGTCGAAGCTGGGTTTACCTTCGGAGTCGGCGACGGTGAGTGTGGCCGAGGTGAGGATGACGCTCGCGTAGTTGGCGAAGAGCGTCTCTGCGAGCAGTGTGGAGACGTCAATCGGCGTGGCCTGCAGGTGGGTGCTGAAGGCATGCGGCGGTGGTGGTCCTGACCCCACCCATGCCGACGATGAAGCCGTCGTCATGAATGGGCCACCCAATTCTGTTGCCTTGCGGGCGGCGCTGCGCAGGTTGCTGGTGGCGCGGCGCTCGATCCAGAAGACAGTGTTCGGGTCGGTGGATTCGAGGAGGAATTTCAGATGGTTGCGGATGTCGGTGGCGCGTTTGCGCAGACCGGTGGCTTCGTCCACTTCGCGCAGGTGGTCGAGCTCGCCTTCGAGGCGGATGAGGGCGTTGGTGGCGCCGAGATAGGCATCGCCGCTGGCTTCGAGGAAGTCGGGGCGGTCGGTGAACTCCAGGCGGCCGATGTGCGATGGACCACAAGGCAGCGAGCCGAAGAAGAGCCGCGAGCGCTCGCGCAGGCTGTGTGTGGCGCTCTCGATGGCCGGCGAGCTCGCCTGTTTGGCGCGGAGTATGGACTCGGTGTCGCGGGCGAGCTCGTCGAAGCGTGCGTTTGAGAGCGCGATGCCGAAGTACTGCGAGGCAACGTCCTCGAGCTCGTGCGCCTCGTCGAAGATCACCGCGGCAGCTTCGGGCAGGATTCCAGCGTCGGGCGAGCCCGCGGCCTGCTGCTTGATGGCGAGGTCGGCGAAGAAGAGGTGGTGGTTGACGATGACGATGTCCGACTCCAGCGCCTTGCGCCGCATCGACGTGATGAAGCAGCCCTCGTAGTTGGGGCAGCTCTGGCCAAGACAGACCTCGCTGCGCGCGTCGAGTTTGTGGAAGAGCGCGGACGACTCCGGCAGGTCGGCGATCTCGGCGCGGTCGCCGGTCTCGGTGGTGCGCTCCCACTGCAGGATGCTGTGGAACTGGGATATCTCGTCGAGACCGTGCAGCAGCGGGTTGTCGCGCAGCGCGTAGAGCTTCTGCTTGCAGAGATAGTTCGCGCGTCCCTTCATATAGCAGACACGCAGCGGGCCGAGCAGCGACTCGAGGAACGGGATGTCCTTGAAGTAAAGCTGTTCCTGCAGGTTCTTGGTTCCCGTGGAGATGATGATGCGCTGCTTCTGCTCGCGGGCGCGGCGCAGCGCGGGCAGCAGGTAGGCGAGCGTCTTGCCGGTTCCAGTGCCGGCCTCGACGATGAGATGGCGCTTGTCGGCGAAGCACTGCTCGATGGTCTTGGCCATCAGGTACTGGCCGGGACGGTGCTCAAAGGCCAGCGAGGAGTTGGCCAGCAGACCACCGGGGTGGAAGAAGTCATGCAGCGAGGGCAGCTTCTCCTCCTGGTCTCCGGAGAGACGTGGAGCTTCGGATTGGGCGGTGAGTGCCATGCGCTAGGTTGATGATAGTCGCCGTTTGTTCGCCGTGGTGGAACAAAGGCAAAGACGAACGCGAAGGACGCAAAGGAAGAGCGCAATGTGCGTAAAGGAACGGCAACGGTGCGATGGGTTCCTATAATGGAGAGTGATGCGCCACGGCGCGGGAGATTGCGGCCATGGCACCCAAGCAGAAGGACAAGAAGC
>Ga0302154_10004145_pt1 | contig 10380 bp, 7 predicted proteins | sample I_Bog_N2_3_FD_193507 | JGI IMG/M metagenome (GOLD analysis project Ga0302154, IMG submission 193507) | Peat permafrost microbial communities from Stordalen Mire near Abisko, Sweden - I_Bog_N2_3 | ecosystem: Environmental > Terrestrial > Soil > Wetlands > Peat | place: Sweden: Abisko, Stordalen...
TCGTGCCGCGTATAGCAGAGGAAGTCGCCGTCGATAGGAATGGTCTTGCCATGCACCTTATCGGCCCAGCCGGCAAAGTAGCGATAGCAGGCGACGGTCTTGGCAACATCCACCGCGCGGGCGACAGAGACAGGCTTGCCATTGTCGAGCGCCTCCAGTTGGGCCAGGCCCTCAGCGTTGGCCTCGATCAGATCGGCGAGGCGGTACAGCAGGCGTCCGCGTGCGGAGGCATTCATGGTTCGCCAAGGGCCATGCTCGAAGGCCTCGCGGGCCGCGTGCACAGCGGCGTCCACATCCGCCGCATCGGCTTCGGCGACCTGGCAGATCGCTTCGCCGGTGGACGGGTTGATGGTGGCAAAGGTGCGGCCCGACTCAGCGGCAACCCAGCGGTTGCCGATCAGGAGCTTGAGTTCGGGTAGAGCCACGTCCACATGATTCGGCAGAGAAACGGTAGAGGCCATCGAATGCTACTCCTGGTACGAGCTACTGCGGGTACGAGCTACTGTCCTGAGTCTAAAGTTGTCAGCATCATTGCAACTGGCATTGAGTTTGGGCGAGGACGAAATGTGGGGATTCTTCGCCTTCGGCTCAGAATGACAAGCGTTAAAAACGACAAGCGTTAAAAACAATGCGGCGGATACAAGCTACTGCGAGATCAAGCGCGCCCCACTCGTGTTCTGGTGCTTGCGCGCGTAGATAAAGTCCAGCCAATTCCTGTACACAACCGTTGCCGTCGAGTCCCATGTGCTCTGCAGCTTGCAACGGGCCAGTGCGGTGGCCAGGTCGGCCAGCAGATATTTGTCGCGGAAGACGACGGCCTGCTGGCGCAGTTCGTCCAACCCGCGCTCCGTGGCATCGTCGAAGTAGTTGTGCGGCGTGGAGGGATAGGCGTCGGACTGATGGTTCAGGTAGCGCTCCACATCTCTGCGATACTCGCGCAGCAGCGTGTCCGATTCGTACTCCGGATGTCCCTGGAAGAATACGAACAGGCTCGATCCCTGCTTCAGGAAGGTATCCACCTGCGCCTCGCGGGTGCGCGTGACCACCTGATACCCGCACGCCGCCAGGTCCGCTTCGGCGACGCTGTTCCAGCGGGAGTGCGCAACCTGGAAGCGCGGCGGAGCGCCTTCCGCCAGCCAGTGCCCGGGCTCGGGGACGCAATCGAATATGCCGCAATGCTTGGTGTCGCTCTTCTTGCGGGGGATGCCATCCATATGCAGCACTGCCGCGTGCGCCGCCAGGCACGACCACACCGTGGAGATGGTGTTGTGCTGCGCCCACTCCAGCACCTGCACAAAGCTGTCCCAGTAGGATTCGTCTCTCAGGTCCGGCGTCACCGGCTCCCGTCCGGTAACGATCAGGCCATCGAGGCGCTGGTCCCACAGTGTCTCCACGCTCAGGTATTTGCTGTGTCCGCTGTGTTCAGTTCGCGCCAGTCCTGGCAGCGCATACAGCAGCAGCCGCACCGGGATGTCGCCGGAGGCCGCATTGAGCAGCGAGAAGAACTGGCGCTGGGTCGCCTTGAAGGCCGCTTCCGGCATATTGTTGACGAGTCCAATCGTAATCGGCTGACCGGAATTGCCGCGCCGGTCCATGGCTGTCTCGCGGACGCGACCGCGGCTGGAGTCTAGAACGGGCATCGGCATCTCCTCTCCGAGAACGTTATGGACTGGTCGTCTATGGCTGGTTCGCGGCTGTGGCCACGGACAGCGCCTGGCTCAGGTCATCGACAATGTCGTCGATGTGTTCGATTCCGATGCTCAGCCGGATCATCTCCGGCGACACTCCAGCGCGCTGCTGCTGTGCGGGAGACATCTGCCGATGCGTGGTGGAAGCCGGATGGCAGGCCAGGCTCTTGGCGTCGCCCAGGTTCACCAGCCGCGTTACCAACTGCAGGGAGTCATGGAACCGGACCGCCGCCGGAAAACCTCCTTTGATCCCCAGGGTCATCAGCGAGCAGGCTTTGCCGCCCAGATACTTTTGCGCCAGCGGAAAGTAGGGACTCTCCTCGAACCCGGCATAGCGGACCCACTCCACCGCGGGATGAGCGCGCAGGAACTCGGCGACCTTCCTGCCGTTCTCCACATGGCGCTCCACACGCAGCGCCACCGTCTCCACTCCCTGCAACAGCAGGAAGGCGCTGAGCGGCGACAGCACCGCGCCCGTGGACCGCAGATACACGCTGCGGCAACGGGCGACGAAGGCCGTGCGGCCAAAGCGCTCCGTGTAGACCAGGTCATGATAGGAAACGTCCGGCTGGTTGAACATGGGGAACAGGGATGCGTGCGCCTTCCAGTCGAAGCGCCCGCTATCGACGATGGCTCCGCCCATGGTGGTGCCATGTCCGCCAAGAAACTTGGTCAGCGAGTGGAGCACGATGTCCGCCCCATGCTCGATCGGCCGCAGCAGGATGGGAGACGCCACGGTGTTATCCACGATCAGCGGCAATCCGTGATCGTGGGCCACGCGCGCCAGCGCTTCCAGGTCGCAGATGTTGCCCGCCGGATTGCCCACGCTCTCGCAGTAGACGGCGCGGGTGTTCTCGTCGATCAACCGGGCCATAGCGTCGGGCTGGTCGCTCTCCGCAAAGCGGACGGCAATGCCCTGGCTGGGCAGAACGTGTGCCAGCAGGGTATGCGTGGTGCCGTAGAGCTGCGGGACGGAGACGATGTTGCGGCCCATCTGCGCAACGTTGAGCAGCGCATAGCTTACGGCCGCCTGGCCGCTGCTGACGCACATTGCCTCCAGTCCGCCCTCCAGCGCCGCCACTCGCCGCTCCAGCACGGCGACCGTGGGGTTCTGGATGCGCGCGTAACGATATCCCTCCTCCTCCAGATTGAAGAGCGCGGCCGCATGGTCGGCACTGTCGAAGGCATGCGAGACGGTCTGATAGATGGGCACGGCCACAGACCGTGTGACCGGGTCGGGCTCGTAGCCTCCGTGGATTGCAATCGTCTCGCGCTTCATGGCCCCGTCCTTGTTCCGAGTGCGGTTTGTAGTTCGCCTGTAGTGGCGGCGCCCGTTCTGTCCTGCACTCGGCTCTCCGCAGGGACCAGGCTGTTCATCTGGCTCACCACCCACTCAATCTCTGCCTCTGTGGTTCTGAAGTTGGTAATGCACGCCCGTACCACGGGAACGCCGTGGAGCTTCGCCTCCGACATCCAGGCGATCTGCCGCTCGCGCAGCGCCGCTAGCAGCACCGCCGGCGTAAGCCCTTCGCGCGTGAAACACACCAGCGGCAGCGGCGTTGCATTCACAATGCGCCAGCCGCCGGCGATGAGCCGTTCGCGCAGCACCTGCCCCATGCGCGCCTGGTGGTCGATCATGGCAACATACCCGGACTCGCCCTGCTGGGCCAGCGCCATAAACAGCTTCAGTCCGATGAACCGCCGCGACCACTGCGCCGACGTGGTGAAAGGATCGAACGTCGCGGCAGCGTCGCCATGCGCAGCCGGCTTGGGCGGCATGTAGGAGACCTCCGCACGGAACGCCTGCGCCACGCTGTGGCGATGACGGCAGAAGAACATTCCGCAGCCCATGGGCACGGAGAGCCACTTGTGCGCGTCGCACGTGATGGAGTCCGCCAGCTCCGTGCCCGCCAGGTGATGCCGCAGCGTGGGAGAGACAACGGCCGCGCCGCCCCAGGCCGCATCGATGTGGAACCAGAGGCCGCTCTCCCGGCAAAAGCGCCCAAGCTCCGGCAGCGGATCGATAGCGCCGGCCGCCGTGGTACCCGCGTTGCCCACCACCATAAACGGCAGCAGCCCCGCGGCCCGATCCTGCGCCACCGCACTGCGCAGCTCCTCCACGTTCATCTTGAGCTGGCGATCCGTGCCGATCAGCCGCAGGTTGCGGCGGCCCAGCCCGGTCATGTGCGCAATCTTGTTGAAGCCGAAGTGCGCCTCCTCCGTCAGGTAGATGGCTGGTTCGCCGGGCAGACTGCGCAGGCCGGATTCTCCATAGCCGGGGTATGCGTGGGTCAGGGCAACCACAACGGCGGACAGATTCGCCTCCATGCCGCCGCTGGTAAAGGTTGCGATGGAACTCTCCGGCAGGCCGAATCGGGCCGCCAGCCACGCCAGCGTGTGCCGCTCAATCTCGTTGCCCGCGGGCGAGGTGCGCCAGTTCGCCAACTGCGGGTTGTACATGGCCACCAGCGTATCGGCAAGCACGGAGGCCAGCGTTACGCCGGGGTTGAATAGACCGAAGTAGCGCGGGTGGGTCACCTGCACCTGCCACTTCTTCAGCATCGCCTCCACGTCGGCGACGACGTCTTCCAGCGGCATGGGCTGCTGAAAGTCGTAGCGCGATTGCAGCCACGCGCGAATCTCCTCTGCCGTCACCTCAGGAAAGATGGGACCGGCGGCGATCTCCGACTCCAGCACTGCGAACTGGTCCCGGATTGGATCGACGAACATCCGCACGTTCCTTTCGTTGCCGTTGAGAAAGTTGCAGCTGAGAAAAAAGATGGGTGTGCTTCCAGTCTACCCGCAAACTACAGGCGGACGCCGCCGCTCTGAATTCGGCCGAACAATTCCTTGTCGAGCACAATGAATGCCTGACTCTCCACATCGTCGAAGTACATCGCGTCCGTGGTCGCAAGCGGATCGAATCCCTGGCGCACCAGCTCCGTCTTGGAGTACTTGAACGTGCCGGTGACCTCCGCCTGCGGGCAGAGGCGCAGGAACGCGGGTCGCGCATACGCGGGCAGAGCCTGCGCCAGGTGCGCGCGCAACTTCGCCAGATCCAGCTCGTCCGCAACCACGGCTGCCATCCCCACACGTCCCTCCACTCCGGGCACGGCAATGCCGTACACGGACGCGTGCCGCACGCCGGGAAACGCGCCAATCGCCGCTGCCACCTCGGCAGTGGACACGTTCTCGCCCTTGCGACGGAAGGTGTCGCCGATGCGATCGACAAAATAGTAGTATCCCTTGTCGTCCTTGCGCAGCAGGTCGCCGGTGCGGAACCACGCGTCTCCCGGCTTGAAGACGTTGCGCAGGATTTTCTGCTCGGAGTCCTTCTCGGCGAGGTAGCCCTCAAAGCGGCTGCCGATGCCCGAGGGATCGTCGACCACTTTGCCCAGCGCCTCGCCCGGCTGGTTGGGTCCACACGCGATGCAGAAGCCCTGCGCGTCCCGCTCCGGCAGCCCGGTCTCGCAATCGAATCGCACCAGCGCTGGAGAAAAGCGGTGCGCCAGGTAGGACGGAATGTGGCCGATAGCCCCGCGCTTTCCCTGCACATTGAACAACGACACCGCGCCCTCGGTCGCGGCATAGAACTCCAGAATGTGGGGGATGGCGAAGCGCTCCTTGAACGCGTCCCATATCTCGGGCGCCATCCCGTTGCCGCATGCCAGCCGGATGCGGTGCTCGGTTTCATCCGCCGCAGGCGCGGCGTGCAGCAGATAGCGGCACATCTCGCCGATGTATTGCAGCAGAGTGCAATCCCAACGCAGAACGTCGCCGGCAAAATGGCTGGCCGAGAACCGCTCGCGCAGCACCACCGAGCCACCGGCGACGAGCACCGAGCCCGGAGCCTGCACACCGCCGACGCTGTGATACATCGGCAGGCAGTTGAACATGCGGTCCTCCGGCTGCACCTCCATCATGCCGGCGAACCAGTGGCTCCACTGCATGGTGCGGGCGTGGCTTACCTTGGCCGGCTTGGGCAACCCGGTGGTCCCGGAGGTGTAGATATAGAGGGCCAGGTCGTCGATCTGCGGAGCGCGTTGCTCATCGCTGGTCAACGGCTCGCCGGATTGCAGTGCAACGTCGAGATCGATGCGCGGAATGCCAATGCGCCGCGGACCATGCGCCCAGACCACGGGCGCGGGCGACACATCGGCCAACGCGGCCAGCAGTGTCTCCACATACTCCGCGGACACAATGACCCGCTTGGGCGATACGGTGCGGATGCAGTGGGCCAGCGAAGCGCCGGTAAGGTTGGTGTTCAGCAGCGAGACCACCACGCCGACGCTGGTAATGCCCAGCCAGATCGCCATGTATTCCGGCCGATTGGTCATCAGCAGACAGACGACGTCGCCCGGCTCCAGCCCCTGTGCCAATGCCCATCGCGCATATCGATTGGACCGCGCGGCCAGGTCGTTGTACGTGAAACACTCGCGATCGGAGAGCAGTGCGGGAGCGTTGCCCTGCCGGGCCGCCACCTCTGCAATCACCGTCTGCAAAATCCTGCCACGGTTTCGCGCAATGGGAGCCGTCCGTTCCAGCGCACGTAACCAGGCGCGCGTGGCAGAGGCGCCGCCGGGGCCGGTCACGTCGCTGGTCCGGGCTCCGCTCATGTCGTGTTCCCCGCATCCACGGTCAGCACGGTCCCGGTGATATTTTTCGACCGGTCGTCCAGCAGGAACTCCACCGCATTCGCCACATCGTCCACGTCGACCAACCGCTTGAGCGCGCTGCGCCGTGCGATCGTCTCGCGCTGCTCCGCAGTCATTCCCTGGGTCATGTCGGTCTCGACGAACCCTGGAGCCACGGCATTGACGGTCACACCCATGCGGCCGACCTCCCGCGCCAGCGACCGGGTAAAGCCGAGCAGGGATGCCTTCGTGGCCGCATAGACCGAGAGGCCGCTATAGCCGTTGCTGGCCGTGACGGAGGAGATGTTGACGATCCGCCCGCCGCCATCGGCCATCATCGCGCGCACCACATACTTGGTCAGCACCATCGGCGAGGTGGTGTTCAGGCGCACCACCTGCTCGATCTGATGGACCGGCGTCATGGCCAGCACGCCTTCTACACTGATGCCTGCGTTGTTGACCAGGGCATGGATCGGGCCGAACTCCTTTCGCACCCGTTTCACCATCTCCGGGATGGCGTCGAGGTCCGCGAGATCGCACGGTACGAAATGGATCGAGCGCTGGGCCTCTGCCGCCGTACCCATGGCCGTGGTCAGCGCTTCGCTCTGCGTGCGGGCAACGGCGATGACGCGATAGCCGTGCTGCGCCAGCCGCTGGGCAATCCGCAGGCCCAGCCCTCGGCTTCCGCCGGTGACGATGGCGTTACGCATGGTGTCGCAGCATCTTTCCGCTCTCTGCCACCGCCAGCATGGGCACAAAGTGGATAGCGGCGGGGACCTTATGCAGCGCCAGCTCCCCGCGGCAGAACCGCAGGATGTCCTGCTGCAGCCGCTTGGAGCTGCCCGCTGCCAACGGCGGAGCCTTGAGCACAACATCGGCTACGACCAGCGCCCCGGTGATGGGATTCTTCTTCGGCCACACCAGCGAATTGCCCACCGCCGGATGCCGATTGATCACCGCCTCCACCTCCTCGGGATGCACCTTCATGCCGCCCACGTTGATGGTCCCGTCGCGTCGCCCCATATAGTAGTAGCGGCCGTCCCTCAGCTCCAGCACATCGCCGGTATCCACATAGCCGTCCTGGTCGCGCAGGCTCTGCCCCACGCCGCCCAGGTAGCGGGATGCGGTGCGGCTGGAGCGGACCCTGAGCGTGCCATCTGCCACCTTGAGCTCGACGTTGGGCGTGCCACCAATCCGGTCCGGGGGAATGCCCATCCGGCAGTCGTCCACCTCGAACGCCACACCCGCCTCCGTGGACGCGAAGGCATGCACAATCTTTGCCTGCGGATAGTACGCGTGCAGCTGGTTCAGGATTCCCTGGTCGGCGATCTCGCCGGACAGGCGAACGTATGAGGGCAGCATCTGGCCGGCTGCCGGGCTCATCAACGCCTGGCGCCAATGGGACGGCGTTCCAGAGATGTGGGTGACGCCGCATGCGCCGGCACGAGCCAGGAAGCCGGCGACCGGCTCCTCCGCCCCGCGCAGCACCAGCGATGTCCCAGTAAGCGCCGCACGAAGAAAGATCTGCAACCCGCCATAGCGGCGAATATCGTAAAACGTGCTCCAGGTCGTCGCCGCCGGGGCAGGGCGGCCGGTCTGGATCGCGCCCGCCAGACTGGCCAGCGTGTGGACCACCAGCTTCGGGCGACCCGTGGTGCCCGACGTCAGCAGCACCCACTCGGTCTCGCAGGATGACTCCCCATCCCATTCCGCCGCATGCGTGGCGACGCTGCGCCCCGCGGAGTGCATCGACACAACCCGTGCGTCCAGCGCTGCTTCCGCCGGCTGGTCGGTCAAGATCGTCTCCGCGCCCGCTGCATCCGCGACATACGGGAGGTGCTCCCGCGCAATGTCCGGCGGATACAGCACAAGCCGGCGGACCACTCCATCCAGTTGCAGCAGCGCGGCCGCCGCGTGGTACGGATCGACCGGAGCGAGAACCACCGACTGGCCGCGTAGATCGGCGATCCGGTTCGCGGAGAGAGAACCGGCGCCCAGTTCCAGCTCACTCCAGCTCCGCGCGTCGTGGCCGCCCACGTGTACGCGGGCCGGCGGATGGCCGGCCGTATGGAGCAAGCGCGAGAGAGAAGCAAGGCTGAGGTTCTGCATAGGTGTGGCAGTCACCGAGTCGGAGAGCGCCCTCGGAAAGTATGATCTTATGACGGCTCAATCAGGAAAAAAGCTTCGCACAGGAAAAAAGCTTCGCAGGATAGCATCCAGCCTGGCCAGCGTAGGAATCTGCTTGACCAGATCGAAGTCGTCAGTCGACGAGAAGCAGAGCCGCTGGCCGGAAAGGGCGGAAGGAGCTGCCGCTGGTGAGCGGCTCGTGCGATCCACTCTTCCGCCCGACAGCTCTTTCCCGCTGCCCGCACTCGCGCGGATCAGTTCGGCTGTGGGCCTTGCACGATGACATGCAGCAGGGCGCGCAGCAGCTCGACACCCTCAAACATATCCGCGCCTTCGCTGGGCGGGTCCAGAGCCATCTCCAGGAAGACCGCGCGGTAGAGTCCCTCCGTATGCGCGATGTCGCAGACGCCGTGCACATCGGTGTACACGAACTCCGCAGACCCCAACGACGCGGCCAGGCCGGCCAGGTAGCCCATGAACCTCTGGATATACCCCTCGAAGAAGGCCATGGTCAGCAGCGATTGCACACCCTGGAGTTTGCCCAGGAACAGCCGCACCTGTGTGAGCTCAGGACCAACCGCCAGCGCATCGGCCTCCGTAGGGAAGGCGTGGGCCGCCAGCGCAAACTCGCGCATCATATTCGGGTGGCTGTCGCGGCATTCCTCATAGAGGTTATCCATCAGGATCGGACGCGCCTGCTCCGAATGGACGGCAATATAGGTGGCCGTCATCCAATAGATGAAGTTGCCCTCGAGCACCGCCGTGTATCGCGCAATGATTCCGCGACGCTCGTCTGGGGTCAACTGTTCCGGGTTGGGAAGCTCTGCAATCAGGCCATCGACGATGGACGTGACCTGCTGCCGGATGGAATCTTCCAGTTGTGCAGCCAATACCTGGGGAGAGAGGAATGTCGTGCTCATCGTTTCCGCCTTTCATTTGACGTCCACTTGCTGGATCAACCGTCGTACGTGAAACGGATGTTTTCGATCTCCGGTCCTGGCCGGGCAGCGGCTGCGCCCATGTGGACCAGGGCTACTACTCCCACTGGTACAGGTTCAGTTGCGTGTTCCAGGCCGTCTTCCGTCCCGCCGGATGATTGGCCACCCGGGGCTCGCTCAACTCCGGCGAGCTCAAACTGAGCGCGCGCAACGCCTCTTCCAACGTCGCCGCCCTTCTAAAGTAGTGGCCCGCGGGGAAGGTCCTGCGCAGCACCTCCTGCACTCCGCGGCGAACGCCAACCAACCACACCTGAGACTCCGAGCCCCGGTCCTGATGCGTCAGCAGCGCCAGCAGCCCCGCGGCATCGGGCCAGATGGTGGTGGCGGAGGTAAGGTCCACGATCAGGGGGTCGCCGTTCTCCAGCTCGGTCTCCAGGTCGCGTTGCAACTTGGTGACGGCAGGGCCCGTGAAGTTGCCCGCCACCCTCACAATTACGGCGCTCTCGCGGCGCGTGATCGAGACCTTGGTGGCCTCCGTGGAGCGCGGCTGCACCGACGTCACAACCAGTTGCTGCGAGAGGTAGCGGAGCAGGAAGATCGCGTCCCCCAGGTACCTGGGGCCCATCCGGCGCGGCTCCCGCATAAAGCGGAAGACCCATTCCAGGCATAACCGCTGCATCCACATGGGAGCACGCACCTGCTTCTCCGAGAAGAAGTCGAAGGCCCCGCCCACTCCAATGCACACCGGCACGTTCAGCTGGTCGCGGTGCATGGCGAGCCACTTCTCCTGCTTGGGGTTCCCGAATGCGACCAGCAGGATGTCCGGCTTGGCCTCTTCGATCCGTTGCAGGATCATCGCGTGATCCATCTGATCCAACGCAGCCGCGGGGGGCGAGAGACGGCCGCACACAATGGCGCCGGGATACTCCCGGCAGACGCGCTGGAGCGCGCACTGCGAGCAGTCCTCCGACGCGCCCAGCAAAAAGATGCGGC
>Ga0302154_10004177_pt1 | contig 10323 bp, 10 predicted proteins | sample I_Bog_N2_3_FD_193507 | JGI IMG/M metagenome (GOLD analysis project Ga0302154, IMG submission 193507) | Peat permafrost microbial communities from Stordalen Mire near Abisko, Sweden - I_Bog_N2_3 | ecosystem: Environmental > Terrestrial > Soil > Wetlands > Peat | place: Sweden: Abisko, Stordalen...
GCCGCTGATCGTTTTCCTGTTGCTGGTGCTGTGGCGCCGGGCCGAGCGCGATGCGGCGGGCGCCGTGGGACGGGCGAGGGCTGCGGGGGAGCGGGTTTAGAAATCGCCATCGCCCGTCATTCCCGCGAACGCTGGAATGACGGGCGATATCATGGATCGCAGACGCTCCCCCTGGCTCGGATCATGTCACCAGCCCGATCGCGTCGCCATCCGCCCAGTTGCCGTGCAGACCAAAGCGCAGGCGGATCGGGATGTGCACGGTTGCCACCGGCCCCTTGGCGATGTCGAGCGCGTCGAAGATCAGCAGGTCGCTGCGTGCGTCGTCGAGGCGGTTGCACACTTGCACGATCCAGCCGTCGCCTTCGGGCGCGTCGGTCGCGCGGGGGACGAAGCATGGCTCTTGCAGGCTGCTGACCGGGCCGCACCACCAATGGGCTTCGGCGCCGGTTTCGAAATCCTTGTGGAACAGGCAGTTCATCAACAGGCCCCCGGCGCTGCCGCCGCGCAGTTCGACCGGGCGGGTCATGTCCATTTCGAGGAACCAGCCGTGGCGCGTCTTGCGTCCGGCAAAGCGGTCGTCGATGCGCGGAAATTCGGCGGACACTTCGGACAGGCGGTTGATCGCGGTAAAGCTGTCGTCGTTGCTGGCCGTGTCGACCACCCATTCGGTCGGCTTGCTCATCGCGGCCTGCGGGTCGAACGGGGCGCCATGCACATCGGGGAAGAACGGGAACATGTTGTTCTGTGCCTCGCAAGTGACGAAATGGATTTTGCTGCCCTCTTGCCAGGCGTTGAGCACGTGGCTGGCAAAGCAATTGTCGCGGCGGAACCAGCGGATGTCGGCATCGGTGACACCGTCGCGGCGGGGGATCAGGCCCAGATAGACCGGCATGGTCGTGTCGAAGCCGAAATGGGGCAGGCCCTGTTCGAGCCTTTCCCAACTGCCGATCGAGGGCACGATGTGGAGCACGAGATAATCCTGCGTGATCCCGAAATCGTGCATCATGCAGTAATAGGGTGCCTTGAACCACACTTCGCGGATCAGCGTGCCGTCGGGCGCGACTTCCATATAGGTCACATCGTCGCTGCACAGACCGCCGGCGGCATAGCCGATCGCGACCATGTTGCCATTGGCGTGATCGATCTTGGGATGCGCGGTAAAGGTCTGCCCGGTCATGCGCCCGCCAAACTTTTCAAAACCCAGCGTTTCCATGCTGACCGGGTCCAACAGCAGCGCCGGGCTGTCTTCTTTCATCGCCCAGAGCTTGCCGGCAAAGATAAAGGCATTGGTGTTGGCGGTCGAGCGGATCTCGCCTGCAACTTCGGGTGCGTCGGTCAGGGGATTGCGATAGGCGCCAAACAAGGCATGGCCTGCCGCATGTTCAAGCTGCCACTTGCGCGTCTTGGCCCAGCGCTGGCGGAAATCGACCTGACCGTCGTGGATATGAAACCGGGTGATCATGCCGTCGCCGTTGAACGCGATGTCGTCACCGAGTCGGGGAGGGAATTGCGGATCCGGCTGAACGCGGTAGAACGCACCGGACATACCGGGCGGTATTGTGCCTTCATGTGCCAGATCGGCGATGTCGGCTTCGATCCGCGAAGGCGTGTTGAATCCGGTAAATGCAGGTGTCTGTGGAAAATGGGCCATGGACATCGCTCTCAAATGTTATTGTATGCTGCACTGACAATCCTCCAGGGAATCGTGGATGGCAAGACCAAAAGAGACACTTGTACCGACCACCCCGCATGTCGCGGGCGACGATGACATTGGCGAAATCCGCTCGATCGTCGGGTTTCACATCCGCCTTGCGCATGGCGCGACCTATCGCCATTTTACCGAGACGTTCAGCCATATCGATCTCACGCAGAAACAGGTTTCGGTCCTGTGGCTGGTCGATGATCATCCCGATATTGCCCAGACCGACCTTGCCCAGCGCATGCGCATGGACCGGGCGACGACGATGGCGATTGTCAACCGTCTGCAGGATCGCGGCTATCTCGTGCGCGGGGCATCGCTGACCGACCGCCGCAAACAGACGCTCAATCTGACCGATGGCGGGCGGGCTGCGCTGGTGCAGGCCAAAGACGCGATCCGCGAGCACGAACGCTGGCTCAAATCGCGCTTTACCGACAAGGAAATCGAGGTTCTGATCGAGATGCTGACTCGAATTCACGAATAGTTTGTGCCCCCATAACAACAATAAGCGGGAGAGTAAGTCGATGAGCCAGCCAAACGCTGCGGCGTTGATCGAAGAGTCGCCGATGCGTGCACGGCAATGGCTGGCGGTCGGCGTGACCGTGCTGCTCAACGCGCTCGATGGCTTTGATGTCTTGTCGAGCGCGTTTGCCGGGCCGGGGATAAAGGCGGAATGGCATCTGGGGCCCGACGGGCTCGGGATCGTGCTGTCGATGGAACTGATCGGCATGGGGGTGGGCTCGGTCGTGCTTGGCGGCATGGCCGATCGTTTCGGGCGACGACCGGCGATTCTGGCGTGCCTGATGCTGATGGTCGTGGGCATGTTCGGCGCGGCGACGGCGTCTTCGGCGCCAATCCTGTCGGCCTGGCGCGTGCTGACCGGGCTGGGCATCGGCGGGATGCTGGCGGCGGTCAACGCGCTGACTCATGAATTGTCGAATGCGGCGCGGCGCAGCTTTGCCATGGCGCTGATGGTGATCGGCTATCCGCTGGGGGCATTTCTGGGCGGACTGGTCGCTTCGGCCCTGCTGGCGCAGCATGGCTGGCGGATTGTGTTCGCGCTGGGCGGAGGGATGACGCTTGCGCTGATCCCGCTGTTTGCGATGCTGGTGCCCGAACCGCCCGCGTGGCTGGCGCGGGCCCGCCCGCATGATGTGCTGGCCCGGATCAACCGTTCGCTGGCTGCGCTTGGCCACCCGCCGGTCGATGTCATGCCCCTACCGTCTGCCGGGGCGCCGCGTGCAGGGCTCGGCGCGCTGTTTGCTCCCGCGCATCGCCGCGTCACGCTGCTGGTCGCGTTTGCTTATGCGGCGCATGCCATGGCGTTCTATTTCGTGCTGAAAATGGCGCCGGCGATCCTGTCCGACCCGCAATTTGCCGGGCTGCACTATTCGCGTGCCGAAGGTGCGCGGGCGCTGGCGTTTGCCAATCTTGGCGGGGCGATCGGCGGCGGCACGTTCGGCTGGTTGATGCACCGGTTCGGCACGAGGCGGGCGACTCTCGCCGGGCTTGCGCTGTCCTTCGTGATGGTTTCGGCATTCGGCCTGGGGCAGCCGAGCCTTTCGGCATGGATTGTCGCGGTCGCGTTGATTGCAGCCGTGACCAATGCGACGATTGTCGGGTTCTATGCCGTGTTTGCCAGCCTCTATCCGCCCGAAATCAAGGCGACCGGCACCGGTTTTGCGCTGACGGTCGGGCGTGCGGGCGCGGCGTTGGCGCCGATCCTGTCGGGCGCGCTGTTTGCGCATGGCTTGCCGCTCAGCCTTGTCGCGGTGATCATGGCGAGCGGATCGCTGGTCGCGCTGATGCTGTTCATCGGCCTTCCGGCGCGGCGCACCGATGGCCACGACATCGATATGGCGATGGCCGACTTGTAATGCGCGTGTGTCAAACCATCTGAAGAAAAACCATTTCCTCAAAACTCAAGGATACGATCATGGCCAGTGGTGATCCAGCCGACAACCTGCCTGCGGGTTACGTCCCGCCCGCCGTGTGGACCTGGGACAAACCGTCCGGCGGGGCTTTTGCCGCTATCAACCGCCCGATTTCCGGCGCGACGCATGACAAGGACTTGCCGGTCGGCAAGCACCCCCTGCAACTCTATTCGCTGGGCACGCCCAATGGCGTCAAAGCGACGATCATGCTCGAGGAATTGCTCGAAAAGGGGCATTCGGGCGCGGAATACGATGCCTGGTTGATCAATATCGGGGAGGGCGATCAGTTTTCCAGCGGGTTCGTCGCGATCAATCCCAATTCCAAGATTCCGGCCATGCTCGACCGTTCGATCGATCCGCCGGTGCGCGTGTTCGAATCCGGCTCGATCGTGTTTTACCTGGCGGAAAAGTTCGGCGAATTTCTGCCGGCCGAAGTGCACAAGCGTGCCGAAGTGATGAACTGGCTGATGTGGCAGATGGGCAGCGCACCCTATCTCGGCGGCGGGTTTGGCCATTTCTATGCTTATGCGCCGATCAAGATCGAATATGCGATCAACCGCTTTGCCATGGAAACCAAGCGGCTGCTCCATGTCCTCGATACGCAGCTGGGCAAATGCGAATATGTTGCGGGCGATGATTATACCATTGCCGACATCGCCAATTTCACCTGGTACGGCAACATGGTCGGCGATGCCTACAGCGCGCAGGAATTTCTGTCGGTGCATGAATATGCCAACATCCGCCGCTGGGTCGATCTGGTCGGCGCGCGTCCGGCGGTGCAGCGCGGGCGCATGGTCAATCGCGGTTTTGGCGATCCTGCGGCATGCCTGCGCGAACGCCATGATGCGCGCGATTTCGAAGTGAATACCGAAGACAAGGTCCAGGCGCGCGGCGGCACGCGGATCTGATTGTCGGCGGGAGTTCGGCCTGGCCGGGCTCCCGCAGCGGTCAGTCGGGCGTGTGGAGCTTTACCCCGACGTGGTGATCGCGGATCCAGGTGATCAGTTGCGCGTTGACCTTGTCGGTCAGGGCGGCAAGCTGCTGGCGCTGGCGCAAGGTCAATGTGCCGATCACGGCCTCGGCCACGACATCGACATAGGGCAAAGTGCGGGCATAGGCGTCATGTCCCGAGGCGCTCAGCCGCACGGGCCGTCGCCGCCGGTTGTCGGGATCGACGATATCCTCGATCCAGCCGCGATCGCGCAGGCTGGCGATGGCGCGGCTGACATTCATCGGCGGCAGCCCGGTGATTTCGACCAGATCGTGGCCCGCCAGGTCGCCTTCGCCGGCCAGCGCCATGATCACGCGCAACTCTGTCGCGTTGATCTCTGCGGGCTCGCAGACTCCGTCGCGCATCGGGCCGGAAATAAAGCTGCCGAGCTTGAGCAGGCGAACCAGAAGATCGGCAGGTTGGGGCGCTTCGTGTGGCAACGACGGTTTGGTCATGGGGCAAAAGCTAAGACACAGCCCGGCGCCGCTGACAAGAGGGGCACGCGCGCAAACACGGCGCCCGGCGCACCGTTGCGGGATCGGCCCGCCGCACAGAACCGCGATTTTGACGCTTGCAATTTGTATGTATTGCTAACAAATATGCGATCAAGCGCAAGCGCCAAACCGGCGCGGCGCATCGGGAAACGGGAGAGAACCGACCATGACCACCAATCTCGAATCAATCCTTGCCGACAATCAGGTCGACACCGTCACCTGGCTGCGCAATCAGCAAGTCGGGCCCAATGCCTATCCCGGCGTTCCGGCCGAATATACCAATTGGCGTGACGAACAGCGCGCGTGGAACGAAACCTGCGTCCTGTTCAACCAGAGCTATCACATGGCCGAACTGATGGTCGAAGGGCCCGGCGCGTTCGATTTTCTGCTTGGCCTGGGTATCAACAGTTTCAAGGGTTTCATCCCCGATCGCGCCAAGCAATATGTGCCGGTCACGCCGTATGGCCATGTCATCGGCGATGTCATCCTGTTCTATCTCGCGCCCGAAAAGTTCAATCTTGTCGGACGCGCGCCCACGCTCAACTGGGTGCTGTTCCATGGGGAAGGGCGCAAGGATGTGACGCTCACCTATGACGAGCGCACGGCAGCGCGGCCCGACAAGGAAAACCGCCGCCATTTCCGCTTTCAGTTGCAAGGCCCCAATGCGGCGGCGGTATTGACCGATGCGCTGGGTGCGCCCGCGCCCGACCTCAAGTTCTTTCACATGACGTGGATCGAGATCGCGGGCAAAAAGGTCCATGCGCTGCGTCACGGCATGGCCGGGCAACCGGGCTATGAATTGATGGGCCCGTTTGAGGATCATGATGCGATCCATGCCGCGCTCGTCGCAGCCGGGGCAAAGCACGGGCTCAAGCTCGTCGGCGGGCGGACCTATTCGTCCAATACGCTCGAATCGGGGTGGATTCCCTCGCCGCTGCCGGGGATCTATACCGGCGAGCTCAATCGCCCCTATCGCGAATGGCTGTCGGACGACCAGTATGAATCGCGCTGTTCGGTCGGCGGCAGCTATGTGCCCGATAGCGTCGAAGGCTATTACACCACGCCGTGGGATCTCGGCTACGGCGCCTTCGTCAAGTTTGACCACGATTTCATCGGTCGCGAGGCGCTGGAAAAGATCGCCGCCGGGCCGCATCGCAGGAAAGTCACGCTGGCGCTCGATGACGAAGCCGTGACCGAAGCGATCTTTGCGCAGTTTGGCAACGACGGCTTGCGCCCCAAGTACATGGAATTCCCCAGCGCGGTCTATTCGATGCACCAGTTCGACCGGGTGGAGCAGAACGGCAAGCTGGTCGGGCTGTCGACCTGGATCGGCTATACCACCAATTACGGCAAGATGATCACGCTTGCCATGGTCGATCCCGACTATGCCGAGCCGGGCACCGAGATCGATCTCGTCTGGGGCGAGCCCGATGGCGGCACGTCAAAGCCGACGGTCGAAAAGCACCGCCAGATCACCATTCGCGGCGTCGTCGCGCCGGTGCCCTATTCCGAAGTCGCGCGCACCAGCTATGCGCCGAGTTGGCGGACAAAACAGGCCTGAATGACGTGCCGTCTTGCCTTGCAGGGCAAGACGGCATAGGCTCTAATAATAACAAATGGTATGGTTATCGAGCCCTGCCAAAACAAATGGGCCAAAAAGGGGATGCCAATGACGGACGTGACCGCGCTCGAGGCGCGGATCGCGCGGCTCGAACATGAGCTGGCGATCCAGCAGGACATCGAACAGATCCGCAAGGTGCAATACACTTACGGCTATTTCATCGACAAATCGCAATACAACGAAGTCGTCGACCTGTTTTCCGACGAGGGCGAAGTCTGGTTCCTCGGCGGCATCTATCGCGGCAAGGCCGGGGTGCGGCGGCTCTATATCGAGCGGTTTCAGGGCACGTTTACCCAGGGGCACAATGGCCCGCGCTATGGCTGGCTGCTCGATCATCCGCAATTGCAGATGGTCATCGATGTCGCCCCCGACCGCCGGACGGCCACCGTGCGCGGGCGCTCGATGATGCAGGCGGGCCTGCATGAAAGCGCCGAAGGGGCTCAGCGCGCCTGGTGGGAAGGCGGGATCTATGACAACCGCTATGTGCGCGAAGACGGCGTGTGGAAAATCGCCCGTCTCGGCTATTTCCCGTTCTGGCACGGCACGTTCGCCGATGGCTGGGCAAAGACGCCGATCGACTATATCCCCTTTACCAAGACGCTTTACCCCGAAGATCCGCTCGGCCCCGACGCCTTTGTCGAGCCGACGCCGCGCCTGTGGCCTGCGACCGACATCGTGCCGTTTCCCTATCCGCACCCGGTAACCGGCAAGCCGATCGCCATCGACAACAGCCGCGCGCGCGAGGGTTTCAAGGATTGAACGCAAAAGCCCCTCCCCGTGCGGGGAAGGGTTGGGGAGGGGCGTGCAACGGGCGATGTTTGCAGGGCGGAAAACCATGAATCGGCATACCGAGCAGGCGTTTGCTGTGCTCATGGCCGAACGGGCGATCGAGCGGCTGATCATCGACTATGCCGCGCGCAACGATGCGGGCGACTGGGATGCGCTCGCGGCGCTGTACCTGCCCGATGGACGGATGAGCCGACCGACCGCGCCCGACGTGTTCATCGCCGGGCGGGAGGCGATCCTCGCCGCGTTTCGCAGCCGTCCGCCGCGGGTCGCGCGCCATATCGTCGCCAATATCCGGGTGACGGTGACGGGCGATACGGCAACCGCGACCAGCCAGATCCTGCTGTTCAACGCCCCCGCCGCGCCGCCGCTGGTGGGCAGCTATCACGACCGTCTGTTGCTGACAGAGGGCGGCTGGCGCTTTGCCGAGCGCGCGGGGAGCCTGGATTTTCCCTTGACCTGAAGCTTTTCCCTTGACCTGAAGCTGTAGAGGATTCGTCGCTGCATGACTTATTCCACGCTCGATACCCCGCGCCTCGAATTCATCTTCGAATGTCGGCTGATGTTTACACGGGTCTTTGCCATTCCCGATGTCCACGACGGCGGGTTTCGCTCGGCGGTACTGGTCGATGCGGGGCATTTCGAAGGGCCGGGGCTCGACGGGAAAGGGTTTCGCGGCCGCGCCATTCCCAATTCGGGCGGCGACTATGCCCATTTTCGCGCCGACGATACCGCCGTGTTTGACGCGCGCTATCTGCTCGAAGTCGATGACGGCACAGTGATCTATATGCAGAACCGGGGTTTCCTGTGGGGCCGCGCGCCCGATGCGATGGCGCGGCTGCGCGCCTGGGCGTTCGAGGGCGGGGCGCCGGTCGCGCACGAAGACTATTACTTGCGCGCGCAGCCGACGTTCGAAACGCCAAAGGGGCGCCACGACTGGATGACGCGCCATGTTTTCGTCGGCGTGGGCGAGCGCAAGCCCGACGGCAATTGCGTGCGGTATTATGCCCTGACCTGACCTGACCTGACCTGACCTGACCTGACCTATGGCCTGTCGTGAGCCGCCGCGCGCAGCATCGCGGCATGGGCTTCGATCATGGCGCGCGTGCTGCGGGGCGGGCGCCCGAGCAGGCGCGCGACATCCTGGCTGCGGATCGCCAGATAGCCCTCGCGGATCGCCCGGCCAAATGTCACCATGTCGTCGCTGTTCCACGGAATGGCGCCGACATAGTGATCATCGACCGGGCGGCGCGGAATGCCCATCGCATCGAATATCGCATATTGCGCGGCATCGTCGATCGCGGTGTAACGCAGCGGCACGCCGGTCACGTCCGCCATGATCGCAGCGACTTCGCCAAAGGTCTGCAGTTCCGGCCCGGTGATGTCATAGCTCTGCCCGCCATGGCCTTCGCCGGTCAGCACGGCAGCGGCGCACAGCGCGCAATCCTCGCGCCAGACCATGGCTTCGCGCCCGTCGCCCGCATTGCTGATCCATTGCCCGCTGGCCATGACGCCGGGCCCGGCCATGACGATCATCGCGTCGGCGTAATGCGCATCGCGCAGCATCGTCCAGTCCAGCCCGCTGGCCTTGATCAGGCGCTCGGTTTCGCTGTGATCGTGGCGCACTTCGGCGGGGTTGGCCGGATCGTCGATGCCGATGAAGCTGGTATAGACGAGATGGCGGACCCCCGCCGCGCGCGCCGCATCGATCGCCGCGCGATGCTGCACCACGCGCGCGCCGACGCGCGTACCCGAAATCAGCAGCAGGCGATCCGCGCCCGCGAAGGCCTCGTGCAAAGTCTCGGGCCGGTCATAATCGCCCTGCCGCACGGTGCAGCCCGCCGCGGCATAGTCGGTCAGCTTGTCGGGATTGCGCGTCATCAGGATCAGGTCTTGCGCCCGCTCGGCAGCAATCAGCGCGTCGATGACGATCCGCCCATAATGCCCCGATGCGCCGGTGATCGCGATCCGCTCCATCGTCATGCTGCCCACCAGCCATGGACTTGCGGGCGCAACCGATGCGGCATGGCCACGCGCGCAACCGGCCCGGCGCCCGGATCGCCGGCATCGATGATCCAGCATTCGTGGGTAAAGCTGTCGGGCCCGGTCTGATGGTCGACCACGCTCAGCAGCCACCCCTGATGCCCCGGCGTTCTCGAAGGCACATGGACCGGCTCGTTGAAGCAACTGCCCATCGGCAAGGCCAGCGCTTGCGGCGGTGCCCCGGTGAAATCGAGCCGCAGCAGCATGTCGAACATCGCCCCGACCGGCCCGCCGGACACCGGGGGGCCGCGCCGTTCGGGGTTCATCGTCAACATCCAGCCATGGCTTTGTTGTCGCCCCTGACGATCGGCGGGGATCACCGGAAAATCGCCCGGCGGGCCGATCACCGTCTCGCTGATGGTATCGCCGGGGCCTTTGGGATCGATGGTCCAGCGCGCCAGCCGCCCGTTGAGATCGCCTTGCGCCATCGCGATTCCCGAAGCTTCGCGGATAAAGGGAAAGGCATTCGAATCCGACAGGCACTGGTCGAAATGAATGCACCCCGCCTCGTCCTCAAAGGCGTTCATCATGTGATAGCACGAAACGCCTTTGGGGCCGCGAAACCAGCGCATGTCCGACACGTCGCCATAGCGGGGCATGACGCCCAGCCAACTGTCGAGATCTTGATGGTGCACCCAATGATCGCCGCCCGCTTTCAACCGGTCGAGATCGGCGGTCGTCGGATAGATCGGAAACAGTGCGTAATTTTGCGTGATCGCGAAATCGTGCATCATCGCGCAATAGGGCGCCTCGAA
>Ga0302154_10004185_pt1 | contig 10312 bp, 8 predicted proteins | sample I_Bog_N2_3_FD_193507 | JGI IMG/M metagenome (GOLD analysis project Ga0302154, IMG submission 193507) | Peat permafrost microbial communities from Stordalen Mire near Abisko, Sweden - I_Bog_N2_3 | ecosystem: Environmental > Terrestrial > Soil > Wetlands > Peat | place: Sweden: Abisko, Stordalen...
TCCGCCAAAACTTTCGTCACCAGCGCCGGCGCCATCCCACAACCCAGATCAAGCACGGTCAGGCCCTTCAGCACGTCCTCAATACCCGGCATCGTATTGCCCTCGTTTCAAGTTTTGGGCCCGGCGAACCCTTAGATGCTGCGGGCGATGGTGAGGCGCTGGATTTCCGACGTGCCCAGATAGATGCGATGGACGCGCGCGAACGCGTACATTTTCGAGATCGGGTACTCATCGCTGAAGCCGGCGCCGCCATGCAATTGCACGCATTCATCCATCACGCGGCCCTCCAGTTCCGAAATCCAGAGTTTCGCCATGGCGCTCTCCACCGGGTCGCATTTGCCGCCGGCATTGCGCAGCAGCAGCCGGTCCAGGAAGGCGCGGCCGACGGCGATTTCGGTTTTCATCTGCGCCAGCTTGAACTGCGTGTTCTGGAAATCGATGACGGCCTGGCCGAAGGCTTTGCGTTCGCGCACGAAATCGACGGTGATCTTGAACGCCAGATCGCACGCCGCCATCATCCGCGCGCCGGTTGCCAGGCGGGAGGTGGTGATGGTGCCCAGCGCCGCCGCCATGCCGCGGCCCTCATCGCCGCCCAGCAAATTCGCGGCCGGGATGCGAACATCCTCGAAAAACACCTCGGAAACGCCGCCGGCGCTTTTCATCATCAGCTCGATCGGCTTGGAAACCGTGACGCCTTTGGTGCCCTTGATGGGCACGATGAACATGCAGATGCCGCCTTTGTTGTGGGCATCGGGCTCGGTCCGGGCGGCGACCACCAGCATGGTGATGATCGGCCCGTTGGTCATCCACATTTTCGAACCGTTCAGCACGTAATCGCCACCGTCCCGCTTCGCGGTGGTGCGCAGGCTGCGCACGTCGCTGCCGGAATGACCCTCCGTCACGCCGACTTCCGCGATCACGTCGCCGGACGCAAATTGCGGCAGCCATTCGCGGCGCTGCGCCTCGTTGCCGCCGAGCATCATTACATAGGACGTCGTATCCGTGCACAGCCCGCCTTCGAGCGCAGCACCCGCGAGGGAATAGCCATGTTCCTCGTAAAAAATCGCGTGGTGCAGAAAATCGCCGCCGCCACCGCCATATTCTTCCGGAATGCCGGCACAGAGCAGGCCGGCCTGCCCGGCCTTCTTGAACAATTCGGCCGGGAAGAAACCGTCCTTCTGCCACTGCTTGATGTTCGGCTCAACCTCGGACTGAAAGAACCGCCGCGTGGTGGTGCGGTACGCCTCATGATGGTACTGAAAAATCTCCCGTCCATAGCCCAAAAGCGCGGTGGGTGGTGCAGAGTCCATCGTTTTCCTCGCAATTTTTCATTCGCTTGGCTCAGCGCTAGCATATGTCGGCACTCAAGTAAATATGCTTACTATTCGCAAACGAGGCAATCGGGTGAACAAACGGAGGCAAGAAAGCCGCTACTTTTTTCGAAAAAAAGTAACCAAAAAACTCTCGTTTAAACGAGTCACAGCGCCTGCAATGCCTAGGACTCAAGGAATCAAGAGTTTTTTTGGTTCTTTTTTTGCAAAAAAAGAACTTCTTGCTTACTTTCATAGCGCTGTTTCAGCAGCCGCTTATAAATCTTGCCGGTTTCGTGCCGCGGCAGGTCGGTCGCGAAGTCGATCCGCCGCGGGCATTTGTAGTTGGCCAGGCGCGCGCGGCAGCAGGCGATCAGGGCCGCGGCAAGCTCAGGGCCGGCAGCCGCCGGATCGACCGGGTGGATGACCGCCAGCACCGCCTCGCCGAACTCCTCGTCCGGCACGCCGATCACCGCTGCATCCCAGACGTCTGGATGCGCCAGCAGAATATCCTCGACCTCCTGCGGATAGATGTTGACGCCGCCGGAGATGATCATGTGAGACTGCCGGTCAGTGAGGTACAGATACCCCTCGTCATCAAGATGGCCGATATCCCCCAGCGTGGAATAGCCTTCGGGCGAATAGGCCTGCGCGGTTTTCTCGGGGTCGCCGTGATATTCGAAGCGCGGTCCGCCTTCGAAATACACCAGCCCGTCCTCGCCATTCGGGCATTCTCCGTCCGGCCCGATGATGTGCACGCGGCCGACCACCGCCTTGCCAACCGAGCCCGGATGGCTCAGCCATTCATGGCTGTCCAGCGCGCACAGCCCGTTGCCTTCGGTGGCGCCGTAATTCTCGAACAGAATCGGGCCGAGCCAGTCGATCATCGCCTGCTTCACGTCGCGGCCGCACGGGCCGGTGCCGTGAATCACCTTGCGCAGGCTGGAAAGATCGTAGGCGGCCCGGACTCGTTCCGGCAATTTCAGCAGCCGCACGAACATCGTCGGGACCAGGCTGACATGCGTGACGCGATACCGCTCGATCAGCGCCAGCGTGGCCAGCGCGTCGAATGCCTCCATCACCACCAGCGTGCCACCGGCGTGCCCGGTGACCATCGCATACCGCAGCCCGGCCGCGTGGTAGAGCGGCGAGGTGGACAAAAACACCGTTTGCTCGTCGAAGCCGTACAAATCCGACATGAACGCCATCACCGGCATCATCGACGTAATCTCCCCGTCCGGCAGCGCGGTTTTCACGCCTTTCGGGCGCCCGGTCGTACCGGAGGAATACATCATGTCCCGGCCCAGCGACTCATCGGGAATCGGCGCCGCCGGCAGCGCCGCCAGCGCGGCCTCGTAACCCAAAAACCCGCTCGGCGGCGCGCCGGTGCAAACCAGCCTCTCAAGCCTTGCGAGACGGCCGGCCTCCATCGCCACGCCGGCATGAAGTTCGCTCGTGAACAAAATTTTCGCCGCACTGTTCTCTAGAATATAGGCGATTTCCTCGGCCTTCAGCCGCCAAGAAACCGGCACCACATAGAGCCCGGCGCGCTGCGCCCCCCAAAATACTTCCAGAAATTCAGGGCGGTTTTCCAGCAATACCGCCAGCGCGTCACCCCGGCGCAACCCTTGCTCCCGCAAGAACCGCGCGATTTGGTTCGCCCGGTCCTCCAGCGCCCCGTATGACAGGCGGATGCCGGAACCGGCCATCACCACCGCCGACATTTCCGGCGCTTTCGCGGCCCACTGCCTTGGATGCGGCATCGTTGTTCTCCCTCCTCACACCCGGCCGGTGCCACGCCAGCCGATGCTTGCCAACGGCCGCATGGCCGATTAGTCTATCGTAATTATACGTACCATAAGCTTCCATAATGCTTTGCGCCAGGGCCTGATGCCGGCGGCCGCCAGAATCATCAAAAACACAGGAGCGTCACAGGATGAGTTTCGAACCATCGGAAAAGGTCAAGAAACTGCTGGGCCGCGTCGCGGAATTCATGGACGCCTATGTGTACCCCGCCGAAGCGGTTTTTGAGGAACAGCTCGCCGCGGCGAAAAACCGTTACAAATACCCGCCCATCATGGTCGAATTGCGCGCCCGCGCCAAGGCCGAAGGGCTGTGGAATTTCGCATTGCCCGAACGGCTCTCCGGTCTCGGCCTTTCGCTGTCCGAATTCGCGCCGATTTCCGAACTTTTGCAGCGCTCCGAACTCGGCGCCGAAGCCTGCAACTGCTATCCCGGCACCATCGGCAACATCCTGCTCCTGGACAGCTTTGCGGGCGAGGACGTCAAACAGCAATTCATGTGGCCGATGATCGAAGGCAAAATCCGCTCCTGCATCAGCATCACCGAAGCGGACGTGCCGTCATCGGACCCGACGCAACTGAAATTCCCGATCCGCCGGGACGGCGGCGACTACGTCCTGACCGGCAAAAAAGTCTGGGCCACCGCCTCCCTGCAGGAAGAATGCGAATTGCTGCTCGTGTTCGGCGTCACCGACCCGAACGCCGAGCGCCACGCCCGCCACTCCCTCGTCGCCGTGCCGCGCTCCGCCCCCGGCGTTTCGTTCGGCCGCATCGAAACGGTGTTCGGCTACGACCATGCGCCCTACGTCCATAACGAATTGTTTTTCGACAATGTGCGCGTGCCTTCCAGCAACATCATCGGCAAGGAGGGCGCGGGTTTCGCGATGATCCAGCACGGGCTTGGCTTCAGCCGCATCCAGCTCGGCATGCACTCGATCGGCAGCGCCGAGCGCGCGGTGGCGCTGATGTGCCAGTGGTGCGACGAGCGCATCATCGGCGGCAAACCGCTCTCGGACCGCGGCGTGGTGCTGGACGCCATCGCGCGCTCGCGCATCGAAATCGACCAGGCCAGGCAGATGCTGCTGAAAACCGCCTACATCGTGGAAACCCACGGCACCAAGGCCGCGCGCAGCGAAATCGCCCAGTGCAAGGTGCTGGCGCCCAATATGGCGCTCGCGGTGCTGGACCGGGCGATCCAGTTTCACGGCGGCGCAGGCGTTTCGCAGCACACCCCGCTGGCCGCGATGTGGGCCTACCAGCGCGTGGTCCGCATCGGCGAAGGCGCCGACGAAGTGCACCGTGAGACGGTCGCAAAACTGGAATTGTCGCGCCAGCGCGAAGCCAGGGCGAAGGCGGCGGGTTAGGGCGTGGTCGATTTAACTGAAGCAAGACTGCAAGAAAGCAGTTACTTTTTCTGAAAAAAAGTAACCAAAAAACTTTTGATTCTTACGTGCGGGGGAAATCTTGGTCCAGAAATTTGAAACGCTGATCGTGACGCGCGACGGCCGGGTGACGAGCATCACCATGAATCGTCCCGCTGCCATGAACGCCGTCAACCCCGCCATGCACGAGGAGATGCAGGCGGCGCTTGATGATTTTGCCGATGATCCGTCGCAGTATATCTGCGTTATCACCGGTGCGGGGGCGCGCGCGTTCTGTGCCGGCAGCGACCTGAAGGAAGCAGCACAGCGCGCCGACCCGGTGCTGGGCCGCTACCCGGCCGGCGGCTATGCCGGGCTGGCGGCGCGCCGCGACCTGGCCAAGCCGGTCATCGCCGCGGTGAATGGCGTGGCACTCGGCGGTGGTTTCGAAATCGCACTGGCCTGCGACATCATCATCGCCGCGGACACGGCCACATTCGGCCTGCCCGAACCGCGCGTCGGCGCCATCGCGCTGGCCGGCGGACTGCATCGGCTGGCGCGGCAGATCGGGCTGAAGCCGGCGATGGCCATGGCGCTGACGGGCGACATCGTCTCCGCCGCCGAAGGCGTGCGGCTCGGTTTCGTCAACCAGGCCGTGCCGGCGGCGGAATTGTCCGCGGCGGTGCGCACGGTTTGCGACAAAATCCTCGCCTGCGCGCCGCTCGCGGTTCGCGCCTCGAAAGCCGCCATGCTGCGGGGCCTGAGCGAACCTGATCTTTTTGCGGCACTCGCCGCCCAGTCCACCTATCCGGAGGTCGCGGCCTGGCGGGATGCCGAGGATACCAGGGAGGGACCGCGCGCCTTTGCCGAAAAGCGCGCGCCGCAATGGCGGGCCAGTTAACAGCCCGCCCGTCTAAACGGCGAGTGACGCCGGCCGGCCAAGACTTCAGGCGGGATCGATAAACACCGCGCCGTCCGCGATCGAGACCTGGTAGGTCCGCAGCTTCTCCGTGCAGGGGCGCGCCAGGATCTCGCCGGTGCGGATATCGAACGCGCCATCGTGCCAACTGCACAGGATTTTGAAGCCGTCGAGCTCGCCCTCCTCGCTCAGCGAGGCCTTGCCGTGCGTGCAATAGTCGTCGGTCACGTAGATCTCGCCTTCGACGTTGAACACGGCAAACGGGTCATGGCCGTCCACCGCTACGTGCAGCGGCTCCCCAGGCTTGACGTCACTGACAAGGCATAATCTTAACGAAGTCATTCCAATCAATTCCCTCCGGCGCGGTTCTTCAATCTCCAGGCTATTTTCCATCATATTTCCTCCATCGGCAATATCCAGCAATCAGGCACTCTTCAATCTAGTTCCCTGGGTGACCTTTTGATCTCGCGCTCGTGGTGGACCAGGACGCGCCAGGCAGCCGTCACGCCAGCAAGCCGGCGCGCAGGCCGGCGATCGTCGCCGGCGCCACGTCGAGTACGCTCGTCAAATACCCCGTAACCGATCCCGCCTCCGCCTCGGCCATCCGAAACGCCGCCGCGAGATAGGCTTCATCCGAAGCCAGCAGGCGCGCGCGGATCTCCGCCCGCAGGCCGGTGACCGAAACGCCGCCGCGCGCCAGGCCCAGACCGCTCTGCGGCTCCGTCCGCAAAATTTTTTCGTAATCCATCAGTTTGGCGGAGCGCGCGTAATCGGCCAGCACCACCTGGCGCGGCACCCCCAGCGCTTCGAGCAAAAAACCCGCCACGACGCCGGTGCGGTCCTTGCCGGCGGCGCAGTGGATCAAGACGGGCGCCGCGCCTTCGGCGACCGCCGCGAAAATGTCACGGATCGCGGCACCGAGTGTGCCCGGCAACGTGGCGTAAAACGCTTCCATGCCGGCTACCGCCTCGGCCTCGGTCGCGTCCGGCGCGGCGAGCCGGCTAAGCAGGCTGCCGGTGAGCGAATGATACGGCCAGGTCCGCACCGGCACGTCCGGGTCGCACCAGTTCGAAGGCTCCGCCACGCGTTCATCATCCTGCCGCAGATCGCAGATCAGTTTTATGCCGAGTCCGGCGACAATTTCATGGTCACGCGCATCGAGTTTCGACAGCGCGCCGCTACGGTACAGCATGCCTTCGCGCACGCGCCTGCCGTCCAACGTCTCGTACCCGCCGAAATCACGAAGATTCAGACAATTGGCCAGCATCGCCGCACGCTCCCCATCCGCCGCCCCAGGCCTGCGAGTTTCGTGGGGCGTTCGCCTTATAGTAAGGATGCGTATGAACAGCAAGCGAATAAAGCGAAGGGAAGAAAGCAGCGCTTTTTTGAAAAAAAGCGCGCAAAAAACTTTTGATTCATTTAGACCGCGCTCGTTGCACCGCCCGTGGCCCAGATTCCCAAAAGTTTTTTGCTTCTTTTTTTCAAAAAAGAAGTGCTTTCTTGCCTTACGCTCCGGCTTCGCGCCGCAGCGCGTCCGCCACGGCTTGCGCCAGCAGCGCCTCGAGCCGCGCCCGGGTGTCGAGCGCGATCGCGAGATTCTGGATGCCGTGCACCTTGCCGGCGTTGAAATCCCGCAGCATGTTGGCGCTGTACGTGACGTTGCGCAGATAGCCCCACACGCCGAAATATTCGAGCTGCGCGGCACTCACCGCAGCACCGCCGTGAGACTGATAATGCCGCAAAAAATCATCCCACTTCATGATCTTTTCGACATAGGTCCGGCAATAGGCGAGGTCCTCCGCCGGATGCCCGGGATGGGTGAATTCCCAATCCAGCAAACAGACCAGTTTGTCGTCCTGCACCAGCAGATTGGCGAAATGCGCGTCGCCATGCACCACCACCGCCGGCCCCTCGATGCACGCAAGTTGGCGCCGCAGCCAGCCATAGGCGCATTCCATGGCGAGCGACGGCGTGCTCTCGCCGGCGCGCCAGCCGGCCTCGAATTCGCGCAGCATCTCCGCCACGGCGGTGCGGGCGTCAAGCGGCGCCGCGGGCCAGACGGATGCAGGCCGCGCGCCGTGCACGCTGGCGAGCGCCTGCGCCAGCGCCAGGCCGATGGCGGGCGACACATGATCGGCCTCCCACAGGCTCCCGGCCGCCTTGCCCGGCATGCGGCGCATCACCAGAAACGGCGCGCCCAGATGAGCCGCATCCGCCTCGACCCAGAGCGGCTCGGGTGCCGCGATCCCGGCCTGGAACATGACGTTCAGGATTGGAAATTCGTCGAGCACGGTGGTGCTGATCGCCGATCCCGGCCCATCGATGCGCAGCACCATTCCCGCCGGCACCAGGGCGTTGGGGGCGACGTCCAGCAGCACGGTGAGTTTCGAGCGGCCGCCGGGAATCGGTGTACAGCTTTGCACGCGGATTTTTTCAGCGCCGAATTTCTGGTCGAGATAGGCCTGCACCACTTCAGCCGTCACGCGCAGCACGGCCGGCGTCGGCAGCGTCACGCCGGCGGCGTGCTTCACCGCCGCCTCGTAATCGCGCCGCAGATCATGTTCCGCGGCGCCGATGTCCGCCAGCAAGCCGTGCGACGGGCCCGCTTCAAACAGCGTCGCCGCGGCGGCCTGCAGGCGCTCCGCCAAGTCAATAGCGGCGGTGCGGCCGGGCGCGTCCGCGTCCGTCTTGGCGGCCACATTGTCCAGCAGCGCCACGAAGCGCGGCGCATGCGCCGCGCGCACGGATGAAACCCCATCCAGCGCCGCGATCAGCCGCACCAGCGTCAAATCGCACAGTGTCAAGGCATTGCGCCCGGCAGCGGAGCCCACCTCCGGCAGGATCACCTCACGCAGCGTCTGCCGCAATGTGCGCAAATAGTTTGCGCTAATCTGCTGTTCGGGTTTCAGCATCCTGTTCGATTCCACCCTCTCGCCGGCACGGTTCGCCCGCTTGCATTTGACCCTGGTTGCGGTAAAACATCCGGGTTAGTAAGTATGCTTATTATGTTGCGGGCGGGAATGCAAATCACCTCATGATCAACAACAACATCAAAAACATCGTCATCATCGGCGGCGGCCTGGCCGGCGACACCGCCACCGCCGCTTTGCGTGAAGCCGGCTATACCGGCGGCATTCAGCTCGTCAGCGACGAACTTCACCGCCCCTATGACCGCCCGCCGCTCTCCAAGGCGGCACTGCTCGCGCCGGACGAGGCCGCAAAAATCCATTTCCGGGCAGCGGAATGGTACGCGGAGAATAACGTCGAGCTCATCCTGGGCGACGGCGCCGCCAAACTCGACCCGGCGGCGCACCAGGTCACGCTCCGCTCCGGCCGCGTCATCGGCTATGACAAATTGCTGATCGCCACCGGCACCCGCGCGCGGCGCCTGCGCATGCTGGAAACCACCGGCGCACCGGTGTTCTACCTGCGCTCGCTGGATGATTGCGAGGCGCTGCGGCCATTGCTCGTGCCCGGCGCCAAGATCGTCCTCATCGGCGCCGGCGTCATCGGCATGGAGGTCGCGGCCACCGCCAATGCGCTCGGCTGCGCGGTCACCGTGGTCGAGCTCGCGCCGCGCGTCATGGCACGCTCCGTCTCGCCCGCGGTCTCCGGCTTCATCGCGGACTGCCACCGCGAACACGGCGTCACGATCCATTGCGGCGCAAAAATCACCGGCATGCACTGCGTCAATGGCCGCGCCGTGCTCGAGCTGGAGGGCGGCATCCGGCTGGAGCCGGATGCCGTGATCGCCGGCATCGGCGCCGAGCCGATCACGGAACTCGCGCAAGAGGCCGGGTTGCGCGTGGACGACGGCATCATCATCGACCGTTTCACCCGCACCAGCGACCCGGATATCCACGCCGCCGGCGATGTCGCGCGCTTTGAATCCGTCGCCCGCGGCCAGCATATTCGCGCCGAACACTGGCGCCACGCCATCGACCAGGCCACCTGCGCCGCGCACGCCATGCTCGGCGCCGATACGGCGTACGAGGAACGCCCCTGGGTCTGGTCCGACCAATACGACCTCAACATCCAGATCACCGGCGAGGGCACGGGCGAGACCGAGATTCTTCGAGGCGATCCCGCAACAAAATCCTTCACGGCCTTCCAACTGCGGGAGGGGCGCATCGTCGGCGCGATCTCGATCAATCAGGGGAAATGGAAGCGGCCGATCGCGGAATTGGTGCATAACCAGGCACGGATCGAGCCGGCTATTCTGGCCGACCCGAATGCGGATATTAAGAAACTTGCGAGCGGGATGAAGTAAGAAAGCAGTTACTTTTTTGAAAAAAAGTAACCAAAAAACTTTTGGTCCGCTTCGCGCGGCGCTGGCGAGGCCAGCGCCGCGCGAAGCGGACCAAAAGTTTTTGCGCCGCTCCCCGCGTCGGGGCTTTTTTCAAAAAAGCGCTTCTTTTCTATCCCCGCCGCTGGCTCGCGAATGTCTCGCCCCCCGCCGCCAGTTGCGCCAGCAGCGGCGCCGGCGTCCAGTATTCCGGGCCCAGCTCGGCGCTGAATTGTTCGAGTAACGCAACCACCTTACCGAGCCCAAGACTGTCCGCCCAAAACATCGGCCCACCGCGATACCGCGGGAATCCGTAGCCGTTGCAATAGATGACATCGATGTCAGCCGCCCCCAAGGCGATCCCTTCGGCGAGAATTTTGGCGCCCTCGTTCACCAGCGGCAGCAGGCAGCGATGCAGAATCTCCGGCTCGCTCGGCGTGCGCCGAACGACGCCCAGCCGCGCCGCCTCCTCCGCCACCAGCTTTTCCAACTCAGGGTCGGGCAGCGGCACGCGCGAGCCCGGCTCGTATCGATAGATCCCGTGCCCGCTCTTCAGCCCGAAGCGCCCCATTTCAACCAGCCGGTCCTGTACGGCGCCCACCCGCTTATCCGTCAGCAGCCCGGCCGCGCGCAAC
>Ga0302154_10004194_pt1 | contig 10301 bp, 9 predicted proteins | sample I_Bog_N2_3_FD_193507 | JGI IMG/M metagenome (GOLD analysis project Ga0302154, IMG submission 193507) | Peat permafrost microbial communities from Stordalen Mire near Abisko, Sweden - I_Bog_N2_3 | ecosystem: Environmental > Terrestrial > Soil > Wetlands > Peat | place: Sweden: Abisko, Stordalen...
AGCATCCTCCGCATTCACCGTGACCCGCACGGGAAAATGTCCGGCGTCGATCGTACTGGGTGGCCGGACCTTGAGCTTGATGTCCCTGGACTGGCCGGCCTCGATCGGGATCGAGGAGAGTTCCTGACTGCCATAGGCTTCGGTGAACGACGTCTCGAAATTGGGCGGCGCCTCGGCGGCAAAGCTCGCGACCAGATTGCGTCCGCTGTCGTTCTTGATCGTCAGCGCATATTCAAAATTCGATTTCGGACTGCCGCGAAGCGAGGGCAGCTTCGAGGACACCGTCAGCTTGGCGGGCAGTTCCTTGGCGAGAGCGACGGCCAGTGGGAGCGACGCCTGGTTCCCTTGCCCTTCCGCCTTCACCGTCAGCGTCTGCTCGCTCAATTTGGCGTTCGCCGGCACCTCGAGGCGAAGCTGAAGCGCCACGCTGGCGTCCGGCGCCGGCATCGCCGCGGCGACCGGCTGGCCGCCGCCCAATAGCGTGGCGGTCCAGCCGCTCGGCACGCCGGTCACCGAGAGCTGGTATTGCTCCGGCCCGAGTCCGTAGTTCTGCAGCCGCAGCGGGATGTTCGAGGTGGTCCCCGGTCTTACCGTGACGGCCGGGTAGTCGGTCATCAGATAAAGCCCCTTGATGTCCCGCGGCGCATCGGCGGCGTGCGCGGCGGGGGCGATCAGGGCAACGGCGAAAACAAGGGGGGCGAGGTCAAGTGCTCGCATTGCGGAACTCCTGCAATGGCTGGGTTCGTAGTCCTGCCGCTACCTCGGCCAAACGGCCCAAAACAGCCGCGGCGGCCGCGGATTATCGAACCGATCGTGACCAAACCTGTACGAAGTTTCGGAAATTTTGCGGCGGCGATTACGAGTTGGTGATCCCGGCCGGTTCTGCATCAATTTGCCGCGGGGCAGCCTTGCCTAAAATTAATTTTGCCAGCCCTGGCAGCCGGACTCGACCGCCGGGGCGCGGCACACCACATAGTGAAGCAGGTTGAATCAAAAGTGATGCGGACGGAAACGATGAAGAGGGCAATTGCCATTTTGGCCTGCGTCTGCGCGCTGGTCGGCGGCGTCTATTTTGCCGCCAGCAAATGGGCCATCCGACACGAAACGCTCAATTTGTACGACACCGCGCGGCAGCGGCCGGTCTCGGTGGACCTTGCGGTGCGCCGCGACTACGAAATGAAGGCGGACGCCGGCTACTGGAAGCTTCCGGTCGCCTTCATCAGCAACGGCAATACCGTCAAGAACACCGAATATTCCTTCCTGGCCAACGTGCTTGCCGCCAGGGGATATCTGGTCGCCAGCATCCAGCAGGATCTGCCGACCGACCCGCCTTTGATGACCAAGGTCGGATTGCCTTACGTCGGAAGGACGGGGGTGTACGAACGCGGCGAAGCCAATATCCTGTTCGTCCGCAAGCAACTGGAAAAGCTGCAGCCCGATGCGGACTACGACCACCTCACCATGGTCGGGCATTCCAATGGCGGCGACATTTCCATGTATTTCGCCAAGCAGCACCCCGACCTGGTATCGAAGGTCATCACGCTGGACAATCTGCGGGTTCCGTTCGTGCTCAGCAACAAGATGAAGATCCTGTCGTTCCGCTCCAGCGACCCGAACTTCAAGACCGATCCCGGCGTGCTGCCCGATGCCGCCCAGGCCAAGAAGGACGACATCGATATCGTCAAGACCAAATTCCAGCATACCGACATGAGCGACCGCGGCCCGGATTCCGTCAAGGAAAAGATCCAGGCGACCCTGGATCAGTTCCTGGGCGACAGCTCGAGCAGCGAATTGTCGCCGGTGAAGAGCGAAAGGCCACTGATTGCCGCGCTCGGGCCGGGTCCCTATCCATAGCCGCGGCGGCAACCGGTGCGCCGGGTTAGCCGCAGGACGATGCAGCCGTTAATCGGACGACTGCGTCTGTGCCGGCCGGAAGATCGCCGCGCCGGAAAGCTGCGCGGCGATCAGGAATGCCACGACCACGGCGGGAACGCTGATCAGACGCAGCACTTGATCTACCGAAAGCATCGCTATCGTCCCCCCGAGCCAGCGTCGAATGCGGCTCACTCCGCCGTTTGCGCAGTCTGCTGATCGCTCGTAAAAAGCTGATCGGTGTAGACCGCCCCGGTCATCGTGAGCAGCGCCAGGAGCGTTATGACGGCCAGTGTTTTCATGGCGCGGATGGTGGTTTTCGATTGTGGCCAAAAATGTCACAGCTTGGCGCATTTTCAGGACAATCAAGCGAACAATCATGGCCGGGCCGGGCGCGAAGCGCCCGGTTCAGGCGGTATTGCCGGCGTCGATCGTCAGCACCGTGCCGGTCACGTTGCGGCCGCCCTCGCCCAGCAGATATTCCACCATGCGGGCGACATCGTCCGTCTCGGGAAGCCGGCGCAAGGCACTGCGGCCGGCGATGCGTTGGCGCTGCTCGTCCGAGAGGCCTTGCGTCAATTCGGTATCCACGAAGCCGGGCGCGATCGCGTTCACGGTGATTCCGAGCTTGCCGACCTCGCGCGCCAGCGAACGGGTGAAGCCGGTCGCCGCAGCCTTGGTTGCCCCGTAGACAGACAGGCCATTGTAGCCGGTGGTCGCGATGATCGATGACATGTTGATGATGCGGCCGGCGCCGTCGGCCATCATCTTTCGCACGACATATTTCGTCAGAATGACCGGCGAGAGGATGTTGAGGCGAAGCAGGGCTTCGATCTCGCTGTTGTGCATGGTGGCGAGCAGTCCCTCGGTGCCGATCCCGGCATTGTTGACCAGGCCGTAAATGGCGCCGAACTCGTCGCGCAGCCCCTTGACGAAGCCCGGGATGGCCTCGATCTCGCTCAGGTCGAAGGCCCTGAAGTGCAGGCCGCCGGCGCCGCGGTCGACGACCTCGCGGATCGCCGATTTCAGTTCGTCGCTTTCGCGTCGCGCCACCGCGATCACGTTATAGCCGGCCGCGGCGATCCTTCGCGAGATGGCGAGCCCGATGCCGCGGCTGCCTCCGGTCACCAGAACGTTATGCATCGTTTCGGGCCAGCTTTCCGGCCGCCGTCACCTCGAGCGAGCGGACGAACCTGATGACGGCGGGTACCTTGTGGGGCGAAAGTTGCGCCCTGCAATCCGCCAGGATCTGCTCGCGGATTTCGTTGTCGCGGCCCGCCTCCTCGCCATCGGTCAGGACGACGTCGGCGACCACGATCGAACCGGTGATCGGACTGCGGCGCGATTTGGCGCGCGACATCCGCACCTCGGCATGCCGGTTGATGACGGCTTCGATTTCTTCCGGGTGCACCTTGAGGCCGCCGATGTTGATGATGCCGCCGCGGCGTCCGACGAAGTGATAGCGCTCGCCGCGCAGTTCGACCATGTCGCCGGTGTCGATGAAGCCGTCGCTGTCGGCCAGGCTGGCGGCCTGCTGGCCGACATAGGCATGCGCCGTCCGCTTCGAGCGAATCCGCAACGATCCGTCCTCGACCTTCATCTCGACACCGTCGCGGCTTTCCCCGACCAGGGCGGCGGGAAAGCCCTCGCGACCGTCATTGACGGCAAAGCCGACGCCCGCTTCGGTCGAGGCATAGGCATGACCGATCGACGCCAGGGGAAAGGCCCGGCTCAGCCCCTCCAGCACGGCCTGGTCGGCAATCTCTCCCGACAAGCGAATGTAGCGCGGAGCAAAGCCGGCAGCCGATCCGCTCATCAGAAGCTTGCGCCAGTGCGACGGCGTGCCGGAGATATGGGTGACGCCCCCCGCCCGCAGCCGGGCGACATGATCGGCAATCGCCTCGCCGGGCTCCGACAGCACCATCGAACCGCCGCCGATGATGGCACGCAGGAATATCTGCAGGCCGCCGTAGCGGCGAATATCGTAGAACGTCGCCCACACCGCCGGGCCGCCCCGGGTCTGGCCGTCTGCAACGATCGCGCCGGTCAGCCCTTCCAGGGTATGGCTGACGATCTTCGGCACCCCCGAGGTGCCGGATGTCAGCATCAGCCATTCCGTCGCCCGCTCGGTCTGCACCCTGCGAGCCCTGACGACGGCCCGCTCCGGCGCCCCGGCCGCGATCACCAGATCGACCCCGGCATCCATCCACCGCGCCGGCTGATCGGTCACCACCGCCTCGATGTCGGCCAGCCCGATCAGGGTTTTGATATGGGCGGCGTCGAGATCGGGCGGGCACAGCAGCATGCGCCGAGCTACGCCGTCGATCTCCGTCATCGCGATGGCGGATACCAGCTGATCCGCGACGGCAAGCAGCACCGAGCGCCCGGAAAGCTCGCCAAGCCGGCCTGCCAGCCAGGATTCCCCGAGAATATGGCTCAGCGAAACTGTCCGCCGGGCGTCCGAGATCGTGCGGCCGGTTATCTCCGGACCAAGATAATCACGCAGCGCGAACCGTTCACGCGGGGACATTTTCATAGGCCCCGATGAAGTCGCCTACCGTGAGGGGGAACGCGACGTCCTCGGCTATGGTAAACGGATCGATACCGAGATCGTCTTCCAGACGCGCCACCAGGATGGCAAAGCCCAACGAATCGAAGCCCGTTTCGTGAAGCGACAGGTCGTCGCCGAGCGGCGGCAGCGTGACCTTCTGCTCCTCGGCGATCTGCCGCATGGCTGCAATGATTCTTAACCTTACCGACATGGTTTTTTGCCTTTTCCTGTCACCACGAGAGGCCAAGATAGGGGCGAAGATTTAAAATAACCGCGCCATTCGCCGAACTTTTGGTTCGATTGGTAAACCGATGCTCGCCGGCAAGCCGCGGATTCGCGGGATCGCGGCATGTATTGCCTTGTCGCGGCGTCGCGGCTGCCGACATACCACCGCCCCCGCCAGAGGTCTCGCTTTCGGCGAGCCCGATTAGCCGCGGGTATGGCTGCGCCCACCGCATCCCGCCCCGCGCGCGTGATGATCGCGATACGCCCCAGTGAAAAGGAAAATCGAAAACAACCCCATGCAAAGCAACATGGTGTCGCCGGCATGGATGCTTTGACCGATCCTGCGAAGGCATTTTGATGCGGCCGGGCAGCACCCATGAAGGCCGAAGGCCACCGTGCCAAGAAAGCCGATCGTCACCGTTGATAGTTCATTTTCGAGGACCCACGCCACGCGTGCTCGACCGCGGTACGACTGAGCAATATAGCTCACGCAGTCATGGCGCCACATGCTCTACTCAAGCAGAGCTCGAATGCGAAGGGGAACGATTCGCGCAAACGTTTATTGGCTCGATGAGTCGACCACATCGCGCTCACCCCCTCTATTCAGACGTTGTGGACGGGATCCTGCGACCGGGACGCGGACCGTCAAGGCGGGGCATTTTCACAGGTCATCGTTTGGAAATTTCGACCGCCGGCTGGAGGATAGGGCGTGCTCAAGGTCCTGATTGTTGAAGACGACCTGATGATGGCGGATTTCATGGAAGAGATCCTGGTCGAGCATGGCTACGAGGTCAGCGGCATCGCCCGCACCGTCGCTGCGGCGGTCGCGCTCGCGCAGCGTTGCAAGCCGAACCTCATGATCCTCGATCTGCGGCTGGCCGATGGCGGGCTCGGAACCGAAGTCGCCGCGCAACTTCCCGGCGCCGGCAGGCCCGGCATCCTCTATGCCACGGGCAATATGTCACAGCTCGAGCTGACCTCCGCCGACGGCGACGCCTGTCTTGCCAAGCCCTACCGATCCGCCGATCTCTTGCGCGGCCTGGAAATCGTCGCCGGGCTGTTGGCCAGCGGCAAGGCACAGCCGCCGTTTCCGAGCGGCTTCCAGCTGCTGCATCCGGCAGCCATCAAATCGCGGACGATCGGCCTATGACCGACGATGCCGGACAGGTCCGAAAACTTCTGCGCCAGCAGGCCGCGATTGCCCATTTCGGCAGCTTTGCGCTGCGCGAAAACGATCTGCTGAAAGTCCTGAACGAAGCGGCGAGGGTCTGTGCCGAATGCCTCAGCGTGCCGTTTTCCAAGGTGTGCCGCTACCGGGCCGAGCAAAACGATCTGCTGATCGAAGCCGGGCACGGCTGGCATGCGGGTGTCGTCGGAAATGTCGTGTCCCGGGCCGACGTGACCTCGCCGCAGGGACGCGCTTTCATCACCGGGGAGCCGTCGATCTGCAACGATCTGGGCGATGACAACGATTTCAAGCTGCCGGCCTTCTATGCCGAGCACGGCATCGTCTCGACCATCGACGTCGTCATCAAGGGCAGCGAAGACCAGCCCTATGGCGTGCTGGAGATCGACAACAACCGGCAGCACGATTACGACCAGCACGACATCGATTTCCTGACCGGCTTTGCCAACGTTCTTGCCGAGGCGGTCGCGACCTCCGCACGCACCGGCGTCCTGCAACGCACCATCGAGCGGATGAAGATGCTGGTCGCCGAGAAAGATCGGCTGCTCGAACAGAAGAAGGTGCTGGCCGAGGAGCTGCAGCACCGGGTCCGCAACAACCTGCAACTGGTCTACGGCATGCTCAGCAAACAATTGGGCGACACGCCGGACCAGGCCGGGCAGCGCGGCATCAGGGCGATTTCGCGCCGGGTCACCACCCTGGCGCAGGTCTACGATCATCTGCTCGGCAGCGAGATGACGCGAACCACCGATTTCGGCGGCTATCTAAAATCGCTGTGCCTCAATCTCGCGGAGATTCAGGCGGCACCGGACGGCAGCGTTACGCTGACCTGCGACAGCGACGCCATCGTCCTCGATCTCGATGTGGTCACGGCGCTGGGCATCGTGGTCGCGGAAGTGGTCACCAACAGCTACGACCATGCTTTCCCCTTGGGCAGCAAGGGTTCGATCACGGTATCGGTGCGCCGCACCGCCGACGATACCGCGACCATGACCATCGGAGACGACGGTGCCGGATTTGTGGTTGGAGCGGAAAACAAGCGGCATGGACTTGGGCTGGTGCGGCGACTGGTCGAACAGGTCGGCGGCAGCGCGACCGTCAAAACCGATCAGGGTACGGTCTGGACCATCACAATTCCGGTTGAAGGCGTCGCACTGGCGGCGTGAGCCGCCGGCAGCCGGGCTTATTGATCGGGAGTTGGAAATTTGGGTGGATCCGGCTGTTGCAGGCTCCGACGCTCAAACCTACAGCCGGATCGAACCTTCCAGGATGGCCGCATGGCTCGCGGCATCGATCGGGCGGTAGGAGCCGGATTTCGGATCCCTGAAGAACAGAGGATCCTGCACCACGCGCGGATCGAAGCCCTCGCGCGCCAATAGATGCTTTTTCTGCTTGAAGGTTTCGGTGCTGTCGAGCGCGGCGCAGATTCGGACCATGACCGGGCAGGCATAGGCCGGCAGCCGGAGCGCCAGGGCTGATTGGAATTCCTTGGGATCGAAGCCGTCATCGACCACGAGCGCGCTCATTCCGGCGCGGCCGTCGGCGCCAGGAATTTCCACGCCATAGGTCGCCGCGTCGACGACGCCGGGGCAGTCTGCCACGGCCTGATTGACTTCGGAGGTGGCGACGTTTTCGCCCTTCCAGCGGAAGGTATCGCCGACCCGGTCGACGAAGTGGAAATAGCCGCTGTCGTCGAGTTTCATCAGGTCGCCGGTGCGAAACCAGGCATCGCCCTTGACCAGCACATCGCGCAGGATTTTTTTCTCGGTCTCGCCGGCGTCGGTGTAGCCCTCGAAGCGGCCGCCGCCGCCGTCGGCGGTGCCGATGCGGCCGATCGCCTCGCCAACCTCGCCACGGCGGCAGCGAATGCAAAGCCCGTCCTCGCCGCGGACCGCCCTGCCGGATCCCGCGTCGAGGCGGATGATCGCGGCCGGGAAACGATGCGCCAGCAGCGGCGGAATCCGGCCAATCGCGCCTGGCCGGCCCTCGACATTGTAGAGCGAGAAATTGCCTTCCGTCGCGGCATAGAATTCGAGGATCCGGGGAATCGCAAAGCGCGCCTGGAAGGCTTGCCAGATATCGCCGCGCAGCCCGTTGCCGCAGGCCAGCCGAAGCCGGTGGCTGTTTTCGAATTCGGAACGCGGCGCCTTGAGCAGATAGCGGCAAAGCTCGCCGATATATTGAAACAGCGTGCAATCCCAGCGCACCACATCGCGCCAGAACTGGCTCGCGGAGAATTTGTCCGCCAGCGCCACCGAGGCTCCCGCGCTCAGCATGCTGCAGGGCGCGACAATGCCGCCGACGCTGTGAAACAGCGGCAGGCAATCGTACAGGCGGTCGTCGGTGCAGGCGTCGGTCAAGCCGGCAAACCAGCCGCCCCAATTGAGGATCCGCCGGTGACTGATGCTGGCGGCCTTGGGCAGGCCGGTGGTGCCCGAGGTGTAGATCAGCAGCGCCCGATCGCCGATGGCGGTACCCCGCCTTTCGGCTGCAGTCAGCGGGCCTTGCTCCATGCGCTGCAGCGCGGCGTCGAGATCGGCCGCGGTTCCGGCGCCGCCATGGACCCAGATTTTCGGCGAGCGGGCCAGGTACGGCACGGCGCTCTCGAAAACCGCGGCGAGATCCGGAGCGAGGATCACGTGATCCGCATTGGCGAGATTGAGGCAGTGCGACAGCGATTGCCCGACCAGCCGGGTATTGATCAGCGCGACGACTCCGCCGACCTTGCTGATGCCAAGCCAGGCGGCGAGGTAGTCCGGCCGGCTCGGCATCAACAGGCAAACGGTATCGCCGGCCGCAATTCCCGCCGTTAATGCCCAGCGCGCGTAGCGGTTGATCCGATCGGCCAGGGCCCGGTAACTGAAGGACTCCGTCTCGGAGATCAGGGCGGCACGATCGGGCTGCCGCGCGGCCCAATCCTCGACAATGTCGGCAAACAGCCTGGAGGGCTCCGCCTCGATGCCGGATGTCCGTTCGATGGCCTTCAGCCAGCTCTTGGCAGCCGATGGCTGGCCGCGCCGCTGCCGGTGGTCTGCCGATGCTTCGACAACGCCTTGGTTCATCGCTGAATGCCCGTGGATCCCGCGGCTTGTATAGCGGGACCGACCCAGCCAGAGGGTTAATCGAAATCGTTAATCGGGGTCATTATCCCGTCGCGTCGATCGGCAGAGTTAAAGCCGTATTGCCACAATTCCGCAGCACGATGCGTTACCGGGCTTCAATCTGCCTGAGCCGCAGCGACCGGATCGCCCGCGCCCGGAGCGCGCTCGGCTCCCGCTATCAGACAGGCGGCCCGGCCGACCGGCCTACGGATGAGGCGGCTTGCCGGCGCCCCCGAACCATCTGCCGGAGCGTTCGCGCAACCGCTGGAATGTCACGTACAGCATCGGCACCATGAAGATCCCGATCGAGCTTGCGGCCAGCATGCCGCCGAACACGGCGGTGCCGACGGCCCGGCGGCTGATCTGGGCGGCGCCGGTGGCGATGACCAGCGGCAGCAGGCCGAGAATGAAGGCGATCGAGGTCATCATCACGGCACGGAACCGCATCTGCGCGCCTGCGATCGCGGCATCGGCGATTTCGGCCCCTCGTTCGCGCTGCTCCTTGGCGAACTCGACGATCAGGATGCCGTTCTTGGCGGCCAGCGCGATCAGCACCACGAGACCGATCTGGCCGTAGAGATCGAGATTCAAACCTGCGATCTTGATGCCGAGATAGGACCCGAGCACGCCGACGGTGACCGACAGCAGCACCGGAATCGGGATCGTCCAGCTTTCATACAGTCCGACCAGGAACAGATAGGCGAACAGCACCGCAAGCCCGAGGATGGTGCCGGTCTGGCCGGAGGCCTCGTGCTCCTGGTAGGCGGTGCCGGTCCATTCATAGGCGTAACCCGAAGGCAGCGTGGACGCGGAAATGGCCGCCATGGCGGCGAGCGCCGTTCCCGAAGACACCCCCGCCGCCGGACTGCCGTTGACCGTCACCGAGCGGTAGTTGTTGTAGCGGGTGATCACCTGCGGCCCGGTCACGATCTTGAGGCTGGCGATGGAGCGCATCGGTACCATCGCGCCGCTGCTGTTGCGCACATAGATCTGCCAGATGTCGGAGATGTCGGCGCGGTCGGCGGCCTCGCCCTGCACGTTGACCTGCCAGGTACGGCCGTAAAGGTTGAAGTTGTTGACGTAGATGCCGCCGAGCGTCGCCTGCAGCGCGGTGAACACGTCGCTCATGTTGAGGCCGAGCGCCTGTGCCTTGGAGCGGTCGATGTCGAGATAGACCGACGGATTGGTCGCCGTGAAGGTGGTGAACACCCGGGAAAGCCGCGGGTCGCGGTTGGCGGCGCTGATCAGGCCGGAGGTGACGCTGCCGATCGCGGCCGGCTCCTGTCCTTCCAGCGCCTCGAGCTGGTATTCGAAGCCGCCGCTGGTGGAAAGCCCGATGATCGGCGGCAGGTTGAACGGCAGCACG
>Ga0302154_10004199_pt1 | contig 10290 bp, 12 predicted proteins | sample I_Bog_N2_3_FD_193507 | JGI IMG/M metagenome (GOLD analysis project Ga0302154, IMG submission 193507) | Peat permafrost microbial communities from Stordalen Mire near Abisko, Sweden - I_Bog_N2_3 | ecosystem: Environmental > Terrestrial > Soil > Wetlands > Peat | place: Sweden: Abisko, Stordalen...
GACGCTGAAACGGTTGTCTGGATGGCGACGGATTTTCGTGAGGAGCATCGCCAGGTACTGGACTGGCTCAATGGACTGGCCGAAGGCAACACCCGATTCTTTGGCGTCGAGATTGGTGCCGTAAGGGTCCACCGGGATTTAGTACGCGCGTAGTACCATGGCCAGGTGGAGGCCGGTCGGGATGAACTCGCGCGATTCTTCGCTACCGTCATGCCTCACCTGAACGAGGTGCAGCGGCGGGTGGTGGCCGGCGCCATGGCCGTTGGTCTCGGGCGAGGTGGCAAGACGGCTGTCGCCGAGGCGGCCCAGATGAGTCGCAACACGGTGATCAAGGCCGCCGGTGAGGTCGAGGCCGGCATCGAGCCGTCGGACCGCCAACGGGCCCCTGGTGGCGGTGACATCAAGGCCGAGGTCAAACAACCCGGGCTCCTCGAAGCTCTGGACGAGCTGGTCGAGCCCGAGACCCGGGGGAACCCGATGTCCCGACTCCGCTGGACGGCCAAGTCGACGGCCACGCTCGCCAGGGAACTGGTGGCCCAGGGGTATGCCGTCTCCGACGACACGGTCGGTCGGATCCTGAAGGACCTGGGCTATTCGCTGCAGGCACCGGCCAAGGAGAAGGAAGGCACTGCCCATCCCGACAGAGACGCCCAGTTCCGCTATCTGAACGACGAGGTGACAGCCTTCCTCGGCGCCGACGAGCCGGTGATCTCCGTCGACACGAAGAAGAAGGAGCTGGTGGGCGAGTTCGCCAATGGCGGCAAGGAGTACCACCCCACGGGAGAACCGACCCGGGTGAAGACCCACGACTTCGTCGACAAGGACCTGGGACGGGCCGTTCCCTACGGGATCTACGACATCGGCAACAACGAGGGCTGGGTGTCCGTCGGCGACACCGCCGACACCTCCACCTTCGCCGTCGAAGCCATCCGACGGTGGTGGTACTCGATGGGCATCGCCCGGTTCCCGAATGCCACCAAGCTGCTCATCACCGCCGACGGCGGAGGATCGAACGGCCACCGGGTGAAGTTGTGGAAGGTGGAGCTGGCCAAGCTCGCAGCCGAGATCGGTCTCGAGATCACGGTCGCCCACTACCCGCCGGGAACGTCCAAGTGGAACAAGATCGAGCACAAGATGTGGAGCTTCATCTCGATGAACTGGCGGGGCAGGCCGCTCGTCTCCTACCGGACCATCATCGAACTGATCTCGGCGACGACCACCGCCTCAGGCCTCACCATCCGGGCGGAGGAAGACCTCAACTACTACGAGACCGGCACCAAGGTGACCAAGGCAGAGTTGGAAGCCGTGCCGCTTGCCCGTCACGACTTCCACGGGGACTGGAACTACACCATCGCTCACTCAAACGTCCGGTGAGCCCTTACGTCATGTTCTACGTCGCTGACGGCGGCGTTGACCCGCCGCGCTCCTACGACCTCCCGGCGACGGTGGTGATCCAGTGCGGAGTGGGGAACTACGCGGTCTTCCAGGCGACGTCGGACGTGAACGCCGTGGTGGGCACCTTGTCCAACGTGACGCGTCCTACGCTCACGAGTGACGACGTACGGGTGTCCGGTCCGGGAGGTCGATCCGTCACCACGTGGCAGAGCAACGGCTCCCAGTCGATGCCCCTCGACGGGGTCGAATATTCGGACGTCGTCGGCTTCCATGCGGCGGTGGCCGGCCGCTACGTCGTGAAGATCGCCTACGTCGTGCCGAGCACCGTGATCGTCGGACCAACCCTCGGAACGCTATTCGCCCATGCCGCGCCGTGGCTCCTGTTCTGCGGCGCCGGTTTCCTCGTGGGATTCGTCGGTGCGGTGATCCTCCTCGTGGCGGCCATCAGGAAGAGGTGGTCGACGCCCGCTCCGGCCACCGACTGGTCCGCACCGTTGCCGCCGGGGTACACCGGGGACGGCTTCGGTCCGGTGCCGATGTCACCGGTCATGCCAGTGCCCCCCGGGGCGCCCGGCCCGGCACCGCCCTGACCGGTCGACTGAGCCTCCGGCGGACTCCCCGATGGGACGGGGCGCGACTCCGCCCGGTCCCCGTCGGGGAACCGGGCGGAGCCGGGGCCATCACCGGTGGCCGGAGGGAATTCAGCCGGCGCGGTGCAACGTGTTGCGGTCCGTATGGGCGAACGGCTCGTCGAACTCGTTCATCCTCAGGATGGTCGATTCCTCGTAGGACCAGGTGTCCTGACCCACGGTGATCGACACTTCGTAGCTCAGCGTGCTGGCGTTCTTCGCCAGGTACTGGTTCTCACCGATGGTGTAGAGCGGCTCACCCTGGGCGGCCCTCAGGGTGAACTCGGTGGCGTCGGCCGAGGCCACGCCGCCGGCCAGCACGGTGATGCCGCGGGGGACGACGAAGCCCCGGAGCACCTCGCCGGTCGCCCCGTCCCAGAGCCAGTAGCCGACCTCCGTGTGGAACGGGTTGTCCTCGTCGTTCCGCCACATGGCCGTCTTGTAGTCGAGCCCGTAGAGGTGCTGGTTGCCGTTGTCGACCGGGCCGAACGGCTTGAACGTCACCTTCTCGAGGTACGGGGTGCCGAGCACCTTCCCCTCGGAGTGCGAGAAGGCCGTGTCCAGGCCTCCCTTGTCGCTCTCCCACTCGCCGACCAGACCCCCGAGGGGTCCCCACTCATCTGCCATCGTCGCAACCTCTTCCTCGTCGAACGGTCGGCTGCAGCATATTCCGGCGGCGGGCCGTTGCACGAACGGCCGTGTGGACGTCGGGTGCCACCCGAGCCTGCGCCGGCGGGGGGCGATCGATGGGGCGCGTCAGTACCGGTCCCTGCAAGAGTGGGGGGATGGCAGCGGACGGACCACCCAGCGGTCGGCCGGAGGAGGCCCCGGTCCCCGGGGACGGCCCCGGTCCGCCGGTCGGGCCCGACGACGTCCTCGACCCGGAGCTGGCGGCCGAGATGACCCCCCGCGAGCGTGCCGTGGCCAGGTGGATCGGGACGAGTGGGTGGGCCCGGGCCGCCGTCTGGGTGGCCCTGGCCGTGATCGTGGGGGTCGTGGTGGTGTTCTGGCTGGTGCCACTGTTCTGAACCGGTGGCCGGCGGGCTCAGCCGGGCGGCACCTTGGCGAAGTCCCACAGCATGAAGGTGTCCCGGTCATCGCCCAGCACGGCATGTGAGGGCGCGTCCTTGTCGATGTGCCCGATGAGCCCGTTGTAGATCCCGTAGCCCACGAGGTCCTGCAGTCGGGCCGGAAAGCGTCGGGCGACGTCGACGGGGATGCCCAGCAGCTGGTTCTCCTGCTGGCGGATGTACCCGGCGCAGTAGTTCATGGCGATCCCCACCCGTCGCCGGTCGGTGGTGTTGGCCCCGCCGCCGTGCCACAGGCTGCCGTGCCAGATGAGCACGCTGCCCCGGGACATCTCGGCCGGGACCGAGTCGTAGGGGTGGAGGAGCTCGGGCGAGGACGTCGCCCGGTGGGACCCCGGGATGACCCGGGTGGCCCCGTTGGCGTCGGTGAAGTCGGTCAGCGCCCACATGGTGTTGCACACCGTCGGCGGATGGGGCTTCGGGAGCGGGATGACCTGGTCGTCGGCGTGGATCGGCTGTGCGGCCTGACCCGGGCCGATGGCGATGGACGACAACGAGGAGACCAGGAGGCCGGGGTCGAGGACGCGCTCGCAGATCGGCAGGACGTTCGGATGGACCGGGATCCGCTCGTAGAGCGGTCCGTGCACGAGGAGGTTGTAGATCCGCACCGTGGCCAGGCCTTCGAACAGGTTGTCGGCCGGCACGATGCCGAGGTCCGCTTCGAGGCGTCGCAGGTCCTCCTCGATGGCGTCGACCAGGTCGAGGTCCACTGCACCCTCGACGATGGTGAATCCCTGCTCGTCGATGCGGGCCACGTGCTCCGCCAGCTCGGCGGTCGTGAGGGTCCGCCGGTCGGCGTCTGCGGGCCCGTTGGTCCCACCGGTCTCCGTGGCCATCGTCCCTGTACCTCCCCTCCGGCACGCGCCCGCCTCCGCGCCCACCCGAGCCTACGGCAGCGCGGGCGACGCGTCACGGTCCTTCCACCCGTCCGGATGCCCGACACGGAGTCGGCGGCGGCATAGGGTTTCGACCGTGTCCACTCCCGACGGACCGGGCGGGACCAGGAGGTAGGCACCGATGGCACGGCAGAAGAAGCACACCAGCCGGTACGAGCTGATCACGTGCTCCTGGAAGGGCCATGCCCTGGTCGGCACCGATGCGGCGGAAGTGACGGAGGAGGATGCCACCTTCGTCCGCCAGGGCCCGTCCGGACGGTGGTACCGGTGCCTGCGCTGCGATGCCTGGATACCCCAGCCCGCACCCGTCAGCCCGACGGCGCCGGCGGTCCCATCGCGCGACGAGATCGAGGTGCCGGCACGTGGCCCGGTCCTGCGGGACAAGTACGTCCTCCGTCTGATCGCCTTCGACCGGTTCACCCACGTCGTCGTCCTGGTGACGCTGGCCGTCCTCCTCTTCGCCTTCGGACGTCATCACGCCGTGCTGCAGAACGACTACAACCACATCCTCGACGACCTGTCCGGAGCCAGCCCGGGTACCGTGCAGGCCCGGGGCTTCCTGGTGCACCTCAAGTCGATCTTCAACTACTCGCCCAAGCGCCTCTACGAGATCGGCCTGGTGGTCACGGCGTATGCCGCGCTCGAGGCCACCGAGATGGTGGGTCTGTGGTTCGCCAAGCGGTGGGCCGAATATCTGACCTTCGTCGCCACCGTGGTGTTCATCCCTCTCGAGGTGTACGAGCTCTCCGAGCGCATCACCGTGTTCCGTGTGTTGACCTTTCTCATCAACGTGGCCATCGTGGCCTACCTCCTCCTGGCCAAGCGCCTGTTCGGGCTGCGAGGCGGGCACGCCAAGGTGAAGGAGCTCCGGAAGGAGCAGTCGGGCTGGGTCGCTGTGGACCGGGCGACACCTCCCTCAGGGGTTCCGGGCTGACGACGGCCGTCCGGCCGGAGCCTGGGGAGGGGAGGGGGAAGGGGCTCCAGGTCGCCGGTGCTCCGGATCCCGGTGATAATGTCCCCCCCGTCGGGCCGTTGGCGCAGTTGGTAGCGCACTTGCATGACACGCAAGGGGTCGTGGGTTCAAGTCCCGCACGGCCCACCAGAGAAACCCCAGCTCAGGCTGGGGTTTCTTGCAATTGCACACCCGGGCAGTAACCTCAAAACAGCCGATGTCAGCAACGATGTCAGCAACGAGGATCGGGGCAGACGTGGCAGGCAAACGGGGCAATGGCGAGGGGTCGATCTACCAACGGTCGTCGGACGGCCGGTGGTTCGGGGTCGTCCTGATGGGCTCGGACTCCCGGGGGCGCCTGATCCGGAGGTCGGTCAGCGCCCGGACCCGCGCCGAGGTCGTCGACAAGATGAAGGCGCTCCAGCGGCAGGTCGACGACGGGCTGCAGGCTCCCGACGCCCAGATGACCGTTGCCCAGCTCCTCGACCGCTGGTACGCCGACGTGCTCCGGCACCAGGTGGCTCGCAGTGCCGCCGACAACTACCGGAGCATCGCTGACAACCACATCCGGCCGGCCCTCGGACGGAAGAAGGTGGCGAAGCTGACGCCGGCCGATGTGGACCGCCTCATCTCCCAGAAGTTGGACGAGGGACTGGCGGTGTCCACGGTCAAGCGGATCCGTTCGATCTTCGCCCAGGTGCTCGACCAGGCGATGCGGTGGGGGTGTGTCAACCGCAACGTCGCGCAACTCACGCGAGGGCCCAAGGAGCCAAGACGGGAAGGCCGGACGCTCACCCCGACCCAGGCCCGGGGCCTCCTCGGGTCGCTCCAGGGTCACCGGAACGAGGCCCTCTTCGCCCTCATGCTCTCCACCGGGATCCGACGGGGTGAGGCCCTCGGGCTGCGGTGGTCCGACCTCGATTGGGACACCGGTGTACTGCAGGTCCGACGCCAGCTCAAGCGGGAAGGTGGCCAACTGGTCGTGTCCGACACCAAGACCGCCCGGAGCCGTCGGGCGCTCGACCTGCCCGGTCCGATGATTGCCTCGCTGCGAACGCACCGGGCCCGTCAGGCCGCCGAGCAGCTGGCCCTGGGTGAGGTGTGGGAGGACTCCGGGCACATGTTCACGACGACCATCGGGACGCCGATCGATCCACGGAACTTCTACCGGGAGTTCAAGACGATCGCCAAGAAGTCCGGTCTGGGCGACTGGCATCCCCACGAGCTCCGGCACTCGGCGGCGAGTCTCATGCTCGCCCAGGGGGTCAAGCTCCAGGTGGTCAGCGAGGTCCTCGGCCATTCGTCGATCCGCATGACCTCCGACGTCTACGGCCACATCCTCGCCCCGGATCGCAAGGCGGCGGCCGAGGCGATGGGGAACGCACTCTGGGGCTAAGCCGACAGCTCCCCCTGGTCGGCGATCAACCCTTGGACGAAGGAGTCGAGGCTCGAGCGCACGACCAGTCGGCGTCTACCGACCTTAACGCTCTGGATCGAGCCGCACCGGATGAAGTCATAGGTTCGGGTGCGACCCAACCGGAGCAGTTCGCTGGCCTCCTCCACGGTGATGAGGAGCGGTGGTCCGGCCGAACCCGCACGTCCGGCCTCCGTGCTCTGCCCGCTGTCGGACCCACGGCCCGGACCACGGAGCAGCTCGTCCCCATCGGGATCATCTGCGCTCAACATGAGCGGCCTCGACCGTTCTGCCGCACCGCTGCCCGGCAGCGGTTTGGCGTCGGACAGTGGTGAGCGGTGCCCGACTCCGTGGGCCGCGGTGGGGGACGGGTTGTCATCGCGGTGCCCTCGTGTGACCGACTGCCGCCTGACCACTGAGCCCCTGCGGGATGGATCGGGAGACTGGTCGCGGGTCGGATCCGTGCGATCCGGCGATCCGGCCAGCCACTTCGGGCTGGCCGTCTCGCCGTGCGGCCGTTCCGGCCGCACCATTCCCGTGAGTCCCGCGGGCTCCGGTGTGAGCGCCATGGGCTCCCATGGGCTGCTTGACGTCCTTCCCCAGCGCCTCGGTAGAGGTGAACCGCGACCCGTCGACGTCGACCGTGCGGATCGCGTTCTTCTGCAGCACGTACCGGGTCACCGGAACCGCCGGTCGAGGAGGCGGTGCCGTGTGCGGTCGGCGAAGGCCTTTCCCCGCAGGATCTCGTCACGGCGCAGGAGGCGCGCGACGGCGGCCACGGTGTCGTCGATTCCAGTGGTACCACTGAGCACGGCGAACGCCACCAGGTAGCCGACAAGGGCGGGTGTCATCCGGCGGAGCGATCCGGCCCGCTGCTGTTGACTCACCCGATCGGCGCCGACGACGTGTTGGGCCAGGGTCGCCGTCTGCACGGATGTCCATGGTGTCGAGACCGGCCATCGGGCCCGGTTGCCGTCAGCGGTGGGGGAGCGGTGGGTGAGCCACTCTTCGGTTCCGTAGCGCCAGAGATCCCCGATGGCCGCCAACGTTTCGTCGACACCCGTAAGACCGAACTGGTCGAGACCCTCCCGGTTCCACTCGAGCTCCACTCGGATGACACGCCCGGATCCTTCTTCCCGCTGCCAGATGTCGAACCACCAGTCCGCCCCCGTGCGGGCGACGTCGGCGGTCTTGTCGTAGATGCGGGCGCAGATGGTCTTGGTGGATCGGCGCCCGAACTCGAATCCGGTGAAGCGATTCTCCTCCTCGTAGGTGCGGACCGAGCCGGCCCGGCAGACGAAGAGCGGTCGGTCCTCGATGCCGACATCCCATCCTTCGATGTCGACATAGAGATCGATACGGCTGACGCTGAGGAACACTTCGTCGCACTCGGCCTGCAGTACGCGTCGGAAGTGGCTGGCTGCGGCAGCTGGGCCGACCGAATGGAGGAAGCCGCTGCGGGGCTGGATCCGGAACGCGGGCAACCGGTGGGAAGTGGAGATCCCGATTCGGCCGTACTCGTGCTCGAGGCAGAAGCGGTAGCGGCCGAAGGCGTGCGGAGCCATGGCGAAGTTCTCGCCCCCGAGCTCGAACGGAGTTGCCGCCGAGGTCAGTTCAGCCAGTGCGCGGGCCTCGTCGAGCCGTGCGATGAAGGGCAGGGGAAGGGCAGCTCGGCCCGATAGATAGAGCGCGTCGACGCCGGACGCCAGCTCGACGGGCCTGGCCAACAGGTGCGAATATGCGACTGATGAGTCAGACTCGTGCGAGGGGACGTGATCCATGGCCGGCTACTCGGAGTCCGTCGAACCGGCGGAACCGGTGAGGGGAAGGTTGAACGGATCCTCGGGCTCGAGGACGTGCGGATTGCTGCGGTACCCGAAGTTCGGTCGCCAGGTGGGCGCCAGTTCGGGCTGACGGTCAGGATCGTCCCGGTGCTCGAAGGCCCACTCGAGGGCAACCTGTCGATCCCCCCGCCATGCCTTCTCGAAGTCAGCGGCCAGCCACGGGAAGCTGGCATCATCGGGGTGGATGCCGTAGTAGGTGCGGAATCGTCGGATCTTCCGGAAGATGGTGGATCGGTCCCACCCACCCCGCTCGAGCTGGGCGAAACCGCCGGCCCGGTGCCACGCCAACCAGAAGGAGATGAGTTCGGACTCCTTGATGACCCGGGCCGCCATCAAGTCACGGTCCACCTCGGCCAGCCGGTCCCAGCCGTACTTCTCCTCCGGGGGTTCGGGGGAGGTGATCGGGTCGAGGTTGGCCTCGGCCCAGGCGGTGTAGCGCGCCACCGCCTTGGCGTCGCCCTCGGGGGTGACACTCGGTTCGGCTCGGAAGTCAGGCAGCTCGGGCATCAGGCGCAAATATGCCACTGGCGGGGGACCAAGTCAAATCGGGTGCGGTGTAGTGGAATGTAGTTGTCTGTAGGTGGCAGGAGGCCGGGTGGAGCGAGCGGTGCGCGTGCAGCTGGGGCGATCTTCGTCGGCGAGGGGATTCAACCGGATGAGTCCGAGTCCAACGGACCAGCCGGACGCGCTACGGAGAGGAAGAACGGTGACGAAGAACAGCGATGACGTGCTGGCTGCTGAGGCTGCCGCTGCAGAGGATGACGTACTTCCGGACGTACTTCCGGATGGAGTCGAGGTGAGCCGGCCTCACGTTGGCCGGCCACAAGTCGTCTCCGTGCGCCTTTCACACGGTGAACTCGAGCAACTGACGCATGCGGCTGAGGCGGCCCACCTACCCGTGTCCACGTTCATCCGCATCGCTGCTGTTTCTCATGTGCATGCCCATGGCGAAGGTGCGTTGGCGGATGTGACCCGGCGCCTGGCTCGATTGGAGCGCGCCGTCTTCGAGCGGGTGGAGTGAATCCAGGGCACGGCCTCATGGATTCTTTGTTCTTATGTATTTTGCGGGTGCTGTGATACAGGGAGCGCACCCGAAACTTCCGACGGTCCGCTTTGGCGACCGCTTGCTTCACTCGGTGTCTTCGAGTGCAGCCAGCGCATCATCGATCCGGAGATACATCCGGCCGCCGGCGTCGCCTTGGATCTGCTTGAAGGCGAACTTGTCGTAGAACGCCCTGGCAGTCTCGTCGATCGGATCAACGGCGATGAACCGCGCAGCTACCTGGGTACCGGCATCCGCGGCCCGCTCGATCGCCTCGATCAGCAGGTCTCGGCCGAGTCCTCGACCTTGGTGGTCATCCGCAATGGCGAAGCGGGCGAGGAGCACCATGCCGATCTCGTAGGGGGGCAGCCCTCTCCCGTAGCGGGGAGGAAGTGCCTCCCTGCGAACTCCACCCATCGTGAGTGCGTAGTAACCGACGATGCGGTCACCATCATCGAGCAGCACGAACGTGCGCGACAGGTTGCGCCGTTGGTTTTCGAGGGCGTGGTCGCGGAGCCAGTCGTCGAGTGCCTTTACCCCGCAGGTGAACGAGCCGAGTTGGTGATGGGCAGCGAGGCGCTCGACGCGCACTCAGTCGACTCGCTTCAGCCGACGTGCTCGATGGGCCTGGGCAACGAGCTCCTTCGGAGGATGGACAGGGCCGTCCAGCGCCTTCAGGAACCGATCATGGTCGTCCTCGGCCAGCAGGATCGCACGGTGTGCGGCAACAATGGTGGCGGCATCAGCGATGGCTCGGTCGAGTAGGAACTCCGACACCGAGACGCCCGTCAGTCCAGCGGCCTCCGCGAGGAGGTCGTCGTCGTTCGCGGAGATCCGCACCTCTCGTCGCTTGTCTTTTACCGTCATGATTCCTCCTGTCCGTACAAGTGTACGGGCGCTGATGCCCGAGGTCAATCCGGGCGTGACCGCCGCGGAGTGGCCATTCCGGGACGGTCGCTTAGGTCGATGCCCCCGCCTCGCTTCCGGTGTTGTGGGGCAGGGCTGATCGTCTGGTCAGTGGAAAACTGTG
>Ga0302154_10004217_pt1 | contig 10271 bp, 10 predicted proteins | sample I_Bog_N2_3_FD_193507 | JGI IMG/M metagenome (GOLD analysis project Ga0302154, IMG submission 193507) | Peat permafrost microbial communities from Stordalen Mire near Abisko, Sweden - I_Bog_N2_3 | ecosystem: Environmental > Terrestrial > Soil > Wetlands > Peat | place: Sweden: Abisko, Stordalen...
GGGAGCCGGTGAGCCGCGCCTGCTCACAGGCCCAGCGGGCCGCCTCCACGGAGGACTCCGACCCGTCCACGCCGACGACCACGACGGGGGAGGGGCTCGTGTCGGGTTGGGCCATCGGGTGCATTCCTGTTCGTGTGGGGAGCCACCGCCGGGGCGGCGCGTGGCGGAGCGCCTGGTCGGCGGGGCCGCCCCGGAGCCTATCCCCGACCTCCGCGCCGGTCAGGAGTCCCGCGACTCCTCGACGGTGAGCTCGGCGGCGGGGTCGGCCTCGAGCCGGTCGTCAGGGATGGGCGCGCCGCTGCGCACCGACCGGCCGAAGGTCCCGTCGGCCAACCGCTGCTCGGCCCGGTCCAGTGCGGCCAGCCGGTCCCGGAGCCCGGCCGAGACGGCGTCGTCCCCCTCCTCGGCGGTCAGGCGCTCGGCCGGGTCGGCCATGTCCCCGCCGGCGTTGGCCTCGTCCCTGTCGTCCTGCCCGGCGCTGACGGTCTCACCCAGCAGTCGTTCCACCCGGGACCGTTCGGCCTCCAGCAGGGTCCGGGCGCGGTCGTCATCCATGGTTCCTCCTGAGCCGGCATCTGCAGCCATCCGTGTGGTGCGTGCATTCCGGTGCCTACCATCATGGCCCATGTCACTGGGCTGCCCCCTCCTCGACCAGCTTTCCCACCGGACCTACGACCTGGACCGCTCCCACGTGGTCGAACTGGACATCTCCGACGACATGCGGGGCCCGTCGGGCGCGGTCCACGGTGGACTGGTGGCCAGCCTGGTCGACCGGGCCGGCGCCTACGCCGTCCACCGGGACAGCAGGCGGTCGGTGGTGACGTCCAGCGTGGCCCTCAGCTATCTGGCGGCGGCCCGGGTGGGCCCGATGCGCGCCGTGGCCACCAACCTGAGGATCGGTGGCCGCCAGGGCGTGGTGGAGGTGCGGGTCTACGACGCCGGCCGGGCCGACGAGCTGGTGGCGACGGCGCTGCTGACCCTCAGCTTCATCGACCCGGCACGGTGACCCACCGACCTGTCGGCGCGCCGTGCTTTGATGGTCGGCATGCGCATCGGGCTACTCACGGGAGGCGGTGACTGCCCCGGGCTGAACGCGGTGATCCGCGCCGTCGTGGTGGCCGGGTCGGTGGTGCACCATGACGCCTCGGTGGGTTTCCTGGACGGGTGGAACGGCGTGATCGAGGGCCGCGTGGTGGAGCTGGATGTCGAGCGGTGCCGGGGCATCCTCACCCAGGGCGGCACCATCCTCGGCACGTCACGGACCAATCCGTTCGCCACCCCCGACGGACCCGAGCGTGCGCTGGCCACCGTGGCGACGCTCGACCTCGACGCCGTGGTGGCCATCGGCGGTGACGACACCCTGGGGGCGGCCGACCGGCTGTACCGACGCGGCCTCCCCGTGGTGGGGGTGCCCAAGACCATCGACAACGACCTGGCCGGGACCGAGGTGACCTTCGGCTTCGACACCGCGGTCCAGATCGCCACCGAGGCCATCGACCGTCTGCAGACCACAGCGGAGTCCCACCACCGCGTGATGGTGTGCGAGGTGATGGGCCGCAACGTCGGGCACATCGCCGTCCACGCCGGCATGGCCGGAGGGGCGGCCGAGATCCTGGTGCCCGAGGAGCCGTTCTCGGTGGCGGCCGTGTGCGACCGCCTGACCCAACGCCACGAGGGCGGCCGCTACTTCTCCACGGTGGTGGTGGCCGAAGGGGCCACTGCCGTCGACGGGGAGCCGGGCCCGTCCCACCGGCGCGGTGCCGACAGCACCGACCAGTTCGGCCACGGCCGGCTCGGGGGCATCGGGGCGTGGCTGGCCCAGGAGATCGAGCACCGGACCGGCTACGAGGCGCGGGCCACGGTGCTCGGCCACATCCAGCGGGGCGGGACGCCCACCGCCTTCGACCGGGTCCTGGCCACCCGCTTCGGGACCGAGGCCCTGGCTGCGGTGCACGACGGCGCGTTCGGGACCATGGTGGCCCTCCGGGCCGGTCGGATCGACCGCATCCCGCTGTCCGATGCCACCGGCACCCCGAGGACCGTCGACCGCGCCCTCCTGCACGACGTGGCCGGCCCCCACCTCGGGTAGGGCCCGGCCGGGCGCCGGGTTTGCCGCTCGGGGCCTGGGGTACGGCCCTAGCCGGAGCGCGGTGCACGACGTGCAGTGGCTCGCTACGTCTATCGGAGCGGGAAATCGGGACTTCACCAGGGTGGGAGCAGCCATGCGCTTTCCGCAGCACACCGACAGCGTGTTCCGGGCCCGTCAGTTCGTCCGGGGGGCGCTGCCGGGGCTCCCCGAGGACACCGTCGAGACGGCCGAGCTCCTCACCAGCGAGCTGGCCACCAACGCCATCGTCCACGGCCACACCGCGTTCGACGTCGAGGTCACCCTGTCGGACGGGACCATCCGGGTCACGGTGACCGACCTGTCCGAGCACCTGCCCGTCCTGCTGTCGCCGGGGCTGTCCGATGTGCACGGACGGGGGCTGCTGATCCTCGACCAACTGGCCGACCGGTGGGGCACCTACGGCACCGGGACGGGGAAGAAGGTCTGGTTCGACCTGCGCGCCCTCGACTGACTGTTCCCCGGGCCGAACGGGTCGGCCCGCCGGTCGACGCGGCTCCGAGGAGGCACCACAATGGCAGGCATGGGGACGTCCCGGGCGGCACCGAAGGACCTGACGGTCCTGGCCGTCCCCGTCTACTTCGTGTCCATGGGGGCCGAGTACGTGTGGATGCGGCGTGCCGCCGCCCGACGGGGTCCCCTGGCCGGCCAGTACGAGCGGCGGGACACCCTGGCCAGCCTGGCCATGGGTCTGGGCAGCCTGGTCGCCCCCCTGGTGGTGCCGCCGCTGCTGCGTCCGCTGACGCCCGGCCGTGGCCGTTGGGGCCGGGCCCTGGTGGGCGCGGTGGTGGCGGCCGCCACGGTGACCTCGCTGGCCGAGCGGTCGGCCCGGCGGGCCCGCACCGCCGCAGCCGGCGCACCCGGCACCGTGACCGGACCCGACGACGGCACCGCGCCGGCCCTGCCGGCCCAGAGGGCACCCACGCCGCCCGCCACCCGGGCCGACCGACTGGCCTCGGTGGGCGGAGTCACCACGGTCGCACTGGGGGGCCTGGCCGTGGCCACGGCGTGGGCCGCCCTCACCTCACCGGAGCGGCTGTGGAGGCACCGGCTCCTCCCCGACCGGGGATCGGGCCCCCTGGCCCTGGTGGTGGCCGTAGTGGGCTGGGACTTCATCTATTACTGGAACCACCGGCTCATGCACGAGATCAGGTACCTGTGGTCGATCCACGTGGTTCACCACTCGAGCGAGCACTACAACCTGTCCACCGCCCTCCGCCAGCCGGTGGCCGACGCGCTGGGACCGTACGTCCCCTACGGGGCCCTGTGCCTGGCCGGGATCTCACCCGGGCTGGTGGCGACAGCGCGCGGCATCAACCTGCTCTACCAGTTCTGGATCCACACCGAGGCCATCGGCCGCCTCGGCCTTCCCGAGGAGGTGCTGAACAGTCCCTCCCACCACCGGGTCCACCACGGATCCAACGCCGAGTACCTCGACCGCAACCACGGGAGCATCCTGATCGTCTGGGACCGCCTGTTCGGCACGTTCGAGCGGGAGGACGCCCCGGTGGTCTACGGGATCACCACCAACATCGGGACCTTCGACCCGGCCCGGATCGTCTCCCACGAGTACCTGGCCATGCTGGGCGACGTGAGCCGGTCGACCGGGTGGGGCGAGCGCCTGGGCCATGTGGTGCGGGGCCCGGGCTGGGCCCCGGGCCGACCGGCCGGGGGCCTCCGCCGGTCCGGTGGCGACACCGGTCAGGCCTCGAACGGCGCCCGTCCCACGAGGCGCGGGTCGGGTGCGGTGGCGACGTCGGGATCCTTGCCCTCGTAGTCGACGCCGGCCAGGACGTGGCGCATGGCGTTGAGCCGGGCCCGTCGCTTGTCGTTGCTCTTCACCACGGTCCACGGGGCCAGGTCGGTGTCGGTCTCGGCGAACATGCGGTTGCGAGCCGCGGTGTAGTCGTCCCACCGGTTCAGCGAGGCCAGGTCGATGGGGGACAGCTTCCACCGCCGGACCGGGTCGATGTGGCGGATGAGGAACCGGGTGTGCTGCTCGCCTTTCGACACCGAGAACCACAGCTTGCACAGGGTGACGCCGTCCTCCACCAGCAGCTGCTCGAGCAGGGGGGCCTGGTGCAGGAACTCGGTGTACTGCCGGTCGTCGCAGTAGCCCATCACCCGCTCCACCCCGGCCCGGTTGTACCACGAGCGGTCGAACAGGACGATCTCGCCGGCGGCGGGCAGGTGCTCGATGTAGCGCTGGAAGTACCACAGGGTCTGCTCCCGGGGGCTGGGCTTCTCCAGGGCCACCACCCGGGCCCCCCGGGGGTTGAGGTGCTCCATGAACCGCTTGATGGTGCCCCCCTTGCCGGCGGCATCCCGGCCCTCGAAGAGGACGAGGAGGCGCGCCCCGCTGTCTTTGGACCAGTTCTGCAGCTTGAGCAGCTCGATCTGGAGCCGTCGCTTCTCGGTCTCGTACTCGTCGCGCAGCATGCGGTGGTCGTAGGGGTAGCCCTCGCGCCAGGTGTCGACCTCGGTGCCGTCCCGCCAGCACAGGATGGGCTCCTCGTCGCTGGTGTCGACGACGTAGCGGTCGAGCTCGTCGGAGAGGGGATCCACGGTCATGGCCGCGGGGCGTCCGGGAGGGGCCAGCGGTACAGGTCGGCGGCGTTCCGGTGGGTCAGCCGCCGGAGGTCCTCGTCGGGGAGGTGGCCCCAGCACCGTTCGATGACCGACTGGGTGTCGGGCCAGGTCGAGTCGCCGTGGGGGTAGTCGACCTCGACCATGATGTGGTCCACCCCGATCCGGTGACGGGTGTCGATGGTGGAGGGGTCGTCGATGGTGCAGAACCAGAAGTTGCGGGCCAGTACCTCGGCCGGCAGCAGCCCCCCGGGGTCGTAGCCGCGCCCGTACCCGGACCGCTCGACGATGTTGTCGAGCCGGTCGAGGAGCATGGCCACCCAGCCGATGCCCCCCTCGCTCATGGCGATCCTGATCCGTGGGAACCGGACCGGGAGTCCCGACCACAGCCATTCGGCGCAGGCCGACAGCGACATCTGCCCGAAGAGGGTGGCCCCGAGGGCCACCAGCGGCCCGTCCGCCGGCATGTCGGGCATGCCCGACGAGCCCACGTGGAGCGAGATGACGGTATCGGTGTCCTCGCAGGCTGCGACCACCGGGTCCCAGTAGCCAGAAAAGAGGCTGGGGAGCCCGATGCGGTGGGGGCGCTCGGGCAGGGTCACCGACCGGAAGCCCCGGGCGGCATTGCGCCTGATCTCGGCGGCGCCCTGCTCGGGATCGGCCAGGAAGGTGATGCCACAGGGGATGATGCGGTCGGGGTGGGGCTGCCACCACGCCTCGAACAGCCAGTCGTTCCAGGCCCGGGTCACGGCCAGCCCCAGCTCGGGATCGCTGGCCGACGAGAACACCGCGCCGCAGAAGCCGGTGATCTGCGAGGGGAAGTTGAGCGACGCCCACACGCCGTTGATGTCCATGTCGTGGATCCGGGCGTCGACGTCCCAACAGCCCCGACGCATGTCCTCGAACCGGGTCGGCTCGAGGGTCACGCACTCGGGGCGCCGTCCGGCCACCGCGTTCATGCCGACCTGCGAGTAGCGCCTGCCGTCGAACTCCCACAGCTGATGGCCGCGGGAGTTCTCGACCACCCGGGGGGCCCGGTCGGCGAAGCGGGACTCCAGCCGGCCCTCGAACATGTCCGGCGGCTCGACGAGGTGGTCGTCGACGGAGATCATCGTGTAGCGAACCGGGCGCGGCTCGGGGTCGGGGAGGAGGGTGTCGGACCGGGTGGCGCTGTTCACGACGGTCTCCCCACGTCCCGAGTATGCCAGGAGCACCGGGCGCCGAACCGGTGGAACGGTCCGCACGCCACCTGGCTACCGTGGGCGGGTGGAGACCTTCGCCGACGCCACCGCCGTGGATCCTGCCGGCCCGGGCCGCTGGAGCGGGACCGTCCGGCCCGGCTGGGACATCGCCGGCAACGCCAACGGGGGCTACCTGCTGGCCATCGCGGCCCGGGCCCTGGTCCGCTCCACGGGACGTCCCGACCCGGTGTCGGTCACCGCCCACTACCTGGCGCCCGGCCGGCCCGGCCCGGTGGAAGTGGACACGTCGGTGGTCAAGGAGGGTCGTCGGTTCGCCACGGCCACCGCCACCCTGCGCGACGCCGACCGTCCCGTGCTGGCCGTGCTCGGGACCTTCGGCGACCTGGGCGGTGCCGAAGGACGGGAGCTGCGGGGCGGCGGGCCGCCGGACCTGCCCGGTCCCGACGAGTGCTTCCGCATGGTCGCCACCGACACCTTCCCACCCCCGTTCATGCGCCACGTCGACCTGCGCCTGCACCCCGACGATGCCGGCTTCGCCACCGGGGAACCGTCAGGATCGCTGCTCCTGCGTGGATGGTTCCGGCTGCCCGGCGACGAGGTGGTCGACACCCTCGGGCTGCTCTGTGCCGTCGACGCCTTCCCCCCCACCATCTTCAACGCCTCGGCGGCCCCGGCCTGGACCCCCACCCTGGAACTGACCGCCCACGTCCGCGGGCGTCCGGCCCCCGGGTGGATGCGCTGCCGGTTCTCGACGCGCTTCGTCTCGGGCGGGTTCCTCGAGGAGGACGGCGAGGTCTGGGACGCCGCCGGCGCGCTGGTGGCCCAGTCCCGCCAACTGGCCCTGGTCCCCCGTCCCTGACGGCGGACGGTGCAGCGCCTCAGGCTCAGGCCGCGGCGCGCTCCCCGACGGTCCGGCGGCGGCCGAGGGTGATGGCCGTGCCGGCCAGCCACAGCAGCAGTGCCACCCCCGAGTAGCCCACGCCCAGCAGGATCACCGACGACCAGCCTCCGGCGGCGTAGGCCAGGCCGGTGGTCGCCGAGCCGATGGCCCCGCCGATGAAGTAGCTCACCATGTAACCGGTGTTGAGCCGTGAGCGGGCGGCCGGGTCGATGCCGAAGATCAGCTGCTGGTTCTGGACGTGCACCGACTGGATGGCCAGGTCGACCACCAGGATCCCCACCATCAGCGCCCACAGGTGGTGGGCGCCCAGGGCGAGGAGGGTCATCGAGCCAGCCATCAGGATCAGCGAGCCCCCGGTGACCCACCGCTCCAGCCCGCGGTCGGCCAGTCTCCCGCTGAACGAGGCGGCCAGGGCGCCGGCCGCACCCAGCAGGCCGAACAGTCCGATGACGGCCTCGCTGTAGTGGTAGGGCGCGCCGGCCAACAGGAAGGCCAGGCTGGTCCAGACCACGTTGAAGGTGGCGAAGGCCAGCGCTCCGAACACCGACCGCAGGCGCAGGAGAGGCTCGGAGCGCATGAGGTGGACCACCGAGCCCAGCAGTTCGGCGTAGGCGATGGTCGGTCGGGGCTGCTCACCGGGCAGCCGGCGATGGAGCAGCCCGGCCAGCAGCAGGACCAGCACCCCGGCCACGGCGTACACGGTCCGCCATCCGGCCACCTCGGCGATCAGCCCCGAGAACGTCCGGGCCAGGAGGATGCCGAGCAACAGGCCGCTCATCACCGTGCCCACCACGCGGCCCCGCTGCCCGGGGGAGGCCAGGGTGGCGGCGAAAGGGACGAGGATCTGCGCCGACACCGAGCACACCCCGGCGACGGCCACCGAGGCGATGAGCAGGTCGATGGTCGGTGCCACCGACGCCGAGAAGAGGGCCAGCGCCGCCACGGCCAGGATGCCCGGCACCAGGCGCCTGCGGACCAGGAGGTCGCCCAGGGGGACGAGGAGGGCGAGCCCGAGGCCGTAGCCGATCTGGGCGGCGGTGACGATCAGGCCGGCGGTGCCCGATCCCACACCGAGGCTGGTGGCGATCCGGGGGAGGAGCGGCTGGGCGTAGTAGAGGCTGGCCACCGAGATGCCACAGGCCACGGCGAACAGGGCCACCATGCCCGGGGCCATACCGTCCCCTGTCCCGTCGGAGCCTCCGCTCACCGTCCTGCCTTCGACCACAGCCATGCTGGCACTCCTGCACTCACCCGTGTCCCGTGTCCTGCCCCCCACACTGGACCCTCACGGCAATCATGTCCAATGAAAGTTGATGGATGTAACCATCACACCTGATGATGATTAGTTAGGGTGGTCGGATGGAACTGAGGCACCTCGAGTACTTCGTGGCGGTGGCCGACGCCCGGAATTTCACCCGGGCCGCCGAGCAGCTCCACGTGGTCCAGTCCGGCGTCTCGGCGGCGGTCAAGGCGCTGGAGGCCGAGCTCGGGAGCCCGCTGTTCGAACGGACCTCCAAGCGGGTCGACCTGACCGATGCCGGCCGGGCCCTGCTGCCGGCGGCCCGGGCCACCCTCGACGCCGCCCGGGCGGCCCGTGACGCGGTGGACGACGTCCGCGGCGGACTGCGGGGGAGCCTCCGCATCGGCACCATGACGTCGGTGGGCCTGGTGGATCTGCCCGCCCTGCTCGGGGAGTTCCACCGCCGCTATCCCGACGTCACCATCCGACTGGCCGTGAACCCGAGCGGCTCGCGGGGCCTGGTGGAGGCGCTCACGGCGGGCTCCCTCGACCTGGCCCTGGTCTCGCTGCCCGGGCCCGCCCCGGCCGGCGTGGCGGTGACCCCGCTGGCCTCGGCGCCTCTGGTGCTGGTGGTGCCCGGGGACCACCGGCTGGCCGGGCGACGGAGCGTGCCGCTGGCCGAGTTGGCCGAGGAGCCCTTCGTCGACTTCCCGCTGGGTTACGGGAACCGCGCCGTGGTCGACCGGGCCTTCGACGCCGCCTCCCTCCGCCGGCACGTGGTCCTGGAGGTGACCGACGTCGGCACGGGCGCCGACTTCGTCCGGCACGGCCTGGGGGTCGCCATCCTTCCGCTGTTCGTGGTGCCCGACGCCTCGGACCTGTCCATGCTGACCATCGACGACACCGACCTGGTGTGGCCCATGGCGGTGGCGTGGTCGGCCACACGGGCCCCGAGCGCGGCGGCCCGGGCCATGCTCGGGCTGCTCGACGCCACGGCGGCCTGACCACCGGCCCGGCTCCCACCCGGCCCGGCGGCGGTAGGGTCCGGACGGAGCCGGCCCGAGGGCCGCTGACCGGTCGGAGGAGCCATGGCCACTCGGTACGACACCCACGAGGTCCTCAACCAGGCGCCCCCGCTCGAGGGATACGACGTGTTCACGTCGGACCGGGCCCTCAGCGACGCCGTCGACCGTGAGGGTGCGGGCTGGGCCCGGCCGGAGCTCGAGGGGCTGGGGGTGCGGGCCGGTGCGGGACCGACCCAGGAGCTCGGCCGTCTGGCCAACGAGTACCGGCCCGTGCTGCGCACCCATGACCGCTACGGGAACCGCATCGACGTCGTCGACTACCACCCGGCGTACCACGAGCTCATGACCACGGCCGTGTCCCACGGGCTCCATTCCGGTCCGTGGGCCGACCCCCGTCCCGGCGCCCACGTGGCCCGGGCGGCCAAGGTCATCGTCTGGTACCAGGTCGACGCCGGTCACATCTGCCCGGTGTCCATGACCTATGCTGTGGTCCCCGCCCTCCGTCACCAACCCGAGGTGGCCGCCGAGTGGGAGCCGCAGATCTGCTCCACCACCTACGACCCGGCCGACCGGCCGGTGGCCGGCAAGGCCGGGGTCACCTGCGGCATGGCCCTCACCGAGAAGCAGGGCGGTTCCGACGTGCGGGCCAACACCACCCGGGCCGAGGTGGTGGCCGGAGACCCGGACCGCACCTACCGGCTCACCGGGCACAAGTGGTTCTGCTCGGCGCCCATGTCCGACGCCTTCTTGGTGTTGGCCCAGGCTCCTGGGGGCATCAGCTGCTTCTTGACGCCGCGCTGGAACGCCGACGGCAGCCGCAACCCCGTCCGCATCCAGCGACTGAAGGACAAGCTGGGCGACCGCTCCAACGCCTCCAGCGAGATCGAGCTGCTGGGGGCGGCCGGCCGTCTGATCGGCGAGGAGGGGCGCGGGGTGCGCACCATCATCGAGATGGTCAACCACACCCGGCTCGACTGCATCCTGGGTTCGGCGTCGATCATGCGCCAGGGCGTGGCCCAGGCCACCTGGCACGCCGCCCACCGCTCGGTCTTCGGCCGGCTGCTGGCCGGTCAGCCCCTGATGGAGAACGTGCTGGCCGACCTGGCCGTCGAGTCCGAGGCGGCCACGGCCTCGGCGCTCCGCCTGGCCCGGGCCTACGACGCAGCCGAGGGCGACGTCCACGAGCGCCTCC
>Ga0302154_10004218_pt1 | contig 10269 bp, 10 predicted proteins | sample I_Bog_N2_3_FD_193507 | JGI IMG/M metagenome (GOLD analysis project Ga0302154, IMG submission 193507) | Peat permafrost microbial communities from Stordalen Mire near Abisko, Sweden - I_Bog_N2_3 | ecosystem: Environmental > Terrestrial > Soil > Wetlands > Peat | place: Sweden: Abisko, Stordalen...
GAGGGCGGCCGGGGACGTCCGCACGACAGGCCGGTCTGGAGACCGGCGCTACAACAAAAAGCGACGGAGCTGGTATGCTCCGCCGCTTGTTGTCGAAACTGCTGTTCGATCCAGCAGCTACAGATTAATGTCCGCCGCCTTCATGTCCGCCGCCACCACCTTGATGTCCACCGCCGCCACCACCTTGATGTCCGCCGCCGCCACCACCGCCTTGATGTCCACCACCACCGCCGCTAGGAGCTGCGTGTGAAGCTGGCGCTGCGTGCGAAGCCGGTGCACGGGAAGCAGGGGCCTGGTTCGACCGCGGAGCATTGGTGCGCTCCGTTTGACCGCGACCAGCACTGGGACGCGCCCCGCCGGCTTGGCCGCCGCCGCCACGTGCATAACTGCTGCGATTGGCCGCCCCGCCGCCGCCGCCGTGATAGTTGCCGCCACCATCCCCACTGAACCGATGGCCGCCCCAGCCGTGGCCGTAGCCCCAACCGGCCCACGGGCCCATGCCAAGGAAGATGCCGTTGTAGAAGTACCCTGGCCCGTAATAGCCATAGGGCGAGCAGGCGTAGGGCGCATAGTCGTAGTAGCCATATTGACAAACCGGCTGCACACCAATGCTGACAAAGACCTGTGCTTGAGCCGCTGGCGCCAGGGCCAGGCCGGCGAGCAGTGCCGTCGTACCGAATAGAATCTTGATTCCGCGCATCTGAGACCCCCTTAAGGTGTCTGCGGTTAGGGTGGGATGCTTTGGCGCCGTCAGGATCAACCCGGCAACAGCAGCCTACATAAGGGGTTGAGACAGTGCATGATTTCCCATTACTTTAGAGGGTCCATCATTTATCTACCCTTACATGCCTGAATCTAGTCTCGAGGCAGGCATTTGTCTGAGCAATAGGAACCACGCGCTGCGAATCGGTTGCAGCTAGAAGCTGGGAGCCAGGAGCTGGTTCTACGGTTGAATGACCATCTTGCCCACGCCATCGCGATAGTTGCTGGTGAGTTCGAAGGCCTCATCGATGCGATCGAGCGTTCGCGTGTGCGTGACCAGCGGCGCGAACCAATTGGGCTGCGCCTCGAGGAGCGACAGAGCCTCTTCGGTCTCGTGGTTGGAGCGGCGCACGTTGAAAAGCGTGAGCTCCTTGCGGCGCATGCCAGAGGCGTCGACCGAGAACGTTGGCGTGGAGTGAATGCCTGTGAGCACGACGCGGCCTGCGTTGCGTGCGAGCTTTATGGCTTGCGGCGTGGTGTCTGCCCCGGCCGCGCAGTCGATGGCGCAGTCGACGCCGCGCTGCCCGGTGGCGCGCAGGATTTCGGCGACCGCTTCCTCAGGCTCGAGCACCATGTCGGCTCCCATGGCGCGCGCCAGCTCGCGGCGATGCGCCAGAGGCTCGATGGCCCAGATGCGGCCTGCGTTGGCAGCGCGCAGTGCGGCAATTGTCAGCAGGCCGATCGGTCCTGTACCGATGACCGCGACGGTTTCGCCCGCGGCGATGGACGCCAGACGCACGGAATGCAGCGCGATAGCGAGCGGCTCGGCCAGAGTGGCTGCATCGAACGACAGCGTTGCAGGGATGGGCGCGAAGTTCGAGACGGGCAGGTTGACCAGCTCGCGGAAAAAGCCTGGGTGATGCGGGTTCGATAGGAAGCGGATGTTGGCGCACACGTTGTGGTGGCCGCTCAAGCAGAACTCACAGTGGTAGCAGTAGAGGGCAGGTTCAAGCGCTCCGCGATCGCCTGCGGCGAGTCCGGTAACTCCTGCGCCGGTCTTGACGATGACGCCTGCGGGCTCGTGCCCCAGCACCATGGGATAAGCGTTGGGCATGCCGCCGACCTGGCCCTCGGTGTAGGCATGCAAATCGGACCCGCACACGCCGACGGATTCGATGCGGCACTGCACTTCGCCCGGTCCGGGATCCTCGATGGGCATTTCGGTGAGACGGAAGGTGAGGGGAGCGATGAGTTCGGCGGCGCGCATGGGAAAACGATAGCAGAGAACAGGGCGCGAGGGAGCAAGGGAGCAAGGGAGCGAGGGATCGTGGACCGCGGATCGTAGGTCGCGGGTCGTGATCAGTGAATGAATATCATTGCGATGTGGTTGACGGCGAACGCGGCGCCGTAAGCGAGGACGAGCATGTAGAGGAACTGCACCGCGGGCCACGTCCAACTGTTGGTTTCGCGCTTGACCACGGCGATGGTCGACGTGCACTGCATGGCAAAGGCGAAGAAGATCATGAGGGCGAGCGCGCCGCCGATGGTCATGTCGTGGTGCAGCGCGTTCTGGAGGCTGAAGGCCTGGGTGCCGGGATCGGCGCCGTAGAGCGTGCCCATGGTGCTCACCATGACCTCGCGCGCGAATATGCTGCAAATGAGGCCGATGCCGATCTTCCAGTTGAAGCCGAGAGGCGCGATAGCCGGCTCGATGAAGTGACCGATGTGGCCGATGACGCTGTTGGCAAGTTGCGGAGGCGCGTAGGAACCGCCGTTGAGATGAATAGGCGGGATCTGCGCGAGCACCCAAAGCGCAAGCGATACGAGGACGATGATGGTTCCCGCGTTCTTCAAGAAGATGCGCGCGCGATCGAGAAGGCGCAGCGCGAGCGAGTAGAGCGTGGGCATGCGGTACTGCGGCAGCTCCAGAATGAAGGGCGTGTCACTGGATTTCAAGATGGAGCTCTTGAGCAGGCGCGCAGTGGTGAAGGCGGCGACAAATCCCGCAAGATAGAGGCCGAGCATGACGAGCGTGCGCAGGCCGACAACCCCGTGGAGGAAATACATATTGGGAATGAAAGCGGCGATGAGCAGCAGATACACGGGCAGGCGCGCCGAGCAGGTCATGAAGGGTGCGACAAGAATCGTGGCGAGGCGGTCGCGCTTGTTCTCGATGGTGCGCGTGGCCATGATGGCGGGAATGGCGCAGGCGTAAGCGGAGAGCAGCGGGATGAAGGCCTTGCCATTCAAACCGATAGTCCGCATGACGCGGTCGGCGATGAGAGCGGCGCGTGCCAGATAGCCGGAGTCTTCGAGGATGCCAATGAACAGGAAGAGCAGAAGGATCTGGGGGAGGAAAACCAGCACCGACGAAATGCCCTTCCACACGCCGTCAAGCAGAAGCGATTGTAGCCAACCCATCGGCAGCAGCGGGCGGACGAGATCGGCAGCGCGGGCAAGCAGGTCGCCGAAGACGTCGGAGAGCGGCTGGCCGACGGAAAAAACCACTTCGAACACGCCGAAGACTACGAGGAGAAAGAGCAGCGGTCCCCAGATGCGATGCAGCAGAACATTGTCGATCTTGCGCGTGTTGGCGGTCGAGAGCGGGGCCTGGTAGCCGGTGCGGCGGCTGACCTGCGCGGCCCAGTTGTGCGTGCTGGCCGCGTTGCCGATGACGGGCAGTTCGACGCGCTTGGCTTGCGCGTGGCCATTCTGCTGATTGAGAAAGCGCGGAACGGCATCGATCCCGGTGCCGTTGACGGCGCTGATTTGCGCCACCGGCGCATCGAGTTCGCGCGCCAGCTTGAGCACGTCGATCTTGCCGCCGCGCGACTCCATCAGGTCCGACATGTTCAGCAGCACCAGCGTGGGAAGTCCCACAGCAAGCACCGGCTGGGCGAGCATGAGTTGGCGCGTCAGATGAAGGGAGTCCAAAACCAGCAAAACCGCGTCGGGCTTGGGCGTGCCGGGCATGCGGCCGCGTAACACGTCCACGGCGACACGCGCGTCTTCAGAGTACGGAGTGAGCGAATAAATTCCCGGCAAATCGATGAGCGTGAGATCTTCCCGCCCCACGCCGGCCATCAGCCCCTTGCGCTGCTCCACGGTGACGCCGGGATAGTTGGCGACCTTTTGGCGTAGCCCGGTCAGCTTGTTAAAGAGCGTGGACTTGCCGGAGTTGGGAGGGCCGATCAGAAGCACTGTTTTGAAAGTGCTCTCCGGCGAGGAGATCGTAGGCGGCTTAAAGGCCGGCGTCTCACAGCAAGCGTTCATCGCGCAGCCTCAGCCAGTTCGGGTGTTTCTTCGGCGGGCGTTGCGGCGGCTGTTACGCCGGTGCACGGGCGCACCCGAATGGCATCGGCGGTCTCGTGGCGTAGCGCGATTTCCATGCCATCGACGCAATAAACGGTGGGGTCGCCGGCCGGGGCGCGGCGCAGGGCGTGGACGCATGAGTCGGGCACAAAGCCCATATGCATCAGGTGGTTCTGGACGGATTCAGGGAGATCGAGAGCCACCAGGATCCCGCGTTCACCCACCTTCAATTCGCTCAGCGCGCTCACGTGCCTCGCCCCCTCATGCCGCCGAAAGGGCAGCAATTTGAAAATGCGACCAGAATGGTCGGATTTCAGTATACGGCGAACATGCCATGGGCCGCAATCGTGGTTCTCGGGGATCGTTGCATCGAGCATTCCCATGAATTGACCTCCAGAAAGGGAAATCGGGAAGGGGATTTCTGGCTGGGATCCCCCAGCCCTCCCTAGCCCCCTGGCGGACCCTCTGCTCACTTCATCGGAACGATGGTTTAGTTTTAGCAGTGGTTATTTTGCCTGAAAGTGATCTGAATCACAGAAGAGCAGGGAGCAAGGGAGCGAGGGCGCGAGCCGGTTGCGCGGGGCTGGCGTCGGTGATAGAAGCGGACTATGACGGTTGAGGAATTCAAGTCGACCTTGGGTGAGCCTGAGCCGCCTGTCGAGCTTCCGGCTCCGCTGGCCGCGCTCTGGTGGGACGCCAAAGGCGACTGGGCTCGCGCCCACGGCATGGTCGACGACCTCTCGACGCGCGATGCCATGGCTGTGCATGCCTACCTGCACCGCAAAGAAGGTGTGGAGTGGAACGCGGATTACTGGTACAGCCGCGCCGGCCGTAAATTCCATCGGCCCACGCTCGAGGCGGAGTGGTTGGCGCTTGTGGAGGGGTTGCTCTAAAGGGAAGTGCTGTGCATTATTTGTTCCGCTGCAGCCAGTGCAAGTATTCAGGCAGCGAGTGTAGTTGGTCGACGTGATCGGGCGCGGAGTTTCCGGCAAACCCAATCACGGTAAGCCCGCCCGCGCTCACCCGGCTCAACATCTGCGTGCCCATGGGACCAAATTGCGCCACCGGATGCGGCGACAGTTGCCACTCGCGCAGCAGCCAGTCGGCGGTTTCAGTGGTGCTGGCGAAAGTGCCGGGAAAAATCTCCGAGTGCGTAATGATCAGCCGTTTCTTCCCGGCCATTGCGTCCCGGCCAAAGTGAAGCCACACCTGCAGATTGCTCGCGTCGATGTCGGACTCAAGTGGCCCCGGCGTGTCGTGAGTGTAACCGGTGTGCACGCCGTCGATGCAGAGCACGCGATTGACGCGGTCGAAGGACGCAGGATCGAGCAGGACTTGCCGGATCGCGCCGCAACCGGCGCTCCAGCCGCCAAGCGCGATCTGGCTGAAGTGCATGTGACTCGCCGATTCTGCTGCGGCGATCAGCGAGAGAAATCGCGTTGGATCTTTGAAGAGCGCGACGTACGATCCAGAACCGGCGCCGGCCTGCACGCGTACAACTGCCATTTGGTGCTGCTGGCTGGCCGCCAGTTCGGGCAGCCAGTCTCCTCCGTGGAAGAAGAAAAGCAGTGTGGCCGGCCGGTTGGATCGCAGGCCTTGCGGTACAAAGAGCGTGCCCAGCGGCAAGGAATAGTGTTGGCCCGGCGGCGAAATCTCGGTGAGGCGCGGATGAGTACGCGTGTGCTCCACCATCGGCGAGGGATTCTGTCCTGCGGCTGGCGGCGCCTGCGGTGCAGCAGGCTTTGCCGTGGCAGGAGCCTGCCCGAGCAGTTCCGCCGGCGCAATTGCGAGCGCGAGACAGAGACTCGAACAACAAGAGATGATGCGTGAAATGCTCCGCATAGGTGTTGCGTTCTTCCTCTCGTAGGATGGAGGCCCTCGCCCGTGAGCCAGGGTTTCGGCCGCGCGCGGCAAATTCATCTTACGGGATGCCGCACGCACGGGTGTAAAATCCTCTGTTTGACGTGAGCAGCGCGAGAGAGGCGGGCCATGCAATATCGCACGTTTGGAAAGCTGGATTGGAAGGCATCGGCGCTGGGCTTCGGCTGCATGCGGTTTCCGTGTGCAGACGGCAAGCGCGGCAGCGCGAACATCGATGAAGCGGAATCGATTCGTATGCTGCGGCGCGCCATCGACGAAGGCGTGAATTACGTCGACACTGCATATCCGTATCACGATGGCAAGAGCGAGCTCGTGGTTGGCCGGGCGCTCAAGGACGGGTATCGCGAAAAAGTTCGGCTCGCGACCAAGCTTCCCACGTGGATGGTGCAGAAGCCGTCGGACTTCGACCAGTTTCTGGATGAGCAGCTCACAAAGCTCCAGACCGGCCACATCGACTTTTACCTGATCCATTCACTGAACAAGGCCTGGTGGGCCAACATTGTTTTGAAGCACAACCTGCTCGGCGAAGCAGAGCGCGCGTTGGCCGACGGACGCATCGGGCATCTGGGCTTTTCGTTCCACGACAACTACGAGTGCTTTGAAGAGATCGTGAACGCGAGCGACCTGTGGACCTTCTGCCAGATCCAATACAACTACATGGATACCGAGAACCAGGCGGGCACGCGCGGGCTCCGGCTGGCCGCGGAAAAGGGGCTGGCAGTGGTGGTGATGGAGCCGCTGATGGGCGGCCGGCTGGCCGATCCGCCGCCGGCGATTCGCGAAATTATGGCGAGCCATTCGCCGCAATGGAGTCCTGCAGAACTTGCATTTGACTGGGTGTGGGATCAGCCCGAGGTCTCGGTAGTACTAAGCGGCATGAGCACGATGGACCAGGTCGCGGAGAACCTGCGCTTCGCCGATGCGGCGCGTGTGGGCAAACTCGGCGAAGCGGACCAGGAGCTGATTGCGCAGATCCGCGAACAGTACAAAGCACGGGTTACGATTCCCTGCACGCAATGCGGTTACTGCATGCCATGCCCCAACGGCGTAAACATCCCGGTCAACTTTGATTTCTTTAACTACGCCCACACCTACGACGATCTGGGCGCGGCACAATTCCGCTACAAGTTTGTGCTCAAGGAAGAACAGCGCGCAGGCGCATGCATCGACTGCGACACGTGCGAGGAACTGTGCCCGCAACATATCCAGATCTCGGATTGGATGCCTAAGGTGCAGGCTTTGCTGGGCGGATAGCGAGGCAGCGAGCCAGCAATTCGACGCTGTCGCTCGCTTCAAGAAAAATCGCCATTTTCCAGGCGAGGCGTGCTAATCTGGCCGCGTGCCAGCGGCTTCCCAAGCTGAAAGGACGAGGACTCTCCGTCACTCGGGAGTGGTGCGCGTTACGCACTGGCTCACCTTCATCGCCTTCGTGGCGCTCTTCGTCACCGGCGGCTTAATCGTGATTTCGCATCCGCGCTTTTACTGGGGCGAGGTGGGGAACGTCAACACCAAGCCGCTGTTCGTGATCCCCATTCCATCAAGCCGCGACACGGTGCCTAACGGATACAACTACGAGATGCCCGACGAGAATGGCTGGAGCCGGGCGCTGCATTTTGAAGCTGCGTGGGTCGTGGTGCTTGCGGGCCTGGTGTACGGCATCTACATGCTGTGGAGCGGGCATTTCAAGAATCTGATTCCCGCGCGGTGCGATTGGAACTGGCAGGCTTACCGCGATCGCATTGCAAAGTATCTGCGCCGCGCGCCACCCGATGCTGCCGAAGCGCGCTCCTATAACGTGCTGCAACGGACCGCCTATGTGATCGTGATTTTCGTGTTGTTTCCGCTCATGATCTGGACCGGCCTGGCTATGTCGCCATCGTTCACCGCTGCGTTTCCGTTAACCGTGGAGCTGTTGGGCGGGCGCCAGTCGGCGCGCACCATTCACTTCTTCGTCACCGGGTTGCTGCTGCTGTTTCTGTTTGTGCATGTGGCGATGGTGGCGCTGTCAGGATTCAGGAGCCGCATGCGGGGCATGATTACCGGCTATACGCGAGATTCACAGGAGGCTCCATGAATCCGATCACACGGCGCAATCTGATCTTGGGAGGTGGGGCCGCCGCCGCGGGCGTAGGCGGATTGGACGCGGCAGACCGCCTGGCGAAGCGCTACGGGTTGATTCCGCCGGACGGTAGCGGGGTCTACGGTCCCGGCGAGACGCTGACCTACGCTTGCCAACGTTTACTCACTCGGAACACGCCGGCGCGCGAGTTCTCGCGCAGCATGATCTCGAAGAATCCCTTCGCCAACGCTGTGGCGCCGCCCAACGATGCCTTTAGAAAGCTGCAAGCGGGCGGGTTCCGCGACTGGAGGCTTGTTGTGGATGGAACCGTGGCGCACCCGATGTCGTTTTCGCTGGTCGATCTAAAGGGTCTCGGGCTGCACAGCCAGATCACCGAGGTTGCCTGCGAGGAGGGATGGTCGTACATCGCGGAATGGATCGGGACGCCGCTCTCCGGCGTGTTGCGCGAAGCGGGCGTGCTGCCGCAGACGCAGTATGTCGTCTACAGCTCGACCGAGGAAGGCATGTGGGAGAGCATCGACATGCAGGATGCGTCGGACCCGCACACGCTGCTGGCGATGGGCATGAATGACGGCAACTTGCCGGTGGGGTTTGGCGGACCGCTGCGCCTGCGCTTGCCACGCCAGCTCGGCTACAAGAGCGTGAAGTACGTCAACCACATCACGGCGACCGACGACATCAAAAAGTTCGGCAAAGGCCTTGGCTCGGTCTCGCCCGAATACGGATATGCGTGGTACGCGGGGATGTGAAGAGCAGGGAATAGCCAATTGCGGCAGGGATTAGAAACGCCGGTGGCCCGTAGGCTCAACCTGAACTCCTGCGCGAAGGAGATCAAACCTGTGCGCACGCGATGCTCATGTGATACACCTTTCTCAAGGAAAATCTCACATGGAAACCAAGACGCAATCACCGGCGCTCGTCATGCGCGTCATGAAGATCACGTTTATCATCTCCGGGTTTCTGTACTTCTATGTGGCAATGAAGTTCATAAGTCAAGCGCAGACACCCGTGACAGGCGCGGTCCAATTAGCGATCACAATTGTAGCTTTCACATGCATTGCGGTTGGCTTTTTGGTACCACGATTTGTTTTTCGGGCCGCAGAGATCACGTATCAAAGCAATCCGGCGTTGCCCCCGTTCAAGCGCTGGATAACGAAAGGCATTATCAGCCTTGCGTTCTTTGAAGCGTGCATCTTATTTGGATTTGTCTTGCATGTCCTAGGCGCACCCTCGTGGCGAGTTGAACTTCTGTTCGGCGCCGGGATCGCAGCAATGCTGCTTTGGAGCCCAGGAACCCCACCGGGCGCGGCGAGGGGCGAGTTTCCTCAGGTTTGACGGGGGGCCGTTTCCTCCACCCCACACACACACCGTTGCACCCTGTGAACATCGTTTCATAAGGTGGGACTCTTCGCCTTCCTTGTGCCTCACATCACTGCGACTAACCTCCTCATTGCAGAGACTCAACATAGCGGCCAAACTTCCGAACAGCCGCATTGTGGAGCGAAGCGAATGAGTGAACCAAAGACTGTGATTCCCACCGTGATTATGGACGGGAACGAGGCTGCGGCGTCCGTAGCCTATCGACTTTCTGAAGTTGTCGCCATCTACCCCATTACCCCCTCGTCGCCTATGGCCGAGTGGGCCGATCAATGGCTTTCGGAGGGGAAGAAAAACATCTGGGGCGGATTGCCCATCGTGGAAGAAATGCAGAGCGAGGGCGGCGCGGCGGGCGCGCTGCACGGCGCGTTGCAGGCCGGTGCCTTCGGGACGACTTTCACGGCCTCGCAGGGCCTGCTGCTGATGATCCCCAACATGTTCAAGATTGCCGGTGAACTGACCCCGGCCACGATGCATGTAACGGCGCGCACTCTGGCGACGCATGCGCTGTCGATCTTCGGCGACCACTCCGACGTCATGGCCTGCCGCGCCACGGGTTGGGCGATGCTGGCCTCGAATTCCGTGCAGGAAGTGGCGGACATGGCGACCGTGGCGCAGATCGCCACCCTGGAATCGCGCATTCCTTTCATCCATTTCTTCGATGGCTTCCGCACCTCGCACGAAGTGGGCAAAATTGAGCCCATCAGCGACGAAACTATTCGTGCCTTGGTAGACGACAAGTACCTCATCGCCTTCCGCAAGAACGCTCTGTCGCCGGATCGCCCCTTCATTCGCGGCACAGCGCAGAATCCCGACGTGTTCTTCCAGGCGCGCGAGGCGTGCACGCCGTTCCATGCGGCCGTTCCCGCAATTGTGCAGTCGGTGATGGATCGCTTCGCCGTGCAGACGGGCCGCAG
>Ga0302154_10004220_pt1 | contig 10266 bp, 7 predicted proteins | sample I_Bog_N2_3_FD_193507 | JGI IMG/M metagenome (GOLD analysis project Ga0302154, IMG submission 193507) | Peat permafrost microbial communities from Stordalen Mire near Abisko, Sweden - I_Bog_N2_3 | ecosystem: Environmental > Terrestrial > Soil > Wetlands > Peat | place: Sweden: Abisko, Stordalen...
CTGCCTAGAAAGACCAGTAGTGGCAACAGCATGGTCAACGGCGCGCGCGCGTAATTCGCGAACCAGGCGCCGCTTTGACGAATCACCGTTTTGGCCAGCGGATTGGCCATTTCACCATGATCGAGCGGCGAACTGATGACGTAACCCTGAATGCCGGCGTATAGCCACCATCCGGCCAGAGCGAACAAAATCATCAGCAGTATTCCGAAGATTGTGGCGGCGCGCAGTGCGCGACGTTGAATCTCGCCTTCGGTCCGATGCGACAGATAAATCGCGCCGTGGAAGGTGATCATCGAAGTCGAGACGAGGCCGCACAGTAGCGCAAACGGATTGAGCAGCGCCCAGAACGTGCCGGTGTAGTAAGAGGCCAAATCGTTATCGAAGTGAAACGGGACCCCTTGCAGCAGGTTGCCAAAGGCCACACCGAAAATCAGGGGCGGCACGGCGCCGCCGATAAACAAGCCCCAGTCCCAGGTGCTGCGCCAGGTTGGATTGTCGATTTTGCTGCGGTAATCGAAGCCAACCGGTCGGAAAAATAATGCCCACAATACCGCGAGCATCGCCCAGTAGAATCCGGAGAAGGCGGTGGCGTAAACCAGCGGCCAGGCGGCGAAAATCGCGCCGCCCCCCGTGATGAACCAGACCTGATTGCCGTCCCAGTGCGGACCGACGGTATTGATGACCACTCGGCGTTCAAGATCGCTTTTGCCGACAAAGGGTAGTAGCGTTCCGACACCCATGTCATGACCATCCATGATGGCAAAGCCGATGAGCAGCACACCCACCAGTAGCCACCAGATGATTTTCAAGGTTACATAATCAAACATGTTTTATCTTCCTTGGGTTTCAGTGCTGTGTAATTTCGTTGGCATAGCGCCCGGTTCCCAGGCTGCCAGGACCTTGTTTGGCGAACTTCACCATCAGGAACATCTCGACCACCAGCAGTACCGTGTAAAAACCGAGAAATCCCGCCAATGAGCCATAGAGAGAAGCGACACCCAGGGTCGAGACCGATTGATGGGTGGGCAGCACGCCATAAATCGTCCAGGGTTGACGGCCATACTCGGCCACGAACCAGCCCAGTTCGCAGGAAATCCAAGGCGCTGGCAGAAAATACAGCGCCCAACGTAGCAGCCAGGTCCGCTGCGCAAAGCAGCCTTTGACCGAATACCAGGTGGCCAGAGAAAACAGCGCCAGCATGCCAAAGCCCAGTGCCACCATCAAGCGGAAGCTCCAGAACATCGGGGCCACGCGCGGTACGGTGTCGTTGGTGGCCTTAGTGATCATGGCCGAACTCGCGTTGGCGACATTCGCGGTGTATTTCTTCAGCAACAGGCCAAAGCCCAAATCGGCCTGGTACTGCGCGAAACGCGTCTTCAACGCGGGATTTCCCGGTTCTTTACGGAGTGCTTCCAAGGCTTCTACCGCTAGAATCCCGTTCTGGATGCGCAGGCGGTTTTTCTGTTTGATTTCGATAATCCCAGGAATTTGCTTGCTGACCGAGCGCGTGCCAATCAAGCCCATCACCCAGGGGATTTTGACTTCGAAGTCATTTTTCTGAGCGGCTTCGTCGGGAATCGCGATCAAGTTCAATCCGGCGGGGGCCGGCTCGGTGTGCCACATGGCCTCCATCGCCGCCAGCTTGGTTTGTTGCGCCTCGCCGACGGTATAACCGGATTCGTCACCCAATACGATGACCGAGAGTACTGAGGCCAGGCCGAAGGCGGCGGCAATACGAAAACTGCGCTTGGCAAATTCGACATCGCGATTGTGCAATAGATACCAGGAGGAAATGGCCAGCACGAACAAAGAGCCGGTGACATAGCCGGCCGACACGGTATGGACAAATTTGGCTTGGGCGTCCGGATTGAATAGCACGGCCCAGAAGTCAGTCATTTCCATGCGCATGGTGACGTAATTAAATTCGGCGCCTACCGGATGTTGCATCCAGCCGTTGGCGATCAAAATCCATAGCGCCGAGAGGTTGGTGCCGATCGCCATCAAGAACGTCACCAGTAAATGCTGCTTTCTGGAAAGACGATCCCAACCGAAAAAAAACAGACCAATAAAAGTGGATTCTAGAAAGAACGCCATCAAGCCTTCGATGGCCAGCGGCGCACCGAAAATGTCGCCAACATAATGCGAGTAGTAGGCCCAGTTGGTGCCGAACTGAAACTCCATAGTGATGCCGGTGGTGACGCCAAGGGCGAAGTTGATGCCGAATAGCTTGCCCCAGAAGCGGGTCATGTCCTGATAGATTGGCTTGCCCGTCATGACATACACGCTTTCCATGATGACCAATATCCAGGTCATACCAAGCGTCAGGGGGACGAATAGGAAGTGGTATAGCGCTGTGGCGGCGAATTGCAGCCGCGACAGCGCTACCAAGTGTTCAATAGCCATGCTGGTGTTCTCCGTTGATGGTCGTCTGCGGGGTCTGTTCCATGTTGTTGGTCTTTTCGGCCAGGTCTGGATTGCGGAAAAAGCACCACCACAGAATCAATAGCAGCAGCAGCTTCAGGGCGACAATGCCCATCAGCTTGCGTACCAGACGTTGATCGTTCATGGAAAGACGGTCCGTAAGAGTGAATCTCAATGTTGGCTATATCAATAATTGTGCCAGCATGGGAAAAGATGAAATATTCATTTAAACCAGTGGCTTAGTCGTTAATGGTTCAGTGTTTTACTGACGGTGGTGGCTGGATGGTTGGCATTGTTGGCAGTTGTGTGGCATTGATTGGCAGTCTTGCATGGTGTTTACGCTAGAATGTCGGCATATCATCGGGAGCCACTGTCATGACGACTGTCATTCATCCGTTAGCTGAGTTGGTGTCTTTATTGGATGCCGCTCCTGAACCGCATGTGGTGTTCGATCTGCGCTATCGCATTCTGGCGGCCAACACCGCTTATCTGGAGCAGGTGATGGCGAGTTCTGGTGTGCTGGGGCGTTGTTGCTACGAAATCTCGCATCACTACACGGTGCCTTGCGATCAGGCTGGAGAATCGTGCCCACTGGCGCGCAGTCTGGCATCGGGACAGCGCGAGCGGGTTCTGCATCTGCACTACACGCCGCGCGGAGAAGAGTATGTCGATATTGAGTTGACCCCAATTCGCGATGCGTCCGGAGCGGTGGTCTATTTTGTCGAGAAAATGACGGAGATTCCGGTCGGAAGAGATGTGCAAGGCGGGGCGGGTTTGGTGGGGCGCGCGCCGCCATTACAGAAAATGTTGGCTTTGATGGCGCGGGTGGCGAAGTCCGAGGCGGTTGTGCTGCTTGAAGGAGAGTCTGGTACCGGCAAGGAGTTGGTGGCTAGCGCCCTACACCAAGGGAGCCCGCGGGCGCGGGCGCCGTTTATTGCCGTGGACTGCTCGGGGATTCCCGAGGCTTTGTTTGAGAGCGAATTGTTTGGCCACGAGCGAGGCGCGTTTACCGGCGCCAGCACGCGCAAAATAGGTTTAGTCGAAGCCGCCAGTGGCGGAACGCTGTTTCTCGATGAAGTCGGCGATATTCCGCTGGCGATGCAGGTTAAATTGCTGCGCCTGTTAGAGACCGGAACCTACCGCCGCGTGGGCAGCACGGAGATTCGCCGCGCCGATATCCGTGTGATCTCAGCCACACATTGTCCATTGAAAGCCATGGTGGCCGCCGGAAGTTTCAGGGCGGATCTGTATTATCGCCTGAATGTTTTTCCGATCCGCGTGCCCACTCTGCGTGAGCGTAGCGAAGATATTCCCTTACTGGTGGCGGCGCTGCTGGAGCGTGTGGCGCCGGAGCGAAAACTTGAACTTTCACCAGACGCTTTGCACTGGCTGTTAGGCTATTCGTTCCCAGGGAATGTGCGCGAGCTGCGCAATATGCTGGAACGCGCTAGTTTATTGTGCGATGGAACGACCATAGAGCTCGAACATTTTACTGAGGACATCGGTGCTGTGGGTGCGGATGCCATGCCTCGAGATGAGGCATGGTCTGGAAAACTAAGCGACATCGAACTAGTCAACGCGTTCAAGCAGCATCGTGGATCGCGCCGGGCTCTGGCTGAGAAATTGGGGCTGAGCGAGCGCACGTTGTACCGCCGCCTGGGTAAATTGAAAGCCCACGACCACTGAATTCGGCGCCGCCCGTGTATCGCTGCTCTATCTAAAGCGCTCAGTCGCAAGTGAGCTCTGAATTTCCTCGCTTTGATCTGCTGCTGCTGTGGCGGATGGTCTTGCCATACTAATTATTTCCTTATTGACTACTTAACTAATTGGTTGAATAATAAATCAACGATTAGGTCTTCGCGCTAGGCGCGGTGATGCTCTGCGTGTTAGTTAATGGGGCGGGTGAAGATGGCTAAAAATAGACGATATCTATTGATTTTGGCGACAAGCGCTAACTTGTCGTTTGCGGCGCCCCTGGCGACGGTGACGGTGGCGGCGGGGAGCGCCGGGGCCCGTTATCAGACCGATGCCACCGTGGCTGCGGTGCGCCAGAGTAGCATTGCGACACAAGTCCCCGGCCAGATTCTGCAGCTTGCGGTGCGCGCCGGTGATCGTATCAAGCAAGGGCAATTGCTGGTGCGGTTGGATGGCCGCGCAGCGGCGCAATCCGCTGTGGCCAGTCAGGCCATGGTTGGCGCCGCTAAAGCCCAATTGATCGTGGCTGAGCGTGATTTACAGCGCCAGCGGCAGTTGTTTGCCGACGGCTACATTAGCCAGGCAGCTATGGATCGAGCCGAGGCACAGTCGCGCGCGGCCAAAGCCGCCGCGGCATCGCAGTCGGCGCAGGCCGGTGCTTCCGGCGCGATCAGCCAATACTCTCGATTGAGCGCGCCGTACGCCGGCTTGGTGGCAAGTGTCGCCGCGACCGCGGGTGATATGGCCGAGCCGGGTAGGCCCCTCCTGACGATCTATGATCCCACCGCGATGAAAGTGATTGCGAGCGTGCCGCAAAGCATGGTGGCGCACTTGCGTCTCGACACTTCGGCTCAGATCGAACTGCCCGGAATGGCCGCCGGGCAACGCCGTTTGAGCGCGCGACATGTGGCCGTGGCTCCCGCCGCCGATCCGGGCAGCCATACCGTCGAGGTCCGGCTGGATTTGGCGCCAGGGGCTGGACCCTTGGTGCCCGGCACCTTTGCGCGTGTGCTATTTGCGGCGAATGGTGGTGTTGCGGCCACGGGCTATCGGATTCCGGCCAGCGCAGTGGTGCTGCGTAGCGAACTGACCGGAGTCTATGTGGTGGCGCCGGATGGTCATCCCTGGTTACGGCAGGTGCGCCTCGGGCGGACATCGGGCACCGATGTCGACGTGCAGGCCGGACTGTTCGCGGGAGAGCGCGTTGCGCTGAACCCGCTGGCGGCGGCGCAATGGTCGGCGGGAGAATGACCATGACCAAGCTTGATCTTGGGGTGTCCGGGCGAATCGCGCGACTGTTTCAACGCTCGCAGTTGACGCCGCTGCTGGCCTTGACCGGTTTGCTGCTCGGCTTGTTTGCGCTGGTGGTGACGCCACGCGAAGAAGAACCGCAAATCAATGTCACGATGGCCAACGTACTGATCCCGTTCCCGGGCGCGACAGCTAAAAACGTCGAGCAGATGGTGGCGATACCCGCCGAGCAGGTATTGGCGCAGATTGCCAACGTTGAGCATGTCACCTCGGTGTCGCGCCCCGGCCTGGCGATCATGACGGTACAGTTTCAGGTCGGTATCCCGCGCACTGAAGCTTTGGTGCGGTTGTATGACACGATTAATTCCAATCAGGATTGGCTACCGGCTCAACTGGGGGTGCTACCACCCATCATTAAACCCAAGGGCATCGACGACGTGCCGATTGTTGCCTTGACCTTGTATAACAAGAATCCGCAGCAAGGCGCGTTTGAAGTCGAACGGGTTGCGCAATCGATTGAATCCGATCTCAAGCGCGTGTCGGGCACGCGCGAAGTCAAAACCATCGGCGGCCCCGGGCGTGCGGTGAATATCGACCTGGATCCGGCGCGCATGGCGGCATCCGGGATCACGGTCGAAATGTTGCAACGTACCTTGCAGTCGGCCAATTTTGGCGGACCGGTCGGCGATCTGATCTCCGGCAATCGACGCGTATCGATTGAAACCGGACCGTTCCTGCAAGACGCGCATGCGATCGCTGAACTGGTGGTGGGGACGGCTGGCGGTAAACCGATATTGTTGCAAGACGTCGCGGCGGTGCGCGACGGGGCGCGACAACCTGATCGCTATGTGTGGTATGGCTCAGTGGGCGCGCATGCGACCGAATCTCCGGCGGTGACGGTGGCGGTGACTAAACAACCGGGGCAGAACGCGGTGGATGTGGCGCAGGCGGTGCTCAAGCGCGTCGCGCAATTGCAGAATACGGTGATTCCGGCGGATGTCGGAATCGCAGTGACGCGCAACTATGGCGTGACCGCCAATGACAAGGCGATGAAGCTGATCGAGAAACTGCTGTTTGCCACCGCGTCGGTGGTGGCCCTGGTGTTTATCGCTTTGGGACGCCGCGAAGCGGCAATTGTCGGCACCGCAGTTGGGCTGACGTTAATGATCACCCTGTTCGCCTCATGGGCCTGGGGATTTACCCTGAATCGGGTTTCATTATTCGCGCTGATTTTTTCTATTGGTATTTTGGTTGACGATGCCATCGTGGTGGTGGAGAACATCCATCGTCATCAGCGGCTCGCGCCCGACTTGCCCTTGACGCAAATTATTCCGCAGGCCGTGGACGAAGTCGGCGGGCCGACGATTCTTGCGACCCTAACCGTGATTGCCGCCTTGCTGCCGATGGCGTTTGTCAGTGGGTTGATGGGGCCGTATATGAGCCCGATACCGATCAACGCCAGCATGGGGATGTTGCTGTCGTTGGCGGTGGCGTTTGTGGTGACGCCGTGGCTGGCCAATCGATGGCTCAAACATGGCGGGCAGCACAGCGATCGCCTGGCCGATAAATTACGCCCTTGGTTTACTAAGCTGTTCGCGCGCTTTCTTGACCCTAAAACCGGGCAGCGCAACCGACGCAAGCTGGGTCTTGGGATTCTGGCGCTGATTGTGTTGTCGCTGCTGTTGCCAGTTTTTGGACTGGTGCAGCTCAAAATGCTGCCGTTCGACAATAAGTCGGAATTCCAGGTGATGGTCGATATGCCCGCTGGCACGCCACTGGAGCAAACCGCCGCGGTCTTGCATCAGTTGGGCGCCTATCTCGCCACGGAGGGGAAAGTGATCAACTATCAAGCGTATGCCGGTACTTCGGGTCCGATCAATTTCAATGGACTGGTGCGTCAGTATTATCTGCGCAGCGGGCCGGAGGTTGGCGATATCCAAGTCAATTTGGTCGATCAGCACCACCGCTCGGAACAGAGTCATGAAATCGTGACGCGCCTGCGCGCCGGGTTGCAGCACATCGGTCGGCGCTATGGCGCTAACGTCAAACTGGTCGAGGTTCCGCCAGGGCCACCGGTGCAGGCACCCATTGTCGCTGAAATCTATGGCCCCGATGCGCCGGGCCGCCAGGCGGTGGCCAGCGCCGTGCGCGCGTTGTTCAGTTCAACCGCCGGTGTGGTCGATGTCGACGACAGCAGTATTGCGCGCGCGCCTCAGACTGTACTGAGCATTGACCGGCGCAAGGCGGCATTACTGGGAATCTCGCAGCAGTCGATTGTCGCCACCTTACGCGCGGGTCTGAGCGGAACGGTTGCGACTTATCTGCAGGATGAAAGCAAATACCCGACGGCCACGCTGCTGCGTCTGCCGATTGCCAGCCAGGGATCACTGGACGATTTACTGTCTCTGACTGTCAGTAGCGCCGCTGGTGCTCTGGTGCCGCTGCGTGAGCTGCTGACGACCGCGGTCGGTCAACAGGAGCAGCCGATCTACCACAAGGACTTGCTGCCGGTGGATTATGTCATCGGCGATATGGCGGGCAAGGTGGATAGCCCGCTATATGGCATGTTTGCCATGCGCTCCGCGCTGCATGCGCTGAGCTTGCCGGGGATAGGGAAAATAGACGAATTTTTCATTCATCAGCCGCAAGACCCCTATCGCGGCTATGCGGTGAAGTGGGACGGTGAATGGCAGATTACCTACGAGACCTTCCGCGATATGGGGGCGGCCTATGCCGTGGGCTTGGTGCTGATTTACCTGCTGGTGGTGGCGCAATTCAAGTCCTACCTGACACCGCTAATCATTATGGCGCCGATTCCGCTGACGATTATCGGGGTGATGCCGGGCCATGCCCTGCTGCATGCGCAATACACCGCCACCTCGATGATTGGCATGATAGCGCTGGCTGGGATCATTGTTCGAAATTCGATACTACTGGTGGATTTTATCAATCTACAGTTGGCCGCGGGCAAGCCGTTTGCCGAGGCCGTGGTCGATTCGGCGATTACCCGCGCGCAGCCGATAGTGTTGACAGGGCTGGCGGCGATGATGGGAGCGCTGTTCATTCTGGACGATCCGATTTTCAACGGGTTGGCGATTTCGCTGATCTTCGGGATTTTGGTTTCCACGCTGCTGACGCTGGTGGTGATCCCACTGCTCTACTTTGCTGCTTATCAACATCAGTGGCCTCGTCCAACCTTACCGCTAGAGGAGTCGAACAAATGAAATCTTGGAGAGTTGTGCGCATTATTGCCGGGTTTTTCATCCTGCTCTCTTTGCTGCTTGGCGTAAAAGAGAGCCCATGGTTTGTCAGTGCCTACTGGTTATGGTTTACCGCTTTTGTCGGCGTGAATTTGTTGCAAAGCGGGGTGACCCGGTGGTGTTTGCTGGAAAGTATTTTGCGTAAATTGGGAATTGAAGGCGGTTGTTGAGCGCAAGGGAGACCACAAGTGAGCAGGAATAATCGGCAAGCGGCTGGACTATTTTTCGGTATGGTCTTGATCAGTTCCGGATCATGGGGGGCTAATCTGGTTGATGCCTGGATCGCCGCGCAGCAGAACGACCCTGAGTTCGCCGCGGCGCGCGCGGATTATCAGGCGGGAATGACTCAGTCCACGCAAGCACGCGCGCTACTGTTGCCGCAAGTGGTGGGGACGGCGGGTGTGGGACGCGCCAGCATGCAAAATACCACCGAAGGCGCGCAATTTTCCACGCCGGCGATGGGCACGTCAAATCAGGTCGATTTCCGCACCAGCATTAATAATGGTACCGATAATCAGTGGCGCGTGCAGGCGGTGCTGCCGCTATTTGATGGCGCGAACTCGGCAAAAAGCCGCCAATTGAACGCCGGCGCCGATTTGGCCGAGGCGCGCTATCGGCAAGCGAGACAGGATCTGATTCTACGCACCGCTCAGGCCTTTCTGGGTGTGATTCAAGCGCGTGAGAACGTGGCAACGCTGATCTTGCAGCAGGCTGGGGTTGAGCAGACGCTGCGCCAGACTCGGGAACGGTTTCGTCTTGGGGATTTACCGGTCACCGATAGTGACGAAGCACAGGCGATGGCCGACGGACTGCAAGCGGAACTTCTGGCGGCGCAAAGCGATTTGCAACTGAAGTCGCGCGCCTACCAAGACTTGACGCAGTTGAATCCGAACGACATCCCCGCGCTCAACCCCGATGGCAATGCGGCCCCGTCTTCGTTGGCGCCGCTGGCTGATTGGCAGCAGCGCGCGCTGTTGCATTCGCCGCTAGTAGTGATGCAGACCTATGGTGATGAAGTGGCGCACGATGAAATCGACAAATACCGAATGGAAACCGCACCGACGGTGAGCTTGGTTGGCTCCGTGGGTAGCGATCGCCTCAGTGGCTCGGGTAACTATGGGCCGAGCAGCATCACCTCGAACACCCGCATGATTGGGCTGCAGCTTTCCATCCCGCTGTATAGCGGGGGATTCCGTGGCGCCAAGTTCGAACAGGCGATTCAATTGAAGGAGAAGGCCGGTTTTGATCTTCAGTCGACGCGGCTTTGGGTCGCGCGTCAGGTAGAGGCCAACTGGCTGGGACTGACAGTCGGCGCGGCGCGGGTACAGGCGCTACGCCAGGCGGTGAAGTCCAACCTGGCGCGGATGAAAGCCACCCAGCTTGGGAGCCAGAACGGGGAGCGTAGCACGCTGGATGTCCTCAACGCGCACACGGCGCAAGCGCAAAGTCAGACGCAATTGCTGGTGGCTCAATCCAATCTGATGATTGACCGCTTGCAGCTCGATGCGCTGGCTGGCGAACTGGATGAACGTGAGTTGATGGCCCTGGATGGAATACTGCTCACCTCTCCATAAGGCGTGCTCTTCGTTTGACCCTTGCCACGACAAAAACCACGATCCGAATTCGGCTCGTGGTTTTT
>Ga0302154_10004247_pt1 | contig 10231 bp, 7 predicted proteins | sample I_Bog_N2_3_FD_193507 | JGI IMG/M metagenome (GOLD analysis project Ga0302154, IMG submission 193507) | Peat permafrost microbial communities from Stordalen Mire near Abisko, Sweden - I_Bog_N2_3 | ecosystem: Environmental > Terrestrial > Soil > Wetlands > Peat | place: Sweden: Abisko, Stordalen...
AGAGGGCTGATGTGACGGGCCGAGACGATGACCTGCCACAGCACCAGCAGTGCGGCCAGCAGTGCGATCGGCGGCACCGTCCGGCGGATCCGGCGGCGGATCCGCCGGGCCCCGAGCCCCGGGGGAGCGGCGGCGGCCCCGGGGCCGGCCGGCCCGTCGGGGGCACGGACCTGGCGATCGGGTTGGGCCAGCGAGGTCATGCGCCGTCATCCTAGACCATCGATCCAGATTCCTGATATAAACGGTCGGGTTTATCTGCAATAACGATGACATCCAGCCCTGGCTGGAGCAACAGTACGGTGGGGCGCCCACGGGATGAGCCGCCGTTCCCGACCGTCCGCACGCGACCGATTGGACCCCTGGATGTTCCGACGCCTCCATCGCCCCGCACTCGCCCTGGTGGTGGCCGCACTCCTCGGGGCAACCCTGGCGGCGTGCGGGTCCAGCAGTGCCTCGGGCCCGTCCGGCTCGTCGCTGCGCCCACTGCGCATCGCCCTCGACTGGGTCCCGAACGTCGATTTCCTGGGCATCTACGTGGCCATCCACAACGGCTACTTCACCGCCGAGGGGATCAAGCCGGTGATCATCCCCTACTCGGGTGCCGCCGGTGAGACCCTCATCAGCGCCGGAAAGACCGATCTGGCCTTCACCTATCCCCCCAACATCCCGGCCTACCGGGCGTCCGGCCTCAAGTACCGGGCCGTGGCCGGCCTGACCCAGCTCAACACCATCGAGCTCGCCGTCCTGGCGTCCTCGCCGTACACCTCGCCGGCCCAGCTGAGCGGCACGCTCTACGGCGGCTTCGGTGTGCCCACCGACCAGGTCATCATCACGACCATCATGAGACAGTCCGGGGTGGCCCATCCCGTCTTCCGGCAGGTCACCCTCAACGGGACGGCCTACCAGGCCCTGGCGGCCAAACGGGTGGCCTACACCACCATGTTCGGGGGTATCGACGACGTGACCGCCGAGCTCCAGGGCGCCCGGCTCCGGCTGTTCCCGCTCCGGAACTACCTGGGGTCGGCGGCCAGCTTTCCCGACGACTCCCTGGCGGCCAGCGACCAGGAGATCGACCATGACCCCTCGCTGCTCCGCCACGGTCTGGCCGCGCTGTCCGAGGGCTATATCTACGCCGCCCACCATCCGGCCCAGGCCGAGGAGGACCTCGTGTCGGCCAACCCGACGGCCCTGGAGCACAGCCGGAACATCATCACGGCCACCGGGAACGCCACTGCCCCGACCTTCCTCGACACCGCCGGCCACTGGGGCTCGCTGTCCGATGCCCAGTTCGCCGGGATCACCCAGATCATGGCGGACGGCGGCCTGTTCACGGGGGAGACGCCCCCGCCGGCCTCCGACGACTACACGAACAGTCTGCTGCCCCAGGGCTGACCTGGACGTCGGCCCTGTCGGGTCCCGGTCGGCCCCGCCGCCCTTCTCTGTCCTGGCGTACAGGTTGTCGAGATGACCCTACGACGGGAGGTAATTCGACAATTCGATCGGCCGGGACTCCCGCTCGCCGCCGGGCCTGAGCGAACGGGTCCCCGCCCCTGGGGGCGGGCCACCCCACGGGACAGAGGGCCCACACCCCTGTGTGACCGCCAGGGCCGGGCCGATGAATTAGAGAGGACGAGGCCACGGAAGGCGGCGCCGTGGACCCAGCAGACCGGCGACCCCCATGGCGGTGACCGCCGCGGTGGCCGACGAGCCCGAGCCCACCGGCCCACTCGAGCCATTCGAGCCCGCCGACCGCGCCGTCCTGGCCTTCCACCACGCCGCTGAGGTCGGGGACTGGGACGAGCTCGACCGGCTGTGGTCGGCGGGGATCGTCGCCATGGTCCGGGACGATGCCGGACTGCTGCGCCGCACGCTGGACCACCTGCCCGCCCCTGTGGTCGCCGCCCGGCCCTCGATGGGTGTGTTCCGGGATGCCCTGCCCGTCTGGGCCTCGGACAGCGACGAGGACGGGTACCAGGCCACCCTGCGCGCCTATGCCGACTCCAGCGCCCGCTACCTGGGGCCGGCGTGGGAGCAGTTGCCGATGGGAGACCTCCTCATCGTCGGCACCGGCTACCTGGTGCACCTCCGTCTGGCCGGCCGACTGGTGGAGTCGGCGGCCGTGGGCGCCCGGATAGCCGGCGTGCTCGTAGGCCAGCGGCCATCGGGTCGGGCGCTCGACGGGCGTACCGCCTGGTTCCATCTGCAACGGGCCATGACCTCCACCGTGCTGCTGGACGACGCCGCGGCCATCCGCGCCTACCACCGGGCCTGGGAGCGGGGGACCGGTGCCGGCGTCGACGTGGTGCGCGCCCATGCCGCCGCCAATCTGGCCTTCACCTTCGCCCTGGAGGGGGACGGGCCACGCTCCCGCAGGTGGTCGGACCGGAGCCGGTCGATCGACGTCCGGGGGTGGCCGGGCCAACAGATCGTCGGTCTCGGGGTGGACCTGGCCGACGGATTCCTGGCCCTGGACCGCCTGGACGACCTGGCGGTCGAGCGGTGCCTCCGGCGTCTGGGCGAGCGTGCCGATCTCCATGAGCTGTGGCCGTTCGTCGCCTTCCTCGCCGCCTCGCACGCCGTGGGCACGGGGCGGGCCACCGAGGGCCTGGTCGAGCTCGACCGGTCGCAGGCGCTCCACGCCGACCGGGCGGGTGGGGAGGGGGCGGCGGTGGTCCTGACGGAGCGGGCCAGAGCCGACCTCCTCCTGGCCTGTGGCCGGGGTGACCCGGCGGCCGCCGTGGTCGAGCGGGCCGGGGGCGGCCGGCCGTGGATGCGGGTCCCCGCCGCCCGGCTCCGTGTCCTGGGACCGGACCCGGACCGCCGGCCCGGGCCCGGCCGGCCCGGGTCCGCCCCTGTGGCCTGGGCCGCCGACACACCCGCACGCGATCGGGACGAATTGCTGCTCCTGGGGGCCATCGAGCGCCGCGACGGGGGCGACCGGGCCGCCGCCGCCCGGATGACGGCGCAGGCCCTCGACCACTGCCGGCGGACGGGGTCACTGCGCCCCGTGGCCTCGGTGGCGGCGGGCGACGCGGCGGGGCTCCTCTCCCTGGCCGGCCAGGCCCTGGCCCCGGCCGACGCCACCCGTCTGGCGGGCCGCCCCCGGGCCTATCCCGCCACACTGGTCCGGGTCGGTCTCAGTGGGAGTGAGCAGTCGGTGCTGGTGGCGCTGTCCGGAACGCCGTCGAGGAAGGCCATCGCCGCGTCGCTCTACGTGTCGGTCAACACCATCAAGAGCCAGTTGACCAGCGTCTACCGGAAGCTCGGATGCACCAACCGCGCCGACGCACTGCGGGTGGCGTCCGAGCAGGGCCTGCTCCCCTGACCGGGCCGGCGGCGGGACCGTCGGACCCGCCGTGAGCGGGGGAGCCGCCGGGTCCGCTCGGGGCGGCTACTGCTCGGAGAGGATGAAGTCGACTTCGGCGGCGGGATCGACCGGGGGTGGCGGGTCGGTCACCTCGACCTCGACCCGGTGCAGTGTGCCGGTGAAGGGGAAGGGCGCCTCGTATCCGGTGCCCACGGCCGGGCCGGCCTCGTAGCCGCAGGTGAGGCCGGCCCCGTGGATGTTGAAGCGTACCGAGGTGAACTCCTGGATGGGCCCGGCGCCCACGACGACGTCGTCGACCAGCAGCGTCGCCTGCCCTCCGACGCCGGTCGGCTCGTAGCGGAACCCGAGCCGGTGCCGGCCGGGTGCCAGCGACACGGTCGCCTCGACCACGTAGCGGTCGCGGCCGTAGAGGTTGTGGACATAGCGCAGGCGGTCCCCGATGACGTGGAACGAGAACCCGCCCAGGGCGGAGCCGAACGCCAGCAGCGTGCCCTCGGCCCGGCCGCCCTCCGGCACGGTAACGACGGCCCGGATCTCGTGCGGGCGGTTGCGGACGTTGACGGCCACCGCCTCGGGCACCGGCGATCCACCCGGGAGGTACTCGTAGCGGGAGCGGGGTCGCCGGCGGTCCGGCTTGGGATTGAGCACCGTGTGGAGGATCCGGTTGTCCACGGGCAGGACCTGGTGCCGTGCCGCCTCCTCCCACCACAGCGCCACCAGTTCGGCCAGCCGGTCCGGATGCTCGGAGGCCAGGTCGTGGACCTCGGAGTGGTCCTCAGCCACGTGGTAGAGCTCCCAGGCGTCGTCGTCGAACGGGGTGTCGTAGTTGGTGGCGCCCTCGTTGTTGGCCGGGCCGATGGACTTGTAGGTGACCGCCTTCCACCCCTGGTGGTAGAGGGCCCGGCTCCCGAGCATCTCGAAGTACTGGGTCTCGTGGCGCCCGGGCGCACCGGCCCCGTCCTCGGCCAGCAGGTAGGCGAAGCTGGTGCCGTCGATGGCCCGTTGCGGCACGTGGTCGACGGACACCGGAGGGTCGATGCCCACGAGCTCGAGCACGGTGGGCAGGATGTCGATGGCGTGGGCGAACTGGTGGCGGATGCCACCGCCCGAGGCGCCGAGGCGGGCCGGCCAGTGGACGATGCACGGATCGGCCACCCCGCCCTCGTGGACCTCCCGCTTCCACCGCTTGAACGGGGTGTTGCCGGCCATGGTCCACCCCCACGGGTAGTTGTTGTGGGCCGACGGTGTCCCGAGCTCGTCGATGCGCGCCCGCAGCTCCTCGGGGCGCGTGGGGTCACGGTTCCACAGGCGCCCGTCGTTGATGGAGCCGTTCGGGCCGCCCTCGGAGCTGGCGCCGTTGTCGGAGACCAGGATCACCAGGGTGTCGTCGAGCTCGCCGCGCTCGTCGAGGAAGCCGAGCAGCCGGCCGATCTGGGCATCGGTGTAGGCCAGGAAGGCGGCGAAGCACTCCATGAAGCGGGCCGCCACCCGCTGGTCCTCGGCCGGGACGTCGTCCCAGGGCGTCACCCACGGCGGCCGGGGCGCCAGTTCGGTGCCCGGCGGGATGATGCCCAACTCGAGCTGGCGGGCGTAGGTGGCCTGGCGCCAGGCGTCCCAGCCGCCGTCGAACCGGCCCCGGAACCGCTCGAGCCACTCCTCGGGCGCATGGTGGGGTGAGTGGCAGGCCCCGGTGCAGAAGTACAGGAAGAACGGCTGGTCGGCGTCGACGGCCCGGAGGTCGCCGATCTGGCGGATGGCCTGGTCGGCGAGGTCGGCGCTCAGGTGGTAGCCCTCGGCGATGGACCGTGGGGGGCGGACCGAGTGGTTGTCCTCGTACAGCGAGGGCACGAATTGATGGGTCTCCCCGCCGTGGAACCCGTACCAGCGGTCGAACCCACGGCCCAGTGGCCAGGTCCAGCGGGGAGCGGCCATGTGGGTCTCGTCGTCCGGCGAGAGATGCCACTTGCCGACGGCGTAGCTGGCGTAGCCCTGCGACCGGAGGATCTCCGAGAGGAATCCGTTCTCCTTGGGGACGACCCCGGTGTAGCCGGGATAGCCCATGGCCAGGTCGGCCACCCGGCCCATGCCGTTGGCGTGGTGGTTCCGTCCGGTCAAGAGGCACGACCGGGTCGGTGAGCACAGGGCCGTGGTGTGGAAGTTCCCCAGTCGGAGTCCGCCGGCGGCCAGCCGGTCGATGTTCGGGGTGGGAATGTCCGACCCGTAGCAGCCGAGCTGGGCGAAGCCCACGTCGTCCAGCACCATGAGCACGACGTTGGGGGCGCCCTCCGGCGGACGGGGCGAGGGCGGCCACCAGGGCTCGGAGTCCCTCCAGTCGCGCCCGATGACCCCACCGAACTCGTGATCCTCTGCCATCGTCACCTCCTCGTCTCGTGTCCCGCAGTGGGATGGGTGCCCTGCGGGCCCGCAGTGGCCGGCGGAGCCGGTGACTCCACCGTGTTACTCCTGACTCGGCATCTGCTGTGGGTGGGGCAGCGGGTAGACCGGCTGGTCGGTGGAGATCTCCAGCAGGTCGCCCTGGGTGCATCCCTTCTCGGTGATATACGACGGGTCGTCGCGGGTGGCCGGGAGCGGGGGGACGGTCGTGTCCCGCCGCCCCATGTGCAGGGTCGAGGTCAGGTCGCCCACCGTCCGGCGGCGCCAGTCGGTGAGATGGGGGGACCGAACGCCGAACCGCTCTTCGATGAAGCGCAGCTGCGACGTGTGATCGAACGTCTCCGAGCAGATCCGGCCGCCGCGGCTGAACGGCGAGAGGACGAGCATGGGGACGCGGAATCCCAGTCCGATGGGACCGGCGATCCCGTCCGCACCACCGGGCAGGGGCGACACCGAGAGGAACTCCCCCTCGGTCCCCGGCGGTGCCACCGGTGGCGGCACGTGGTCGAAGAACCCGTCGTTCTCGTCGTACATGTGGAAGAGCACCGTCTTCGACCACACGTCCGGATTCGACAGCAGGATCGAGAGGACCTGGTCCGTGAACCATTCGCCCAGGAAGGACGGGGCCGGTGGGTGCTCGTCGTAGCCGATCGGGGTGCTGATCCAGCTCACCTGGGGCAGCGTCCCTGACTGCACGTCGCGGGCGAACTCCTGAGGGAAGGTGGGCAGGAACGCCTTCTGGTACAGCGGTGACGACGGCTGTCGGTACTGGGAGAAGTACGGCAGCACGCTGTCGGTGGTGAGACCGACCTCGCGCATCCCCGCGATGGTGTACAGCGGGCCGGGCGGGTTGTAGTACTTCCAGCTCACCCCGGCGTCCTCGAGCACCTCGGGCATGGTGTCCCAATGGACGCTGAACAGCGCAGCGGGGGTCTGGTCGGTCTCGATCACGGGTCCGCCGGCCCGGCCGGCGGGGTCGATGGTGCCGGACATCTGCATCAGTCGGTTGGGGTGGGTCGGTCCCATGACCGAGCAGTGGTAGCCGTCGCAGAGGGTGAAGGCGTCGGCCAGCGCGTAGTAGTAGGGGATGTCGGCCCGGGTGTAGTAGCCCATGGTGAGCACGCCGTAGGTCGGGCCCTCGTTGCTGTCGGCGGTGTGCACCCGCACGAAGGCGTCCATCGACCCTCCGGCCCGGCACTGGTGCTGGGGGCCCCAGTTGTGGGTCAGGTCGAAGGTGCAGTCGGCCAGGTCGGTGCCCACCGTGTCCAGATGGAACGGCAGGAGCCGGTGGTCGGCCGAGGATGCCCCCGGTGGCCGGTAGGGCTGGGAGAAGGCGCCGAGGTCGTCGGCCGGATGGTCGTCGAATCCCCGGACGCCGGGGTAGGTGCCGTAGTAGTGGTCGAACGAGCGGTTCTCCATCATGAGGAAGATCACGTGCTCGACGGCACCGAGGTCCGAGCCGGCCGGCGGGACGGCGGCCGACCGGGCCACGGTGGAGGCAGAGGGCGACGAACCGCAGGCCGCCCCGAGCACACCGGCCCCGGCCACCGCCCCGGCCGCCAGCAGCTGCCGACGCGTGATCTCCTGGCGTCGACCCCCGCTCCGCTGTGTCCTCGACATCGTCCCCCATCTCGTGCGCAGCTCCGGAACCAGACGGCCTCCCGCCCGCCGGTTCCCCGGGCCCGGGGAACCGGTCCTCGACACCGAGCGACCGATCGCCGTCCGGGGCCGGACATCCCGAGGGACCCCTACTGTATGGCAGCATGCACCGGTGGAACTGACTGATGACGCGCTGGCCGATCGCACCCGTCTGCTGCTGAAGGGCGCCGACCCCCGCGACCAGTTCGGGCTGCGGGGCCTGCAGTACGACCAGGGTCTGGCCTGGGTGCACTTTCCCGAGGGCCGTGGCGGGCTGGGCCTGTCCCGCGGCAAGCAGGCCGTGGTGGACCGGGTCCTTCGGGAGGGGGGCGTCGAGTTCCACGACCTCATGATCAATCCCATCGGGATCGGCATGGGGGCGCCCACCGTCCTCACATTCGGCTCCGAGGAGATGCACGACCGGCTGCTGCGTCCCATCTTCACCGGCGAGGAGATCTGGTGTCAGCTCTTCTCGGAACCGGGTGCGGGATCAGACGTCGCCTCGCTCGCCACGCGCGCCGAGCGCGACGGGGACGAATGGATCCTCTCAGGACAGAAGGTCTGGACGACGCTCGCGCACGTCGCCGCCTACGGGCTGCTCATCGCGCGCACCAATCCCGACCTCGTCAAGCACAAGGGGATCACGGCGTTCCTCGTGGACATGCACGCGCCCGGGGTCGACGTGCGGCCGCTCTATCAGGCGACCGGGGAGGCGGAGTTCAACGAATGCTTCTTTAACGAAGTACGCGTGCCCGACTCGCGGCGACTCGGCGCGGTGGGCGAAGGCTGGAACGTCTCGATCACGACGTTGATGAACGAGCGCGTCTCGATCGGGGGCACCGTGCCGGCGCGGGGTTGGGGACTGATTGGCGAAGCGATGAAGATCTACCAGCAGCACTGGTCGGGTCGTAGCGACGCCTACGCGTTGAGCGTTCGCTCCGAGTTGATGAAGTCCTGGGTGCGTAACGAGGTGGCTCGACTCACCAACTGGCGAGCGAGCGACCTGCGCAAGGCCGGCACGCCCGGACCCGAGGGTTCGGTCGCCAAACTGGCTTTCGCCGAGGAGAACCAGCGCACGAGCGAACTGTGCGTGAACCTCATGGGCGCCGAGGGCATGCTCTACGGTTCGAAGTACCCCCAGGTGCGTCCCGTGGAGTCGGCCATGACCGGCGGGGACATGCGCAAGGCCTTCATCCGGATGCGCGCGAACTCCATCGAGGGCGGCACCAGCGAGGTGATGCGCAATATCATCGGCGAGCGCGTGCTCGGTCTACCGGGTGAACCGCGCAACGACAAGGACGTGCCCTGGAAAGACGTGCCCAAGAGCTAGTAGTTCGCGTTACTTGGCAGCGAGGTGCTCGGCGAAGAAGCGCAGCGTCTGTTCGTTCGCGTCCCTTGACGCGGCCTCGTTGTAGACCGCGACCCGAGCGTCACAGCTGAAACCGTGCTCGGCGTTTGGGTAGCGGTGCACTTCGGTCGGATAGGACGTCGCCGCCGCGGCGCTTCGCAGGGCTTCGACCTGTTCGACCGGGATGCCCTTGTCGAGGTCACCGTAGAGGCCAATCCAGGCGCTCTTCAGTTCCGCGGCGAGTTCGAGCAAGGGCGCCAGCCCGAAGCGGCCGGTCTCGACGCCGCCACCGTAGAAACTCGCCGCCGCCCCCACGATGCCCAGGGTCGCTGCGTAGAAGGCGACGGTGCCACCCATGCAGTAACCCACGACCGCGGTCGCCGCCGCGGGGTAGCCCGCCTCGACGAGGAACGCGGAGGCGCCGAGCAGGTCCTCGGTGAGCCCCTCCTTGTTGAGCTCGCCCATCGGGGCCATCGCCGCGGGGAAGTCGTCGTAGGCGACTTCGGGTGAGCCGCTGCGGTGGAAGAACTCGGGCGCGACCGCGTAGTAGCCCTTGGCGGCGAAGCGCTCGGCGACCTCGCGGATGTGGTCGTTCACCCCGAACGCCTCTTGGACGACGATGATCGCGTGGGCCGCACTCGGGTCGCCGGCGGTCTGTACGGGGGTGCCGTTGGGAAGTACGAGTTTGGTGATCATTCGAAGATTGGTCCTTGGCTACGGGTGCGCTTCAGTTCATAGAAACCGGGCGTGCCAGCGACCAGGAGCACACCGTCGTACAGTTTTCCCGCCGCCTCGCCCTTGGGCGCGGGCGTGACCACGGGTCCGAAGATCGCGATCTCGCCCACGTGAATGACCGGCGTGCCGACCTCGTATCCCACGGGGTCCATGCCCGCGTGGTGACTCTTGCGCAGCGCCTCGTCGAACTCCTCGACCCAGGCGGCGTTGGCGAGATCGGCTTCGAGACCGACGTCGGCGAGTGACTCGGCGATCACCTTGTCCGTGTTCTTTTCGCCACCGAGATGGATGCGCGTGCCCATCGCCGAGTAGAGCGGCTCGACGACCTGATTGCCGTGACGCTCTTCGGCGGCGATCAGCACGCGCGCCGGCGCCCAGGCCTTCTGCATGAACTCAACGTACTCTTCGGGCAAATCGCGACCCTCGTTCAAGACCGCGAGGCTCATGACGTGAAAGTCCACGTTCACGTCACGTACCTGAGTGACCTCGAGCAGCCAGCGCGACGTGATCCACGCCCAGGGACAGGCCGGGTCCACCCATAGGTCGATCTGTTCGGTCATGGCGAGGTCTCCTTGGTGGCGTGCGCACCTACCACGGTAGCGACGGCGTTCGTGACGCCAACCGTCATGGGTAGGTCCAGCATCTCGTCGATGCCGTGGGCGTTCGAGTGCGGGCCGAGCACGCCCGTGGCGACGAACTGCACGCCCGGGTAGCGCTTGGCGAGCGAAGCGAGGAAGGGGATCGAGCCCCCCTCGCCGGTGAAACCGGGAGCGCGCCCGAAGGCCTTG
>Ga0302154_10004253_pt1 | contig 10225 bp, 7 predicted proteins | sample I_Bog_N2_3_FD_193507 | JGI IMG/M metagenome (GOLD analysis project Ga0302154, IMG submission 193507) | Peat permafrost microbial communities from Stordalen Mire near Abisko, Sweden - I_Bog_N2_3 | ecosystem: Environmental > Terrestrial > Soil > Wetlands > Peat | place: Sweden: Abisko, Stordalen...
TGTGACCGGGACGCGCGCACCGCGGCTCAGGCCGCCAATGCGGTCCGCAGCCCAGCCGCAGCGCGGTCGCCGATGCGGCGCAGTGCCACACCGACGAGCGGGGCCAGCAGGATGGCCACCCCTCTTGCCTTGAGTGTCGCCTCATAGGTCACCCTCGAGCCGCCGCCCGGCTCCGGGGACACCTCGATCACGTCTCTAGAGCGGATCGTCGCGTTCTGCGCCTGCAGGACAACCCGCCTCGGCCGGTCGATCTCCTCGATGCGGTACTCGAGACGGACGCGCCGTCCGAGCACCCCGACCACGAGCCGGTAGCTGCTCCCGCTGCTCGGCGGTCCGGGCTCGGTGTCCTCGCCGGCGAGGACTCCCGGGTCCCACTTTGCTGCGTTGGAGAACCGCGCCATGTATTCAAAGGCGTCCGCTGCCGGCCAGCTGGAGGCGACAGTGGTGCGATACGTGCTCATGGAAATATGTTAGTACTAAAATAGCGTTATGCACAAGAGGCGGAGCCGAGACGAGCCTGTGACGGCCCTTGAGTTCGACAAGGCCGTACAAGACGGCTCGGGCATCGAAAACCCATCTACCGAGCCGCGGCCACGCGCCAAGCGCGCCCGGCCGAGGCGCACAACGGCCGCGCGACGCGCTGAGAGGCACAAGAGGAGAGGAAGAGGATGAGGATCGCGATCATCGGGAGCGGAGTGTCGGGTCTGGTCTGCGCGCACCTTCTCCACGGGCACCATGACGTCGTCCTGTACGAGACAGACGATCGACCGGGAGGCCATTCCCACACCCACCGGGTGGAGCTGCCGGACGCCACCGTGGATGTAGACACGGGGTTCCTCGTCTACAACGAGCGCACGTACCCACTGTTCTGCCGCCTCCTCGACCGGCTCGGTGTGGCCAGCCACCCGAGCGACATGAGCTTCGGGGTCGCCGACCGGCGGACCGGGCTCGAGTGGCGCGGCACCTCTCTCTCGACTGTGTTCGCACAACGCCGCAACATCGCACGGCCGTCGTTCCTGCGGATGCTCGCGGATGTCGGCCGGTTCAACCGCCTGGCCCGTGGCCTGCTCGAGGACCCGCCGCCCGACGAGGTGACCTTGGAGGAGGTGCTCGCAACACAGCGTTGGTCGGTCGGGTTCCGTGACTGGTACCTGGTACCGCTGGGCTCGTCGATCTGGTCGGCGGGACCGAAGACCTTCACACAGATCCCTGCGGCCACCTTCGCACGCTTCTTCGAACGGCATGGTCTCTTGAGCCTGCGCGACCAGCCGCGGTGGCGGACCGTCACAGGCGGGTCGCGCTCTTATGTGGACGCCATCGTGGGTCCGCTTCGAGCCGAGGGCCGGTTGCGGCTCGGGACGCCGGTCGACAAGATCCGACGCGCGGCCGATGGTGTCGAGGTAGTGGGACCGGCCGGCCTCGAGTCCTTCGACCACGTCGTGGTGGCGACCCACAGCGACCAGGCGCTGGCGATGCTGTCGGACCCCGACCGGGCAGAAGGCCAGATCCTGGGTTCGATCAAGTACCAGCCGAACCGGGCCACTTTGCACACCGACACTCGCCTCATGCCGCGCAGTAGGCGGGCCTGGGCAAGCTGGAACTACCACCGTCTTAAGACCGAGACCGACCAGGCGACCTTGACATACCATCTGAACCAGCTTCAGGCCTTCTCGTCGAGGACGCCGGTGCTTGTGACCCTGAACCGTGATGATGCCATTGACCCCGAGTTGGTGATCGCCAGCATGGACTACGCCCATCCCGTGCTCGATCCTGCGGCGGTGGCTGCTCAGAAGCGCCACGCGGAGATCAACGGCATTCGCCGCACCTGGTTCTGCGGTGCCTACTGGGGCTACGGGTTTCACGAGGATGGCGTGGCCAGCGCGGTCAGGGTCTGTCGCGCCCTCGGGGCGACGTTGTGACGACAACGCCGACAACCCGGAGAGGTGCCGGACATCGCTCCGCTCAAGGACTGCGCAGCGCCGTGTACGAAGGGACCGTCCTGCACCGCCGTGTCGGGCCGGGTACCGCGCACGAGTTCACCTATCGCGTCGTGATGCCACTGCTTTATCTGGATGAGATCGAGTCAGTCACCCGGTTGCACCCGCTATGGTCGGACCGTCGCCCGTCGCCCGTCTGGTTCCGCCGCGAGGACTTCCTGGGCGACCGGGCCACGGCCTTGCCCGACTTCGTGCGCAGCCTTGTCGAGGAACGTTCCGGGCTGAGGCCGATGGGCCCCGTCGCGCTGCTCGCCAACTTGCGCACCTGGGGTTGGCTCTTCAACCCGATAAGCCTCTACTTCTGCACCGGCGCAGACGGCCAAGAAGTGGAGGCGCTCGTCGCCGAGGTCGAGAACACACCCTGGCACGAACGACATGTCTATGTCGTCGGCTCACCGGGGCGTCACCGGTTCGCCAAGGCAATGCACGTATCGCCCTTCCTGCCGATGGACCTCGACTACGAGCTTCGCTACACCGCGCCGTCCGAGCGTCTCATGGTCGGCCTCGATGTCATCCGTGGCTCTGAGCGCCTGCTGGGGGTGACCTTGTCGTTACGGCGCATGCCACTCGACCGCCAGGCGCTCGGACGGCTCCTGTGGGAGCATCCCGCGCTCACCCACCGCGTGTCGGCGGGTATCTACTCCCAAGCCGCCCGACTCGGTTTGAAGGGGGCGCCCTTCTACGCTCACCCGCCGCGCCGGTGTCCGGGCCTTGACCACTCCGGCAAGCTCGACATCGACGGACAGCCCCGTGTCGGACATGACTGAGCAGGTCCCGCCGGTGGATGCCAGTGGGCTCCTCCGCCACGCCGCACCGCGCCGGATGTGGACCGGTTTGGAGAAGACCGCCCGCAAGGTCGTCCTCGCGGCCGGCGCTCGGGGCGCCGGCGGCGCGATCGAGGTTGTGGAAGCCGGCAGGACGCATCGACTGGGCACCGGCGATCCGGTGGCGCGCGTCGAGGTGCACGACCCTCGCGCCTACGAGGCGTTGCTGCGATCGGGATCGGTCGGCCTCGGGGCCTCTTACATAGCCGGGTGGTGGGACGCCGACGACCTGACCGCTTTCCTGCGGGAGATGTTCTCTCGCATGCGCCCCCTGCTCAATTGGATGGACCGCCTCGGGCGGGCGGTGGGAGAGGTCCTCGACATCTCGGCGCGGCTGGCGGCGCCGAGCCGAGGAGACGATGAGCGAAATGTCCAGGCGCACTACGACGTGTCCAACGAGTTCTTCGAGTTGATGCTCGACGACACGATGACCTACTCCTGCGGGGTGTTCGAGCGTCCCGACGCGAGCCTGCGAGATGCGCAGCTGGCCAAGATCGACCGTCTCTGTTCCAAGCTCGACCTTGGGCCGGGCGATCACCTTGTCGAGATCGGATCGGGATGGGGCAGCTTCGCCGTCCACGCGGCCGATCGCTATGGGTGCCGGGTGACCACCACGACAGTCTCAGCGGCCCAGCACTCCTATGTCACCGGTCGCGTCGCCGAGGCCGGCCTTTCGGACCGGGTGAGCGTGCTCGGCGACGACTGGCGTGACTTGCGCGGCCGGTTTGACAAGCTGGTGTCTGTCGAGATGATCGAAGCGGTCGACTGGCGGCACCACGACGACTTCCTTGCGGCCTGCTCCGCTTTGTTAGCCGATGGAGGACTGGCCGCTCTCCAGGCCATCGTCATCGACGATCGCAGCTTTTCCCGCGCCAAGTGGCACAAGGACTTCATCCGCGCCATGGTGTTTCCCGGCGGCTGCCTGCCCTCGGTTGCCTCGATCACCGCTTGTGTGGCGAGGGCGACCGATCTGCGCATCGTCGACCTCGAGGACATCGGTCGCCACTACGCCGAGACATTGCAGCGTTGGGCAGCGAACCTGGACTCGCACGAAGCTCAGCTCCAGCGCCTCAAGGTGAGCACCGAGTTCCGTCGGCTCTGGGCCCTGTACCTCGCGTACTGCGAGGCGGCGTTTTTGGAACGCCACGTGAGCGACGTGCAGGTCGTGCTCGCGAAGCCCTCCTGGCGCGGTCGACTGAGCGCCCGCGCCGCCTGACAGAGCTTGCGACCGTCCGCGTCGGCGTCAGCGCGCGGACTTCGGAGCGACGATGGCCTCCACGCAGCGCACGACCTCGTCGGCACGACCGCCGGTGAACACGTCGGCACCCAGTCGGCGGGCGTGGGCGACATCGGCGACGGCGGCCCCTCCGAGGAGGACTGGCACCTTGGGGACGGCCTGGTGCAGAGCGGCGACCGCTCGGCGCGCCGCTTTGGGTGATCCTGCTGCTGTGCACACGATGCCTACGGCCAGGAGGTCTGGCTCGCCCGCCGCCGTCTCCACGAGAGCTTCCGCGGGGGTGTCCGCTCCGAGCTCGACGACGTCGAATCCCTTCCAACGCAGCAGGTTGGCCGCAATGGAGACAGGCAATGCGTGCAGCTCGCCGGGTGCGCCGGCGAGGACCACCGTTCCCCGCCTGTGACCCCGGCGGGCGAAGCGGGCGCCGAGTCTGCTCACGAGCCGCGCGGCGACGGCGCTCGCGCGGTGCTCATCCGAGACCGAGAGCTTGCCTTGCTCCCAAAGCGTTCCTATCGAGTGCAGCGCGGGTCCGATGAGCTCCAGGAGCACTTCGTCCGGTTCCATGCCCGAAGCGAGGGCCTCTTCGAGGACGTCCCACGCCCCGGCCTCGTCACTCGCGACAAGTCGCGCCTCGAGGCGGGCGCGCGACGGCGCCTTGCCGGTCGCACGGGGTCCCTGCCTGGACCGTTCCACGTGCGCGAGGTCCGCAGGATCGACCTGCCACGCACCCCTGACACGCTTGGCGGGGAGCCTGCCCGTGCGGACATAGCGGTAGACGGTCATGTAGTGAACGCCGAGGCGGTCTGCGACCTCCGGCAGAGTGAGCGGCTTTCTAGGCATTTCCATCCTTTGGGATCGTTCTCACCTCGCAAAACTTAGCACTAAATAATCTGGTGGCATTCCTTTACTATACGAAATAACTTACCTGACCGTACAGCCGACGTGAAACTAGCGGGTACTTGCCCGCGGCTCCCAATCGGGGCTCGGGGACACGACCTGCCTGCGTCGATGCCCGCCGGAGGCCGACCGAGAGCGGCTTGTTCGTGACGCATCGTGGTGATGCGGCGGCCCAGAACACCTCGCTGGCCCGCACCGGGGATATTGTCGGCATGTCAGCCCGGCCCGAGCCGGGTCTAAAGAGATGGGAGTGCCGTGTCGCAAGCCGAGATGCCTCCGTCCAGCCTGCGCGTGCAAACCGTCGCCCACGCCTTCACGCCCGCGACCCTGCTCCGCTATGTCGAGGCTCTCGCCCAGTCGCTTCACAACGCGCGTGTCGCCGGCCTGTTGGGCGCCACGGTCGTAGCACTGGGCGACTCTTCAGAGAAGGCGGGGCTCTCCAAGAGGGCCCAGGAGGAGCTCCGTGAGGCTCTTGTCTACGGTGGCGCCGATTTCACCTACGAACGGTTCGGGCGCAATCTCGGCCATGCCGAAGGACACAACCGGCTCTTCCAGACGAACGACTCCGAGCTCTTGTTGCTCTGCAACGACGATGTCGTCGCCGGGCCGGTGGCCGTGACAGAGCTGATTCGAGGTCTCCTCGCCCGCCCAGAGGTCGGCCTCGTCGAAGCGCACCAACTGCCCTTCGAGAACCCGAAGGCCTACGACCCGGTCTCGGGCGAGACCGGCTGGTGCTCGCTCGCGTGTGCACTGACTCGCGCAGAGCTGTTCGCCGAGCTGGGCGGCCTCGACGCCGAGTCGTTCTTCGTCGATGGTGACGACGTCGACTATTCGTGGCGGCTCCGGCTGGCCGGTTACCAGTGCACCTACAGGCCGTCAGCCCGGGTGATACTCGACCAGCGCGTCGACGGCTCGGGCCGGTTGCTGGTCTCGCCGAAGAACGAGCGTTCGGTCGCGGAGGCGGACCTTTTGCTCAGTCGCAAGTACGGCCGCCCGGATCACTTCGAGGTGAGGCTGGCCTTCTACAGCGAGCACGGCAGTGAGGCGCAACGTGAGGCCGCCGAGGCCCTCCGGGAACGTAAGGCCGAGGGCCGGCTGCCCTCGCCGGTCGCCGGCGCAGATACGGTGGCATTCTTTCGAGATGGTTCATACGCAGTCGAGCGTTTCTCGTGAGCGTCGGCTCATGAACACGACGAGACAGTTCCCGACGGGCCTGAACCTCCTCGGGCCGAACCTTGGGACGGTGCGTAGGTGACCAAGCCCAGCAATCCCGGCCACGCGGGCGAGTCCGTCCACGGCCACGTCTTCCGGCTCCTCTCAGCTCACGCCCGCAACGAGGGAGTGCTCCTCGACCTCGGGTGCGGTCTGGGCGCTGTTGCCGCATCATGCGCGGAGATCGGCCTCGACTACCTCGGGGTCGGCGCCGAACCCGACGGCCTGGCGGAGCTTGCCGGGCGAGGATTCTCCACAGCTGTCGTGGATCTCGGCGAACAGGCCGCGCTACTGCAGCGTCTCGAGGAGGTCCTCGCGGGACGCTCGCTTGCGGCGATCGTGGCGCTGGATCTGATCGAGCGTCTCACCCGGCCTGCTGAGCTGCTAGCGGTCCTGGGCGAGGTGGCGAGGAAGCACCCGGGTGCGCCGCTTGTCGCGAGCGTCGCCAACGTCTCGCACTTCGACCTGGCCGCGAAGCTGCTTTCGGGCCGATGGGACGTCACCTCGGAGGGACTCCTCGACGAGCGCCAGGTCTCGCACTTCGCACCCGGCACGTTCGAGCACGAGTTGTCGCGCGCCGGCTGGAAGCAGATCAAGGCGGACGACCTGGTGGCCCGCCACAGCGACCAGCACTTCCCCGAGACTCTGACGGCGCTCTCCGCTGGCACGCCACTGCACGACTTCCTCCTACAGGTGCGGGAGCAGAGCGGCCCGGGAGCCCTCGTCGACCAGTTCGTGCGGGCCTACCTACCCGTCGCCGCGTCCCAGCTGACCGCCGCCCGGCGCCCGATGACGCCGGCGTCCAAGGGCGCCTCCGCGCCCTTCCTCAGCGTGATCGTGCGCACTCAGGGACGGCGCCTCATCCCGCTCGAGGACAACCTCACCTCGCTCGCTGCCCAGACCAATCGCGACATCGAGGTCATCATCTGCTGCCACGACACCGCCGATAGCGACCACGCGGCCGTCGTCGAGGTCATGGAGCGCCTTCCGCGCTGGCTTGTGGGCAAGATCCGGACGATACGTGTGGAGGGCGGGGGCAGGGCCCACCCTCTCCAGGTCGGAGTAGCCGAGGCGTCCGGTCGCTACGTGGCTTTCCTCGACGACGACGATCTTGCTTTATGCCACTGGGTGGACGAATTCGACAAGCTCGTCAGGCTCCGTCCCGGCGCCGTGGTGCGCGCCGGCTGCGCCACCCATTCGATAGACGAGGAGTCGTGGGAATGCGGCACCGGCTACAGCCAGATCGGGCCGACCACGACTCCCTACCCCCTCGAGTTCGACCTTGTCGCCCACCTGGTCGGCAACCGGACCCCCAACTGCTCGGTGGCGATTCCCCGGAGCTGTTTCACCGACCTCGGAGTCTCTTTCGACGACGAGCTGCCGGTGCTCGAGGACTGGGCCGTGTTGCTGAGCGCCTCGCTGCTGTGCGGTGTGGCGAGCACGCCCGAGGTGACCTCGCTCTACAGAAGATGGAAGCGGGGCTACGCCTCGCACCTGGAGCATCCCGAGGAGACCTGGGACCTGACGACGTGGTCGATACGGGGCCGTTTTGACGCGAGACCCCTTCTCGTCCCACCTGGGACCGTGAGCAGGCTCACCCAGATGGAGATGACGGCGAACACGGTCGAACAGCTGAACAAGGACCTGGACCTGCTGAAGGACGCTCTGGCGACTTCGACTGCAGAGGTGGCTGACCTGTGGGTCGAGAAAGGTCAGTTGCTGGCGCGCGTCGAGGCGGCCGAGCAGCTCCTGGCCGTCGCCGAGCAGCGCGCAGCCGTCGCCAAGCGCCAGGTGAAGGTCGCCGAGCGCCAAGCCGTCGTCGCCGAGCAGCACGTCGCCGTCGCCGAGCAGCGCGTGGCCGTCGCCGAGCAAGGCGCGGCTGTGGTCACCCAGGGTGTTGAGCTCGCCGAACAGAGGGCTGCGGTCGCCGAGCAGCACGTCGCGGTCGCCGAGCAGAGCGCGGTTGTCGCCCAGCAGAGCGTCGCCCTCGCCGAGGAGCGGGTGGTCTTCGCCGAGCAGCGCGTCGCGGCGGTCGAGCAGAGCGTCGCCCTCGCCGAGGAGCGGGTGGTCTTCGCCGAGCAGCGCGTCGCGGCGGTCGAGCAGGGCGCGGCCCTCGCCGAGGAGCGGGTGGTCTTCGCCGAGCAGCGCGTCGCGGTCGCCGAGCAGAGCGCGGCTGTCGCCCAGCAGAGCGCGGCCCTCGCCGAGGAGCGGGTGGTCTTCGCCGAGCAACGCGTCGCTGTGGCCGAGCAGCATGCCGCAGAGGTAACGGCCATTGCCGAGGCGAGGTTCCACGAGTTCCGGGATGCGGAAGCTCGTGCCAAAGCCGCCGTCGCCGAGCGTGACGCTGCGCTCGCGCGCCTCGACGAGGCTGTCGCCCAGGCGGAAGCTCGCGTCCGCACCGAGTTCGAGGCCACCAAGAGCTGGAAGGCGACGGTTCCGCTCCGCGTCGCTCTGAAGCTCGTCGACGCGTACCGCCAGCGCTCCGGCTGATCAGCAGACGGTTCGTCCTCCCATGACGGTCCGGCTTCCGGGACCTTTTCGCGTGGCCGGGAGGCCCTTCGCGCGGGCGCGCGGACCGCTCCCGGCGAGCTCGCGGCCGTAGGCTCTCGACGCGATGACGACGTCACTGCGGGTCCAGACCGTCCGCTACGGCCGTGACGCGCCCGGCCTATTGGCGATGCTGGGATCTGTGGCGGCCGCAACTCGTGTACTGCGCGCCGGAGCAGCCGACTGGGCGGTGACTGTCGCGATCGGCGATTGCGGGGGCCCGGAGGGGCCTGATGCCGTGGTGGCTGAGGAGGTGATCGCCGAGGCTCGCGAGATGTTCGCCCGGGCCGACATCACGTTCGACTACGTCTCTTTCATGACGAACACGGGGCACGGGGCTGGTCAGAACCTTCTCGCGAACCGGACGGCTGAGACGCACCGGACCGGCGGCGAGCGCGACGTCCTCGTGCTGCTCAACCCCGACACCTACTTGGCTCCGAACTGTCTGGCGACTCTTGTAGGAGTCCTCGACGACGACACCGTCGGCATCGCCGAGGCGCGCCAGATCCCGCTCGAGCACCCGAAGTTCTTCGACCCCGTGACCGGTGACACACCATGGGCGAGCGGCTCTCTGATGGCGATGCGCAGGTCGGTCTTCGATGTTCTCGGTGGCTTCGAGCCCGCGTTCTTCCTCCACGGCGACGACGTGGACCTCTCCTGGCGGGTACGGCTGGGCGGCCTGCGCGTACGCCACGTGCCCGAGGCGGCGGTCTTCCACGACAAGGAGCTGATGGTTACGGGCTTTCCCGCGCCATCACCCGAAGAGGAGTACCACGTCGTTCTGGCCCGACTGCTCCTCGGCCACCGGGCGGAGCGAGGTGACTTCGTCGACTGGTGGCTCAACTGGGCCGAGGTCAACGGGAGCGAGCTTCATCGCGGAGCTGCGGCGGAGTTCCTGGGCAAGCGCGCCGAAGGCTCACTTCCTCTGACCTACCGCGAGGCGCTCGGTGTCTCTGAAGAGCAGGTCGCCTCAGTCGCCTTCTTCCACGAGGGAGAGTATGCCGAGCACCGATTCTGAGCCTTCCGAGGCCGAGGCCCGCGAGAGCACCGGGCCCGAGCACGTGCCGACGTATCGATTCTCGTTCTCGTGGGACGGCCCGTACGGACACGCGGTGCGTCTTGTCGAAAGCCACGGACATCGTGGCGTCGTGCTCGACCTGGGCTGTGGCTATGCAGCGGTGGGAGAGGTGCTCCGGGACGCCGGCTGGCAGTACGTGGGCGGGGACCGTGACGCTGATGCTGTGGCCGACATCGTGTCGCGAGGACTCGAGGGCCATGTGGTCGATCTCGCGGCGGGCGAGGGGCTTGCCGGCAGGTTGACAGATCTCATCGCCGGGCGTCGGGTGGGAGCGGTGATGATGCTCGACATCATCGAGCACCTGCCCGACCCGAATGCCGTGCTCGGTGCGCTCGCCGAGCTCTCGTGGTCACTCGCGACCGACGGCGTCGACGCTCCGGTTCTTGTGACGAGCATCCCGAATGTGGCGCATTTCGACCTTGCCGCCAAGCTC
>Ga0302154_10004271_pt1 | contig 10194 bp, 9 predicted proteins | sample I_Bog_N2_3_FD_193507 | JGI IMG/M metagenome (GOLD analysis project Ga0302154, IMG submission 193507) | Peat permafrost microbial communities from Stordalen Mire near Abisko, Sweden - I_Bog_N2_3 | ecosystem: Environmental > Terrestrial > Soil > Wetlands > Peat | place: Sweden: Abisko, Stordalen...
GACCTCGTGATCACGAGTTACGGCGCGCTACTGCGCTATGACTGGCTGACGAGTACGCGCTGGCAGGTGGCGGTCATCGATGAGGCACAGGCCATCAAGAATCCGGGCGCCAAGCAAACCCGTGCGGTCAAGAAGCTTATCGCCCAGACCCGCGTGGCACTTACCGGAACGCCGGTCGAGAACCGTCTCTCGGACCTCTGGTCGATCTTCGATTTCACGCACCCGGGGTTGCTGGGTTCGGGTCAGGCATTTGCGAAGTACGCGCGGCGCCTCGCCGAGGCCGGGAACTTCGGGCCGCTGCGTGAACTCGTCCGTCCCTACATCCTGCGTCGTCTGAAAACCGATAAGTCGGTGATTGCCGATTTGCCGGACAAGACGGAGCTGAAGGCATTCTGCCATCTGAGTCCGACTCAGGCGGCGCTGTACAGCCAAGCGGTCGAGGAACTCGCCGAGGCGCTCGACACGGCGGACGGCATCAAGCGCAAGGGCGTCGTGCTGGCATTTCTCATGCGCTTCAAACAGATCTGTAATCATCCATCGCAGTGGCTGGGCAACGGATCATGGGCGGAAGCGGACAGTGGCAAGTTTGCGCGGTTACGGGAACTCGCCGAGGTCATCGCTGCGAAACAGGAGAAGGTGCTGATATTTACGCAGTTCCGCGAAGCGACCCAGCCGATCGCGGCATTCCTCGGCGGTGTCTTTGGTCGCGAAGGGCTCGTGCTGCACGGCGGAACCCCGGTTGGCAAGCGAAAGGAACTGGTGCGCCGGTTTCAGGACGATGAGCTGACGCCCTTCTTCGTACTCTCGCTCAAGGCGGGAGGTGCCGGGCTCAATCTGACGTCGGCCTCGCACGTGATCCACTTCGATCGGTGGTGGAATCCGGCGGTGGAGAATCAGGCAACCGACCGGGCGTTTCGCATTGGTCAATCACGCAATGTGCTGGTACACAAGTTCGTATGCCGCGGCACTGTCGAGGACAAGATCGACCGTCTGATCGAGTCGAAGCAAGTGCTCGTCAAGGACGTGCTGGAGGGCGGTGCGGAACTCCAGTTGACGGAGCTCGGGGACCGCGAATTATTGAAGCTGGTGGCGCTCGATATCCACTCGGCTCGCGCGGAGGTTTGACGTGGCCAAATCGTCGGGGCGATGCTGATGTATTTTCGATGGAAACCGTATGTACCCGTAGCGGCGCGTCGGGAGAAAGCCGCGAAGACCGCGGCGAAGCTCGTCAAGAAGGGGCATGCGCTGTCACCAGTCACCGCGAGCCGCGGTGCAATCGCGAAATCTTTCTGGGGCAAGGCCTGGTGCGAGAATCTCGAGCGCTACAGCGACTATGCCAATCGCCTGCCGCGCGGAAGGACGTATCTGCGCAATGGCTCGGTGATTGACCTCAAGATCGGGGCAGGCGAGGCGACCGCTCAGGTCATGGGCTCGAGCCTTTACCGGATCAAGGTCGAGATCGCGGCCGTGGCGAGCATTCACTGGCAAGGTATTGCCCGCGACTGTGCCCGGTCCATCGATACACTCGTGGAACTGCTCCAAGGTCAATTGTCGGCGTCCGTGATGGAGCGCATCACGCGGCCGGGCAGCGGCCTTTTCCCTTCGCCGAAGGAAATCCGCTTTAGCTGCAGTTGCCCGGATTCCGCCACGATGTGCAAGCACATCGCCGCGACGCTGTATGGTATCGGTGCGCGACTCGATGCAGAGCCGCATCTCCTGTTCGGATTGCGCAAGGTGGACGCCAAGGAACTCATCGCGCAGGCGGGCGAGGGCGAAGCGCTGCCACAGAAGGCGCCACGCGCAGCGCGAATTCTGGATTCGTCGAAGCTCGCCGACGTGTTCGGCATCGATTTGCCCGCAGTCGACCTGAAGTCTCCCGCGAAGCCTCGCTCGAAGCTTCCCGTCAAGCCATCGGTTAGGCGGAAAATGCCGTCGTCGCCTCGCAAAGCCAAGACGGCGACCGGCAAGCCCGCACGAGCCGGACGCAAGCCGCCGGAAAAGGTCAGATGAAGCCAGATGAACGGTTGGTCCAGCTCACTCAACGCGAGGTCGAGCTCTTGCTGCGCTATGCCTATCCTTTTGAGGCGGAAGCCGCAAAGCTGCGCGCCTGTAAACCCCGCAAGGGTTGGTACGAGGTTCAGATCGGTGCGTACTGGCTGTCGCACTGGATCGGTGACCTCAGCTATTCCATCCGGAACGTGCGCGGCGCCGGCCTCCATGAGGAACTCGATGCCCTGTGTTGTGTATTGGAGAATGCGGGGTGGATCTGCCGCACGCGGCGAGGACGGAGAGTGATGAATCACTATTGTCATGCGCTCGGGAGCGACGCTTGAGTCACCGGCGAGGCACCGGGAAAACGAATCGGACGTTCAACCGACGCGTATCTAGTTGATTCAAATGGTCGGGGTGACAGGATTTGAACCTGCGACTCCTACGTCCCGAACGTAGTGCTCTACCAGGCTGAGCTACACCCCGAATCTGGTCCCAAATCAGTGTTTGCGTGCTACTGCGAACCTGGCCAGCTCGCTCAAGCCTTCCTTGAAAGCACTTGAAGGTAGGGGGTCCAGCGCGGCAAGCGCCTGATCTGCCTCGCTTTGAGCGAGGCGCGCAGTGTACGCAAGGCCCCCCAGGCTTGCAACGGCCCGGGTGATGTCATCGAGGCGCTCCAGGCCGCCATTTTCAATGGCCTGCCGGATCAACGCCTTCTGTTCCGGATTGCCATGCTGCAGCGCATAAATGAGGGGCAGGGTGGGCTTGCCCTCGGCCAGGTCATCTCCCAGGTGCTTGCCGAGGCTGTCCTCGTCAGCCTGATAGTCCAGCGCATCATCGATGAGTTGGAAGGCCGTCCCGATGTGATTGCCATAACGCGCCAGGGCGTCCTCGATGGGCGCCGGCGCATCGCTCAATACGGCGGCGATCTGGGCACCGGCCTGGAACAATCGCGCGGTCTTGCGGTGAATGACGTCCAGGTACCGTGTTTCGGTGGTTTCGGGGTCGCGGGCCGTCATGAGCTGCAATACCTCGCCTTCGGCGATTGCATTGGTGGCTTCCGCGAGGATTTGCATAATGCGCATGCGGTCCAGGGTCACCATCATCTGAAACGCCCGGGAATACAGGAAATCCCCGACCAGCACGCTGGTGGCGTTGCCGAACACTTCGTTGGCCGTATCGCGGCCGCGGCGCAGCGAGGAGCCGTCCACCACATCGTCGTGCAGCAAGGTGGCGGTGTGGATGAACTCGATGATGGCGGCCGCTTCGATGTGGCGCTCGCCGGTGCTGCCGCAGGCGCGCGCGGCGAGTAACACCAACAGCGGCCGTAGCCGCTTGCCGCCCGAATGAATGATGTAGCCGGCGACCTGATCGACGAGGGCGACCTGGCTGTGTAACCGCTGTTTGACGACCCTATCAACGGCCTCAAAATCGACGGTTACCAACTCACGAATCTGTTCTAGTGTCATGGAGGGCTCAAGCCAATGCACCATGGTACAGAAGATTGCAGGGGGGCGCAGCGCGCATTGACCGGCAGGCCGCCTCCCCGTACAATTCGCGGCTCTTTTGCGGGCCCGCCCGGCCCTTCATGGAGTTGTCAACGATGTATGCCGTGATTGCCACCGGCGGTAAACAATACCGCGTACAGGAAGGTGCCGTGGTGCGCATCGAGAAGCTCGAAGCCGACCAGGGCGCGAGCGTGGAATTCGAGCGCGTGCTGCTGGTGGGCGCCGGCTCCACGGTAACCATCGGCACACCGTATGTGGCCGCGGCCAAGGTGGTCGCGACCGTCGAGAGCCATGGCAAGGGCGACAAGGTCCGCATCGTCAAGTTTCGGCGGCGCAAGCACTACAAGCGCGAGAAGACCCATCGGCAGCCATACACCGATGTGAAGATCACGCAGATCGTCGCTTAGGATTTCGCAGGAGATTTAACGCATGGCACACAAGAAAGCTGGCGGCAGCACCCGCAACGGCCGCGACTCGCATTCCAAGCGGCTCGGCGTCAAGAAGTTCGGCGGCGAGTCCGTGCTGTCGGGCAACATCCTCATCCGCCAGCGCGGCACCGTGTATCGCCCCGGCGTGAATGTCGGCATCGGCACCGACCATACCCTGTTTGCGACCGCGCACGGCGTCGTCGAATTCCGCGTCAAGGGCCCGGACCAGCGCACCTACGTCAACGTCATCGCCAAATAACATCGCGCGGGCTTAAAGGTCCCGCACGAGTGATGAAAAGGGGGCGGCCGATCACCGCCCCTTTTTTTTGGAGCGCGACGCCATGAAATTCATCGACGAAGCCAAACTCAAGGTCCAGGCCGGCAACGGCGGACGCGGCTGCGTGAGCTTTCGGCGTGAGAAATTCGTGCCCTTCGGCGGTCCGGACGGCGGCGACGGCGGCCTCGGCGGCAGCGTCTTTTTGCAGGCCGTGGAGGGGATGAACACGCTCGCAGACTTTCGCATTTCGCGCACCTACCGGGGCCAGAACGGCGAGTCCGGCAGCGGCAATGATTGCACCGGACATGGCGGGGATGACACCACCGTGAACGTTCCGGTCGGTACGGTGATCACCGATCTGGAAACCGGCGAACAACTGGGCGATCTGACGGTGGAAGGCCAATCCCTGCTGGTGGCCAGGGGCGGCAAGGGCGGCTGGGGCAACACGCGCTTCAAATCGAGCACCAATCGCACGCCGCGCAAGGCCGGCACGGGGCTGCCGGGCGAGAGGCGCGAACTCGCGCTGGAATTAAAATTGATCGCGGATGTCGGCCTGCTCGGCCTGCCGAATGCCGGCAAGTCCACCCTGATCCGGGCGGTTTCGGCAGCACGCCCCAAAGTGGCCGACTATCCCTTCACCACATTGCATCCGAACCTCGGCGTGGTCACCGCCGGCCCCGGCCGCAGCTTCGTGATGGCGGATATTCCAGGCCTGATCGAGGGGGCGGCGGAGGGCGCGGGTCTCGGCATCCGCTTCTTGAAGCATCTGCAGCGCACCCGGGTGCTGCTGCATCTGATCGACATCGAGCCGCCGGACCCTGCGGCCGATCCGGTCAAGGATGCGCGCACCATCGTGGCCGAACTGAAGCGCTTCTCGAAGGAATTGGCCGCCAAGGAGCGCTGGCTGGTCATCAACAAGATCGACCTGTTGGAACCCCGGGAGTCCGAAAAGCGTACCCGGGAGATGGTGCGCCGCCTGCGCTGGAAGGGGCGGGTTTTCCGGATATCCGGCGCGACCGGTGAGGGCACTGCGGAACTCACGCAGGCGGTGATGCGCTATCTCGAGGAGCATCCGCGCGCCGCCGGGACGCGCGCGCCATAGCGCCCCGGCTAATTGCCGAGCGCGCGAACCTGCTTGGTGAGCCGGCTCTTGTGCCGTGCAGCCTTGTTGCGGTGAATGATGCCCTTGTTGACCATGCTGTCGATGACGGGCGTCGCCGCGTCGAGCGCCGCCAGGGCGTCATCCTTCTTTCCCGCCTTGACCGCCAAGGTTGCCTTGCGGATGGCGCTGCGCAGCTGCGAGGTGAGGGCGTCGTTCCGGCCACGATGCACCGTCGACTGACGGGCGGCTTTTTCAGCGGATTTCGTATTGGCCAAGCGCGGCTCCTCAGGGACAAAGAGCCGCGTAGTCTGCGGTTCGCGTGCGTGCTTGTCAATCGCGGCGCTGGGTGCGGCGCACACGATTGGTATAGTGTGGGCCAATGAGCCGCGCCATCTTCAAGTCGACGTCCGTCGTCGGCCTCACCACCTTGTTGTCGCGGATCACCGGGATGATGCGCGATGTGGCTCAGGCGCAGCTGTTCGGCGGCGGGCCGGTCGCCGATGCCTTCCTGGTGGCCTACAAGATCCCGAATTTCCTGCGCCGCCTGTTCGCGGAAGGGGCATTTTCGCAGTCTTTCGTACCGGTGGTCTCGGCTTACAAACATCAGCGCAGCCACGAGGAGGTCAAGGCACTGATCAGCGGCGCCGCCGGCACCTTGGGGATCGCCCTGTTTGTGGTCACGCTGATCGGAGTGATCGGCGCGCCGCTGATCGTCTGGGCGTTCGCGCCCGGCTTCACGCAAAGCGGCGACCGCCACGACCTGGCGGTCGAGATGCTGCGGCTCACCTTCCCGTATCTGTTCTTCATCTCCCTGACCGCGCTCGGCAGCGGAGTACTCAACAGCTACGGCAGCTTCGGACCGCCGGCCTTCACCCAGGTCCTGATGAACGTGGTGATGATCGTCGCCGCGGTCTGGATCGCACCGCATTTCCCCAATCCGGGCCTGGTGCTGGCGGCGGCGGTGTTCGTGAGCGGCATCATCCAGGTGGCCTTTCAAGTGCCCTTCATCCTGCGGCTGAAGCTGTTGGGCTGGCCGCGCTGGCGCTGGGACCATGAGGGGGTGCGCCGGGTGGCGAGGCTCATGGTTCCCGGCATTCTCGGATCCTCCATGGCGCAGGTGAGCCTGCTGCTCGACACCCAGATCGCCTCGTTTCTGGTGACGGGCAGCGTCACCTGGATGTATTTTGCCGACCGGCTGGTGGAATTCCCCCTGGGCGTGTTCAGCATTGCACTGGCCACGGTCATCCTGCCGAGCCTGTCGGGACATCATGCCGCCGAGGCACCGGAGCGTTTTTCCGCCACACTCGACTGGGCGCTGCGGCTGGTGCTGGTGATGGTGATGCCGGCGGCCGTGGCGCTGTTCGTGCTCGCCGGCCCGCTCACGGCGACGTTCTTCGGGCACGGCCGCTTCAGCCCGCATGATGTCATCATGAGCTCCTATGCGCTGATGGCTTATTCCTTCGGCCTGCTCGGCTTCAGCTTCGTCAAGGTGCTGGCACCCGGCTATTTCGCGCGCCAGGACACGCGCACGCCGGTGCGCGTGAGCATCATTTCGCTCGGCGTGAACATCGGCTTGAACGTCGCCGTGGTCGCGCCGCTGGTGTACTTCAAAAAGCTGCCGGCGCCGCACGCCTTTCTGGCCCTGTCGACCGGCATCTCGGCCTGCACCAATTCGGCGCTCCTGTACCTCGGCCTGCGCAAGGCGCGGGTGCTGAGGCCGGGCGCGGGCTGGCGCCGGCTGTTCGCCCGGGTGCTGGCGGCCAGCGCGGTCATGGGAGCCGTGGAATGGTGGCTGGCGGGGGACATGCAACGCTGGTTCGCGATGCATACCTTTGAGCGTATCGAGCAGACGGCGGTGTGCGTGGTCAGCGGCGCCGCCGTGTATTTCATCGCGCTATACGCCGCCGGCACGAGGGTGGCGGACTTGCGCCACTGATGGGACTAAATCTTACGTATAATCACGGCCTTTCGCCATGATAGCAGTCCGCGGTCCACACCCTGTTGCACGCCTGAGTCGCGGCTGCGTACTGACCGTCGGCAATTACGACGGCGTTCATCTGGGCCATCAGCAGATGATCGGCGTGCTCAAAATGCGGGCCGAGCAGCTGCGGCTGCCCTCCACCGTGCTGGTGTTCGAGCCGAGCTCGAAGGAGTTCATCGACCCGGACGGCGCGCCGCCGCGGCTCACGCGCTGGCGCGAGAAGTATCTGGCTCTGGCACAGCTCGGCGTCGAGCGGCTGGTGACGCTGCGGTTCGATGAGCGCATGCGGGCCATGACCCCGCAGGGGTTCGTCGATGAGCTGATCGTGGGTGAGTTGGGTGCGCGCCACATGGTGGTGGGCGATGATTTTCGATATGGCTGCAAGGCCGCGGGCACGATCGACACGTTGAGCGCGGCGGGCCGCGCGCGGGGATTCGGGGTCGAGCAGATTCCGCCGTACGTGTTCGATTCGGTGCGGGTCAGCAGCACGGTGATCCGCGAGCGTTTGTGGCTCGGCAACTTCGCCGGCGCCGCACATCTGCTGGGCCGGCCGTATCGGATGATCGGGCGGGTGGCTCATGGCCGCAAACTCGGCCGCACGCTCGGCTTTCCGACCGCCAATGTGCGGATCGGGCGGCGCAAGCCGCCGCTGTGGGGCGTGGCAGCGGTGCGTGTACACGGCATCGCGGCGGCGGCGTTGCCCGGCGTCGCGAGCCTCGGCACCCGGCCGACGGTGGACGGCGTGGAGCCGCTGCTCGAGGCGCATGTGTTCGATTTTGCCGGGGATTTGTACGGCCGCGAGATCGAGGTGGAGTTCGTGGCGAAGCTGCGCGATGAGGCCAAATTCGGATCGCTCGCTGCGATGACCGAGCAGATGCAAATCGACGCCGCGCAGGCGCGGGTCCTGTTGAGGTAAGGTGGATCGTGGTCGACAAAAAATATCCGATCAATTTGCCGCACACGGAATTCCCGATGAAGGCGGATCTCGCCAATCGCGAACCCGCGATGCTGGCGGCTTGGCAACGCAGCGGGCTGTATTCGAAGATACGTGCCGCCGCACAGGGACGCCCCCGCTACGTGCTGGTCGACGGACCTCCCTATGCCAACGGCGTCATTCACCTTGGCCATGCCGTCAACAAGATCCTGAAGGACATCATCGTCAAATCGCGCACCTTGGACGGCTACGATGCGCCCTACATCCCCGGATGGGACTGTCACGGCCTGCCGATCGAGATGCAGGTGGAGAAGAAGTTCGGCCGGGTCGGCCACAAGCTCGACGCCAAGGCGTTTCGCGCCGCTTGCCGCGATTACGCACTGGCGCAGGTCGGCGCGCAGCGCAGCGACTTCGAACGCCTGGGCGTGCTCGGGGATTGGGATCACCCGTATCTGACCATGATGCCGCAGTTCGAGGCGGATCAGCTGCGTGCATTCGGCGGCATCGTCAAGAACGGCCACGTGTACAAGGGCTTCAAGCCGGTGCATTGGTGCCTGAATTGCCGCTCGGCGTTGGCGGAGGCGGAGGTCGAGTACGAGGAGAAGACCTCGCCGAGCATCTACGTGCGCTTCGCGGTGGCCGATCCGGCCGATCTGGCGCGGCGCTTGGGTATCGAGACCGCCGACGTTCCGGCCTCGATCGCGATATGGACGACGACGCCGTGGACGCTGCCGGCGAACCGGGCGGTCGCCGTGCACCCTCAGTTCCAATACGCCATCGTGGATTTCGATGCGGGTGCGGGCGTTGAGCGCGTGGTGCTGGCGAGCGAGCGGCTCGAAGCGGTCATGCAGACACTGGGTGTTGGCAGCTGGACGGTGCTTGCCGAGGTTGCGGGGGATGCGCTCGAACATCTGCAGCTGGAGCACCCATTTTACGAGCGACGCGTCCCGGTGGTATTGGGTGAACATGTGACCCTCGAGGCGGGCACCGGCGCCGTGCATACGGCTCCCGGACATGGTCTGGATGACTACATCGTCGGGCGCCGCTACGGGCTCGAGATCGACAACCCGGTGGGCGGAGACGGGCGGTTCCTGCCGAACACGCCGCTGTTCGCCGGCGAGGGGGTGTTCGAGGCGAATTCGCACGTGATCGAGGTGCTCGAGACCCGCGGCCGGCTGCTCAAGGCGGAGGCCTACAACCACGCCTATCCGCATTGCTGGCGCCACAAGACTCCGGTGATATTTCGCGCCACGCCACAGTGGTTCATCAGCATGGAACAGGCGGGCTTGCGCAAGGGCGCGCTCGAGGCCATCGAACACGTCGACTGGATGCCCGCCTGGGGCGAGCAGCGCATCAGCGCCATGATCGCGGGCCGGCCCGATTGGTGCGTCTCGCGGCAGCGAACCTGGGGCGTGCCCATCCCGCTGTTCGTCAACAAGCAGAGCGGCGATCTGCATCCACGCACCGCCGAGCTTATCGAGGCCGTGGCCAAACTCGTGGAGGTCGGCGGCATCGACGCCTGGTTCGATCTGGACCCGGCGACGCTCTTGGGCGCCGAGGCGAGCCTGTACGACAAGGCTACCGACGTCATGGATGTCTGGTTCGATTCGGGCGTGGTGCATTACTGCCTGGCGCGGATGCGCCCTGAAATCAGCTCGCCGGCCGACCTGTACCTGGAAGGCTCGGATCAGCACCGTGGCTGGTTCCACAGCTCGCTGTTGACCTCGGTGGCGCTGTACGGCCGAGCACCATATCGCGCGGTTCTCACGCACGGCTTCACGGTCGATGAGACCGGCCGCAAGATGTCGAAATCCATCGGCAACATTCTCGTGCCGCAGAAATTGACCAACACCCTGGGGGCCGACGTGGTGCGGCTGTGGGTGGCGGCAACCGATTACTCCAACGAAATGAGCGTATCGGACGAGATACTGAGGCGCATGGCCGACTCCTATCGCCGGATGCGCAACACCCTGCG
>Ga0302154_10004273_pt1 | contig 10192 bp, 8 predicted proteins | sample I_Bog_N2_3_FD_193507 | JGI IMG/M metagenome (GOLD analysis project Ga0302154, IMG submission 193507) | Peat permafrost microbial communities from Stordalen Mire near Abisko, Sweden - I_Bog_N2_3 | ecosystem: Environmental > Terrestrial > Soil > Wetlands > Peat | place: Sweden: Abisko, Stordalen...
TTGTTCACGTGAGGGTTGGCGACGAAGACCCCATTCGCTCGGCACAGATCGATCATCTCGTTCAGCCGCTCTTCGGTTGTAAACCGAACCACCGGAATCGACCCCGGAATCATCACGCCCTCGCCGTTCTTCATCCACTCAATATGCAGCAGAAAGTCTGCGCCGTACTTCCCTTTAAGCAGCGCAAACTGCTCACGCACACGCTCCGGAGAAAATCCGCACTGCAAATAGGTGTAAGCAGGATCAGCCTTCATCGCCCACAGCGTCGTATGGTTCCATGTGTAATCCGAGAGCAGCGGTTGCGACTTCAACCCCGCATACGGCTGCGAGAGCGTCACCGTCGCACCGGCCTTGACCGCTGCCGCCTCCAGCGCCGTTCGCTGCGACTCCGCAATCAGAAAGAAGATCGACGTCTCGCCCTCGCGCGCCAACTGCTTCACTGGTCCAAAGAACGACGGTATCGGCCACTCAAAGACCGTAATCAGCCGCTTGTCCCACTCCGCGCCCTTCGCGATGGTCTCGCTGAAGTCGAACGCCGCATCGAACGTCGTGAAGTTCAGCACCACCTGTCCCCACTCCACCGCCGGCGTCAGCGCAAACCATATCTTTGTGATGACGCCGTTCGTCCCCCAGGCGTGCAGAATCTCATGCACCGCCTCACCTTTATGCTTCAGCACGCGCGGCTCAGGCTCCATCGTTACGACCTCAATCGCTCGCACCGTGCCGAAGTCCCGCAGGCCGCCGTGCTTGACCGAACCGATGCCGCCCGACCCACCGCCGAGAAATCCACCCAGCGACGCCTTCACTACCGTTGAGGGATAACATCGAAGCTCCCATCCCACCTCACGCGCGGCGTTCTCCAGCGCACCCAGCCGCACGCCAGGCTCGCACACCGCCACGCCGTCCGCGCCTATGCTCTCAATCTTGTCCATGCGCTGCAGGTCCAGCACCACACCACCCTCGAGCGGCACCGCCTGCCCATAGTTCCCCGTACCCGCTCCGCGCACCGTTACCGGTACGCCCTTCGCATAGCAATAGCACATCACCGCGCAAATCTCCGCCACGTTCACCGGCTGCACCACCACATCGGCGCGCTTGTCCTCCAGCAACGGCTTTAGCACCGGCGAGTACCAGTAGAAGTCCTTGGACAACCTCTCCACCACCTGCGGCTGCGTCAGCACCCGCGACGCATCTCCGACCAGCCCCATCAGGTCCATCGCCAGATCGCCCATGCCCTCGCTCCTTTCCGATGCGACTGCGCTGCCTACGCTCTCCCTGCCCGGGTGCGTACTCCACGCCTCGTCGCCCACGTCCGAAACGCCCTCTGCATATTGGGGTGTGTGAAGAGTGTAAGGCAGAGTTCGCGCTCCACAGGCCCCTCCACAACGCAGCTCATGTCCGACCGCTTCGCCACCTCGGTCGCCGGAATCTGTATCTGCCGGCAGAAACGGTTGGCGTCGGCGATAGTCGCACCGTAGACCACCCGGTCCAGCCCGGCCCACAGCGCATCCGCCATGCACATCGGGCAGGGCTCGCAGGTTGTGTAGAGCGTATAACCCTTCAGCGAAAACCCTTTCAACTTCTTGCACGCCAGGCGGATGGTCCGCACCTCGGCATGGGCGCTGGGGTCGTTCTCCACGGCCACGGCGTTGTGCGCCCGCATCAGCCGCTGGCCGCTCTTCGAGTGCACAATCTCCGCCCCAAACGGTACCGGGCTGGGGGTCTCCAGTGTGCGCGCCGTCCACTCCGCCAGCGCCCGCATCCGCTCGGCATCCAGGGCCGCGGTCTGACCGGCCCTCGAAGATACAGCCTTCCCCGGCACACCGGCTTTGGGCATTTTGGAGGTCATAGTTGACCGTAGCACGTCACCCCAGCCCATTTCGACACGAAAAATCCTCATCGCAATCCTCAACTTCATCGCATCCATCTCCTCGTCCCGTCGTACGATGTCCCCATGCCTGAGCTTGCGCCCATCGCCGCCCTGCGACACCGGTACCTCCGTGGCGATGCGGACCCGTTGTCCGAGCTCGATGCCAGGCTCGCCCTCGCCAACAGCAACGCGGGCAAAAACGTCTATCTCGCCCACGACTCCGCCTGGTCGCGAGCCGAGGCCGGGCACCTGCTGCGTGAGGTCCTCGACATCCAGCCGCTCTGGGGCATCCCTATCTCACTCAAGGACTGCTTCGACCTCGCTGGCTTCCCTACCACCTGCGGCTCGGCCTTTTACAAGGAGCAGAACGGCACCGCCGCCACCGACTCCGCCATCGCCGGCCGCCTGCGCGCCGCCGGCGCCGTCATCACCGGCAAGACCCACCTGCACCAGCTCGCCTACGGCATCACCGGCGAGAACAGCGACTACGGCGACTGCCTCCAGCCGCGCGACGCCACCCGTCTCACCGGCGGCTCGTCCTCCGGCGCGGTGGCCAGCGTGCAGGAAGGCTCCGCGCTCGCCGCCATCGGCACAGACACCGGCGGCTCCATCCGCACGCCCGCCGCGCTCTGCGGCCTCGTCGGCTACCGGTGTTCCAGCACCCTGAACAACGCTGCCCTGTGGCGCGGCGGCGCGCACCTGGCCCCATCGTTCGACACCCTCGGCTGGATCTACGGCGATCTCGCCGACGGCCCGCATCTCGCCCAGGCCATCTTCAACATCCCCCTCGCCGCTACGCCGCCGCTCGCCGCGCTGCGCATCGGCATTCCCGATGTCGAGTTCCTCCATGACTGCGACCCCGCCGTGCTCTCCACGCTGAATGAGTGGCAGTCGCGCTTCGCCGAGGAGCACATCAGCCTCCCTCGCTTCGACGCTCAGATCTGGCACGACTCCCTGGAGATCTTCACGCCGCTCCAGGCCAGCGAGGCCGCTGCCATCCACCGCGGCAACTTCCAGCACTTTGAGCCCGCCATCGCCGAGCGCCTCGCCTGGGGCGCATCCTTCCCCTCCGCCGAGCTCACCGCGCTCCGCAACCGCCTCACCGCCTTCCGCGAACAGACCGCCGCGCTCTTCCGCCGCTTCGACTACCTGCTGCTCCCCTGCGCTCCCATGGGCAAACTCGCGGCCGGAGTCGACCACTCGCCGACCCGCGAGCGCATCCTCCGCTACACCGCGCCGGCATCCCTCTGCGGTCTGCCCGCCGTCACGCTCACCACCCCGGGCTTTGAAGGCGGCCTGCAACTCATCGGCCCGCTCGGCTCAGACGCCGACCTGCTTGCCCTCAGCGCCTGCTTCGGCGCCTCCTAAGCCTTATCCCTTGTCCCTTATCCCTTTGCTTTGTCCGGGTGCCCCATCCATGACTGTTTCATCGTCATGGGTGGGATGCGATTGCCGCTTGCCTGCTACGCTGCTTTCATGCGCCCCGGACACCTCCCACTCGCTGCCCTCTCGCTGCTACTGACATTCGCCCTCACCGGCTGTCGCGCACATCAGCAGAGCAACGGACTCACCCCGGTCTCCTTCCAGGCCGACTGGTACCCGCAGCCCGAGCACGGCGGCTTCTACGATGCGCTCGCCAAGGGCTACTACAGGCAGGAGGGCCTCGACGTCACCATCATCCCCGGCGGCCCTTACGTCGTCGATGAGGCGCTGGTCGCCAGCGGCCACATCCAGTTCGCCATGAACTCCTCCGACCACGTGCTCGAGGCCATCGCCAACTCCGGCGAGCCCATCGTCGCCGTCGGCGCCACTATGCAGCACGACCCCCAGGGCATCATGGTCCACGCCGACTCGCCCGTTCACACCTGGACTGACCTCAACGGCCAGACCGTCGCCGTCCGCCCCGGCTCCACCTGGTGGGAGTACATCTCCGGCAAGTTCCACCTCGACCGCGTCCACGAGATCCCCGCCACCTACTCGGTCGCCAACTTCCTCCAGGACCCCAGCTACATCCAGCAGGCCTTCCTCACCTCCGAGCCCTATTTCGCGGCCAAAGGCGGCGTGCAGTCCCGCTTCCTGCTCAATCGCGACGCCGGCTACGACCCCTACCGCGTCTTCTACACCTCACAGAGCTTCGCGCAGCAGCATCCTGACATCGTCGCCAAGTTCGTGCGCGCCTCCATCCGCGGCTGGCGCGACTACATGCAGGACCCCGCCGCCGCCAACGCGCTCATTGAGAAGCTAAACCCCGCCATGAACCCCGACTGGGCCGCCTACAGCTACCGGACCCTCAAGCAGGGCAACTTCATCACCGGCGACGACCCCACCGGCGCACAGACCGGAACCTTCGACCCAGAGCGCTGGCAGACGATGTACAACCAACTCCGCTCCCTCGGCGTGATCAAACAACCCATCGACCCCGCCACGGCCTTCTCCACCCAGTTCTACAAATGAGGTTCAGCCGCAGAATTCCTCTGCGAAACTTCGCTCCCTTTACGACCATTGCGTGAGCGCTTTCTCCTCTCGCGGAAACCTGGCCTACCCCTGCGCAATCCGCACTACCTCCCCCACCCCGCGCAGCCGATACGCCGTCTCCGCCGCCGGAACCACCACCGCCCATCCCGCAGGCAACGCCGTCGTCCCGACCGAACAACCATCCTCCAGCGCCACCAAAATCTGCATCTTCCCCACATCCCCCAACTCGGCCTCGCCATCCACCGAAAACCGGTCCACCACAAAGTAAGGCGACGCCACCAGCCGCACAAACCCATGCTTCGCCACCGGCGCCAACAGCCCGGCCTCATTGGAGTTCCGCACCACCGCCAGCCCCTGCTCCACATGCAGCTCGCGGGGACGCCCATAGTCGTACAGCCGGTAGGTAATGTCGCTGTACTCCTGCGTCTCCAGCACCGTCACGCCCGGCCCGATGGCATGGACCGTCCCGGCATCCACGTAGACCATGTCCCCGGCCTTCACCGGCAGATGCCGCAGCTTGCCCTCGAGCGTCTGGTCCGCAATCGCCGCACGCACCTGCTCACCGGTCATCGGCTCCTTCAGCCCGACAGCCACCGTCGCTCCCGGCTCGGCCTGCACGATGTACCAGCACTCGGTCTTGCCGCGCGGATGACCCAGCGCCTGCGCCTCGGCATCGTTCGGATGCACCTGCACGGAGAGCTTCTCGCGCGGAAACAGCATCTTGATCAGCAGCGGAAACCCATTCGTATCCGCGCCAAAGGCCGCTGGATTGCCCCGCGCCAGCTCACCCAGCGTCTCGCCGGTCTCTGCCTCGCACTCCGCAGCCGTCAGCCATGCCTCACCCACCGGCCTGCCCGGCTCCGGCTGCGGATACCACTTGGGCAGCCGTTCCACGCCCCATACCCTTTCCTTCACTATCGGCCGCAGCGCCACCGGCCCATCTAACTTCAATCCCCTCACCCGAATCCGCCTTCCAAAACCGTTCCCTCCACTTTACCGATGCTACTACTCCGCCCGGAAAGCAGTTACTCTGGAAGGCGAAGCCTTTCCGCGCAGCGAACTCGCGCACCGGTCCCAAGTCCTACGCCCTAGCACGCTGTTTCAAGGAGCCTGTCTTGCCCGCAACCCTCGCTAACATCAGCGCCCCCGGCTTCATCGACGACACCGTCGTCAAGACCGACACCCGCGCCATGACCGTCACCACCGCCCTGTTCTTCATGGTCGGCTTCCTCACCTGCCTCAATGACGTCGTCATCCCGCACCTCAAGAGCATCTTCGAGCTCAACTACGCCGAGGCTCTACTCGTACAGTTCGCCTTCTTCTCCTCCTACTTCATCTTCAGCTACCCGGGCGGCAAACTCGTGGAACGGGTCGGCTACAAGCGCGCCATGGTGGTCGGCCTGCTCGTCATGGCCGCCGGTGCCGCTGGATTCCTTCCCGCCGCCTACTTCGCGCTCTTCCCACTCTTCCTCGGCGCGCTGATCCTGCTCGCCGCGGGCATGACCGTGGTGCAGGTCGCAGTCAATCCCTACGTCACGGTCATCGGCCCCGCCGCCACGGCCTCCAGCCGATTGAATCTCGCTCAGGCCTTCAACTCCGTCGGCACCTTCATCGCTCCCTTCGTCGGCGGCTTGCTCATCCTCGGCGGCGCCACGCAACTCACCCCGGAGCGCATGAACTCCCTCAGCGCGGCCGCATTGCAGAGCTACCGTGAGGTGCAGGCCGACACCGTACGCCTGCCCTACATCGCCATCACCGTGACGCTGGTCCTGCTCGCCGTAGCGCTGGCCGCCATCAAGCTCCGCCCGCAGGACTCCAGCGCCGAGCGCACCCAGGACTTCCGCCCCGGCGCCTTCGTCGAGGCGCTTGCCAAGCCCGAATCCATCTGGCGCCACCCCTGGCTGCTGGCCGGCGCGCTCGGCATCTTCACCTACGTCGGCGCCGAGGTCTCCATCGGCAGCTTGCTGGTCAACTACATGGGCCTGCCCCAGATCGCCGGCCTCAAAGAAGCCGTCGCCGCCAACTTCCTGATGGTCTACTGGGGCGGAGCCATGATCGGCCGCTTCATCGGCTCTGCCGTCCTGCAGCGAGTACGTACCGGGCCTGTCCTCGGTACCGCCGGCATCGTCGCATGCCTGCTGGTCGTGCTCTCAATCGTCACCCACGGCCACACCGCGATGTACGCCCTGCTCGCCGTCGGCCTCTTCAACTCCATCATGTTCCCGTCGATCTTCACGCTCGGCATCCAGGACCTCGGCCCGCTCACCAGCAAGGGCTCCAGCCTGATGATCGCCGCCATCCTCGGCGGAGCCATCATCCCGGAGCTCACCGGCCGGCTCGCCGACAAGATCGGCCTTCACCCGTCCTTCATCATCCCGGCCATCTGCTACGTCTACATCGCCGCCTTCGGCATCGCAGCCATCAAGCGTCCCCCCGGCTCCGACCAACTCATCCCCGTCGAACCCGCCTGATATCTGGGTGCCCCATTCATGACGACAGCTTCATCGTCGTCATGGGTGGGGGCGAATGCCAGCTACACTAACAACCAACGCATGACCAACTCCCCCCAGCTTCGCGTCGTCGCCATCGGCGGCGGCACCGGCCTCTCCACGCTGCTGCGCGGCCTCAAGCGCTACACCGCCGCGCCGCCTGGCACGCTGCCCGTCGCCGACGCACCGCCCTGTCTCATCCGCGACCTCTCGGCCATCGTCACCGTCACCGACGACGGAGGCTCGTCCGGTCGCCTGCGCGAAGACCTCAACATGCTCCCGCCCGGCGACGTGCGCAACTGCATGGTCGCTCTCTCTGAGGATGAGCACCTGCTCTCGCGCCTCTTCCAGCACCGCTTCGCGCACGGCGACCTCGAAGGCCACAGCTTCGGCAACCTCTTCCTCGCTGCGCTCACCGAGATCTCCGGCGACTTCGCCCAGGCCGTGCAGGCTGGCTCGCAGATTCTCGCTACCCGCGGCCGCATCTACCCCTCCACCACAGCCAACGCCACGCTCTCCGCCCGCATGAACGACGGCTCGCTCGTCCAGGGCGAGACCAATATCACCGCCAGCAAACAAACCATCGCCGAGCTCATCCTCTCCCCCGCCGACGCCCCCCCACTCCCCGAGACGCTCGACGCCATCGCCGCCGCCGACCTCATCACGCTCGGCCCCGGCTCGCTCTACACCTCACTCATCACCAACCTCCTCGTCCATGGCATCCCTGAGGCCATCGCGGCCTCCCGCGCCACCCGCGTCTATATCTGCAACCTGATGACCCAGGCCAACGAGTCGCTCGGCCTCACCGCCGCGCAGCACATCGAAAAGATCCTCGACCACGCGCGCTCCCGCATCTTCGACTACGCCCTCATCAACACCGCTCCCATCGGCGCCGAAACTATCGAGCAGTACGCCCGCGAGGGCCAGTCGCCCATCCTCGCCGACCTCGGCCGCATCCGCGCCCTCGGCGTCGAACCCATCACCGGCAACTTCGTCCACGAAGGCGACGTCCTCCGCCATGCCTTCGACCCCCTCGCCGAAACCGTCCTCCGCCTCGCCCGCCGCAATTAGCGCTGTCAGCACCCTGACCCTGAACGTAGTGAAGGGGAAGGGGGAAGGCCCTGCTTTTCCCTGCCTCACCCCTGCGCTACCCTGTACCTATGGACACACCCGTACTCGAAGGCCCCGGCGTCCGTCTGGAACCCATGACGCTCGACCACCTGCCCGCACTGGAGCAGATCGCCTTCGACCCCGTCCTGTGGCGCTACATGGTCTTCGCCGTCAGCACCCCGGACGACCTGCGCGCCTGGGTCCAGCAGGCGCTCGAAAACCAGGCCGCCGGCACCACGCTGCCCTGGGTCACCATCCGCAAGGCCCAGGACGGCGACCCGCACGGCGAGCCCGACCGCGTCATCGGCTGTACCCGTTTCCTCGACCTCGACCTGCACAACCGCACCACCGAGCTCGGCAACACCTGGCTCATCGCGCCGTATCGCGGCACCCGCATCAACACCGAAGCCAAGCTCCTGCAGCTCACCTACGCCTTTGAGACCCTCGGCCTGCTGCGCGTCGCCTTCAAGGTCCACGCCTCCAACCAGCGCTCGCAGGCCTCGGTCAAATCCATCGGCGGCATCTACGAGGGCACCTTCCGCAACCACCTCCGCATGCCCGATGGCACCCAGCGCGACTCCGCCTGGTACAGCATCATCGACAAGGACTGGCCCGAGGTCAAAGACATGCTCACCCGCCGCCTCAAAGCCCCCGTTTAGCCACAGATGCCCGGGTGCCCCATCCGTGACGGTTCCATCGTCACGGGTGGGATGCATGATGCCGGTCTAAACCGCAATCCCCACCAATGTCTCCTCCGCGACCGTCCGCTTCAACTGCCCGCACGCCGCATAGATGTCCCTGCCCCGCGGCCGGCGTATGTACGTCGCAATCCCGCCCGCGATCAGCATCTTCTGGAAGACAGCGACGTCCTCCGGAGTCGGCTGGTGGTAGTCAATCCCGGGCCCCGGATTCCACACAATCAGGTTCACCTTCGCCCGCATCCCCGCCAGCAACTCCAGCACCTCGCGCGCATGCTCCGGCTGATCGTTCACCCCACCCAGCAGCACATACTCAAACGTCACCCACTCCCGCGTGCGCAGCGGAATCTTCTTCACCGCCGCAAGCAGCGCGGCGATCTTCCACTTCCGCGTCACCGGCATAATCTGCTCGCGCACCACATCATTGCTCGCGTTCAAGCTGAGCGCCAGCTTGGGCCGCACAGTCTCCCGCGCAAAAGCCTCCATCCCCGGCAGAATCCCGCTCGTCGACACCGTCATCCGTGACTCCGGAATCCCCATCCCCTCCACCAGTAGCCGCACGCTGCCCATGAACGCATCGTAGTTCAGGAACGGCTCGCCCATGCCCATGAACACCAGGTTGATGCGGTCCTTGCCAATCTGAATCTTGTGCCGGTTCAGCACCGCCGCAACCTGCCCGGCGATCTCCCCTGCGGTCAGGTTGCGCCGGATGCCAAGCTTCGCCGTCAGGCAGAACTGGCAGTTCACCGCGCAGCCCACCTGCGACGAGATGCAGATCGTCGCCCGCCGAAACCCCTTCTCCGCGAGCGTCCCAAAGTTCGCCCGTTCACGGCCATTCCCCCGCCGCGACCAGTAGCCGCCATCGTCGTTGCCTTTGCCGTTGCTTTTCTGGTTGTCATTCCGCAGCGCAGCGGAGGAACCTGCTTCACCCGCCACCGCCTCTTCCGCCGTCTCCACCTCTCCCGCCTCTTCCTCCGCGGCCTCACTCCCATCCCCGCGCTCGCCGCCGTCGCCATCGGGCATCCACACCGTCTCAACGGTCTCGCCGTCGGCCATCCGTATCAGGTAGCGCTCGGTGCCATCCACCGACACCGCCGTCTGCGCCATCTCCGGCAGCCCCACCTGCCATCCTTCTTCCACCAATCTCGCACGTAGCGAACCAGCCAGCGTCGTCATCTCCTCCACCGACGCCACACGCTGCTTATACAGCGCCTCAAAGACCTGCCGCGCACGATACGGCTTCTGCCCGAGCCCGGCCATCAGCTCGGTCAGCTCCGCCAACCCCAGTCCAAACAGCGATCGCGCAGCAGGCATCGCCACCACGGCTTCGGCCTCTACACCCGTCCTGATCTCGATATCCGCCATCACCTTCTATCGTACCGCCGCACTCCTCTGCGACCTTTGCGCCTTACCTTTGCGCCCTCTGCGTTAAGGCCTTTGTTCTTCGTCAGTACCTTCACCCTGTCGTCGTGAAACAATAGAGAAATGTCCGTAATCCTGGCGGAAAACTCCGCCCTCACCACCCCGACCGCACACCTCCGCGACATCCG
>Ga0302154_10004274_pt1 | contig 10192 bp, 9 predicted proteins | sample I_Bog_N2_3_FD_193507 | JGI IMG/M metagenome (GOLD analysis project Ga0302154, IMG submission 193507) | Peat permafrost microbial communities from Stordalen Mire near Abisko, Sweden - I_Bog_N2_3 | ecosystem: Environmental > Terrestrial > Soil > Wetlands > Peat | place: Sweden: Abisko, Stordalen...
TAATCGCCACCCGTGGTGGCGATTAACGGCACTCCCCTTCCCAACGCCCCCAGGAGCAAAAGTTTTTGCGCCGCACCCGCGGAGGGGCTTTTTTAAAAAAGCGCTGCTTTCTTCAGAGAATAATCGAAACCTTCCCCTGCGGGATCAGTGCCTCGAGATCCAGCGCCACGCGCTTGGAACGAATCAAGAAGCTATCGCCGTCGCGCACCAGCACATAGCGGATGGTGCCTGGATAATGCGAGGTGGTCCGATTTTTGGTGCGGAAGACGAGGCAGTTGGCGGTGGCGACAACCTCTGTGCCGTTGTCGCTGAGGATGCGGACGTTGGTGTAAAGATGCCGCGTGAGGGATTTGGGGTATTCCACATGCGCGGAGGTTTTGTTCAGGCGGATGACGCGCTGCTCCAGCCGTTCCCGGTCATCGGCGATGAGAAACATCGTCGTGTCCGGGTCGAGCGCGAATGGGTTGGCGACGCCGGTGGGGGTGACCTCATAGACGCAATCGGTCGTGAACAGGGTGACCCAGCCGTTGAGGTCCCAGGCGTCGAGATGGGCGGCTTCATCGGCGATGAAATCCTCCACCGCCAGCCTGGTTTCGGTGAAACGGTGGACGGGCGCTTTGGAAGGTTCGGTCATGGCGTTTGTCATTTGGTTGGTTCCAGGATCAGGCGATGGCGGACATGATCTTATCATATTGCGTCCAGTAGGCGCGCATCTGCAGTTCGTTCATCAGCTTGTCCTCGCCGGACGGGGTTTCCTCGCCGGGCGAAAAGCCTTTGGAGACGTCATTCCATTCGATGCCGCCCATCTCATAGCCGCGCTGGCACAGTTCCAGCATCTCGACGTCATCGGGCGTGGCGAAGCCGCCTGGCCCGAGGAAGGAAAGCGCGCCCTCGATCCGGATGCGGCGCAATTCCGGCGCTTCGTTCACCGGCCCCAGCGGCCAGGCGCGCACCACCATCTCGTTGACGGAAATCGGAATCATGCTGCGGATGAAGATGGATTGCTGGTCGTTCATCACCGAGTTGGGGAAGATGACCATGTTGCGGTGAACCTGGGAGATCAGGTGGCCGCGTTCCGGGCCGACGCGTTCGATCAGTTCGGCCTTGGCCTCGTCGATCAGTTCGCGCACCGTCTCGCCCCATACCGGCAGCCATTGCGCCAGCGGCCGGCCGGCCATGATGTCGATCTCGAAACAGGCATGGCCGTTATCGAGGCCGCGGCCAAAGCCCGTGGCCTTCATCTGCGTGACGCCGGCGAGGCGGGACATCTGGTAGTCGATATAGCTGCCATGCGTGGCTTCCAGATGGTAGCCGTCATAGCTGTTCTCGCACATCAGCTTGTAGTTGGCCTTGATGTAGTATTCCTGCATGCCGCCGATCACTTCGAGCCCGGTGCCGGAATGCTGCGCCAGCATGTCGATCCGGTCGCCGGCAGCACCGAGATAGTCGCTGAGCGGCATGGCGCCGGCGTCGAAATTGACGAAGATGAAGCCGCTGCGGATTTCCAGCCGCGGCACTTCGTGCAGGTTATAGTTGCCGTCGGCGTTGAAATCCTCCTCGTAGCCGAAGGCGGCGTTCTGCGTCTGCAGTTCGCCGGAGTTTTTGAAGGTCCAGCCGTGATAGGGGCAGGTGAAGGATTTGCGGCTGCCCACCGGCTCCCGGCAGATGACGGCGCCGCGATGCGGGCAGGTGTTGAAGAAGGCGCGGATTTCGCCGGCGCGATCGCGCGTGAGGATCAGCGTGACGTCGATCACCTGGCGCGTGATGAAATCATTGAGTTTAGGCACTTCCGAGACATGCGCGAAATACAGCCACGACTTGCGCAGCAGGTGCTTCTTCTCCAGCTCAAAGAGCTGTGGGTCGGTATAGACCTTGCGGCTGATCTGGAAGCGCCGCTTTTGCGGGTCAACGCGGAGATATTTGGATTCGTAAGGCTCGGACCATTTCATCGATGTTCTCCCCCGGGCGGTTTCGCGTTGCCGAACCGGCGCATACGGCAAGGCACCGGTTCGGCCGGTAATGAGGCTTATAATAAGGGTGATAACAGTCTGCGGGACGGCGTGCAAGCCCCGCCCGCCGCCGGCGTCAGCAAGGCCCTGTTTTTCTCAAGAATAGTAACCGCTTCCTTCCTTTGCTAATGCATCCTTGCGCGGTTTTTGCCTTGCGAAATATGTTGGATTGGCGCAAAAATTGATCGTCTGCCCGGCTATGCCTTGCCGCTTTCATGGGCTTTTGAATGGTACAACCGAGGATGGATGATACAATGTCGGCTAACGTAACGAAATCGGCGCCCAGCAGGAAACTCGCCGTGACGGGGGCGCCCGAGCGCAAGGTGGCGCCCTTGAACGCGACGGCGACGCGGGATTTGCGGATCGGCTTTCTGATCCATGACGTCTCCCGGCTGCGGCGCAACATGTTCGATCAGTATATGAAGCCGCTTGGGGTGACGCGCTCGCAATGGTGGGTCATCGCGCATCTGGCGCGCAAGGATGGCATGATGCAGACCGAACTCGCCAGCCTGCTGGATGTCGGCAAGGTCACGTTGGGCGGCCTGGTGGACCGGCTGGAGGCCGGCGGATGGATCAACCGGCGGCCGGCGCCGGGCGACCGGCGCGTGAAAAACGTGTTTCTCACCGAGCAATCGCTGGGTCTGCTGCAGGAGATGCGCGCGGTCGAAAAAGACCTCAATCAAGGCGTTCTAAAAGGTTTCAACCCGGTGGAGCGCCACCAGTTGGCCGATCTCCTGACCCGGCTGCGGGCGAATCTCATCGGCACGCTGGACAAGGCGCGGGTGAGCGATGCCGGGGTGGATGACGACTGAAGCGCCGCCGGTCACGCCCGGCATTTCAGGCCGCCGTTTGCTGATTTGACCGCTGGAATTTTTGATTGCATACTTATTGTAAGGATGTGCACAATAAGCACGAGGGACGGGTAGATGTCACCGGCATGCACGCCGGATCGGCGCCGTGTCGCGGCTTGGCTTGGCGCGTCCGTTTTCTCAAAGCCAGGGAGCCGAAATGGATCAAATAATTGAACGGAGTCTCGGTGACGTCACCGGCGCCGGGGACCAGTTGATGTGGATCGACGGGGAAGCCGTCGCGGCGCTGGCGGGCGGTACGATCGATATCTTCAACCCGTCGAACGGTGCGCGCATCGGCACCTCGCCCGCCGGGCTGGCGGCGGATATCGACCGGGCGGTGCAGGCCGCGCGGCGCAGCTTCAAATCGGGTGTCTGGTCGCGCATGCCGGGTGCTGCGCGGCAGAAAATCCTGTGGCGCGCCGCGGATATGATTGAAGCGCGCGCGGCGGAGATCGCCACCGTGGAAGCGCTGAATGCCGGGCAGCTCTACCCCTTCGCGCAGGCCATGGTGCATGGCGCGGTCGAGCTGCTGCGCTATTTCGCCGGCTGGGCCACCAAGATTCACGGCCTGACGTCCGAAATCTCCGGCCCGATGGGGCAGTTCCACGCCTACACGTTGCGCGATCCGATCGGCGTCGCCGGCATGATCGTGCCCTGGAACGTGCCGTTCGGGCTGGTGATGACCAAGCTCGGCGCCGCCCTGGCGGCCGGCTGTTCGTGCGTCGTCAAACCCTCTGAGGAGACGCCGTATTCGGCGCTGATGCTGGTGCGGATCCTCGAAGAGGCCGGCGTGCCGAAAGGCGTGGTGAACGTGGTGACCGGGTATGGTCATGAAGCGGGCGCGGCGCTTGCCGAGCATCCCGATGTCGATAAGATTGCCTTCACGGGCTCGACCGAAATCGGCAAGCGCATCGTGCGCGCGGCGGCGGGCAATCTGAAAAAGGTGACGCTGGAACTGGGCGGCAAGTCGCCCGTCATCATGTTCGACGACGCCGACCTCGCCAAGGCGATTCCCAGCACGGCGATGGGGATTTTTCTGCATTCCGGGCAGATCTGCATCGCCGGGTCGCGGCTGTATGTGCAGCGCAAGATTTTTGATCAGGTGATGGCGGGCCTGGCCGGCGCGGCGGCCAGCCTGAAGATCGGCGACGCCTTCAGTCCGGCGACGCAGATCGGCCCGTTGATTTCGGCCAGGCAGCGCGAACGCGTGAGCGAACTGGTGGCGAGCGGCGTAGCCGGCGGCGCCACGCTGGTGGCCGGCGGCCAGGTGCATGGCGAGCAGGGCTTTTATTTTCAGCCGACGGTGCTGGCGCACCCAAAAGCGGATTCGCGCGTTATAAGAGAGGAAATTTTCGGGCCGGTCATTACCGCCAATGTTTTTGATGAATTCGACGAGGTGCTGGAAGCGGCGAATGATTCGACGTTCGGTCTGGCTTCCACGGTCTATACCACGGATATCAGCAAGGCGCATCGGGCGGCAAAGGCGCTGCAGGCCGGCTTTGTCTGGATCAATTGCCACTTCGTGTCCGACCCCTCGCTGCCGGGCGGCGGCTTCAAACAGTCCGGCTGGGGGCGTGAGATGGGCGCCGAGGGGCTGGATGCGTATCTGCAAACTAAGTCGGTGTTCACGTCTCTGAACGGCTAGCAAGGAAGCAAGCAAGAAAGCAGTTCTTTTTTTGCAAAAAAAGAACCAAAAAAAACTCTTGTTTTATGGGGTCACGGGGGTTGTTAGGCCTCGGTCTGAAGGAATCAGAAGTCTTTTTGATTCCCCGGGCGGGGCGCCTTTTTCTTCAGAAAAAGCAGTGCTTGCTGCCTCCCCGATTGCCTGCTTTGCCGGTATGGTCTTGACGTTTAATGTCAGCTAGCTTACTAAAATGGCGTTCCGTGCGGTTCATCACGCGTCGGCTTAACAAGAACTCCGGAATATCGGCCGGAGGATGGGGTTGAGAATGTCTCAAGATGTCGGCATCGTTGCTTATGGCGCCTATGTCCCGCAATTGCGGTTGCGCCGCAGCGCCATCGTCGCGGCCAATAGCTGGGTCAATCCCGGCCTGAAGGCGCAGGGCAAGGGCGAGCGCGCGTTTGCCAGCTGGGATGAGGATGCGGTGACGATGGCGGTGGAAGCCGCGCGCGACGCGCTGGGTGAATTTCCGCGCGGCGGCATCTCCGGCGTGGTGTTTGCCTCGACCACCGCGCCGTTCGCGGACCGGCTGAATGCCGGCATCGTGGCGGGCGCGCTGGGGCTGGGCGATGACGTGACGGCGTTCGACGTGAGCGGCAGCATGCGGGCCGGGACCTCGGCGCTGATCGCGGGGCTGGGCCTGGCGGCGACGAGCGAGGGCGCGGTGGTGGTGGCGGCGGGCGAGCGCCGCCGTTCCAAGCCCGGCAGCGCGCAGGAGTTGGGCAATGGCGATGCCGGCGCGGCGCTGGTGCTGGGTCGCGAAAATATTTTGGCGCGCGTGGTGGCGCGCTACAGCGTGACGCGGGATTTTGTGGATCATTTCCGTGCCGCCGGCGAGGCGTATGACTATGGCTGGGAAGAACGCTGGGTGCGCGAGGAGGGCTACCTCAAGCTGGTGCCGGAGGCGGTGCGCGGCGTGCTGGCCAAGGCGCAATTATCGGCGCGCGACATCAGCACGCTGGTGCTGCCCTCGCCGCTGGCCAAGATCGAGCAGGCGGTGGCGAAGAAGCTCGGCATCGCGGAATCCGCCATCGTCGATGGCCTCAGCGCGCAGCTTGGCTATAGCGGTGCCGCGCATGGCCTGGTGATGCTGGCCGGCGCGCTGGAAAAGGCCAGGCCGGGCGAGCGGATCCTGGTGGTGAATTTCGCCAATGGCTGCGACGCGCTGATCCTCGAAGCGACACCTGCGATTGCGGATTTTGCGCCGCGGCGCGGCCTGTCCGGCTGGCTCGCCGTGGGCAAGCCGGTTGATGATTACATGCGATTTCTGTCCTATAACGGCGAAGTCGGGATGGAATGGGGCGCGCGAGCCGAATTCGGCAATAAATACGCGCTGACAATGGAATACCGGTTCAGCCGCGACATGCTCGGCTTCATCGGCGGGCGCGACAAGGCGACGCGGGTGGTGCAGTTTCCAAAAACGCCGCTGGCGGTCGCACCTGGTGCGGCGGCCGACCGGGTCGCGTCCTACGAGGATGTGCCGCTCGCCAATCTGCGGGCCCGGGTCATCGCCTGCACCGCTGACTGGCTGACCTATCATCCGAGCCCGCCGTTTTATTTCGGTCTCGTGCAGTTCGACAACGGCGCGCGGGTGCAGATGGAATTTGTCGATGTCGCGGCCGGCAGCGTCGCGATCGGCGCCACGGTCGAGATGCTGTTCCGGATCAAGGAGATCGATAACGTCCGGCACTACCGGCATTATTTCTGGAAGGCGACGCCGGTTGCCGGCGGCGCGGCGCAACAGCTGGAGGCGGCACAATGAGCACGGGCATACGCGATAAGGTCGCCATCATCGGCATGGGCTGCTCGCAGTTTGGCGAGCGCTGGGATGTCGGGTCCGACGAATTGATGGTGGAGGCATTCGTCGAAGCGCTCGGCGATGCCGGGATCACGCGTGACGAGATCGACGCCGCCTGGTTCGGCGTCTCCTGCGATCCGATCAATGTCGGCAATTCATCGGTCCCGCTCGCGGTCGCGTTGCGCCTGCCGAACATTCCGGTGACGCGCGTGGAAAACATGTGCGCGACGGGCACCGAGGCGCTGCGTGGTGCCGCCTATGCCGTGGCATCCGGGGCGTGCGATATCGCGCTGGCGCTGGGTGTGGAGAAATTGAAGGACACCGGCTATGGCGGGCTGCCGGTGCGCACGAAAGGCTTGTTCAACGATCTTTGGATGCCCTATGGCTCGGCGCCCGGCACGTTCGCGCAGCTGGCAGGGGCGTACGCGGCGGCGCACGACATGCCGATGGCGGATGTGAAGCGCGCGATGGCGCATGTGTCGTGGAAAAGCCATGAGAACGGCGTGAAAAGTCCGAAGGCGCATTTGCGCAAGGCGGTCTCGATGGAAACGATTTTGAACGCGCCGATGATCGCCGAGCCGCTCGGGCTGTTCGATTGCTGCGGCGTGTCGGACGGCGCGGCCTGCGCGATCGTCACCACGCCGGAGATCGCGCGGTCGATGGGCAAGAATTCGCCGGTCACGATCAAATCGCTGCAGATCTCGGTCTCGAACGGGCAGGAATCGAGCTATAACGAGTGGGATGGCTCCTACGTCGTCAACACGCGCAAAGCATCCGGACGCGCCTACGCCGAGGCCGGCATCAAAGATCCGAGGCGGGAGCTGAGCCTGATTGAAGTGCATGATTGTTTCTCCGTGACTGAAATGGTCACGATGGAGGATCTGGGCATTTCGTCGCCGGGTAAGGCGCCGCGCGATATTCTGGACGGCTTTTATGACGCGGATGGCAAAATCCCTTGCCAGATCGATGGTGGATTGAAATGCTTTGGGCATCCGATCGGCGCCTCCGGCCTGCGCATGGCCTATGAGATGTATCTGCAATTGCAGGATAGGGCGGGTGAGCGGCAGCGCGCGGACGTGCGTTTTGGACTGACGCATAATCTCGGCGGCACGCCGATCAACAATGTCGCCTGCGTCGGCATTTTCGGCCGCCTGGGAGACTGAACGCCATGGCCGGGCTGTTTTATGAGCAATTCGAGTTGGGCCAGAAATTCAGCCACGACATCCGCCGCACCGTGACGGAGACGGATAACATTCTGTTCACGACGCTCACGCATAACCCGGCGGCGATTCATCTGGACGCTGAATCCGCGAAAAATTCGCCGTATGGGCAGGTTATTATGAACAGCGTGTTTACGCTGGGGCTGATGGTGGGCGTTTCCGTTGGGGACACGACGCTGGGAACCACGGTTGCCAATCTTGGCTGGGACGAAGTGCGGTTTCCCAAGCCGGTGTTTGTCGGGGACACGCTGCGCGGCGAGACCGAAGTGATGGAGAAGCGGGAAAGCAAGTCTCGGCCGGAGACGGGGATCGTCGTGTTCAAGCACACTGCCTATAATCAGCGCGATGAACTGGTGGCGAGCTGCCTGCGGTCGGCGCTGATGTACAAGGCGCCGGCGGGCTAGTCGAGATGTTGCGCTCCTTCCTCTTTGTGCCCGGCGACAGCGAAAAGAAGATTCTGCGCGCAGCGGAATGCGGCGCTGATGCATTGATTTTGGATCTTGAGGATTCCGTGGCGCCTGAGCGCAAGCCAGCGGCGCGCGACATGGTGCGCGCGCGGCTAGCGGCGCGGGTGGCGGGCGGGCCGCAACTCTGGGTGCGCATCAATCCACTGGACGGTCCGGAGGCGCTGCACGATCTCTGCGCGATTGCGAGTGGGCGGCCGGATGTCGTGGTGGTGCCAAAAGTCAGTCATGCCTCCGAGCTCGGCGTGCTGCACGCCTATCTGGATACGCTGGAGACTCGCGAAGATTTGCCGCGCGGCGCCATCGGCGTGGTCCCGGTTGCGACCGAAACCGCCGCCGCACTTTTCAATCTCGGCAGCTACGCGCCGGCGCCGCCCCGCCTGGCCGGGCTGACCTGGGGAGCGGAGGATCTGGCGGCCGCGATCGGTGCGGTTTCCAACAGCGATGCACACGGGCTGACGCCGCTCTATCAGCTCGCGCGCGGGCTTTGCCTGGCCGCCGCGGCCAGCGCGGGGGTGCCCGCGATTGATACCGCCTGCATGACGTTGAACAATGTCGCGGCGCTTGAGGCGGAATGCGCGGCGGCGCGGCGCGATGGGTTTCGCGGCAAGCTCGCGATCCATCCCGCGCAGGTCGCGGTCATCAACCAGAAATTCTCGCCGGGCGAGGCGGAGATCGCGCAGGCGCGCGCGATCGTCGCGGCGTTCGAGGCCGATCCGCGGCTCGGGACATTCCAGCTCGACGGCCGCATGATCGATATTCCCCATCTCAAACAGGCCAGAAAGATTCTGGCGTCGCTCGCTTAAGCGGCCGGACGCAGACCGGCGGAAACAGGACGGACAAAAATGCAGATCGAGCTTAGCGAAGAGCATCAGGCCATCCAGGAAAGTGTCAAGAAAATCTGCGCGGGTTTTGACGATGCCTACTGGACCGCGCGGGAAGAGGAAAAAACCTTTCCGTTCGAGTTTCATCGCGCGATGGCGGATGGCGGCTGGCTTGGCATCACGATGCCGCCGGAACTCGGCGGCGCCGGGCTCGGCGTCACCGAGGCGGCGATCATGATGCATACCGTGACCAGCAGTGCCGGCGGCTATTCCGCGGCCAGCACCATCCATCTCAATCTCTTCGGTCCGCACGCGGTCGTGGTGTTCGGCAATCCCGAGCAGAAGGAGCGGATGCTGATGCCGCTGATCAAGGGCGAGGATAAGGCGTGTTTTGGCGTCACCGAGCCGGATGCCGGCCTCGATACCACCAGCATCACCACGTTCGCCACCAAGGTTACGGGTGGCTACCGGGTGACGGGGCGCAAGATCTGGACATCCTCCGCCCAGGTGGCGAACAAAATCGTGCTGCTGACCCGCACGACGCCGCGCGAGCAATGCCGTAAACCAACCGACGGACTTACATTATTCTATACCGACCTTGATCGGACGCAGATCGAGGTCCGCCGGATTCCGAAGATGGGGCGTAATGCGGTGGATTCCAATGCGACCTTCATCGACGATTATTTCATTCCGGATCGCGACCGGATCGGCGAGGAAGGCAAAGGGTTTCACTACATTCTGCACAGCCTGAATCCGGAGCGGATTCTTGTCGGGATCGAGGCGGTGGGGCTGGGGCAGGGGGCGCTGGCGCGGGCGGCGAATTATGCCAGGGAACGAAAAGTCTTTGGCCGGATCATTGGCGCCAACCAGGGCATCGCGCACCCTTTGGCGGAAAGCTGGGCGGCCTTGGAATCGGCGTACTGGATGCTGATGCGCGCCGCGTATTTGTATGATGCCGGCAAATCCTGCGGCGCGGAGGCGAATGCCGGCAAATTTTTGGGCGCGCGCGCGGCGTTTGATGCGTGCACGCGGGCGGTGATGACGCATGGCGGCATGGGTTATTCGAAAGAATACCAGGTGGAGCGCCTGTTCCGTGAATCGATTTTGCTGCGCATCGCGCCGATCACGGAGCAGATGATTTTGAATTTCATCGGCGAGAAAATCCTGGATCTGCCGAGATCGTATTAAAATTGAAAAAAGCTTGAGGATAAGAAAATGACAGGGCTTCTTGAAGGTAAAGTGGTGGTGGTGACCGGCGGGGGCCGGGGAGTCGGCCGGGGCATCGCGCTGGAAATCGCGAAAGCCGGCGGCAAGGTCGTCGTCAATGATCTCGGCGTCGGCCCGG
>Ga0302154_10004277_pt1 | contig 10188 bp, 11 predicted proteins | sample I_Bog_N2_3_FD_193507 | JGI IMG/M metagenome (GOLD analysis project Ga0302154, IMG submission 193507) | Peat permafrost microbial communities from Stordalen Mire near Abisko, Sweden - I_Bog_N2_3 | ecosystem: Environmental > Terrestrial > Soil > Wetlands > Peat | place: Sweden: Abisko, Stordalen...
TCATCCAGGCCATCGGACCGGTGCCCTTCATCCTTGTGCCCCATTTCGCGTCATAATCGCGGCCGCCGCGCATCTCGCGGATCAGGGTGAACACGTGGCGATAGCGGTCGGGGTAGTTGGCCATCAGCCATTCGCGGAACAGATCGCGGACTTCCAGCGGCAGCCGCAGCAGCACATAGCTCGCCTCCTTGACGCCGGCATGGGCCGCGGCATCCAGAATACGTTCGATCTCGGCATCATTCAGCGCCGGGATCACCGGCGCCACCATTACCGTGGTTGGAATGCCCGCTTCCGTCAATAGCCGCAGCGCTTCCAGCCGTCGCGCCGGGGTCGCGGCACGCGGCTCCATGGCGCGCGCCAGTTTGGCATCGAGCGTGGTGACCGAGATCGCCACCTTGACCAGATGGCGTTGCGCCATCCGCTGCAGAATGTCGAGATCGCGCGTCACCAGCGCAGATTTAGTGACGATGCCGACCGGGTGGCCGGTACGTTCCAGCACTTCAAGAATGCCGCGCATGATCTTCCGCTCACGCTCGATCGGCTGATAGGGATCGGTATTGGTGCCGATCGCGATCATCCGCGGCTCATAATCCACCGTCGCCAGTTCCTTTTCCAGAAGCTGCGGCGCATCCGGCTTGGCGAAAAGTTTTGACTCGAAATCCAGCCCCGGCGAGAGGCCGAGAAACGCGTGAGTCGGACGCGCAAAGCAATAGATGCAACCATGCTCGCAGCCGCGATAGGGATTGATTGAACGGTCGAAGCCGATATCCGGGGAGTCGTTGCGGGTGATGACCTTGCGGGCGCTGTCAATCGCAACGCTGGTCTTGAACGGCGGCAACTCGTCGAGGCTCTGCCAGCCATCATCGAACGCCACCCGCGCCTCGGCCTCGAAGCGGCCGCTGGTATTGGATTGCGCGCCGCGGCCGCGCCGCCGCTCGCGTTCGATCGCGACCGCAAGTTCGGGAAATGGCGTGGGAGACGGCGCACCCGCCGGCTCGGAGGGCGCCGTGACCGGCGGGTGCTTGAGGGCACGAGAGGATGCTCTGCTCATCCTCGGAGCATAGCAGTCGCCAGGAACAAATCAAGAACATAAATGATTGGCGAAGGTCCGGCGTGCCGGCGGAGCCCTGGGCGCGGTTGCAATGGCGCCGAGCACATATAAATGCTTTAGCGAAGCCGCGCGCGCAGCCATCGGCTGGCGTGAGTCGTGAGGTTGACCGTCCGCACGTGCCGAGCATGGCAAGTGCGGGTTGTTCGGTAACGGCCGCAAAGGCTTTGAAGCGCGGCTGATTTGACCGGAACAAGGTGATAATTGTGCGCAGCCTCGAACCGTTTCGAGTGAAACTTTGAGCCAACTGACGTGCCGCCCATGCTAAGTGTCGTTATCCCCACCGAAGGCGTCGAAACGGCCACCGTCGCCACGCTGGCGGCGCTGGTGCCGGGCGCCGCCGCCGGCGTGGTGCGGGAAGTCCTGCTGGTCGATCGAGCCGAATCAGGCGTCATCGAGCGGGTCGCCGATGTCGCCGGCTGTCGCTTTTTGCATTTCGAAGGATCGCGGGCGGCCGCGATGGCGGCCGGCGCCCGGCACGCCCGCGCGCCCTGGCTGATGTTCCTGCATGCCGGGGCGGTGCTCGACAGCGGCTGGATCGAGGAGACCACGCTGTTCATTCAGCGCGTCTCTGGCAGCGAACAGCCCCGAGCCGGCGTCTTCCGCTACGCCCGCTCGCCCTATTCCACCACGCGTCTGCGCGACGGCCTGAAATCGGTGGCGCGGATGATCGCCGGCCCCTCGGCGGACCAGGGTTTGCTGATTGCACGCGACCATTATGATCGGTTGGGGGGCTATGCCCCGGATGCCCGGCGTTCCGAGGCACGGTTGCTGAGGCAGCTCGGCCGCTCCTCACGGATCCTGCTGCGCAGCCGGATCATGGTGCATGGCGCTTAGTGGCCCATCGCAGGCGACGGCCGCGCCGACGATCCTGCGCGATCTCGCATCACAGTTTCGGCCAGGACCTGATCGGTGAGAGCTGGGAATTGCAATGGTAGGCCGGGGGCAGCCGGCGAAAAACTTGCGGTCCCGCGAGCGGCCATGGCGCCGAGCGTCGGCGCTTCGATGCGCGCACGCCGGGCCATCGCGGTTACGCTGAGGCGCCTTGCGCCTTCGGGCGACGCAGATGCTCGTCCAGCCTCGGCATGATCTCGACAAAATTGCAAGGACGGGTGCGATAGTCGAGCTGAGCGGCGAGAATACCGTCCCAGCCGTCGCGGCAGGCGCCCGGCGATCCCGGCAGGCAGAAGATGAAGGTGGCGCCGGCAACACCGGCGGTGGCGCGGCTCTGGATCGTCGAGGTTCCGATCTTGGCGTGGCTGAGCAGATGAAAGGCGATCGAGAAGCCATCCATCCGCTTCTCGAACAGCGGCTCGAGCGCCTCCGGCGTGACGTCGCGGCCGGTGAAACCGGTGCCGCCGGTCGTGAGAACAACATCGACCTCAGGGGCGGCGATCCACCGTCGTACGACCTCCCGGATCGCGTCGACGTCATCGGCGACAATCTCGCGGGCGGCGAGCGCATGGCCGGCCGCGGTCAACCGCTCCGCCAGCGTCGTGCCGGACTTGTCATCCGACAGCGCGCGCGTGTCGGAAATCGTCAGCACCGCGATGTTGAGCGGCAAGAAGGGCTTGGCGTCGGCAATCGCTGACATGTGATTTCAGCCTTCTGGTTTGTTCTGGCTCTCTCTTGATCCGTCCGATCATGACCTTCCAGACGTCGCATCAGCGCCGCGTCCGGAACTCGCCATCGTTCCTACAACGCGCCCGCCGCGAACGTATTGCAGGCCTGCACCGTGCCCTGCTTGTAGCCGTTCAGGAACCACTGTTTGCGTTGCGCGGCGGAGCCGTGGGTGAAGGAATCCGGCACCACCCGGCCAGTGGCCTGCCGCTGCAGCGTGTCGTCGCCGATGGCCGACGCCGTCGTCAGCGCGGCGTCGATGTCGCCGGCTTCGAGGAAGCCCGGGCGCTTTTTCTCCTCGTGGTTGACCCACACTCCCGACAGGCAATCGGCCTGCAGCTCGATCTTGACCTGCAACGCATTGGATTCCGTTTTGCTGCCCGCCTGTTGCTGCAGCTGCGTCACGCGGGGCAGGATTCCGAGCAGGTTCTGGACATGGTGCCCGGCTTCATGGGCGATGATATAGGCCGCGGTGAACTTGCAGGCATTGCCGGAACAACCATGGAACCGGGTTTCGACTTCGCGGAAGAATCCGGTATCGAGAAAGATCTCTTTCTCGGGCGGGCAATAAAACGGCCCCATCGCCGCCTGCGCCATGCCGCAGCGCCCGCCATTGGTTGAATTGCGAAACAGCACGATGCGCGGCCCGACATAGGTTTGCCCGCTGGCCTTGAAGATTTCGCTCCAGCGATCATCGATCTCGCCGAGAATGCCGGAAATCATGCTGCCCATCTCATCGGTCGGCGCGCCGCTCTTGACCGGCCCCGACCTGCGATCGCTTTGATAGCTCGGCGCCTGGCCGCCACCGGTAAGAATTTCCGCACCGCCGATCAGGACACGCGGATCGATGCCCAGCGCATAGCCGACGATCCCGAGAATCAGAATGGTGCCGATCCCAAGACTGCCGCCGCCGATCGGAAGACCAAGGCCGCCGCCACCACCGCCGCCGCCATCATCGCCGCGACGGTCATCGATATCGTCGCTGTGGCGGAAGTCATCATAACGCATCGCGGTGTTTCCTCTGGCGCGCAGAAGCGCAGCTGGTCTCGGCCTAACCCAGATAAAATTTGCATTGCGTTAATCAATAACCCGACCGGCAAAATTTGCCTAGCGCGAAACAATTGCCGGGTTAAGTCGATTTTTACTTTGCCACGGCAATGTATTGCCAGTCGGTTGTTTAGTCCCGCGTCGCCGACAGCGTCGCCTGAGTCAGAGTATATTGAGTCATGGTTGTGTCGCGTCGCGGGGCGCCTGCAAGGGCGCCCCGCACTAAATCTGAATCCGCCGCCGATAGCCGAATCGTTATTGGCGATTGCGTGGCCGAGATGTCCAAGCTGCCGGCCGGATCGGTCGATCTGGTATTCGCAGATCCACCCTACAATCTGCAGCTGAAGGGCGAACTGAAGCGTCCCGACGAATCCCATGTCGATGCCGTCAACAACGACTGGGACAAGTTTTCGTCCTTCGCCGCCTATGATGATTTCACCCGCGCCTGGCTGCTCGGCTGCCGCCGCCTGATGAAACCGTCGGCCACGCTGTGGGTGATCGGTTCCTACCACAATATTTTCCGCGTCGGCGCCATCATGCAGGACCTCGGCTTCTGGGTGCTCAACGACATTGTCTGGCGCAAGAGCAACCCGATGCCGAATTTTCGCGGCCGCCGCTTCACCAATGCCCACGAGACCATGATCTGGGCGGCGCGCGACGAGAAGGCCAAGGGCTATACCTTCAACTATGAGGCGCTGAAGGCTGCCAATGAAGACGTCCAGGCGCGCTCCGACTGGCTGATCCCGCTGTGCACCGGCGATGAGCGCCTCAAGGGCCATGATGGCAAGAAGGTGCATCCGACCCAGAAACCTGAGGGCCTGTTGGCGCGGGTGCTGCTGTCCTCCTCGAAGCCAGGCGACCTCGTGATTGATCCGTTCAGCGGCACCGGCACGACCGGGGCTGTGGCAAAACGGCTGGGCCGCCGCTATATCGGCTTCGAGCGCGATCTGGCCTATGCGAGCGCGGCGCAGGCACGCATCGAAGCCATCGAGCCGCTGCCGTCCGCCACGCTGGCGCCGTTCATGACCGCGCGCGAAGCGCCGCGCGTCGCGTTCTCCGAACTGATCGAGCGCGGCATGATCTTGCCCGGCACACGGCTGGTGGATTCGAAAAAGCGCCACGGCGCGCTGGTGCGTGCCGACGGCGCCATCATGCTCGGCGACAAGGTCGGCTCGATCCATCGCATCGGCGCGGTCGCGCAGGGCTCAGAAGCCTGCAACGGCTGGACTTTCTGGCACATCGAGACCAAGAGGGGCCTGCGCCTGATCGATGAACTGCGCGCCGAGATCCGGTCCGGCATGGCCGCGGGTTAGCCAGGCCCGGACTCACGAAGTCTTCGGTTGCGCCGACCCGGGAACCGACGCATGAAACCGTGCTTTCCGCGCGTCAGTCCGCTGCGCGTTCCTGCCGTCAGAATCTCTGGAGCCCCGAATGCTGAAATTCTATTTCAACGCCGCGCCGAACCCCATGAAGGTCGCGCTGTTCCTGGAAGAGACCGGGCTGGCCTACGAGCCGGTACCAGTCGATACCCGCAAGGGCGATCAGTTCAAGCCCGAGTTCCTCGCCGTCAATCCCAATGGCAAGGTGCCAGCGATCGACGATGATGGCGTCTTCGTTTTCGACAGCAACGCGATCCTGCTGTACCTCGCCGAAAAGACCGGAAAATTCCTGCCGGACCCATCGCCCAAGACCCGCGGGCAAATGCTGTCCTGGCTGATGTTTGTCGCGACTGGTCTCGGGCCGTTTTCGGGCCAGGCGGTGCATTTCAAGCATTTCGCGCCCAAGGACCTGGACTACGCCCATAACCGCTACCAGTTCGAGGCGGCCCGCCACTACAGCGTTCTGAATGATCATCTCGCCAACAGCCGCTATATGGTCGGCGATCGCTACGGCATCGTGGACATGGCGCTGTGGGGCTGGGCGCGGATGGCGCCCTTCGTGCTGGGCGACGATGCGTTTGCGCGATTTCCCCAGGTGAAGCGCCTGCTCGACGAGGTTTCGGCCCGGCCGGCAGCGGCCCGCGCGCTGGCGCTGAAGGACAAGTTCACCTTCAAGGCCGAAATGGACGAGGAGGCGCGCAACATCATGTTCGGCCACCTCAAGACCAAGGTGGCGTGAGCGCGGGCCTGCCATGGCCGGCTTTGCCGCCCATCAAATCCTTCGCCCGAGCCCATGCGCAATCACCTTGCGCATCAGCTTGGGCAGCGCTTCATCGTCCAGCGTGGCGATCGGCACCCAGCGCATGCCCGCGGGCGCGCGCGCACGCGCCAAAGGAGTCGCGGTGTAAACCACCAGTTCGAGCGGAAAATGCGTGAAGACGTGGGTGATGACGCCCGCCTTGCGATGCCAGCGCGCGACACCTGACACGGTCGGCGCCTGCCGCAGGGCCGCCTGGTCATACTGCGCCGCCAGCCAGTCGGAGCCTGGCACTTCCGTCATGCCGCCGAGCAGGCCTTTTTCGGGGCGGCTTCTGACCAGCAGTTGATCGCCGCGCGTCACGACGAAGGCGGCGCCGCGGCGCAGCGTGCCGGTTTTCTTCGGCGCCTTGCGCGGATAGAGTTCCTGCGTGCCGGAGGCTCGGCTGACACAGCCCTCGATCAGCGGGCACAGCACGCAGGCCGGTTTTTTCGGGGTGCAGATCGAGGAGCCCAGATCCATCAGCGCCTGCGCGCTATCGCCCGCCCGCGACCTCGCCTCGGTTTCGGGTGAGGTCCCGAGCAAAGTCGCCGCCAGTTGCGCAATCAGGGGCTTGGCCTGCGGCAGCGGCTCTTCGACGGCGAACAGCCGCGACACCACCCGCTCGATATTGCCGTCGACCGGCATGACGCGGCGGCCGAACGCAATCGCGGCGATGGCGGCCGCGGTATAGGGCCCGATCCCGGGCAAATCCTGCAAGGCCTGCGCGGTATCGGGGAAAGCGCCGGCATGATCGCGCCACACCGTGACCGCGCAAGCGTGCAGATTTCGCGCCCGCGAATAATAGCCGAGCCCGGCCCACATCCGCAGCACGTCATCAAGCGAGGCCTGCGCCAGCGCGCCGACATCGGGCCACCTTCTGACGAATTTGTCGAAATACGGCCCGACGGTCTTGACGCCGGTCTGTTGCAGCATGATTTCCGACAGCCAGACCCGGTAGGGATCGACGGCCTCGCCGCTCAGCGGCCGCCAGGGCAGTGCGCGGCGATGGCGGTCGTACCATTCGAGCAGCAGCAGAGGACGGCTTACTTCCCTCGCAGCGAGGATCGGCTGTTTGTTTGGGATCACGGTTTTTGAGGTGAAGATGATAGGATATGAGAGGTTTAATATAACTGTACTCCTTGCCGCCCGTCTTTATCTTTTATCCACCGTTTTCATCCATGATTCGTCCGAGTTCCGTTAGTGTGGCATAGGCAAGGAGCGTTCGAATGATCCGTCGATTTGTTCTTGGTCTGGCTGTTTCGGCGGCGATGGCGGCCTGTCCCGCGCTTGCCGATGATCTCAACGGCATTTGGCTTCGCGAAAGCGGCCTGTCCAAGGTGAAGTTCGCGCCCTGCGGGGGCGCCCTCTGCGGCAACCTGGTCTGGATCCAGTCCGGCGTCGACACGCCGGCCAAGGTCGGGCAGCGGCTGTTCTTCGGCATGAAGCCTGCGGGTCCCAACAGCTGGAGCGGCAGCGTCGTCAACCCCGACGATGGCAAGACCTATCCCGGCAAGATGTCGCTCTCCGGCGGCACGCTGACGACAGAGGGCTGCGCCCTGGGTGGCATGATCTGCCGATCCTCGACCTGGACCCGCTCGAACTAGCTGCGATAACGCCGCGCATCTCAGAGGCAGAAGGCGCAGCTTCCTGCGTGTGAGGCATTCCGTCTATTTCCCGGCCGCGTTCTTGAGTTCAAGAAGGGGCAATCCCGGGCGAATATGACCATTAACAGATCTGGAGATGCGGCTCTGGCCATGCAGGCTTGCATGGGGCTGAGCCAGAACGCGTTGGCGCGGGCAGTTCACGTGGCGCCGCGCCGCATCAACGAAATTGTGCTTGGCAAACGCGATGTCACCGCGGACACTGATTTGCGGCTCGCCCGCTATTTCGGGCTTTCGGAAGGCTTCTTTTTGGGACTACAGATGGATTTTGATCTCATGCAGCGGCGTCGTGAAATCGATCGGGACCTCAAAACCATCCGGCCGCGCGCCGCCTGAGTGCCTTCCTCAACCGCCAGTGTGACAATCCCGATGGCAAAACCCGGTCCGATTAGCGCAAAACCGCTGTCCGTCCTGCTCAGCGACGTCTTTTCCGAGGCCTATGCGCGGCAGGGATTTGCGGCGCGCGAACTGGTGACGCGCTGGCGGGAGATCGCCGGTCCTGAAATATCGGCGCATTCCGAGCCGCTGAAGATCCAGTGGCCGCGGCCGGTGGAAGCACAGACCCAGCAGCCGGCCACCCTGGTGCTGCGGGTCGAGGGACCGATGGCGCTGGAGATCCAGCACGCCTCCGATGCGATCCTGCAGCGGGTCAATCGCTATTTCGGCTGGAACGCGGTCGGACGGCTGGCCCTGCGGCAGGCGCCGCTGGCGCGTCGGCCCAAGCCAGAGGCCCCGCGTGCGCCCGACGCCGAAGCGGTCGCACAGGTAGCTGAAACCCTGTCGATGGTCGAGGATGCGGAATTGCGGGCGGCGCTGGCGCGGCTCGGCGCCAGCATCAAGCGAAATTGAGCCGGCCTTGGTTCGCCGAACGACCGGCCGGCCATTGCCACAAATAGGGTTTCAAGATAGCGACATGCACCGTCGTTCCATGGCGTGAATGCGCCAATCCGGGAGTCCTGCCGTTGATCATCACCCGTCGCGCGTTCACCCCCGCTCTGTCCCTGACCGGCCTCATGGCCGTCGTTGGAATTTCGCCGCTGCGGCTGATATCCGGGGCCATGGCCCAGAGCCCGTCCGATGTGGCAAAACCGGTATCGCTGCCGGACATGGCGCTGGGGCCGGCCAACGCCGCGGTGACCGTCACCGAGTTCGCGTCGATGACCTGCCCGCATTGCGCGGCATTTGATCAGGCCGTGTTTCCGAAGCTCAAATCGGAATATATCGACACCGGCAAGATCCGTTATATCTTCCGGGAGTTTCCGCTCGACATCAAGGCCGCCGCCGGCTCGATGCTGGCGCGCTGTATCGCCAAGGGTGATGCCAGCAAATATTTCACGGTGGTCGATCTGCTGTTCAAGCAGCAGAGCGACTGGGTGATGAAGAACACCACGGAAACGCTGACCCGGATCGGCAAGCAGGCCGGGCTGAGCCAGCAGGCGGTCGAGGATTGCCTCAAGGACCAGGCCCTGCTCGACAAGATCGCCGCCGACCAGAAATATGCCAGCGAGGTGCTGAAGGTCAATTCGACCCCGACCTTCTTCCTCAATGGCGAGAAGATCACCGGCGAAACCTCATTTGAGGAATTCGACAAGCGCATCAAGTCGCTGCTGAAGAGCTGATCGAGCCAGCCTCGGCTTTGCATTGGCCGGGCCAGCCGGAGAATGGAAATGCAACGGCGTCGTTTCACCTCGCATTTTTGGATTGCTGCGATTGTAGCAATCAGTTCCGCGCTTGCTTTCGGTCAACCCGCCATCGCCCAGGGGAATAGTGCCGCGGTGGCAGGGCCCGTATCCCTGCCCGACATGGCGCTTGGCCCGGTCGGCGCGCCGGTGACCATCATCGAATACGCGTCGTTGACGTGTCCGCACTGCGCGGACTTCAATCGCCGGATATTTCCCCGGCTCAAATCGAGCTTCATCGACAGCGGCAAAGTGCGCTATGTGTTCCGCGAATTTCCACGCGATGAAATCGACGCGGCGGGCTCCAGAGTTGCGCGGCGGATCGCCAAGGACGACTGCGCCAAATATTTTGCAATCGTCGACGTGCTCTTCAGACAGCAGGACGAGCTCCTAGCGAAACCTTTAGATACGCTGCTGCGGATCGGCAAACAGGCCGGTCTTGGGCAGCAGGCGGTCGAAGAATGCATCAAGGACCAGGCTTTGCTGGACAAGCAAACCGTTGATCGAAAGTTCGCCGTCGATGTTTTGAAGATCCCGGGAACGCCGACTTTCTTCATCAATGGCGTGATGGTCGATGGCGTGCCTTCTTACGAGGAATTCGACAAACGAATCACATTGCTGCTGAAGAGCTGATTCGCAGTACTGACTGACGATCCGCGCCCGTGAGGCTTTGATCCGGCAAAAAGCCGTGGACAAAAGCCTTGGGAAAAGCCCCCACCCCAGGGTTGCCCTGCGGCGTCCGCCTCGCCATTGTCGCGGCCAGAAGAGCCGCCTTAAGCGACTCACCCGTACGCCGACATGCCTGTTATGGTATTGTCACGGCTAGGAGATTCGCCTCCTGGCAACAGAGAATTGTGTCCATGAAACTGACGCGTCTTCGTCTCCACGGGTTCAA
>Ga0302154_10004294_pt1 | contig 10158 bp, 8 predicted proteins | sample I_Bog_N2_3_FD_193507 | JGI IMG/M metagenome (GOLD analysis project Ga0302154, IMG submission 193507) | Peat permafrost microbial communities from Stordalen Mire near Abisko, Sweden - I_Bog_N2_3 | ecosystem: Environmental > Terrestrial > Soil > Wetlands > Peat | place: Sweden: Abisko, Stordalen...
CGCAAAAGAAGCAGACGACATTCAAACCCTGCGCAGCGGCATCGACACGCTGAAACTGCTGAATCTGCGCGAGTCCTTGTCGTCCGGCGAATTGGCCGATGCGCTCGGGCTCTCGCGCGCCGCCGCCTATCGCGTCCTCAAGACCCTGCATATGTTGGGTTATGTCGCCGAGGTCGAACTCCCGCGGGGACGGCGCTACCGCTTGACGGTGCTGGTTCGCGGCCTGTCCGACGGCTTCGATGGCGACGTCCGCTTGCTGGCCGCGGCCCAGCCGCTGATGCTGGATTCCACGGCGCTGCACGGGTGGCCGCTCGCGCTGGTCACGCCCGTCGGCGATCGTTGCATCGTGCGCTTCAACACCGACCATGCCACCTCGAGAGTGATCCGACGTTTCCGCGCGGGAGGCTACGCTTCGATGCTGTACTCCGCGGCCGGCCTGGTGTGCCTCAGCAACCTTGCCCCGGCGACGCGGCGGGACGTGCTCGCGCGTCAACACGCCGCGGAACCGCCCGCCTACGGCAAGCTGCGCACCGAGGCGGAATTCGCGCGCCAACTCGAGAAGATTCGCGAGCAGGACTATGCGACGTTCGAACCCGTCGGCGAACGCGAGGACACGGTCGCGGTCCCTTTGCGCCGCGATGGCGGACTCATCGGCGCATTGACTCTGCGCTACATGCGAATCTCGGCTGGTGGGCTCGAGGGACTTGCGAAGAAACTCGTGATCCTGCGGGACCTGGCCGTGCGCATCGAAACCCAGATGCGCCAGCAACTCGAGGATCGGCCGCCCTCCGCTTAGAGCCCGAGAAAGGCAGCCACGGCCGCCGTGAAGGCTTCGGGTTGCTCGTCGACGATGTCGTGCGTGCCGCCAGCGAGTTCGCGATACGCGAAATCGGGTCTGCGTTCGGCGGCGCGCCGCGCAAACGGGTAGGTGAGATCGCCGGTATTCGTGAGGATGAGAGTGGGCAGCGCGATCGCAGCGAGCCGGCTCAACTGATCATAGACGAACGACGCGGCATGCCCATACCAGAGCGTCTCGCCTGCCCGCAGCATTTGCACGACCTCACGATGCATCGCCGGTAGGTTCGACCAGCCGGGCCCGGACGCGGCGCAGCGCCGCTCCCAGAGGGCCTGCAAATGCGAACCGTCGGGCTTCGGACCCCAGGCTTTCTGGCGCGGCGTGAGATGGGCGGACCACTCCGCGCGTTCTCGCGCGGTGAACGGGGTCGGCGTGTTGAGCACCAGACTGCGGTAGCGATCGGGGTGGCGCAGCGTGGCCTCCATGGCCACCATGGATCCCGTGTGCTGCCCGAGGATATGCGCGCTCGCGATGCCGAGGTGATCGAGCACGGCGGTGACGCTGTCCGCATACTCCTCGATCGTAGGTCGATGATCGGGTACGGTGGACATCCCGAATCCTGGCGTATCCACGCCGATGGGCGTGATGCCGCGCGCTGCGAGCAGGGGATAGATCGCCGAGAATTGCTCGGATGAACTCGGCGATTGATGGCACAGCAGCAGCGCTGCGGCCGCGGGGTGTGGCGACGCCCAAGCCTGATAGTGAACCTGGCCGAACGGACCCGGCGCATAGCCGTAGTGTCGCGTGGATCGAAGGCTCATGGGGACTCCTGGGAGAGAGCCACGCGCAGTTCCCGGCTGCAAAGCTCGGGGTCTCCCGAGAGCGTGATGAAGCGGCTCGGTGAGGGGGCGAGCGCGCGCGAGTGCGCATGCCGCGGGTCCCAGGGCAGCGCGGCGTGACGCGTCGCGACCTGCAGATCCCGGAGCCGCACGCGCAGCGGGTAGTCAATCTCGGCGCGACGCAGCGCCACGCCGGCTTCCCCCGCGAGCAATGCATCGACGGTACGCTCGTGCAGGAACGCGGGTTCCAAGCGCGGTGCAGCCGCGAGCGCAAACGCGCGTCGACGCTCGTACCAAGGGAAGAACAACAAATGGTCCCGCGCCTCGTGCCAGGCTTTGAGCAAATAGCCGCCATGCGAGTCGGGTGCGGGCGACGTATAACTCGCGCTGAGTGCCGCTTGTAGCGCCGGGTCGTCCGCCACATCGAGCGCGCCGATCAACGTCAAGGAGTGTGCACGCCGCGACCGGCGGTGCGCCACTTCGATCTGCACCGCAACTCCCGCGCCCGAGCCCACGAGATCGCAGTCGCCGATACCGAGAGTGTCGAGCGCGCCCGCGACCAGATCGGCCGCGCATCCGAGATTCTCGAATTCGGCTTCTGCCCGAGGTTCGCTTTCGCCATGGCCCGGCAGTTCGATCGCAAGAGCCGGACCGCGCTCGCCGAACGCGGCAAGCCAGTCACGGCAGGCTCCTGCAGAACTCTGCGCGGCGTGTTGGACGACGATTGGACGGCTCGCGCCCCCATCGGTCCGCAGCACGCGCAGCGCGGTACCTTGGGAAACCACGTAGTCCTGCCAGACGCTTGCGCGAATCGGGCGCGCGTGGATGACGGGCGGAGCGGGTTCGTCGCCGGCATGGCGCAGCAGGGCTCGCTGCACGAGATCGACGCCCTCCGCCCGCGTCGCGAAGCAATGCACCTCGCCGGGCACGGGCAGCGGCGACAAGCGCCCGAGATGCGCGGCCAGGGGATCGTGGCGATGGCACTGCGCAACGAGCGGCACGTCGATGAACGGCAAGTCGGCGCGCGGATCGTAGTTGAACGCGGCCGCATAGCCCATCGAGTAACGGGCGCCGCTGCGCAGCCAATCCGCGGCGCGCGCGGCCAAGGCCGGCGCGGGCGTCGCATCGAGGTCGAGGCGCGCCGCCGCCGTATGCTCATACCACGGAAAGAACAGCGATTGATCTTTGATGCGCGTCCATAACCAGGCGAGATGTCCCCCGTCGAACCGGGGCACGAAGGGCTCGATATAGCGGGTCAGGTACTCGCGCCGTTCGCTCTGATCGAGACACAGCAACCCCTCGCAGATCGCGAGCCTGAGCCGCCGCGGATGCCGACGCGCCAGCGACAGCGCGACGCTCGCGCCCGTGTGCAACCCATAGACTGCGGCGGTTGCGACACCGAGTTCGTCCATCAAGGCCGCGACACGATCGGCGAGAAATTCGATGCAGACATTCGCGCCGTCGCAAGGATCGGACGCCCCATAGCCCGGCATGTCGGGCGCAATCGTGGTGAAACGCTCGGCGAGCCGCTGCATCAGCGGCACGAGTTCGGCCGAAGAAGCCGGAGATTGATGCAACAGCAGCACGGCAGGTCCCGAGCCCGCGCGCCGGTAGTGAACCTGGGTTTCACCGAGTGTTGCGAAGTGCCGCGAAACGGATGTGCTCAAGCAAGCCCTCGTCGGTCCGTAAGACGACCCTGGCCACTCAGTGGCCGACCCGGGTCGGATTCATGGCCGGCTCGCCGGCCAGCGTCCTATCGTGCACTTGAGGATAGGGGCGGGCTGCTGCAATGAGTGAGCGTAGGTACGACGAGCGACTAGCTAGTGGCCAGTGGGCCACGGGCGCGCGCTCCCTGCTCGAAAAAATATGGCAAACCCATGTCGTGGGATCCGGCGGCGGCCCTCCTTGGATCGCGATCGACCGCATTTTTCTGCACGAGCGCACCGGAGCCATCGCGCTCGAAGGTTTGAGCAAGCGCGGCCTGCCGATCCGCGGGGCAGCGCGGACGTTCTGCACGATCGATCACATCGTCGATACACGGCCCGGTCGGACGGACGAGACTCTGGTGCCCGGAGGCCGGGAGTTCATCACGCGCACGCGCGCCGCAGCCCGGGCCGCCGGCATCCGCTTGTTCGACGTCACCGATCACGACCAAGGCATCGTGCACGTCATCGCACCGGAACTTGGCCTCGCGTTGCCCGGCCTCACGATCGTCTGTCCGGACAGTCATACCTGCACGCAGGGTGCGGTCGGCGCCTTGGCGTGGGGCATCGGGTCGACCGAGGCTGAGCACGCCCTCGCGACCGGCACGCTGCGGCTCGGCAAACCGCCGACGCTGCGGGTCCGCTTCGAGGGCCGGCTGGGCGCGTGGGTCGGCGCGAAGGATATGGCTTTGGAATTGTTGAGTCGCCGCGGCGCCGCCGGGGGTCGCGGCAAGGCCATCGAATTCGCCGGATCGGCGGTCCGCGCCTTCGATATGGAAGCGCGGTTCACGCTCTGCAATATGGCCACCGAGTTCTCGGGCGTCGCGGGCATGGTCGGCCCCGACGACACGACGTTCAGCTATCTCGCGGGACGCGACTTTGCGCCGCGCGGAGCTGCTTGGGATCACGCGCTCGCGCAGTGGCGCGGGCTCGCCTCCGACGAGGGTGCGCGCTTCGACGAGGAGATCGCCATTGACGTCGACCCGCTCGCGCCGATGGTCACCTGGGGCACGAGTCCACAGCACGCCGCCCCCGTGACCGGTACGGTGCCGGATGCGGATGGCAGCGGCACGACGCGGGAGGCGCATGCACGCGCGCTCGAGTACATGGGCCTGCAAGCCGGTCAAGCCCTCGCCTCCGTACGCATCGACGCCGCCTTCATCGGCAGTTGCACGAACGGCCGTATTTCCGACCTGCGCAGCGCCGCCCGGGTTTTGGCGGGTCGTAAGATCGCGCCCGGCGTTCGCGCGCTCTGCGTCCCCGGTTCGTCGCAGGTCAAACGACAGGCCGAAGCCGAAGGCTTGGACCGGATTTTTCGCGTCGCAGGATTCGAGTGGCGCGAGTCCGGATGTTCCTTGTGTTTTTATGCGGGCGGCGAGGACTTCGGGGTCGGCAAACGCGTCGTCTCGTCCACGAATCGTAACTTCGAAGGCCGGCAGGGTCCGGGCACTCGCACCCACATCGCAAGCCCCGCGACCGTGGCCGCGAGCGCGATCCGCGGCGCCATCGCGGACGTTCGCGGTCTCGAGGCGGCCTGATGCAGCCGGTCCGCAGGCTGACGGCGCCGGCAGCCCCGCTGCTGCGCGACAATATCGACACGGATGCCATCATCCCGTCGCGCGAAATCAAATCAGTGAGTAAACAAGGTTTGGGCATCGGTTTGTTCGCCGGCTGGCGTTACCGCTCGGCTGTCGGCCGCGAGCCCAATCCGGAATTCGTGCTGAACCAAGCCCGGTTCGCGGGTGCCCGGATCCTGCTGGCCGGCGATAACTTCGGTTGTGGATCGAGCCGCGAACAGGCCGTATGGGCGCTCGCCGATCAGGGCTTTCAAGCGATCATTGCGCCGAGTTTTGCGCCCATCTTTCATGACAACTGCATCAACAACGGCGTGCTGGCCTTGTGCCTGCCGCGCGCCACCGTCGCCGCGCTCGCGGATGCGCTAGTCACGGCGCGGGGCGAACCGCGCCTGACGATCGATCTCGAGCGGCAGGAACTGCATGCCCCGGACGGGGCAGTGATCCCCTTCCACATCGACGCCGACCTGCGGCTGCGCTTGCTCGAGGGTCTGGATGCGATCGATTTGTCGTTGCGCAGGCTCACGGGCTTGAACGCGTTCTACGAGCGCGATCGACGGGAACGTCCCTGGGTGTATCTATGAGGGCCGCCGTCTTGGTCAGCGAAGTGGGACCGCGCGACGGACTGCAAAGCATCGAACCCATCCTGCCGCTCGCGGTCAAGCAGGCGTGGATCGCCGCCGAGGCGGCCGCGGGCGTGCGTGAGATCGAAGTGGGAAGCTTCGTCAACCCGAAGCTCGTGCCGCAACTCGCTGACACGGCGGAAGTCGTGGCCTATGCACGCACGATACCCGGGCTCAATGTCGCCGTACTCGTTGCCAGCCGGCGCGGCGCGGAGGCCGCGATCGGCGCATGCGTCCACAAGATCACGATCCCGCTCTCGGTCTCGGAGACCCATGGCTTGCACAACGTCCGCCGCAACCACGCGCAAATGTTGGACGAGGTCCGCGCGATCGCCGCACTCTTGCGCGAGCTGCCGCACGAAAAACGTCCGGTTCTCGAAGGCGGACTCTCGACGGCCTTCGGCTGCACACTCGAAGGCCGCGTGCCCGTCGACCGGGTAACCCGGCTCGGAGTCGCGCTCATGGAGGCGGGCTGCGACGAGATCGGGCTCTCCGACACGACGGGCTACGCCAATCCCACGCAGGTCAAGACCGTGGTGCGCGCCGTACGAGCGGCCGTGGGCGACACCGCGCTCGCGAGCCTGCACCTGCACAACACGCGCGGGCTGGGTTTGGCCAATGTCCTCGCCGGACTCGAGGTGGGTATTGCAACGTTCGACGGCTCGCTCGGCGGACTCGGGGGCTGTCCCTTTGCACCCGGCGCCTCCGGCAACGTCGTCACCGAGGACCTCGTGTTCATGCTCGAGTCCATGGGTTTCGCGACGGGCATCGACCTGCCGCGCTTGCTCGAGGTGCGGAGGATCCTGCGCGCAGCGCTGCCGCTTGAGCCCCTGTATGGCTTCACCGCAGACGCAGGCCTGCCGCTGGGCTTCGCCGACCGCGCGGAACCGCCGGCATGAGCACGGCGCCACGTCCCCTCGCGGGCATCCGCGTGCTCGAGTTCTCGCACATGGTGATGGGCCCCGTGGTCGGGTCCATCCTCGTCGAACTCGGCGCCGATGTCGTGAAGCTCGAGCCCCTGCATGGGGACAGCACGCGTGAGTTGCGCGGCTCGGGTGCCGGCTACTTTCCCATGTACAACCGTAACAAGCGCAGCATCAGCCTCGATCTGAAGGATCCGCGCGGCCTCGATCTGGCACGGAGGCTCGCGGCGCGCAGCGACGTGCTCATCGAAAACTTCCGGCCCGGCGCGATGGAAGGCTTGGGCCTGTCCTATGAGGCCTTGCGGATCGGCAACCCGCGCCTGATCTACTGTTCGCTCAAAGGCTTTCTGGCGGGTCCCTATGCGAACCGCACCGCGCTCGATGAAGTCGCGCAAATGATGGGCGGTCTTGCGTACATGACGGGGCCACCCGGCCGCCCGCTGCGCGCCGGTGCCTCCGTCGTGGATGTCACCGGGGGCATGTTCGGCGTCATCGGCATACTCGCGGCACTCGAGCAGCGCCACCTCACCGGCGTGGGCCAAAAGGTCACCAGCGCCTTGTACGAAACCACGGCATTTCTGGTAGGCCAGCACATGGCGCAACTGGCCGTGACCGGACAGGCCGCCAAGCCGATGCCCGTGCGCGTCTCGGCCTGGGCCATCTACGACGTGTTCGAGGTCGCGAACGGCGAGCAGGTGTTCATCGGGGTGGTCTCCGATACGCAGTGGCAGAGCTTTTGCGCCGCGTTCGGCTTCACGGCACTGGCCGCGGATCCGGGGCTGCGCACGAATCGGGAACGCGTCGCGGCACGCGAGGAATTCCTGCCGGAGGTGCGCCGCCGCTTGGGCGCATTCGCAAAGGCCGATCTCCTCGTCCGCTTGGAGCGCGCGGGACTGCCGTTCGCGCCCGTCAGCCGCCCGGAAGACTTGTTCGACGATCCGCACCTCGCCGCGGGTGGCGGCCTCGTCCAGACGACGCTGCCGAACGGCGCGGAAACGCGGCTGCCGATCCTCCCGATCCAGTTGAACGAGGAGCGGCCGACCCAGGGCGGACACCTCGCCTGCATCGGTGAGCAGACGCGCGACATCCTCGCCGCACTCGGCGTGTCCGACACCGATGTCGAGGCCTTGCGAGCCGGCGGAATCATCCGAATCTCCGACGAGGACTTTCTCCCATGAGCAATGTGTTGCGCGCGAAACTGGCGGCCGGCGAATTCTTTCTTGCGCCGGGACTCCACGACATGATGGCCGCACGGCTCGCGCGCGAACAGGGTTTCGATGTCGTCTACGGGTCCGGGTATTGGCTCACCGCTTCCTGCTATGGTCTGCCGGACGCGGGCATTGCCACCTATACCCAGATGCTCGAGCGCATGACCACGCTCAAGCGCACCGTCGGCGACACCGCCGTGATCGCCGACGCCGACACCGGCTATGGCGGATTGCTGAACGTCCACCATACCGTGCGCGGTTATGAGGCGGCCGGCATCGCCGCGATCCAGCTCGAAGACCAGGAGTTTCCGAAGCGCTGCGGTCACATGGAGGGCAAGCGGGTGATCCCGATCGAGGACATGGTCGACAAGATCCGCGTCGCCTGCGACGCGCGCCAGGACCCCGACGGCATGCTCGTGATCGCGCGTACCGACGCGATCGCCGTGGAGGGCTTCGATGCGGCGCTGCGCCGCGCCGAAGCCTACGGCAAGGCGGGCGCCGACATCTTGTTCATCGAAGCGCCCGCGAACCAGGATCAGATGCGCATACTCTGCGGCGGCAGCGACAAACCCATGCTCGCCAACATGGCGGACGGGGGCAAGACGCCGATCCTCGCCGCCGACGAGCTGCGCGACCTGGGGTATGCGGGCGCGATCTTTCCGGCGAGTACGGGCCTCGCGGCGAACGCCGCGGTGGATCGCATGCTGCGCAATCTCAAGGAGCGCGGCACGAGCGTCAATCCGGACATTCCCCTGTATGATTTCCAGTACTTCGGCCGGATCAACGGCTTCGACGAGGTGTATGCCTTCGAAGCGAAGTGGCTCGGTCGCGATCCTGTACGCTGAACGCCAGGAGCACCCGCATGCCCGCTGCGGCAACCGAAGGATTCGAGGGCCGCAACAGCGCCTTCGACGCTCTCACACAACCGCGCTTCGATGAACGCGCCCGGCAGCAATTCGTCTCGCAATTGCGCCGGCACATCATGGTGGACATGGCCGCGGCAATGCGTAAGGTTTATGAGCACGAGGTCGAACCCGCCGCCGTCGCGCGCAGCAAACACTCCCCGCGCAATGCAATCGACGTGCGCCGCGCGATGCTGCCTAACCCTTATTTTCGTGCCTGGAGCGCCTTGCGAACCACGGCGCAGGAAATGACCTGGTCCTCGGTGCGCCCGCAGATCGAGCGCGATTTACCCAAGCTGGTGACGGCGGCGAGCCGGATCGCCGGCAGGACCGCGAAGCGCTCGGCGCGCCGCAAGGGTTCGCTGCGCCTCGATCCCACGCTCGCGATCCCAAAGGACATGCAGCAACTGGACATTCACTTGATGCCGGGCGGCTTTCACTCGGAATTCCAGGCCGACGACGTCGCGGCCGGTGCCTTGTATCATCACGGCACGGCGGTGTTCGCGGGCGGATTCGCCTTGCGGGCGCGCGGCGGCGGCGTGGCCAAGTCCATCGCGCAGTATCTGAAGGCCCGCGATCCCGGATTCAAGCCGCGCCGGCTGCTCGACCTCGGCTGTACCGTCGGCGGCAACCTGTTGCCATACCTCGAAGTGTTTCCGGCCTGCGAAGCCTACGGCATCGATGTCTGCGCCCCGCTGCTGCGTTATGCCCATGCGCGTGCGGAATCACTGGGAGCGGCGGTGCATTACTCCCAGCAGAACGCGCAGCACACCGATTTTGCCGACAACAGCTTCGACATCGTCTGCTCGAGCTTCTTTCTGCACGAGCACTCGATCGCGGTCACGCGGCGCGTGTTCAAGGAGGCGCGCCGGATCTTGAAGCCGGGCGGCATCATGGTCCACATGGAATTGCCGCCGGATTCGCAGACGACGCCCTACTACTCGTTTTACTTGAACTGGGATGCCTATTACAACAACGAGCCCCACTACGCCGCGTTCCGCGCGCTCGATCTGCGCAAGGAAGTGCTGCGCGCCGGATTCGAGGCGCGAAAATTCTTCCAGATCCGAATTCCAAATCACGGCACCGTCAGCGAGGCGGAATTCGCAGCGGTGGCGCGCGGCGAGCGCGATGCGCCGGCGCACGGCAACGGCGCGAGCTGGTTCATCTTCGGCGCGGTTAAATGAGATTCGGCGCGGTCAAATGAGATTGCCGATGCGATGCCCCTGGGCCGTGGCGGCCATGGTGGAACCCGGTGCGTAGGCATCGCCGATGACGTGAAACTCGGGCGCGATCGACGCGAACGCTTCGATCGCGGTCAGATCGGGCGCGCGCGGCGTCGCATAGGTGAGCAGCGCCACGTCGCCTATCTCCCGGAGCGCGCCGGTGTAGACATCGCGTAGCCGCAACACGCCGTCCTCGAGCGGGGAGCCGGCATCTATGCGCGCCAGCGTCATGGCTTCGATCCCGCGCGTGGCGAAGCGTCTTAGGATACCGAGCCGATTGACCAGCGGCACATCCTCGGCGATGCGGTCGCGCGGCGTGACGATCACGACGCGATCGAACAGACGCCGCAGTAATTCGGCCGACGCA
>Ga0302154_10004298_pt1 | contig 10153 bp, 9 predicted proteins | sample I_Bog_N2_3_FD_193507 | JGI IMG/M metagenome (GOLD analysis project Ga0302154, IMG submission 193507) | Peat permafrost microbial communities from Stordalen Mire near Abisko, Sweden - I_Bog_N2_3 | ecosystem: Environmental > Terrestrial > Soil > Wetlands > Peat | place: Sweden: Abisko, Stordalen...
GGGGTGGGGGTGTCCGAGGCCCAAGGGACGCGTGCCATCGCACCGTCGGACACCCCTCCCCAACCCCTCCCCTGAGGGGAGGGGCCTAAATCGCGCCGCGCTCAATCCGGCAAGCGCCAGTCGATTGCGCCGCGTCCGTGTTCGGTCAGAAAGGCGTTGGCCTGGCTGAACGGGCGGCTGCCGAAAAATCCGGCATAGGCCGACAGCGGGCTGGGGTGCGGGGCCTTGAGTACGAGGTGCGGGCCGGTAGACAGGCCGGGCACGCGGGCGGCCTTTTTCTGGGCGTGGCTGCCCCACAGCAGGAACACGCATGGTTCGCGGCGCGCGGCAACGGCGGCGATGGCGGCGTCGGTCAGCGCTTCCCAGCCGCGATTCTGGTGCGATCCGGGCTGGGCCTGTTCGACTGTCAGCGCGTTGTTGAGCAACAGCACGCCCTGCCGGGCCCAGGCATCGAGATGGCCGTGGCGGGCCGGGGCAATCCCCAGGTCGGATTGCAACTCCTTGTAGATGTTGACCAGGCTGGGCGGCACTTTCACCCCCGGTTGCACCGAAAACGCCAGGCCATGCGCCTGGCCCGGCCCGTGATAGGGGTCTTGCCCGAGGATCACCACGCGCACGGCATCGAGCGGGGTCAGTTCGAGCGCAGCCAACCGGGTGCCGCGCGGGGGAAACACCACTTTGCCCGCCGCCTCTTCGGCGCGCAGCCAGCCGCCCAGCGCGCGCAGGGCGGGGCTGGCCAGGACGGGATCGAGCGCCGGGCGCCAGCTATCGGGAACGGTGGTCTGGGTCATCGTCCGCCCTTCTAGCCATGCCCGCGCGGGCTTGCCAGCCATAGCCGCTTGCCCCACGCAGCCAGAGCGCCTAAGCGACGGAGCATGGCCGTATATCTCCACGAAGAAGACTTGCCCTCCGATGCGCTCGGGCCGGGAACCGTTGCCGTCGATACCGAAACGATGGGGCTGATCACGCGCCGCGACCGGCTCTGCCTGGTGCAGATCGCCGATGGACGTGGCGATGAACATCTGGTGCGGTTTGGCCGCGACAGTGCCTTCGATGCGCCCAATCTGAAGGCGGTGCTGGCCGATCCGGCCCGGCTGAAACTGTTTCATTTCGCACGGTTCGATCTGGCCGCCATCCACCACTATCTGGGCGTGATGGCGACCCCGGTGTTCTGCACCAAGATCGCCTCGAAACTGGTGCGCACGTATACCGACCGCCATGGCCTGAAAGAAGTCGTGCGCGAAACCACGGGCAAGGAAATTTCCAAGCAGCAACAGTCGAGCGACTGGGGCGGGCCGGTGCTCAACGATGCACAACTGGAATATGCCGCGTCCGACGTGCGCTATCTCCATGCCGCGCACAGCGTGCTGACAGAGCGGCTGGCGCGCGAAGGGCGGACGGAAATTGCGCAGGCCTGTTTTGATTTTCTGCCCACCCGTGCCTTGCTCGATCTGGCCGGTTGGGCCGAAAACGACATTTTCAGCCACGAATAGGCCGCCCGTGACCCCTGCAACCGGCATCCTGGCATGACATTGCGCGCCGACCAGATGCGCGACCGGCGCCGGGTGTTTGCCGCCCCCGGCGGGTCGCACGACCGTATGGTGCGCCTGCTCGCAGTGGTTCTGCCGGGCCTGATCGGTGCGCTGCTGGCGGTGATGGTGCTGGCCCCGCTGGGTCCGCGCGGCGAAATCAGTTTTCTGCTCGACCGCACCAAAGTTGCCGTGGTGGATGATCGCATGCGCGCGCTGGGCGCGCTCTATCGCGGTGAAGACGATCACGGACGCAGCTTTTCGATCACTGCGGGCAGCGCGGTGCAGCATTCGGTGCACCAGCAGGAAGTCGCGATGAAGGATGTTACCGCGCGCATGCTGCTCGACGACGGACCGGCGATCATGGTGGCGGATTCGGGGATCTATGACTTTGCGCGGCAGGAAATCGCCGTGCCGGGGCCGGTCAACATCCAGACCACCGATGGCTATCGCATGGTCACCCAGGGCGCGCAGATCAACCTCGACCATCGCATCCTGGCCAGTCACGGCGCGGTGACCGGGCGCATTCCGATCGGCACGTTCAGCGCCGACCATTTCTATGCCGATCTCGACACGCGCGAGATCCGGCTCGATGGCCATGCGCGCCTGCATATGGTGCCCGGCCCGATCGCTTTGCCCGGGGCCTTGCCCCGGCCCCATCAGGCAGGTGCGTCGCCGACGCGTCATTCCCCCAATCCCTCCATCGAGGTGAGCAAGCCGTGATCCCCGTGCTTTCCAGGTCCGCAAATTCCGGCTCCAGTCTGACGCGCGTCGCGCTACGCAGCCTTGTCATCGGCTTTGCCGCTTCGGCGGCGGTGATCGCGGGCGCGGGGCATCTGGCCGCCGCCACCAAAGTCGCGCACAACAGCGATGCACCGGTCGATTTTTCGGCCGATCGCATGGATTTGCAGGACAAGCAGGATCGCGCGGTGCTGACGGGCAACGTCATCGTCACGCAGGAAGAACTGCGGCTGACCGCCGATCGTACCTTGATGGCCTATACCAACACCAACAAAGTCACGCTGCAACGCGTCGATGCCACGGGTCATGTGGTGGTTACGCGCAACGACGAACGGGCCAGCGGCGATGTCGCGGTCTATGATCTCAACCGCAAGCTGATCACGATGGTGGGCCATGTCGTGCTCAACCGGGCCAATGGCGACGTGCTGAACGGTGGGCGGCTGGTGATGGATCTCAACACCGGGTTGTCGAGCATGGATGGCCACACTGCCGGCCCGGCGGGCGCCGCGGCCGGCCAGACCGACGCGCACTCAGGCCGGGTCAGCGGCACCTTCAACGTTCCCAAAAGCGACGACAAGACCAAGGACGCCAAGAAGCCCTGAGCCGGAAGAGTGCGCTATTCCTCGGTCCTGATCAGCACCGCTTCGCCGATCAGCAGGAACAGCAGGAACGGTGACCACGCCGCCAGGAACGGCGTGTAGGCCCCGAAGTTGCCCATTGCCAGCGCGGCGTTGTCGACCACGAAATAGGCAAAGCCCAGCGCCATGCCGATCAGCGCGCGCACGAACAGCTTGCCCGACCGGGCGAGGCCGAACCCGGCCACCGCGCCCAGCAAGGGCATCAGCAGCGCCGACAACGGGCCCGACAGCTTGTGCCACCACCGCCCGTCGAGTTCGCTGGTGCGATACCCGGCGCCATGGATGGCCTCGATCGTGTCGGTCAGCCGCCACAGCGATTCGCCATCGGCATTGGTCTTGCGCATCAGAACTTGGGTCGGGTCGACTGCGTTCGCGTAGACGCGCGGGCCCCCCAGCGGGGTCAGCTTGGTGCTTTGCACGTCAAAGCTGGTCGGCCGATCGAGCCGCCAGCCCGGGCGGGCGAATTGTGCATGGGGCGCGTGCACAATCTCGGTGACCATGCCGGTGGGGTCGCGCCGATACCAACTGACATCGCCCATGGTCATCGCGGCACCCCGGCCCACCACGGTGCGCGCATAGAACACGTTGGGCCCGTCCTGCATCCACACATTGGTCTTCAGATCGGTGTCGGGCGGCACCGGCCCATAGTCGACATCCTGCCACGCCTTGAGCGCGGCGGCGGCGCGTACGGTCACGCGTTCGTTGAAGGTAAAGTTTATCACGCTGGTAATCGCGGCGACCAGAAACAGCGGCGCCAGAATCTGGTGTGCCGACAGTCCGGCGGCCTTCATCGAAATGACTTCGCTGTTCTGGTTGAGCGTGGTCAGCGTCAGCATCGTCGCCAGCAGCACCGAATAGGGCAGAAACTTGCTGGCCAGTTGCGGCAGGCGCAGCGCGACAAAATGCAGCAGTTCCCTTTGCCCATTGCCCTTGGCGGCCAGAATATGCCCGCTTTCGCTCAGCAGATTGAGCATTTGCAGCACGAGCACCAGCATCACCAGCACGGCGACAATCCGCACCGCGAACATGCGCGCGATGTACCGGGTCATGGTTGCAGACGGGAACAGATCAAGCGACATTGTGCGGTACCAGTGTCTCGTCGTCGGGCAGTGCAGGGGCGGGCGGCTTGCGCACGATGGTGAACAGGCGGCCGATCATCTTGCCGATGCGGGCAAACGCCGTTTCCAGCCCGCCGATCGGTTGCCCGCCCGGAACATAGGCCAGGCGCCAGTACATCCACACGATCAGTGCGGCAAACGCGGTGAACGGCCCCCACAGCGCCACGGCCGGGCTGACTCGGCCAAGGCTGGCCACGTCCTGCCCGTATTCGTTCACCTTGTGATAGGCGACCACCATCACGATAGACACGAACACACCCAGCGCCGACGATGACCGCTTGGGCGGCACCGCCAGCGCGACCGCCAGCAGCGGCAGCAGGAACATCATCGCCACTTCGACCAGACGGAAGTTGAGATTGGCGATCGACTGGTTGCGGATGTCCCGGCTGGCGTTGCGGTCCCAGCCGATGCGCAGCAGTTCGGGCAGGAAATATTCGCGATCCTTGTCGCCGCGTCGGCGGAATTGTTCGATCTTGGGCAAGTCGATCGGCAAGTCGTGGCTGGCAAAGGTCAGCACGCGCGGGTTCTTGATGGTCGGCGATTCCTGCACCATCTGGCCATCGGTCAGCCGCAGGATCACCGTGTCGGGATTTTCCTTGTTGGCAAAGAACTGCCCCTCACGCGCGGAAATGACCATGGTCTGGCCATCCGGATTGGCGATCCGGGCAAAGATGCCTTCAAGCTGGCGGCCTTCATCCCGGCTCGATTCGACGCGCAACGCGGTGCGGTCCTGCAGCGAGTTGAATTCGCCGACGTTGATCGACGCGCCCAGCGCACCCGACCGCAACTGGAACTGCAATTCCTCGTAATAGTAACGCGACAGCGGCTGGATATAGCTGACGATCGCCAGATTGAGCACGGCCAGCCCGATGGCGAACAGGAACGGCACACGCAGCAGCCGGGTATAGCTGAGCCCCAGCGCGCGCATCACGTCGAGTTCGGAACTCGTCGCCAACCGGCGAAAGGCGAACAGGATGCCCAGCATCAGCCCCAGCGGCACTGCCAGCGCGGCATATTCGGGCATCATGTCGGCCAGCATCTTGAACACGACGATCACCGGCCCGCCCTGGGTCGCGACAAAGTCGAACAAGTCGAGCATCTTTTCGAGCGACAGCAGCGAAGCCGCCAGCACGAACACCCCCAGCATCGGTACGAACACCAGCCGGGCGATGTATTTGTCTATAGCGGTTATGAATTTCACGAAGCGGGCCAGTGCTTTTCCGTTGTCGCGTGCCGGGGCGATGGCCTTGGCCACAAGGCGTGGCGGCACGTATTTTGCCTAGCCGGGATCACGCGGCGAAGAAAGGGCTGTTTGGCCGCTCGTGCTGAATCGCGCCGGACCGTTGCAGGCGCGACCCGTTCGCGCGCGCGGTCAGGCCTTTTCAAGCGTACAGCGCAGCGGGTGCTGGTTCTGGGCAGCGAAATCCATCACCTGGTTGACCTTGGTTTCGGCGATTTCGTAGGGAAAGATGCCGCATACGCCCACGCCGCGCTGATGGACGTGGAGCATCACGCGGGTCGCCTGTTCCAGATCCATGCTGAAAAAGCGCTTGAGCACCAGCACCACGAATTCCATCGGGGTGTAGTCGTCGTTGAGCATCAGCACTTTGAACATGCTGGGCTTCTTGGGCTTTGCTCGCGTGCGCGTGGCGACCCCGACCTGCCCGTTGCCGCCTGCTCCGTCGCCCGTGTCCGAATCATCGGGCCCGGCCGCCACCACCGTGATGCGATCGGCGTGGGCAACGGGAATGCGCCCGGTTTGGTGCGGGTCTGAAGAAAGGACTGACTGCATGGTGTCCTGAATATCGCATCGCGCAGGTCCCCATTCAAGAGGCGACAGCGGCGCTTGGGCAATCGGCGTGCAATTGGGCAACGCAAGGTTCCACACGAAGAGGGGGCTGACCCCCCTCATGCCGCCAGACACCCTGCCAAAACGCAAACGGGCCGGACGGAGACATCTCCGTCCGGCCCGCAGGGACTTGTTAAAGGCGCCTGGATCAGGCGGCCTTCTTGACCTTTTCGACCGCCAGGCTGACGCGGGTCGAGATCGGCTGGAACGCTTCGTTGACCAGCTTGAGCACGGCTTCGCTGTTCTTCGAGCTGGCGGCAACCGCTGCGTCGAACTGCTTGCGCAGCAGGGTCGACTGCTTTTCGAGCAGTTCACTGGGCGATTTGACCGCGGCCAGTTCCTTGAACTCGGCGGTCAGCGTTTCGAACGCCGACTTGCTTTCGGTCAGATAGCCCTTGCTCAGTTCCTGCAGGCCGGTGGCGAGGATCTTCGACGATTCGACCAGGGCTTCAACGTTGCCCTTGGTGAATGCGCCCAGCTCGCCGAGGTTGGCCTGGTTCTTTTCGAAAGCGGCCTTGGCCTTTTCCGAAGCGTCCTTGAGAGCGGTCTGGAACTTTTCGGTGATTTCGGTGGTCGCGGTGGTCATGATACGGGGTTCCTTGCTGGGTGCCGTCACGGTCCGCGCCGGGGGTGTCCGGGGCGCGGCAGCGGCGGCTGGTTTTGTGGGCTTTGGCGTGGGTTTTGGCGATTTGGCCGCTTTCGCGACGGGTTTCCTGGCAGGGGCGGTCCTTGCTCGGATCGTCTTGGCTGGCGCCGGAGCAGCCGTCTCCGCCTTGGCAGGGGCAGTCACCACGGCGGGTTCGGCCTCGGCTTCGGGGGCGACTTCGACTTCGAGGGCAACCGGTTCGGTCACCACCACCACCGCATCGGCGGGGGCGCTGGTCACGGCAGGCGCCGGCGCCGCCCGTGCCTTGCGCACCGCACGCTTGGGTGCTGTTGCGTCCTTGCCCGGGGCAATTTTGTCCGGGGCGATGGCGGGTACGGCCTCGCCGGCTGCCGTAGCGGTGCCTTGCTCGACTGGTTCGACCATTGTCCCATGCTCCTTTGCGCCGCAGCGGTCCGGCTCGACTCGGTATGATGCCGGTCTTTGCTGCAATGCAATAACTATGGGCGTGCAGGTGCGAAGTCAAGGTTTATTGTGCAGTGCACAATGGAGCAATCTGGTCCAGTTTGGTGGTGTCGTGGCGTTGATCAACGCTGCTTTACATAGCGTCCGGGGGCGTCCTCGATCGGCTTGTCGCCGCGCCCGCCGGGTACGCGACGGCCCTTGGCGGGGACTTCGGCGGCATCGTGGGCGCGGATCCAGGCGATCCAGTCCGGCCACCAACTGCCCTTGGTTTCCTGGGCATCGGCCAGGAACTGGTCGAGCGTCTGCGGGTCGCCGGGGTTGAGCCAGTACTGGTATTTGCCCGATTGCGGCGGATTGACCACGCCCGCGATATGCCCCGATCCGGCCACCACGAATTTCCACGGCCCCGCCAGATGGCGGGTGAGTTTCCACACGCTTTCGGCCGGCGCGATATGATCAAGCCGGCCGGCCTGGATATAACACGGCGTTGCAATGCGATGCAGATCGATCGGGGTGCCGTCGATCGTCAGCGAATCGGGCACGACCAGCCGGTTGTCGCGATAGAGTTCGGTCAGATAGGCGCGCAGCCACTTGAACGGCAGGTTGGTGGTATCGCCGTTCCAGTACAACAGGTCGAACGCCGGATAGTCCTCGCCCATCAGGTAATTGTTGACGACATAGTTCCACACCAGATCCGAAGAGCGCAGCATGTTGAACGTGGCGGCCATATAGCGGCCATCGAGGCATCCGTCGGTGACCAGCTTTTCCATCGTGCGCAACTGGCCGTCATCGATGAAATTCTTGAGATCACCGGCCTTTTCGAAATCGACTTGCGCGGTGAAGAATGTTGCGGTGGCGACTTTGTCAGCCTCGCTACGCCGCGCCAGCAGCGCCAGTGTGGCCGCAAGCGTGGTTCCCGCAACGCAATAGCCGATGGCATGGACGGCCGGCACGTTCAGCCGGGCGCACACATGGTCGATCGCCGCGATCTGGCCGAGCACATAGTCATCCCAGGCGACATCGGCCATGCTGGCATCGCCAGAGTGCCACGAGACGACAAACACGCTCAATCCCTGCGCCACGGCCCAGCGGATGAAGCTGTTCTGTGGATTGAGATCCAGGATATAGAAGCGGTTGATCCACGGCGGAAAAATCACCAGCGGCACGCCCAGCACGCGCTCGGTGGTCGGGCTGTACTGGATAAGCTGGAACAGCGGCGTTTCGTAGACCACCTTGCCCGGAGTCGCGGCGATGTTTTCGCCCAGCACAAAGGCATCCTGGCGGGCGTGGGTAAGCTGACCCTTGCGCAAATCGGTCAGCAGGTGTTCGACCCCGCGCACCAGATTTTCGCCGCGCGTCGCCAAAGTGCGTTCGATCACCAGCGGGTTGGTGGTCGGGAAATTGGCCGGGCTGAGCGCTTCGGTGATTACTCGCACGGCAAAGCGCAACTGTTCGGCCTTTTCAGGCGGCAGGCCGGACACGTCGTCGGCCATCGCGCGCAGGCGTTCCGACAACAGCAGATAAGTCTGGTGGATCAGCGCGAACACCGGCTGTTCGCGCCATTTGGGATCGGCAAAGCGGCGGTCATGGCGCGGCAGATCGGGCACATGGTCGGCGGGGACCGGGCTGGTGGTGCCGGCATAATGCCCCAGCACCGAGGTCCACAGCGCCACGCTGTCATCCCACAGCTTTTTCTGCGCCTCGGGCCGGGCCAGCGGGAACTGGCCGAACCATTCGCCCGCCCAGGTGTTCCAGACCGAGGGATTGCCCAGTTGCGCCAGCATGGGTTCGATCCGTCCGGCCTGTTCGGCGCCGAAATCGAGCCACATTTTCTGCAGCTTGGCCGCCGACATCGCCCAGTGCTGCAGATCGGCGGGATCGGGCGGGGGGCTTTGCGTGGTCGGCATCAGCGGGGTGAACAGCGCCTGCAACGCCTCACCCTGCTTGCGCATCAGGTCTTCGATCACATTGGCATCCTCGATCGCCGCGGGGTTGTTGCCGTTCGCCTTGGTACCCATACCTGACCCCTTCACCACTTGTGGCGATCTTTAGACCCGTGCGCGGGCCATGGCCACAGACAGATGGTATGAGCCGTTCTGAATGCAGGACGGTTTCCTTGGATGGCGGTTTGGCGTAAGGCCCGGGCCAGTGGTTTCCCAACGGAGAAAGACCCCCAAGCCGTGGACGAAGAATTTTACCGCATGAAGCGCCTGCCGCCCTATGTCATCGCCGAAGTCAACGGCATGCGGGCCGCGGCACGCGCCGAAGGGCGGGACATCATCGACCTTGGCATGGGCAATCCCGATCTGCCGCCGCCCCGGCATGTCATCGACAAGCTGTGCGAAGTTGCGCAGAAGGGTTCGGCGCACGGTTATTCCGCCTCGCGCGGGATCCCCGGCGTGCGCAAGGCGCAGGCCAATTATTACGCGCGCCGGTTCGGCGTCGATCTCGATCCCGAAACCGAAGTGGTGATGACGCTGGGGTCGAAGGAAGGGCTGGCCAGCCTCGCCACCGCGATTACCGCGCCGGGCGATGTCGTGCTGGCGCCCAATCCCAGCTATCCGATCCACACGTTCGGCTTCATCATTGCCGGCGCGACGATCCGTTCGGTGCCGACCACGCCCGACGAACGCTACTGGGAATCGCTCGACCGGGCGATGCGGTACAGCGTGCCGCGCCCTTCGGTGCTGATCGTCAACTATCCCTCGAACCCGACCGCAGAAACGGTCGATCTGGCGTTCTACGAACGGCTGGTCGCCTGGGCGCGCGAAAACAAGGTGTGGGTGCTGTCGGACCTGGCCTATTCGGAACTCTATTACGACGGCAATCCGACGCGCTCGATCCTCGAAGTGCCCGGCGCCAAGGATGTCGCGGTCGAATTCACCAGCATGAGCAAGACGTTCTCGATGGCCGGCTGGCGTGTCGGGTTTGCGGTGGGCAACCGCCAGTTGATCGCCGCGCTGACGCGGGTGAAAAGCTATCTCGACTATGGCGCGTTCACGCCGATCCAGGCGGCGACCTGTGCGGCGCTCAACGGGCCGCAGGATATCGTCGAATCCAACCGCCTGCTCTATCAAAAGCGTCGTGATGTGCTGGTCGAAAGCTTTGGCCGCGCCGGGTGGGACATTCCCAGCCCGCCTGCATCGATGTTCGCCTGGGCGCCGTTACCGCCTGCGCTGCGTCACCTCGGCAGTCTGGAATTTGCCAAG
>Ga0302154_10004304_pt1 | contig 10143 bp, 8 predicted proteins | sample I_Bog_N2_3_FD_193507 | JGI IMG/M metagenome (GOLD analysis project Ga0302154, IMG submission 193507) | Peat permafrost microbial communities from Stordalen Mire near Abisko, Sweden - I_Bog_N2_3 | ecosystem: Environmental > Terrestrial > Soil > Wetlands > Peat | place: Sweden: Abisko, Stordalen...
CAGCAGATCGCGCTGCTTGGCCGCCGCGGTCAACTCGATGGTCCGCAACGCAACGCGCTCTTCGAGTCTCTCCCCAGAGCGCATCAAGAGGTGCTGCTTCCTGGCAAACTGCGCCATGAAAAACAGAAACAGGATGCACGCCGCAATGAACCAGCTCAACCGTCCGACGATCCAGCCGAGCGTATAGCGCCCGGCCCCCCCAATATCGACAGAATTTCCGAGAAGGCCATCCCGGTCAGAACAAGACTCATCAATAAGAAGATGAGGTTTCTGCTTCGAAGCACGCCCAGAATCAGTCCAATCCCGGCGATCAGCACAGCAACCTGTAGCGAGATCAGGAACACGTCGAACTTCGTCCACGATATTCCAATTACCAACAACGGAAGCCTGTCAACGGCGAAGATAGCCATTCCGACGATGGCTGTGATCGCGATCAGGACACTGATAACAGCGAAGCCGATCGCGCGATCAACATGCCGCGCGGGAATGCGGCGCGTCCCAATTTCAAGGACGATGGCGATCAGCGCCAGAATGCCAAAGCCAGTATACCAGAAATTATAAATCCAGCGGGCTGACTGATCGGTGCCTAGGATGATGTAGCCGGGCAGCACTGCGCCCGGAAAAGTCAGCAGATGAAAGACCGACATCAGGCTGCCGAACAGATAGGCGGACGCCAGGGTCAACAGCGACGCGGTGGAGGTGCCGCGCGTCATTACGAACAGCAGGAAGCTCGTGGACAGTTCGGTCGCGAGCACCCCGGCCACGAAAAACGGGGTGAGGCTCGGCAAGTCCGGCCCTCGCAGGCCAGCTACCGGCGCCAATGCGAGCGCGGCCGCCGCGGAGAGACAGACCACCGCGACAATCCAACGGTAAGTCCGATCCAGGGGCGCCTTCGGGTCTGATCCCACTTTGGCGTCCAGACCAGCTGAGGCCCCAGCAATATCCGCTCGAAGCAAATTGGTGGCTTCGACGTTCGGGTGAACTTCGGTGATGTCGGACATCGACTCCAGCTCCACGAAACGTCGTTCGAGCCCGTCAAGGACCCGGGGCAGCACACTTTTCAGCGCGCGAAGCGACCCACGACCGAATTACACCCGGGACGATGCGTCTGGCACAGCTTCTCGACCGCCAAAGCGCGTCGAATCAAGCGATAGATGAATGGGGGCTTTGCAACCAGCACTGCCAGGAATCAAGCTCCTGCAATCCGATCGGTTCCCAAGATTCTTCTACACCTTGCGGAACCCGGCGGACGTTAGCGCCGCGCGGCTTCCTTCCGACGCCAGGGCCTGCAAGAACGCCCGCACCGCGGGGCGATGTTTCCGTGCCGTCACCAGCGCGAAATCATAATGCTCGTCGGTCAGCGGAATGAAGCCGAGGCCGCCGGCGTGCGCGACCGGGGCGATGGTCATGCCCCAATCGGCGCGGCCTTGCGCGATCGCCGCGGCGACCGCGTTATGCGATTTCGGCTGGTTCCAGTAGCCCTCGGGCCGCGCTGCGCCGAGCAGCCGATCGAGCAGGATACGTGTGCCAGCCCCCTGGTTGCGGTTGACCATGACGCAATGCGGATCGGCCAGCGCCGCGCGCACCGCCTCTCGCGCCTGCAATCCCTCGAAACGGACATCGCCCTTGCGGAACACGATGCCCTGCATCCGCCGCCAGCCCGGCACCAGTTCGAGCCCATCGCTCAAGAACGGGGTGTTATAAGTCTCCGATTTCTCATCAAACAAATGGATCGGCGCCAGGTCGCATTCGCCGCGCCGCGCCGCGGCCAGGCCGCCGAGGCTGCCGACCGCGATCGAGCGCACCGCAAGGCCTTCGCGCGATAGCGCTGCAATGACGAGATCAAGTCCGGTGCAATGGCTGCCGACAATGACGAGATCGGGCAGCCGGAGTTGCGGCGTGAACAGTGTCACCTCGGCGGTGGTCCCGGAGCGCAGCTGATCGGCCAGCGCGTCGATGGTGACAAAACCGTCGGCCTGCGCAAACGATGTGATGGCGCCCGAGCCCTTGCCGGAGGGATAGGCAATCAGACCGTCGTCGCCCGCAACCAGCGAGACCATGACGAATTCGGTGCGGCCGAGCTCGGATGCAATCCGCAACGGGATGGTTGCCTGCACCTTGGCCTCGTTGCGCGGCGGCAGGCCGGCCATGCGGCGCAGCACCGGCACGATCAGATCATGGAAGGTGAACATCGCCGAGGTCGGAAAGCCCGGCAGGATCACCACCGGCTTGCCGTCGCAGACCGCCAGACAAAGCGGCTTGCCCGGCTTCAGCGCGACGCCATGGGCGATGATGCCGGGCTGGCCGAGCCGCGCGATGATACGGTGCGACAGATCGCCGGCGCCCTTCGAGGTGCCGCCCGACAGCACCAGCATGTCGCTATCATCCAGCGCGGCGCGCATCGCGGCTTCGAGCAGGGCTTCGTCGTCGTCGACGGCGCCGAGAAACGCCGCCTCGCCGCCATTCTCCGCGATCGCCGCCGTGATGATGGCGCCGTTGCTGTCATAGATCGCGGCCGGCCGCAGCGGCTCGCCGGGCTGCACCAGTTCATCGCCGGTCGAGATCACCGCCACGCGCGGCTTGCGCGCGACCACAATTTGCGCGATGCCACAGGCCGCCAGCATGCCGATCTCGCGTGAGCCGAGCAGCGTGCCGGCGCGCAGCAGCGCCTCGCCGCGCGCCAGATCGGAGCCGGCCGTGGCGATGAATTGCCCGGGCGAAGCCGCCCGCCGGACCTCGATCGCGCGGACTTCGACGGGCTGGGTATGCTCGACCATGATGATGGCGTCGGCGCCGCGCGGCACCGGGCCGCCGGTGGCGATAGCGGTCGCAGTGCCCTGCCGCACCGGCTGCGCCGGCGCGGTGCCGCAGGCGATCACCTCGTCGTTGAGCCTGAGGCACACCGGCTGGCCCTCGCTGGCCTCGGCGAGATCAGCCGCGCGCACGGCAAAACCGTCGACATTGGAACGGTCGAACGGCGGCACGTCGATCGGGGCCACCACATCCTGCGCCAGCGCACGGCCCAGCGCCTCGGCAAGCCGCCGCAACTCGCTTGGCACCACGCGGGGAAACAGCGCGGCCTCGAAGCGCTGCTTTGCCTCCTCGCGCGACAGGATGGTCAGGAACTGGTCCTGGCCGCCGGCGGTCGGGGTTAACGAAGCGTTCATGGTGTCGGAACTCATCCGGAATCTAGCCTAGGTCCCGGATTAGATAGGCATGCACCGGCATTCCCGCCGCAAATCCCTCCGAGCCGGCGGGGACCAGCAGCCAGGCGTCGGCCCGCGCCGTCAGTTCCAGCGACCATTCGCCGACCGCCAGCGGCAGCCACGCGCCGGCCTGCTGTTCCAGCAGGACGAGCTCGGCAATCCCGACGCTCGAGGCGATCTTCCGAATCAGCGGCAGGGTGCTGCCTGGCCGCCGAACCAGACCGGACAGTCGATCGAGCACCGGAAGCACCAGCGTCCACCAGCCCGCCAGCGCCTGATCCGGTGCCCCCGGCAGGGCGATGACCGGGATTTTGCCGATCCGCCCCGCGGCCGCGGTGCGGCCGGGCTGCAGGGCAATGCCGTGGCTGACGACTGCGCCGCGCGCGGCCAGCGCGGCGATGGTGGCGTCAGAGCGGCCAACGCCGCTGCCGCCGACCGTCACCACCAGATCGCAGTCGCTGACGTCGATGACCGCTGCGATTGCGGCGGCATCGCGGGCGCTGGCCGCGACCCGAACCAGCCCGGCGCCGGCCGCGATGGCCAGTTCCGCAATCAACGGGCCGGTCGACCCCGCGGCGCTGGGAATCTCGACCAGACGCAAGCGGGGCTGACGCAGCGCAAGGCGCTGCAGCCCCGCGGCGGCCACGGCCCATTGATCAATCCGCCCGACGCGACGCCCAGCGGCCAGCACCGCATGGCCTGCGGCGAGGTCGCCGCCGCGGCGGCGCACGCCCTGTCCCGGCAGCGCCTCGGCGAGCGCCTGCGCCAGCCCACCGCTGTCATCGACGCATTCCGCGTCGACCACGCAATCGCACCCCTCCGGCATGGGATCGCCGGCTTCCACCCAATGCAGCGGATGTGAGAGCGGGAGCGGCGAATACGACGAGGCGCCGACCAGGTCGCGGGCGCGCAGCGCATAGCCGTCGGCGCTGGCGGTATCAACCCGCGGCATCGCCGGCAGCGGCGGCATCGCCGCGGCCACGCCGCCCCAGGCCTGCGCCAGGCTGAGATCCCGCGGCGCGACCGGCTCAAGTCCCTCCAACAGCACGGCGAGGGCCGCATCAAGAGGCGTGAGCGAAGCCGGCAGGCACTGGGTTGCCATCATGCGGGCAGGTTGGACCAGGAACCCGCACGCTGGCAACCGGCTGGCTTGCCTGGGCTGTTCGGCCGCGCGTCAAAGTCGGGCGACCACAGGTGTCGCCCTGGAGAGAGTTCTCATGCGCTCTCGCGCACCTTGATGCACGAAACTTGCTCCTTCGTCACTGCGAGCCCTCTTGGGCGAAGCAATCCAGCTTTGGTGCTGCAAGGAAGCTGGATGGCTTCGTCGCGAAGGGCTCCTCGCCATGACGGGGCCCCGTTTGCCAGTCTTCGTCACAGATCGCCGGTTTTCCAGTTCGGAACCCGGCCACTATCAAACTGCCCAGTACCCGTTTTTATCCCAGGGCTTGTCAAGCGATTGAACAGCGGCGCAAATGTCCATAGAAGGGCGACAGGCAAGCGGCTATGCCCGCATCAAACAACAAAGCCACGGCCGATGTGCCGAACCCAAGGGGAGACCATTTTGAATTCAGTCCCGAACATCATGGCGCTTTTGGCCTGCGCGACGGCGCTGCTGGCAGCGCCTTCGGCCCGAGCCCAGGTCTCGGACGACATCGTCAAGATCGGCGTCCTGACCGACATGAACGGGCCGGCCTCGACCCCGACCGGCCAGGGCTCGGTGACCGCGGCGCAGATGGCGGTGGATGATTTTGGTGGCAAGGTGCTGGGCAAGCCGATCAGCGTCATTGTCGGCGATCACCAGCTCAAGCCCGATATCGGCGCCGGCATCGCGCGGCGCTGGTACGACACCGAGCAGGTCGACCTGATCGTAGACGTGCCGGTGTCGGCGGTCGGCCTCGCGGTGCAGAACATCGCCAATGAAAAGAAGAAACTGTTTATTGCGCACTCCACCGGCGCCGCCGACTTCCACGGCAAGTTCTGCTCGCCTTATGCGATCCAGTGGGTGTTCGATACCCATGCGTTGGCGGTCGGCACCGCACAGGAGGTGGTGAAACGTGGCGGCACCAGCTGGTTCTTCATCACCGACGATTATGCCTTCGGTCGTTCGCTGGAAAAGGATGCCACCACCGTCATTCTCAAGGACGGCGGCACGGTGCTGGGATCGGTGCGCCCGCCATTCGCAACCCCGGACCTGTCGTCTTTCGTGTTGCAGGCCCAGGCCTCCAAGGCCAAGATCATCGGGATCGCCGCCGGGCCGCCCAACAACATGAACGAAATCAAAACCGGCTCGGAGTTCGGCGTGCTCCAGGGCGGTCAGCAGATGGCCGCGCTGTTGGCCTTGATCACCGACATCCACTCGCTCGGGCTGCCGGCGGCGCAGGGCCTGTTGCTGACGACCTCGTTCTACTGGGACATGGACGACAAGACCCGCGAATGGTCGAAGCGCTATTTCGCCAAGATGAACCGCATGCCGACGATGTGGCAGGCCGGCGTCTATTCCTCGATCATGCATTATCTCGAGGCGATCAGGGACAGCGGTACCGACGAGCCGCTGAAGGTGGCGGCAACCATGCGCGAGAAGCCGATCGAGGATTTCTTCGCGCGTCACGGCCGGCTGCGCGAGGACAATCTGATGGTTCACGATCTCATGCTGGTCGAGGTCAAGAAGCCGGAGGAGTCGAAATACCCGTGGGACTATTACAAGATCCTGGCCCAGATAGCCGGCGATCAGGCGTTCGGGCCGCCGGATCCGGCCTGTGCCATGGTAAAGAAATAAGCGCGCGCCACCCCGTTCACGGCAGCGCCGCTCATTGCCCGGCGATGCACGCTATCGACTGGACGCTCAGTATTTTTCTGACCTGGCGGGCCGCATCTACTTCAGAACCCCGATCTCGCGAAAATACCTTACCACGCCGGGATGGATCGGGGCCTCGCCCGGCACCGCCGCAACCGTATTCGCGGCCGTGGTTTCGCAGCCCTGTGCCAGTCGCTTGCAGAGCGCGTCCCCGGCGCCATGGAGCGCCCGCGCCAGCCGGTAAGCCACATCATCCGGCAGCGTTTCGCGCGCCAGCACAAAACTCCACGAGCCGACCGAATGGATCGGCGCGGCCTGGTTCGGATAGCTGCCGGCCGGCACCGTCAGCGGCTTGAGCTCGCTATATTTGGCCCGGATGCGCGCGATCTGATCGGCGTCAGGGGCGATGAAACGGCCGCCGCCTTGGCTGGCCGCCACCGCCGTGAACCCGGGCCAGCCGATGCCGGCGCCCCAGAGCGCGGCGACGCGGCCGTCGAGCACCATCGCGGGACCGTCGCCGGCGTGTTCGAGATAGACGGATTGGAAATCCTTATCCTGCGCCAGACCGAGTCCATCGAGCACATAGCGCGACAGGATCGGCAGTCCGGAGCCAAGCGCACCGAACGCAACGCGCTGGCCTATGAGATCGCCAATGGTCCGGTAAGGGCTGTCGGCGCGCACCACGAACATGCCGGGGCTCGAATACATCGCGGTCAGGATTTTCAGACGCGACGCGGGCCGGCCGACGCCCATGAAGGCCTCAAGGGCGGCCTCGCCGGAGACCAGTGCGATATCCAGCTGGCCGGCCTCCAGCAACGGAATATTCTCGTTGCTGCCCTTGGTGCCGCGCGGCACGATCGAAAGCGTGGGATCCGCCGCATTGATGACGTCGGCAAAGGCACTCCCATAAAGCGGAAAGCCGCCGCCCGGCGTCGCCGTCCCCAGGCTGATCAGGGTCTTTGGGATGGCGTTGCCTCCCTGCTGCGCCGCGGCACTGGCCAATAGCAGCCAGAGGGCGAAACCAGCGCGCGCGATATTCCCTAACGCCCCCATTTGCTGCCCCTTGAGCCGACCGCCAAAGCGCAGAGTAGGCAGTTTCATGTTTCCATGAAAGCATCGATCGGGCCGATCTGAGAGCTCAGCGCCGACCTCAGCGATATCGCCAGCGGCAATCATGTTGGCATTTTTACGCGCGGCCGTCTTCGGCCTAGTTTGCGCGTTGGGCCTCGGGGATAGCGCCGCGACGTCGGCCGCCGCGGATTATCCGAACCGGCCGATGCTGCTATGGCTGATCGGGTTCGTCTACGCTTTCGCTTCGCTCAAGCTACGCCGGACACGCTTCGCCCTGCCGGTCTCGCGACCACGCGCAGCCCGTCAGGGCAAAGCGTGGTGGGCCCGGCAGGACTCGAACCTGCAACCAGACCGTTATGAGCGGCCGGCTCTAACCATTGAGCTACAGGCCCGCCGGGCGGCCGCTGGCGCGGCCGGCAACGGTGCGGACACCCCTTACAATGCGCCTCGCGATCCGGCAATGGCGGCGCGCTAGGGCCCGGGCGCTTCAGGCGGCGGCCAGTGGCCCAGTCGATATCGTGGCGCGGATCATGAGCCAATGGCTGTCGGAGCATTTCCGCCAGTCCTTCGTGGTCGAAAACCGCGCCGGCTCCGGCGGCGCCATCGCCGCCGCACCGTTTGGCGGCGAAGGCGGGCGCGGCATGCCAAAAAATATCGAAAACAACCCCATGCAAAGTAACAGGGAGTCGCTGGCGGGGATGCTTTTGACCGATCCAGCAAAAACATTTGACATGTCGGGCGAAACAGGGGCAGTATTAAGTCCTCACGCCATTTGCAAAAACTTCAATCGCCCTGCCTCACAGCGGGCGTTTTAGGCGTGATTTCAGGCCAAAACTCCAGACCATTGAAGGTGCACCGGCTCGCGGCAGCGAATGATCGCGTGCGCGTTGCCCGATCGTGCGTGCTTTGCGCCGCGCATGCCAAAGGAGATATCGACATGGACACCCGACCAGACCTCAACAAGTCAAAGGCCATGGCCGCAACCCGTCAAACCAAGGCTGCCGCAGCTGTGCAGGTCAAATTCGCGTCGCACGGATACTATATCGACCATCCAGATCCCGAGCTTGGCGAACAGCTCATGGCGGATACGTTGGGGGTCGCTGATCGCGATGCGATGAATGGCGTCCTGAGACAATTGGTGGAGGCCAGCATGAACGGGGGAAAGCCCGACCCGATCAACCTCTCCTCCATGATTTCAATGATCAAAAGCATCAAGCCCCGGGATTCCGTCGAGGCCATGCTGGTGTCGCAGATGGTGTCCGTTCACGTGATGGCGATGCGGTGTGCCTATCAGTTCGCAAGCGCGGAAGACATCGCTTCGCAAGACAGTGCCGGGCGCGCCCTGGGCCGGCTGGCCCGCACGTTTCCCGCCCAGATGGAGGCGCTCAACCGCTACCGCAGCAAGAGCGAGCCTGCCGTGACCGTGCAAAACGTGTCAATTCAGGATGGCGGCAAGGCCATCGTCGGCAATGTCACGCATACCAACATGGTCGTCTCGGACCAGAGCGGGGCAACCACGGCGACCGATGCGCGAATGCCCGAGATCCCCGATCGTGACGCCGAGCGGCACGAGTCCGTGGCCGCCGAGCGGGAAGTGCTGCCATGAGCAATCACGCCCCCAATACCGCTGCCATGCTGGCGAGCCCGCGTTGCGGCGCCAAAATCCGCTCCGGCGGCTCGTGCCGCTCGCCTTCGGTACGCGGCAAAAGGCGCTGCCGCATGCACGGCGGCGCGCCGGGATCCGGCGCACCCAGGGGAAACCAGAACGCATGCCAGCACCGCCTGTTCACGAGCCAAGCGATCGCCGAGCGCAAGCAGATCAGCGCCTTGTTGGGTGAAGCGCAGTCGTTGTAGGGATCGATGACCAGTAGCGCTGTCGTGGTCTTGTCGTAGGTATGGCTCGTCATGGTATTCCTCCGGATTTTTCAACCGACTGCATGTCCCGATCATGGCGCCGGCCTGAGGAAATTGCCCGTTATGGGTCGTTAGCCGGCGTTAGCGGAGAGGATCATCTCAACGTCGCGATTAACTCCGCGGCCGCTCTGAGGTCGGCCGTTTCGAATCCTTCTCTGAACGCTTCGTAGACCGACTCCAACAGCGTCCGTCCGTTCTCGGATTCCCCCTGCTCGACCAAAAGCTTCGCGAGGTCCCTTGCGGCCCGCAATTCCCATGCGCGGGCGCCTTGACGGCGGCTCAATTCGAGCGATTGCTTGAAGCATATCTCCGCCGCGCGCGGGTCGGGTTCAGGCTTGGACAGGAGAACTCGTCCCTTTACACGGAGCAGTTCCGGCACATAGAACGTCTCTCCACCGACATCGACCTGCCGAATTCGTTCGTCGATCAGGGCTTGGCTTTCACTTGACCGTCCCATCGCCGCTAGTCCTTGAGCGAGCGCTATGTTGAACTCCGTGCTGAGCACCTCGTGTCGTGCCGCGCGGAGGCGCTGCAGTATGGCCTGAAGATTCTCGACGCCCGCGTTGGTGTCGCCTCGTTTGATCGCCAACTCTGCTTTGCGGCCCAGTCCAACAGCCACAAGAGGCCCTAAGGCATTGGCTTCGGCATGGCCGAGGGACAAGTCGGTGTGGTATTGGGCGGCATCGAGATCGCCGGCCAAGAGAAAAATCGACGCCGCGCCGGCCGAAACCAGCGCCAATGCTGCCGGATGCCCCATGGCTTTGGAGGCTTCGACTCCCTGGCGTGTAAGTTCCAGCGCCTGGGTCGGATAACCTTGCAGCCAAAGCGTCCGCGCCAGGGCGATATAAGAATGATAATGGGGATCGTGGCGAAGCAGGGCCGGCCCACGATGCGAAGGGGAGACGATCCGCATCAGGGAATCGAGCTCCGCGCGCGAACCCGCAAGGTCACCGGTAACCTGCAGCGCCCTTCCCAACATCGCGTGGGCCAGCGCTCGCACCATCAGATCGTCAGACGTCTCGGCGATAACCCGACAACGTCTGGCGCATTGCAGGGCGGACCTGAGATCTCCTTTGCGGGCATGGAAATAATGCTCCATGTTGAGGATTTCGGCTTGATGGACTGTGTCGCCATGCTTCGGCAATCGCCAGGCTTCTG
>Ga0302154_10004324_pt1 | contig 10115 bp, 9 predicted proteins | sample I_Bog_N2_3_FD_193507 | JGI IMG/M metagenome (GOLD analysis project Ga0302154, IMG submission 193507) | Peat permafrost microbial communities from Stordalen Mire near Abisko, Sweden - I_Bog_N2_3 | ecosystem: Environmental > Terrestrial > Soil > Wetlands > Peat | place: Sweden: Abisko, Stordalen...
TCCCTCCGCGGATTTTCCGCGGGGATGATCTCGAGCGATCAGCCGGAAACCACCAGCCTCGAGAGCACCGGCCCGTTGCCCTATTCTTCGGCTGGAATGGCCATAGTGTGGAGGCGTGAATTGGAGTGCGCTGTGAGCTAAGTCACTTGATGTTGGGACGGAGTTCCGAAAGAGGCTTCTTCTTGACGCTAAGGCGCTTCGATCCAACACTCAACGTGCAGGATGGAGCAAGCTTTCGCGAGTTGTACCTTTTGTAACGGGCTCAGGCCACATCAGTGGAGATGGCCGCAGCGGTCACACCCTTTGCTCCACTCGATGCGCCCGGCTGCATCAGGAGCCAGTAGTGGAAGCCATCCACAATTGCCATCAACGCGGCCTGATTCAGGTCGCTGCTCACGCCCGCAGTGGTCCACGGCTCGTGGCCGTCGGCGTTAAAGCTCACCGCGACCCGCACATGCGCGGCTGAATCGTACGCCTTGACGTCGAGCGCGGTGACAGTGAAAGTTCCCAGATGCATGTCGGCCAACGACGGAAACGGCTTTTCGAGTTCGCGGCGGAGGGCCTTGGTGAGCGCGTCCACAGGGCCTGCACCTTCGGCTCGCGTCGTGGCAACCTTCGAGTCGCCGAGCATGAGCGTCATGAAAGCGAGGGCATAGTGGTCACCGACGTCGTCACACTCGTCGAAGATGCGCCAGCTTCTCACGCTGAACCAATTGGGCAATGTTCCCAGAATTCTCATGCAGGCCAGGCGGAAGGAAACTTCGCTGGCCGTAAAGCCTCCTCCCTCGATCATGGCCGCATTCGATTCCATCAGCGTCTGCGCCTGTGCGGAGTTGAGCGGCACGCCCATCGACTCCGCCAGCATCATGATGTTGGCCTTGCCCGACTGCGCGTTCACGCCGATGACCGGGCTCGCCCCGACGCGCGCCGGATCGCACCACAAGTACGCGCCTGGATTCTTGCGTTCGCTTGAACCATGCATACCGGCCCAGGTGCCAAACGAGCCCGGGCCCACGATGGGAGCGCCGTGCGGCGGATCGAGAGCGAACGCCGCGTAAGCCGAATGCGCCAGGCTTGTCAATCCCATAAGCGCCTGCGGCGATACAAACTCGGCTTCTCCGCGAAGCTGCATGGCCCCGACTACCGTGGTCAAATTCACATTGCCACAGCGCTCGCCAGTGCCAATCAGCGTTCCCTGAACCTGGACTGCGCCGGCCATGATGGCAGCGCGCGTGTTGGCGACGCCGAGACCGCGATCGGTGTGACCGTGAAATCCGAAACTCGCGCCGGGAAAGTCGCGGATGAGGCCGCGGATTACCTGCTCCACTTCTTCGGGGTTCGACCCACCGTTGGTGTCGCACACCACGACGCGGCTCACGTTCTGGCGAACGCACTGTTCGGTGAGTTGGCGAAAGTGGCCGAGGCTGCGCTGGGCAAAATCGCCGTCGCACGGATTGCCGTTTTCACAGCGGCCGCACTCCGCATCCATGGCGTGTTCCAGATCGACAATCACTTCCAGGCCGTGCGATTGAAGGCAGTCGATGGTCTCCCACGTCATGCGCAGATTCTCTTCCGGGCTCACACCGAGCGAGCGCTCCACATCGAGCAGCCTCGACTTGACCACGATCACCGCGACGGGAACACGCCGCTTGTGGCGCAGGATGAATTCGACATCGGGCCAATCTTCAACTTTTGCGCCGCGGCCGCGCGTACGCCCGAACAAGGCCAGCTTCATCGCGCCCGGATCGGTATTCCCATTGACGACGGCGCTATTGGAGAGAGCGCCGGTCAGGTCGCTGACAAACTGGTTGGCCCCGGCGAATCCAATCTCGGCATAGCGCACGCCAAAGGCCGCCATACGCTCAAGCAGGAGCACGGCATTGGGCACCGAGATTTCCAAATTCGGCTGCTGCAAGCCGTCGCGGAGACTGGTGTCGAAGATCTCGACTTTTCTGATGTTCTTTTCCGTCATCTGTTCCTGCAATCGATCGCGTTCCCGCAGGTTTTTCTGCCGTTGGGCCAGAAAAACCTTACATTCCCATCATATCGTGGCTCAGGATTTCGGGCACTCCAACGTCAGCAGCAAGCCCAAAGCGATGCGGAAGCGGGGGGATGTGGTTTTGAAATGGCACGATTTTAATTGTGCCGCTAACCCGCATTTCTCACGGGCGCATTTCTGATTGCGGTGACGATCGAAAGGAAAAGTGTTGGAAAGGCCGTCTTTTCATGGCATAACTACGTTGTCTGAGCGTAGTGATTGCCGTTGGGAGGCGGCCTTTCTGATGACAGAGTGTAAACAAGAAACGTTCGCATTTACAGCTCATTTTTCGCGCCGCGTGGAAGCCGGATTCACGGCCGGTCAAGTGTCGAGCGACGGCGGTTCATTGCTGTTGCGGGAGACAGACCGCAAGATCAACCTGCTGGGCCGTCTGGCGGCATGTTTTAGCGATGGCCGTCGGCCTCTGCTGGTCAAGCACCGGTTGCCGCAGATGCTGGCGCAGCGCATCTACGGGTTGGCGCTGGGCTACGAGGACCTGAACGACCACGAGCAGTTGCGTTCCGATCCGCTACTGGCTCTGCTCAGCGGCAAGCGCAAACTGGACGAGCCGCTGGCTGGTAAGAGCACGCTGAACCGGCTGGAGCTGGTGGGCCGCACGGGACGCTATCACAAGATCGGCTACTCGGCCGATGCCCTGGACCGTCTGCTGGCGGATCTCTACATCGAATCGCACGCCACGCCGCCCACCCAGATCGTGCTGGACCTGGACGCCACCGACATCCCGCTCTACGGCCATCAGCCGGAGCGGTTCTTCCATGGCTACTACGATAGCTACTGCTATCTGCCGCTGTACATCTTCGCCGGTGACCAGTTGCTGTGCGCGCGGCTCAGGCCGGCCAACCAGGATGCGGCTGCGGGCAGTGTGCACGAAGTGAGCCGCATCGTAACGCAACTGCGTGAGCGCTGGCCGGAAGTGAAGATTATCCTGCGCGCCGACTCCGGCTTCTGCCGTGAAGAGCTGATGGGCTGGTGCGAACACAACCATGTCGATTACGTCCTGGGCCTGGCGCGCAATCAGCGGCTTCAGAAGATCATCGGCGCCCAGATGCAGCAGGCGCGTGTCCTTCATCGGAGCACCGGCAAAGCGGCCCGCGTCTTCGCCGAGTTCAACTATCAAACCAGGAAGAGCTGGTCCTGCGCCCGCCGCGTGGTGGCCAAGGCCGAGTTCCTCGACAAGGGCCAGAACCCGCGCTTCGTGGCCACTTCGTTAACTGCCGAGCAGTGGGCCGCGCAGGACCTGTATGAGAAGTTCTACTGTGCCCGCGGCGAGATGGAGAACCGCATCAAGGAACAGATGCTCCTGTTCGCCGACCGGCTCTCCACCGACGAAATGCCGGGCAATCAACTGCGGCTCTACTTCTCCGCGCTGGCCTACACGCTGATGGAAGCGCTGCGAAGGCTGGCGCTGAAGGGCACCGCGTGGGCCCAGGCGCGAGTCGATACCATCCGTCTCAAGCTGTTCAAGATCGGCGCTGTCGTCAGCATCAGCGTGCGCCGCGTGATGCTGGCAATGAGCAGCGCTTATCCCTGGAAAGATATCTACGCGGCAGCCTTCCACGCCCTGCGCTGTTGAAACACGCTGCGGTCGACCCACTCAACTTACCCTTCAGTCCACGCCGTCGGGCTGGCGGAGCCTTGCGCAAAAACCAACCGGCGAAGACCCCCGCAGCCCGCCCTCTGCCCGAAAGCGCCTGCAGCGCTCAAACCAGCAGCCAAAATCGCGAAAACACACCCGCCGCAAACGCAAATCTGCCACGAAATCAGTGCCCGTGAGAAATGCGGGCTAGCCACAGTCCACGATTCGCGAGCCACGTACAATAGTTCTGTGACCAAAATCTCCCCGCCCGCGGCCCCTTCCGTCGGCTTCATCTCCCTCGGCTGCCCTAAAAACCTCGTTGATTCCGAGGTGATGATGGGCCTGCTCGACCGCGCCGGCGCGCGCCTGACTGCGCATCCCGAAGAAGCCGATATCCTCGTTGTCAACACCTGCTCCTTCATCGATACCGCCAAACAGGAATCGGTCGACACCATTCTCGAAATGGCCCGCCACAAAACCGCAGGCCGCGCGCGCAAGCTCATCGTTGCCGGCTGCCTAGTCGAGCGCTATCGCGACGAAATCCAGAAAAATATCCCCGAAGTGGACGCTGTGGTCGGCACCGGCGAACTCGATGCGATTCTCGAAGCCGCGGGTCTTGCGCCTACACCTGCGCCCGCCGCGCTTTCTCCCTTCAACATCCTCTCCAGCGCCGCCGAAGTCCGGTCAGGCCGCGAATCCCAGGCCGGCACACACAAATCGCCAGCATCCCGGCAGGAAGGCGACCACCGCGAACGCGCCGGCCGCTTCAAACGCGACGAGTGGCAAGGGGCCTCTCATCTGCTGCCGACGTATCTCTACGACGAAACCACCCCGCGGCTTCTGTCCACGCCGCGCGCTTCGGCCTATATCAAGATCGCCGAGGGCTGCGATCATCCGTGTACTTTTTGCGTCATTCCCAACTTGAGGGGCAAGTTCCGTTCGCGCAGATTTGAATCGGTCGTCGCCGAAGCCGAATCGCTCGTCGCCCGCGGCGTTCGCGAGATTACGCTCATCGGCCAGGACACCACCTGCTACGGCGAAGACCTGGGCCTGAAGGATGGGTTGGCGACGCTGCTCGATACGCTGGCGCGCATCCCCGATCTCCGCTGGCTGCGCTTCCTCTATGCGTATCCGAATCGCGTTACCGGCAAGCTGCTTGAGACCATTGCCCGTCACGACAACATCTGCAAATATCTCGACCTGCCGCTGCAACACGCCTCACCCGATGTGCTGAAGCGCATGAAGCGCGGCGCCGGCGCTGATATTTTTTTGAAGACTTTGGAAAAGGTTCGTGCGGCGGTGCCGGACATCGCTCTCCGCACGTCGTTCATCGTGGGATTCCCCGGCGAATCGCTCCGCGACTTTGAAGTGTTGGAGGAATTTGTCGCCGAAGCGAAGTTCGACTGGCTCGGCGTCTTCAACTATTCGCATGAAGAAGGTTCCGCGGCTTACGCGCTCGACGCTCAGGTTCCCAAGCGCAGTATCGAGTCGCGGCGCAAACGGCTCATGAAGCTCCAGAGGTCCATCAGCAAGCGCGCCAAGCAGAACTGGGTTGGCCGCGAGCTCACCGTGCTCGCCGAGGGCGAGAGCGACGAAACGGCGCTGCTATGGGAAGGCCGCACCCAGTTTCACGCTCCCGAGATCGACGGCAAGGTCTACATCAACGACTTCGGGGCTCTGGAAAACCTGGAGGCTGGCCGCTTCTATCGCGCTGAAGTCACCGAGGCCCACGACTACGATCTTGTCGCCCGCATCGTCTCCTCCGAATCCTGAGCCCGCGCGCATTTTTCTGTTTTCAGCCAAACACATTTTCCCCTATCATCTCGGCATGTCCATCGAACGCCGCAGCTTCCTCAAGTCTTCCGCGTCCTTGCTCCCCGCCTTGGCTCTCCAAAACGTCCTCGCGCAAAGCTCGCCCGATGCGCCGGCTGCTCCTGCCCTCCATCCCGTCCCAGCCGGCGAAGATCGCTCCGGCCATCTTCACTCTCTCGGGTTCAGCTCGCTTGCTTTCAAAGTTGTCCCATCCGACACGAGCGGCAACCTCCTCGTCATTGAGCACAGAAATCTCCTGCCCGACACGGGCCCGGCTCTGCACATGCATTTCTCTCAGGAAGAATGGTTCTACGTGATGGAAGGCGAAGTGCGTTTCCAGGTTGGCGATCGACGCCTCAAACTCGGTGTCGGCGATTCGTTCCTCGCCCCGCGCCGCATCCCACATACATTCTCCGCCGTCGGCTCTCCAGCGCACATGCTGATCGCCTTCACGCCTGCGGACAAAATGGAGCAGTACTTCATCGACGCCGCTGCCCACCCCTCACTTGCAGCGACCGCCGATTTCATGAACCGCTACGACATGCAGTGGATCGGGCCATCGCCGTTTTGGAGAGACAGGGAGTAGGGAGTAGGCAATAGGGAGTAGAGTAGCCGGGAGCGCGAAGCAGAGGATTTCCAATTGCGCCGGCTCCACTTGCTGCGAAGTCGCCGGGGAATACAATGCGACGAAGGAGTGCTCCATGTGGATTGAGTTCGTGATGCAGAATGCTCCCGGCGCGAACACGCCCGGAGAGCAGATGGCGGTGCTGGTGTTTGGCCTGGCGCTGGCTGCCGCCGGTGTAGTCGAGCTTGTGCGGCCGGACCTTCTGACAGAGCTGCTGCGCCGCAACAGCAAAGCGGGCGACATCCGCCTGTTCTTTGCCGAGGCCATGGAGCGGCGGCTGAACGTAATCATGGTCGGCGTCGCTGCCATCCTTTGGGGGCTTCTGTTTGTCGGCTTGATGATCTTCATGATGCTTTATCCGGGAGCCTGATCGGAGCAGACCAAAATCGGCTCGCACTGGCGCGTTGCCCAATCGCCGGCTCGCTGCCCTCGCTCCCTTGCTCCCTCGCTCCCTGCCGTACTAAACTTCCGCCATGAAAAACGCGCTTCCCCTCTTGCCCCGTATCGCAGCCGTATTCGTCTGCGCCACTTGCGGCGTCACAGCCGTCGCCGCGCACAGCCAGGACTGGGCCAAAGCCGTCCTGAACAAGTCGCCGCGCCACCAGGAATGGGTGAAGGTGACCTACGGCAGCCGCACGGTGAACGCCTTCGTCGTTTATCCCGAGGTCAGCCACAAAGCGCCCGTCGTCCTGCTCATCCACGAAATCTTCGGCCTCACTGACTGGGCGCGTTCCCAGGCCGACGACATTGCCGCCATGGGCTACATCGTCATCGCGCCCGACCTGCTCTCGGGCTTCGGGCCCAACGGCGGCGATACCAGCGCCTTCCCTGACATGCAGTCGACCACGAAGGCCGTCTCCGGTCTCGACCCCGCCACCGTCACGGCCGACCTGAACGCCGCCGCCGACTATGCGCTCAAGTTTCCCGCGGCCAACGGCAAACTGGCCGTCATCGGCTTCTGCTGGGGCGGAGGCCAGTCCTTCCGTTTCGCCACGCAGCGCAAGGATCTGAGCGCGGCCTTCGTCTTCTACGGACCACCTCCTCCGGCCGAGAGCCTCGCCCAAATCAGCGCGCCGGTTTATGGATTTTATGCGGAGAATGACGCGCGCATTACGGCTACAGTTCCGGCCACGAAAGACGCGATGGCCGCAGCGGGCAAGAAGTATGAGGCGGTAGTTTACGACGGCGCGGGCCACGGATTCATGCGCGCCGGCGAAGATCCCGCCAATACGAATGCCGCGAACACCACCGCGCGCACGGAAGGATTGAAGCGGCTGGAAGGGCTGCTGAAGGGGATGTGAGGTGATGTCAGTGATCAGTGATCAGTGGTTAGTGGTTCCTTCGCGCTACCATAGTTATTGACCGCGGCGCACACGCGCCGCCCACTCGAATGCCCGCGAAGAAAAAATCCGTCAAGCTGCTGCGTTGCCCTACCTGCGGAATGATCGTGCGTCTCGGCGACGAGGACTTCCCTTTCTGCAGCGACCGCTGCCGCAAGATCGATCTCGGCAAATGGGCGATGGGCGTCTACAAAATTAGCTCTCCGGTCATCGATCCCGAAGTCCTCGAAGATCTGGGCCTCGGCGGCAACACGCGCGACGGAGGCTCGGATGAGCAATGACAGATCGACGCCAGAGCCTCTCGCGCAACCCGTCCCAACCATAAAGAAGACCCTCTGGGCCTGGACCGTCGCTACCTTCTTCGGCGCGGGCTATGGCAAGCCCGGCCCCGGCACCTGGGGTTCCGTCGCCGCCGTGCTTCTCTGGGCCGCATTCGCATTCACCCCCCATCCCTCCGCACTCACGCTCACACTCGCCCTCACGCTCGGCATCGTCATCACCACCGTCCTGGGCGTCCCAGCCGCCACCATTGTCGAGCGTGAGTCCGGCCGCACCGATCCGGGCTTTGTCGTCGTCGACGAGGTGATCGGACAATGGATCGCGCTCCTCGGCAGCCCCGCCGACTGGCGTCACGGCCTCATCGCCCTCGTCCTCTTCCGCATCTTCGACATCACCAAGCCTTTTCCGGTGCGCCGGCTGGAGCGGCTGCCGGGCGGCTGGGGCATCGTCTTCGACGATGTTGCCGCTGGGCTGTATGCTTTGGGAGTAGCCTCTCTATTACGAATCTGGATCTAAACCCCTATGCCCCGCAGCTCTCCGCAACCCGATTCCGCAGCCCCGCCGCTGCCCCGCGTCGATGACGTGGTTCCCGCTGCGGCCCTGCCCCTGGGCGAGGTGGAGCTCGAAGGCATTTACCTTGGACCGCACAGCTTCGGGCTCCCTGCGGTCTACGTGGATGGCGATGCGGCGCACATTCTGATGAGCAGGCCCTCGCGGCTGGCCTTTCGCGTGCCCGACGGAGCATCCACAGGACTGATTGAAGTGCGCACCCCGGCAGGCGCTGCCAATGCCGGCGCAGTGCGCGTAGCGCGCAAGTTGACCGACGGCCTGCACCCCGTGACCAGCCCCGCCGTCAGCCGGTCTGGAATGATTTACGCCACCATCTCCGGCCCGCGCGGCAAGCAAACGCCGGTTTCCGTCATGCGCATCAGCATCGACGGCCGGACTACGCCCTTCGTCACGGGACTTTTGAATGCGACAGGGCTGGCGTTCAGTCCTGCCGGCGATCTCTACGTGACCTCGCGCGCCGAGGGCAATGTGTATCGTGTCGACGCGGCAGGCGAATTCACGGTCTATGTTGAAGGCATGGGGGTCGCCACCGGCGCAGCCTTTGACGTCGAAGGCAATCTGTATGTGGGCGACCGCAGCGGCACCATCTTCAAAATCAATCCCGAGCGGCAGATCTTTGTGCACGCCACGCTGGAGCCAAGTGTGGCCGCATATCACCTGGCCGTGAACGCCGCAGGCACACTGTTCGTCACGGCGCCATCGCTCTCGTCGAACGACGCCATCTGGGCCATTGAACCAAACGGCGACACGCGCGCCTGGTATCGCGGGCTGGGCCGACCGCAGGGGCTGGCGATTTCGAGCCAGGGCGATATTTTCTTAGCCGCCTGCCTGCACGGCCGCCGCGGGCTGGTGCGCGTCACGCCCCGGGGCGAGGCCACTCTGGTGCTGGCCGGCGACAATTTGGTGGGCGTTGCCTTTTCTCCGCTCGGCACCGCCATCCTGGCCACCAATGACTCCGTTTATGATGTGGACTTGGGAGTGGAAGGGCTGAATCTGTTTTAGCTGTTAGCTGTTAGCTTCGAACTCGCGTGTGCGGTCGGCAGTAGAATTGAAGGCCGGGCTGGAGGCACACCGGAAACTCACCACGGAGTTGGCTAAAAGCTAAGAGCTGATAGCTGTCTTTCTATGAAATCCGAAATCATTGCCGTCGGCTCCGAGATGCTCACCCCGTTCCGCCAGGATACGAACTCTCTCTACGTCACAGAAAAACTCAACGGTATCGGCATTGCCGTCGCGTTCAAATCCATCGTGGGCGACCGGCAAAAGGATCTCGTCAACGCCATTCGCACCGCGCTTGGCCGCGTCGACATTCTCATCCTGATGGGCGGCCTGGGACCTACGGAAGACGATCTGACGCGCGAAGCGGTGGCCGAGGCTCTTTCGCTTACGCTGCGCCGCGACGCTTCGCAGGTTGCCGCGTTGCACGCACGCGCCGCCGGCTGGCGCATCACCATGCCGCAGAACAATCTGAAGCAGGCCGACGTTCTGGAGGGCGCTACGCTGCTGCCCAACCCGAATGGCAGCGCTCCCGGCCAGTGGCTCGATACCACCTTTGGCGGTTATCGCAAGCTCATCGCTCTTTTGCCTGGCCCTCCGCACGAGTGCCGCCCGCTGTTCGACGCCGAGTGCATGCCGCGCCTCTCTGTGGCCGTGCCGCCGCGCTCCATCGCCGTGCGCACGCTCAAGGCGGCCATGATTCCCGAGTCGCAGGCCGACAAACTGCTGGCTCCCATCTACACCACCTACACCGACGTTGAAACCACGCTGCTCGCCCACACCGGCGACCTGCAGATCACGCTCATCTGCTCGAAGCAGGACCCCGACGCCGCACGGCAACGGGTGGACGAACTCGCC
>Ga0302154_10004328_pt1 | contig 10111 bp, 7 predicted proteins | sample I_Bog_N2_3_FD_193507 | JGI IMG/M metagenome (GOLD analysis project Ga0302154, IMG submission 193507) | Peat permafrost microbial communities from Stordalen Mire near Abisko, Sweden - I_Bog_N2_3 | ecosystem: Environmental > Terrestrial > Soil > Wetlands > Peat | place: Sweden: Abisko, Stordalen...
AGTTTATAGCGCTATCCAATTCATTTCAAGAAATCACCTGGAGGTTCATCGATGAACAAGAAGTCTTTCGTTTCAAGCGGCCACTTGCCAACCCTGATTTCCGCCTTCCTCTACTTCGACGTCAGCTTTATGGTGTGGGTGATCTTCGGACCGATGACGCCGTTCATCGCCGATCAGATGCATCTGACCGCCACGCAAAAAGGATTGCTGACTGCCATTCCCCTGCTGGGCGGATCGTTCTTTCGGCCTCTCCTCGGACTCCTGGCCGATCGCATCGGTGGCCGCCGCGCCGGTCTTGCGGGCCTCACGCTCACGCTGGTGCCTCTCATTCTCGGATGGCACTATGCAAGCGCTCTGTGGCAGTTCTATCTGATTGGATTCATGCTGGGCATCGCCGGCGCCAGCTTTGCCGTTGCGCTTCCGCTGGCTGGCCGGTGGTATCCCGCGGAGCACCAGGGGCTGGCGATGGGCATTGCCGGCGCGGGTAACTCAGGCACGCTGATTGTTACGTTCTTTGGACCCCGGCTTGCCCAGATCTTCGGCTGGCACACCGTCTTTGGATTGGCTCTGCTGCCCATCACTCTGGTCCTTGTGGCTTTCTTTTTTCTGGCAAAGAACAGCCCATCGATGTCCGCGCCCAAACCATGGGGCAAGTATGCGCAACTCTTCAAGCAAGCAGATACTTGGAAGCTTTGCTTTCTCTACAGCCTCACCTTTGGCGGGTTTGTGGGCCTGGCAAGTTTCCTCTCCGTGTTCTTTCACGATCAATATCACCTGACGAAGGTGCAGGCAGGCGACTTTACCACGCTGGTTGTGCTGTCTGGCAGCTTTCTGCGGCCCGTTGGCGGCTGGCTTGCCGACAAGTTTGGCGGGTACCGCCTGCTTCTCGGGCTGTTTGCCTGCGTCGCCATTTGCCTCATGGTCGTTGGCGGTCTTCCGCCCATTGCCGTCGTGGTGCCGATGCTGTTTCTCACCATGGGAATGCTCGGAATGGGCAATGGCGCGATCTTCCAAATGGCGCCGCAGCGTTTCTCGGCAGACATTGAATTGATCACAGGCATCGTGGGCGCAGCGGGAGGGCTGGGCGGATTCTTTCTGCCTTCCGCACTGGGAGCTTTGAAGGATATTTCAGGAAGCTATGGAACCGGCCTACTCTGCTTCGCATTTCTTATGGTCGCCAGTGTCCTGGTGCTGCTTGAATTCGGTGTGCAGTGGAGGTCGACTTGGCCAGAGGCGGCATTGAGCCGCACCATGGTCTTCAGTTACAGACGCTCTCGCAGCGCTAGCTTGCCCGATGGCGCACTAGCTTGTGAAATGGAGGGAGCTGGGGAATAATCTGGATGGCCCCTTGCCGCCGGCGGAGCCTGCTTACACCACTCTGGATACAAATGCTAAAGGGCCCTGCATTGCACAGGGCCCTTTGTCTTGAGATTAGATGGCTAAGAACCTAAGGTTGTTTGCTGCACAGCGACGGAGTCGCAGCGATTTGTGCTTCAGTGAGCAGCGTCGGAGGCAGATTGCACGCCTGCCCAAAGCCGGGCGTGCGGCTGATGGTGTTGTTGTTGCCGCCCGAACCAGTCTGGGTGGCCACGCGCACATCCACAAGGTCGCCCTGCACCAGGATCGAGGTATCGACAATGTCCAGATCGGTGCGCAGGATGGTGAGGTATGGACTGTCTGGCGAGGCCGCGTAGACCTTGCCCTCGGTCGAGTTCTGTGTAGAGACCACAGTGCGCGGGTGGCCGTTGACGGGCAAAGTCTTTTCCACCGTGTGGCTGCTCAGGTTCACAACCGTGACGGTCTGATCGGTTTGGTTCGCCGCATACGCGCGGCTGCCATCGGCCAGCGCGGTCACGCTGGCGGGATTGTTGCCCACCGGAATTGTAAACGTGGTGCCAAAGGTGGAGCTGTCGTTGCCATATTCGTCCATGCTTACATCGATCACGGTGATGGCGTTGCCGTCATAGTCGGCGACGACGAGTTGGCTGGTGGCGGCATTGTATTCGGCATACACCGGACCGGCAATGGTCGGCACATCCTCTTTCGCATCCTGAGGCAGTCCGGCGCTGATCGAAAGCGGCAGCTTAGGATGGCATGTCACAGTCTGGCCGTTCTGGTTGAGAAACGGCGTGCATGCGTCCAATGTGTTGTTCTGGCTGTTGATGACCGTGATGGTGTCGTCTCCCCGATTCAGCACGAAGAAGCGCCGGTAGTCGGGGCTCTGCACGGCGTAGACGGGACACTTGCCCAGGGGAATACGGGCTGAAACCGTGTAAATCGAGGTACCGATCGCGTCCGCCTCGCCTGCGGGAGCTGCCGCCCTGGCAGCAGCGATGTTGCACTCCACGCCTGTGGAATTGGCAATGTTTTGGCTAATGGAGTAATTGTACTGGCCAATCTGACTCGGACCCACGATCATCACGGGGGACGTGGCAACAGGAATGGCAAGCTTGAAGGCCTGAGGGCTCCCCGTAAAGTAGTCGATGTAGCTACCGTTGAGATCGGCGGTCCATAGTCCGGCCGATGGCGAGAACATGTTGACGGGCGGATGCGGCGGAGCAGTCTGTGACGGAGAAGACAACGTCGAATACAGCACTGACTTGGCCTGGAGCAAGTTCGTGATAGGGAAATTGCTCAACGTGCTGTCGCTGTTGACGGTGTAGCCATTGGAACCGGTTTGGTCGATTGTAAATGTACTCGGTCCAGGCCCGATCGGCGCGTTCGCCAGCACGGTGTCGCCAGCGTAGTCAATGATTGTAGCAATGCCGGGCGTCGTAGTGGAAGGAGCCGAAACCACCACCACATAAGCCTGCACCTGCGATGCCGGTCCGCTGGAGTTGATGGGTGTAACCACCGGCCGGTAGGAGCTGCCGCAACCGGCAACCAGGGCTACAGCCGCAAGGACCGCGCCCGCCTGAACCAACCGCGCGCGCGCCTGGCTTGCATTCATGGGAAAAAGCCTCATTCAGTTCTTTCCTGCTTACTTTGTGATTGTAAATCAGCCAGCTGGAGGTTGGACGCAGCAGCAGCCAGGAACGGTATCGACGCACGCAACCGGCTGTGCGCGCTCGCACTTTCGTTGCTGACTGTCAGGGGTTCAGCGTCCGGCAACTTCAACAATCGCGCTGTCCGGCCCGCTCCATGCAGGGTCGCCCTCGTGGGTCAACTGCTGCTTCGCATCGTTCCAGTGCAACCGGGTGATTATGCCCGCTCCCTGCTCATAGGCATAGGTCTTGCCGTCATCTGAAAAGAGCGTGAAGCTGGCGTCCGCGCCGGGATAGACGCGCACCCTGGCAATTGCCTGCGCCTCATGCGTGCTCTCTACAGCCGCTCCCAGCGGAACGATCGAGCCGGCCCTCACGAAGAGCGGAATCGTATCGATGGGCGCTTGCACGGTAATGGTCTGGCCGCCCCTGACGCGCTCATTGGTCCAGTAGTTGTACCAGTCGGCCCCCGCCGGTAGATAGACCTCCCGGCTGGTCGCGCCCTGTTCCGTGACCGGCGCCACCAGAAAGGCAGGACCGAACATATATTCGTCGCGCAGGTCGGCCACCTTGGGATCGTTGGGGAAATCCATCGGCAGCGCGCGCATAAAGGGAGCGCCAGTCTGCCAGGTTTTGTAGCCCAGCGAATAGATATAGGGCATGAGCTCGTAACGCAGGCGCAGGTACTTTTCCAGAATGGGCTCAGCCTGCTTGCCATAGGACCACACTTCATTGGCAACCCGGCTGCCGTGGGCGCGGAAGATGGGCAGGAATGTCGCGTACTGGAACCAGCGGGTGTAAAGCTCCGGGTAGTCGTCGTATCCGCCCACGTTGGCGCGCGCGTCCGAGGGGTCGAGCAGCGGCGGATGGGCCGGGTGGTGCTGCTCGGGCAGATACTGCCAGCCGCCGGTGTCGTTTGACCAGTATGCGAATCCCGAAGCGGCGAAATCAAGACCGGTCGGAATCTGCCTGCGCAGCGTGTCCCAGGTGGGATAAATGTCCGATGACCAGAAGATGGCGCCGTTGCTCTGCGCGCCTGTGTAGGCGTCGCGAGAGAGGATCAGCGCGCGACGACCCGGCTCGTCCTTGCGGAAACCGTCGTAAAGCGCTTTGGTGTGGAAGAGTGGATAGACATTGAAGTACTGCGTGCCCGGGCCAATGTGCAGGTAGGAGCCATTTGGAGGCAGGTCAGGCTCGGTCTCATCCGCCCACAGAGAATCGAAGCCCTTGCTCAGGATATTGTCATGGATGGTCTTCCAGTACCACGCAGCTGCCTCGGGGTTGGTCGTATCGATGTCTGACCCGGCACGGTCGTAGGGCTGCCCGTCAATGGGCGTACCGTCGGCCTGATGAATCAGCCAACCCTTCTTTAGCAATTCGGCGTAATAGCGATCCTCCGGCACAAACCGCGGCCAGACGCTGATCATGGTCTCAAAGCCCATCGCATGAAGCTGCTTGTTCATGGCCGCCGGATCGGGCCAGAACTTCGGGTCCATATCGAACTGGCCCATCTTGGTGAAATAGAACCAGTCCACCACCATCACATCGGCCGGCAGATGGCGGTCGCGGTAGCCCTGCGCCACATCCAGAACTTCTTTCTGGCTGGCATAGCGCTGCTTGCATTGGATGTAGCCATAGGCGGCCTTGGGCAGCATGTGCGTGGGGCCGGTCAGCAGCCGGTAGCCGGCATAGATCTCGTCCGTGGTGTCGCCAGCTATCACAAAAAACGAGACCCGGTCGCCCACTTCCGATGTCCACCGGGTCTGCTCGTTGAAGCCGGGCTCGATGGTGGTCTTCGACGGGTTGTCCCACAGCAGGCCGTAGCCTTTGTTGGTGACCAAGAACGGCACGCAGAAGCTGGGAGCGGCCGGAGCCGTGTAATCTGCCCAGCAGCGCACCGGATGGCCGCGATGGTCGAGAAATCCCTCGTGGTTCTGGCCCAGGCCGTAGTAATGCTCGTCGTCGGGCGAGGCAAAGGTCGCCCCCACCCCATAGAAATCGGGGTCCGTGGCGCGGCGGTCATGGGCCACCGACGCCGTACCGTCTTTGTGATTGGGCACAGACTGAGACCACCCCGTGAGCTCAAGCAGCTTCTTGCCCTGGGGCGTGCTCAGGGTGATGTGCGCGCCGGGAGTGGAGCCGTTGAAGTACTTCTTAATGTCCACCTCAGTTTGCTGCGGCGGATGGACTGGAGGAAGATCCTTGTCGATGATGGCGACAATCCGCGGCGACACGTAGATATCGGCTCGCGCAGTCTGCGTTGCGCTCCAGCCCGCGCCGGCCGGCGCGGCCACCATTCCATAACCCGGCCCAGCCAGCGCAGGTTCGCGCTTCAGGCTGAGCGTCACACGCAGGATATTCGGCGCATACGGCTCCAGCACAATGGTCTCGCCCTTGTGGTCGAGTTCGAGCCTCTGGCTCGGTGTTTGGGCCAGACCACTGGCGCCAGTGAGGGCGATTCCGGCAAAAACGGCAAGGACGGCTGACAACCTTTGCATGAAATACTCCGCGGGTGAGGCAAGCAGATAAGAAAATGCTGCGATGCCAAGTGTAAACCGATTCACTTCAGGCTGTCCCGTGCAAAGGCCGCACGCGCTGGGCGCCCTATCCATTTCGAGTTCTTTCCGAAATGGGTAGTAACCTCAACCCTCAGTCGCTCCTTCCAGGGTTACGATGAAGCGTGGCCCGGATGAAGCTACGGTGGCAATCAAAACTCGTCCTGCTCCTGGTGCTCCCTTTTGCGGGCGCCGGCTTGGTGCTTCAGACCCACTGGTGGGCGACGCAGATGATGCCGGTGGCGCTCGTGACTGTGGGCCTGAGCTTCCTGCTCGGCCTTGTGGTGCTCAAGCTGCGCGCGGCCACGCCGGCGGGAGCGGCCACCGGCGCGGTGCTCACCGCCAGCCTGATGTTTGCCACAACAACGTTTCCTTATCAACCCTGGCAAACGGCGCTGATCCCGGTGCTGGCGGTCTCTCTGCTTGCCTGGATGGCCACTCGGCTGGGCCGGGAGCAGAAAGAGCGGCTGGGCACGGCGGAAGGGAAGCGAGGCCGGTCCGAATATCAAGTCGCTGCCAATCTGGGCGTGGCCGCCATTGTGTCCAGCGAATTCGCGCAATCGTGGCTGGGTCGGGCACATTGGTTCGTGCGCATTCCGCTCTCACCGATGCCCCTGTTTGCCGTTGGGCTGGCGGCGCTGGCTGAAGCCGCCGCTGACACGGTTTCCTCTGAGATCGGCCAGGTTTTCGGCGGCCAGCCGCTCATGATCACCACCCTGCGCCGAGTCGAACCAGGCACGGACGGCGCTGTCAGCCTGGTTGGCACGCTGGCGGGCGGGGCCGCAGCGGCCATTGTCGCCCTCGCCGGAACTCTGGCCCTGCGCGGGGACTTTGCGATGTTCTGGATCGCTTGCGCTGGCGGGTTGTTTGGACTCTTCTTCGACAGCCTGCTTGGCGCAACGCTTGAACGCCGGGGCTGGCTTAACAACGATGCCGTGAACTTCCTGTCAACCGCCAGCGCGGCGGGATGCGCGCTAGGCGTGCTGGCGATGCGGGCACATCTCGGAGCGGGGTAGCTGCGCGGGTGCTTGAAAATGCGAACGGCGCGAATCGGATGAGATTCGCGCCGTTGATTTTTGAAAGCTTCGTAGTTCCGAATATTGGCGGTTCCGATTGGCTGGGCCTGGCCGACTTACTGGTTCCAGCCACGCATGATGAGCGTGGCGTTGATGCCGCCGAAGCCGAAGGAATTTGACAGGGCCACGTTGAAGCTATGCTTGACCGGCTTGTTCGGCACATAGTCCAGCACGCACGTGGGGTCCACGTTTTCAAGATTGATAGTGGGCGGAAGCTCCTGGTTAACCAGCGCCAGTACAGAGATCCGGCCTCAAGCCCGCCCGCGCCGCCCAGCAGGTGGCCGGTCATGGACTTGGTGCCGCTGATCTTGAGCTTGTGGCTGAGGGCGTGTTCGCCAAAAACCAGCTCAATGGCCCGCGATTCGTTGCCGTCGCCGGCTGGGGTCGAGGTGGCGTGGGCGTTCACGTAGCCAACCTCTTCCGGTTGGATGCCGGCGTCGTTCAGGGCGTTTCTCATGGCACGCTGTGCGCCCTGGCCCTCAGGTGCGATACCTGTCATGTGATAGGCGTCTGCGCTCATGCCGTAGCCGATGATCTCGGCCAGAATCTTTGCGCCGCGTGCCTTGGCGAACTCGAGTTCCTCAAGGATGAGAATGCCCGCGCCTTCCCCGATGACAAAGCCGTCGCGGTCTTTGTCAAAGGGCCGGCTTGCGCGTGTGGGCTCGTCGTTGCGGGTGGAGAGCGCGCGCATGGCGGCAAAACCGCCGACAGACAGAGGCGTAACCGAGGCCTCCGCGCCGCCTGCAATCATCACGTCGGCGTCGCCGTGCATGATCATGCGCGCCGAGTCGCCAATGGAGTTGGCAGAGGTGGCGCAGGCCGTGGCCGTGGCCGAAATAGGCCCTTTTGCGCCGTAGCGGATGCTGATTTGCCCAGCCGCCATATTCACGATGACAGCGGGAATGAAGAAGGGCGAGATCTTGCGCGGGCCGCCGTTGAGCAGATTGGTGTGCTCGCGCTCGATGATCTCAAATCCGCCGATGCCAGAGCCGATAAAGACCCCCACCCGGTCGGCAATCTCCGGGGTGATCTGGAGGCCGGACTGGGCAATGGCCTCCTGGGTAGCAGCGAAGGCGAAATGAATGAAGCGCCCCATCTTGCGCGCTTCCTTTTTGTCCAGAAAATCCAGCGGGTCAAAGTTCTTGACCTCGGCAGCCAACGTGACCGGGAAGCCGGTGGTGTCGAAGCCCTGAATAGGCCCCATGCCACTGGCCCCGGCAAGCAGCTGCCGCCAGACCTCGGGAGCGGTGTTACCCACACCGCACACCAGACCGAGTCCGGTGATAACGACTCTGCGGGACGGATTGGACAAGGGCTACTTGCTGCCTTTCGCGTTCTTCTCGATGTACTCGACAGCGTCTTTGACGGTCTTGATCTTCTCGGCGTCTTCGTCGGGGATCTCCAGATCGAAGGCCTCTTCAAACTGCATTACCAGTTCGACCACGTCGAGGGAATCCGCGCCCAGATCCTCCTGGAAGCTGGCGCCGGGGGTCACCTCGGCTTCATCCACCTGTAGCTGCTCGACGATGATCTGCTTGACTTTCTCTTCAACGGCCATGCGTGTTTCTCCTCATAATTTTTTGGGACTCAAGAATCTGTCCGGGCATGAAGTTCGTTCAGGTTCCGCTTGCCTACCATACCGGCTCGTGGCATGGGAACACAACCACTACGCCAAAAAAATGCGCATGGCCCCGAAACTTCAAGTCTACCGGGCAGGTCGGGGTGTGTAAAGGTGGGGGCAGCAGGGACTAGGGACTAGGGGAACTAGGGACTAGAGGCTAGTGGTTAGGGATTAGGGAACAGAGAACGGAAGACGGTCTGAAATTGGCGCCAAATGCACAGCGGGACGGCGTACATTAGGCGAAGAGGGGTAACGATGCAGACGGTTTGGTTTCTACTGGCGGCGATTGCCGGGGGCGCACTCGGCTTTTGGCTGAAGAGCAGCTCGACAAAAGCTGAAAAAAGGCTGCTGGAGCAGCACAATCTGGAATTGCTGACAGAGTTGTCCGTGACTAAGGATGCGCTCGATCGTTCAAAGGCTGAGTCCGAGTCGAGGGCCAGCTTTGAGGCGCTCGCCAGCGAGCGGCAACTTGCCGTGGGCCGCATGGAAGAAGAGCGAAACGCGCTCCGCAAGGAGCTGAGCGCCAAGGCAGACGCGGAGCCCGCGCAGGCGGCGCGCATCAGTCAGCTAGAGGCAGACTTGCGCAACGAACGTCAGAGCCTGGCGGAGAAACTGGCCATCCTGGACAACGCCAAGCAGGCATTGGCCCATCAGTTCGAGGCTCTGGCCGGAGAGATTCTTGAGAAAAAATCGAAGAGCTTTTCCGAGGGCAGCCAAAAGGAACTTGGAACCCTGCTGACGCCGCTCAAGACGCAAATCGAAGAGTTCCGTAAAAAAGTCGAGGAAGCACAGACCGACTCCACCAAAGGCGTCACCAAGCTGGAGACGCTGATCGGGACTTTGGGTGGATTGAATCAGCAGTTGAGCGAGGAGGCGCGGAACCTGACCAAGGCGCTGCGCGGCTCATCGAAGGCGCAAGGCGACTGGGGCGAGCTGATTGTGCGCAATCTGCTGGAGAAGGCGGGCTTGCGCGAGGGCGAACAGTTCCGCGTGCAGGAGACGTTTGACGCGGCTGGCGATGGGCCTGACGGACTGGGAGAGGCTCGGCAGAGAAAGTCGCGGCCGGACGTCATCGTGAACCTGCCTGGCGGCCGGCATCTGGTAATCGACTCCAAGGTCTCGTTGAACGCCTACACCGATTCGGCGAATGCCGCAACGGAAGAGGAACGCAAAACCGCGGTCAGGCGGCACTTAGCCAGCATGAGGAGTCATGTGGATGAACTGGCAACGCGGCGGTATCACAAGCTGGCCGCGCTGGAGACGCCGGACTTTGTCGTGATGTTTGTGCCCATCGAGCCGGCGTTTCTGGTGGCGCTGCATGAGGACGAGGGGCTGTGGCGCTACGCGTACGAGAAGGAAGTCCTACTGGTGGGGCCGACCACACTGCTCTTCGTTATTCGCATCGTGGATAACTTGTGGCAGCAGGAGCTGCAGGCCCGCAGCGTGCAGGATGTGATGAATCGCGGAGCCGAGTTATACGACAAGTTTGTCAACTTTGTCAGCGATCTTGAGGCTGTGGGCAAGAGCTTGCGCGGAGCCGACCAGAGTTATAGCAGTGCCATGAAGAAGCTGAGTGAAGGACGCGGGAATCTGATTCGGCAGGTAGAGCTGCTGAAGCAACTGGGGATAAGAACAAGCAAGCAAATGCCCCGAGGGCTGCTTGATGCCGCGGGCGATGAAGAGCCGGGGCTGGCGCTGGCGGCCGAAGCAGAGAGTGTCGAGTAACCGATTGAATAGATCGGGTAGTTCCCGTTCATCACATCGAAATTACAGGCCAAGGACAGGGAGAACATATGGAAGAAACCGGGGAAGAAGATTGGTTCGACCCATCTCCGTTCATCGAGAACAGCTGCATGCTCACGGAAGCTATAGGTT
>Ga0302154_10004330_pt1 | contig 10109 bp, 7 predicted proteins | sample I_Bog_N2_3_FD_193507 | JGI IMG/M metagenome (GOLD analysis project Ga0302154, IMG submission 193507) | Peat permafrost microbial communities from Stordalen Mire near Abisko, Sweden - I_Bog_N2_3 | ecosystem: Environmental > Terrestrial > Soil > Wetlands > Peat | place: Sweden: Abisko, Stordalen...
CTGGCTGCCGACACCTCCCATGTGAACATCCAGATCTTCCGTGCCCGCAAGCAGATTGCCCGGGCGCTGCCGGCGACCTGGACCCTGCCGGACATCGTCGAGCGCCGCCGCGGCGCGGTGCGCTTCGGCAATTGCGGGGCACGCATCGTGCGCGGTTCGGTGCTCGAAGACGTCTTCCGGCCGTTTGGTTCCGGACCAGAGCCGGCGTCGTCCTGACCGTGCGAGGCGGTAGACAGGCAGGGCGATCGCGGCAAACGTGTTCAGTTTCTATTTACTACTTTAGGGATATTTGACGCGCTAAAAAAATTCTCGATTGAAAGGCTGATGATTTCGCGAGAAGTGGAGGGTTTCCCGCAGGGCCTCGTCGGCCACAAGCCGCTCGAGCTTCTCGGTTGCAGCGCCACGGCTCTCGTATTCAAGGCGCGACAGCAAAGCACCGGCCGCTTCACGGTCGTGAAATCACCTCAAGTCAACGGCGCCCCCGAAATGTATCAGCGGTTTCGCAGCGCGATCAGGTTGTGGGCGGGGTTGACCCACCCTCATATCGCTAACCTGATCGATGCCGGCCAAACCGCCAGCGGCCGTCCTTACGCGATCTCTGAATTCGTGCCAGGGGAAACGCTCAAGCAGTTCCTGATCAGGCGCGGCCCGATCGAAACCAGGCTGGCATCCGCGCTGATGGGCCAGTTGCTGGAAGCCTTGGCGTTCCTGCACAGCCGTGGGATCATCCATCGCGACCTCAAGCCACAGAACGTGCTTGTTACGAGCGTCGGTGCGCGCGTCCTGGTCAAGCTGATCGACTTCGGCATGGCTGCGCGCTCGCCTTGCGCCGATGGCACCGCGCCGCCCGCCGGTGGCACACCGGGTTATTGTGCTCCCGAACAACTGCGCGGCGAACCGCCGGCGCCGGCGGCCGACCTTTACGCCTGGGGCCTGATGTTCGTCGAATGCCTGAGTGGCGGCCACGCCGTGCCGGGCCTCAGATTTGCCGACCTGCTGCATGCCCAACTCAATCCCGATCCGGTGCCGCTTCCGGCGCGTCTGCGCGGCCACTCGCTCGAACCCTTGTTGCGCGAGGTGCTCTGCAAGGATCCCGTCCGGCGCGCCAGCGATGCCGGCGCCCTGCATGCGCGACTCCGTCGCCTGATCGTCACCGCCAGTCGTCATCCGCCGTTCGCCGCGGCGGATGGGCCGAGCCTGTAGTTTCCGCGCCCTGCTGCATCAACCGCTCCAACTGCGAGGCCGGAATGCTGTGCCAGCGCCGGCCCGTCGTCAGCTTTGGACTGCTGTTGTGCCGATGCACGGTGGCGACATAGAAGTCGCAGCGCTGGTTGATCGCGATCCGCTTCGGCTGCGTGCTCCAGACAAAGCAATTGTCCTCGCCGACGTTGATGTCCGCGAATGGCCGCCGCCGCCACAATTCCCTGGTGTAGCAAAGCGTGCCGCCGCAAACCCATGGCGGCTGGCCGTCATATTCGTATCGCCATCCCTGCCGGGTTTCCGGGGCGTAGAAGAACACCTTGTCGAGACCGCAGAGGTCGGCGCTTTGCTCGGTGAGGGTCCGGATCTGCGAACTGATCCATCCCGACGCCATCCAATCGTCGTCATCCCAATGGGCGATCAGCTCGCCGCGCGCCAATTCGCAAGCTAGGTTGCGTTTCGATCCGATCGTGGCGCGCCGGTCCAGCCGCACGTAGCGTACCGTTGCTTGCCGAGGCACGAGGTCTGCGACGCCGTCGTCGCCGTCGTCGATCACGATCAGTTCGCGCGCCGGGTAATCCTGGCTGAGGAAGCGTTCGATCGCGCGCGCAACGAATGCGCGCCGGTTGGCGGTCGGCATGATGCAACTGACCAGCGGCGGCCCTGCAGCCGCGGTGACCGCCGTGCGGGGCGCCAAAGCGAGGTAGAACGCCCGGTCGGGCGCCAGGCATTCGGGCTCCGATGCGCGCGTCCAGCTGGTCGGATCCAGATAGCGCCCTTCCTGGAATCGCCAGGTGTTGTGGCCGTGCCGGACATAGATGTGCAGGTCGTGCCCGGGAAGCCGGTAAAGCCGCGCGCCGTCGCGGATCGCCTTGAGCAGGAACTCGGCGTCTTCGCGCAGCGAAATTGCTGGGTAGGGACCGCTGTGGCGCCAGACATCGCGTCGGAACACCAGGGTACCTCCGGCGACAGCCTCGACGAACAGTCGCGCATACAACGCTCGGGAAACCGACCAGAATTCACCGGCCGGCAGCACCATGAACAAGGTGTCGCTGAGGCCGGTAATGTCGGCGACGCCCTCGGCGATCGGCGTTACCTGAGCACTTAGCCGCTGCGGCGCGTACCAGTCGTCGTCGTCCCAATGCGCGATGATCTCGCCGCGTGCGGCGCGCAGGCCCTCGTCGCGTTTGTCGCCGAGGCTTGCCTGGGTGCGACGCACGGTCCGGATGTCAGGTTCATCGATGCCGTCAGGCAGATCGCTTTCGTCGTCATAGACGATGACGAGTTCCCGGTTCGGATAGTCCTGGCGCTGGAAATAGCGGATCGATTGTGCCACAAATTTCGGCCGGCCACGCGTCGGCATCACGCAACTGACCAAGGGAGGACCGGCCACCGACTTCGCGTCGGCCAGCCCTGGCATGGCGGCGGCGACCTGAAAGCCGATCAGAATGTCACGATCATCCGCCGCCATGTCACCACGCCTCGTTGCTGGCGACGACGCCGTCGCCGAGCAACCGCTCGAGCGCCAGCCACGGGCTGCCCGGCGATTCGTCGTCCCAGCCTGTCACGGAATGCAGAAGCTGCCCGACATTCAGCTCCGCCCGGTCTGAGGCCGCATAAATCCACTTATAGCAGGCGCGCAACTCCTCCAGACAATCGCCGATCAATGTCTCCCGTTGCGCCGGCGCGGGTGCATGGAACGACACGCATAGCGTCGGCATCGCATGCGCGGACAACCGCCGCCACCGTCCCGGAATCAAGCAATATTCGGCGCCCTCGACGTCCATCTTGATCAGCCGGCAGTCGTCGATGGCGTTGCCCTCCAGGAATTCCTCGATCCGCTCGCCGTCGACCTGGCAACAGGGTTGCTCGCGGTCGCCCGCCGTCGGAAGGATGCCGGACATGCTGTCGCCGAACCGGCTGCTGCCTCCATAATACATACCTCCGGCGTACAGCTTGGCCGGGCCCGGCTCCGGCGCGATGCACAGACGATGCAGGGCGACGCGGTCGGCCAATTCGGGATTGACGGCAAGATTGGCCGCCAGTTCGATATGGGCGATTGGATCGGGCTCGATCGCGTGGACCCTCCGCGCCAGTCGTCCGGCATAAAGCGTCATCGGACCGATCCAGGCGCCGATATCGACCAGGCTGCAGCCAGGGTCAAGAAAACGACGCAGCGCGCGAAAGGTATGCGGCTCCCAGAAGCCGGCAGAGACCCCGCACCAGAACGGTTGCCGAGCTACGTCGGCGCGGACGCGGAATTCAACGCCCTCGACCCGAACCGACAACGTGGCGACGGCATCCGGACGAGGATCACCCTGCGATAAGTCCATCGGTCACCTCTATCGATCTGTCTGTGGTGTGGGGCCGGCTTGACCACGCAGCTTTGCCGGCAACGCGTCGGCACCGCCGGCGGGGGCGCCGGAGCCTCGCTGTTCGAATACGGTCGGCTCGTCGCCGGTGCTGGCGCTGGCACCGGACCCGGATCGGATTTGCTGATAACCGTTGCGCCAAGGCGGTCTTGCGCTTTGGTGTTGCGTGCCGGGTCGATGGCGAGCCAGGCGAGGTAGATGATCAGGGCGAACGAAACCGGGGCCGCGGCGCAGACGACGCACTGCATCGCACCGCCGTCGCGAATCCCGCGCAGGCCGACGCCGGCGCGATGCGTCGCGCGATGGCCTCGATCCTTTCTTGCCGCAGTCATTGGCGATTTCCCCTATTCGCGATCCCTGACCTGGCGACTAGGCCGTCTGCAGTGCCGGCTGCAGCGCTGCCTGCAGGGCGGCGATCGTTTCGGGACCGGCGATGCCGTCGGGTGTGAGCCCCTTGCTCCGCTGGAACGCCTGCACCGCGCTGCGGGTCCCTGCGCCGGCGATGCCATCGACCGCCAGCGCCGGCGTCGCGCCAAGCCTGTTGAGCGATGTCTGCAGCCAGGTCGCATCAAGCGGCGCGGTTGGTGGCGAAATGTCGGGCACGACACTCGGCGCCGCGTCGAATGTCACCGATGGATCCAGCTCCATGATCTTGAGAATCATCCCGGCGCACCCGAGTTGCTGATCGACCACGGGCTCGATCGGCCCGTGATCGACCAGCACCTTGCCCCTGACATACTGATCGGTGCCGGCCCAGATGTAAGGCGACGGCACCCCGGCATTGGCATAAGCGAGGCCGTTGTAGCGCTCCGACAGCGTCAGGCCGCCGGCGATCGACCAGTCCTTGTTGCGCGCGGCATAGGGTGCGCAATTCACCAGCGCATCGACCGCGCCGTCCTCGAACGCGGTCGGCCCGCGGAACGGCCCGCGCCCGGCCGGGACGTGGCGGGTCTTTTCGGCGAGCGGGTCGCCCTGGCCGAGGTTGCGCGTGAAATCGATGCTGCACTCGCGATAGTGCCAGCATGCGATGAACGGCCATGCCGTTTCGGGCATGCCCGCGCGCAGGCAGATCGAGATATAACGGCGTTTGTTGTCGACGGCCTTCTGCGCATAGTGCGCAAACTCCGGTCCGCGCGTCAGCTTGGCATTCTGCCAGCGGTTTTCGTTTGCGACCTTGAGGGCAACGAGATCGGTCATGTGAGTTCTCCTTTCGAATCATTGTGGACGGTCATTCGGCAAAGACGAGCCGGCCAGGGTTTCCAGCGGTCGCGGGAGTGCAGCTGTTGCAGGGTCGCGAAGCGCTGATGCGTTTCCAACCGTTCATCATCGCTCGCAGAGCGCATCGATCGCCCCTACCAGGCTGTCTTCGGTGGCTTGCCGGCGTTGCCGTCGTTGTCGAACTCGACGACGACGCCCTCGAACGTGAAACCCGGAACGTTGATCTTGCACCGGATCGCCCGGTCGTAATCGTTGCTCTTGCCGATCAGATCGATGCTGATATTGACCGAGTTGCCGTCGACGTCTTTCCTCGCCGCCAGCAGCGGCAGCAAATATTTGAAGCCGAAGAAATCGATCTTCGCGCTCGCTACCGTACACAGTGCGGTCACGAAACGGCCCTTGCCGTCATAAGCCAGGTTGAAAGTGAAATTGTAGTCGGCGCTGGCCTTCCAGGAGAGCGTCGTGACCGTCCCCGGCACCTTGTCAGCCGGCGGAACGTAAACCGGTTTGTAGATCGCTACCGCGCCTGCTCCGGCGCGGTAGAGCTGGCTGATCCCGATCGGAGCCCGCGGCGGCGAAGCGTCGGGCAGGTCGATAGTGTCGGGACCGACATTGCAACTTTCAGCCGGCGCGATCTCGGTCATCACCTGTATCGCACCGACCCTCTTCAGGACCGTTTTTTTCGCGTTCTTGCCATCGACGTTGAAGACATATCCGTCAGTCTCGGCGACAACACGCGCATCATCGATGCCGGCGCCGCAGGAAGGAAGCAGCTGGACCTGCACCTGGTCCTCGCCGGGCAATTGCGGCGATTTCAGCAGCCGTCCCTGGGTGACACCGCTGGTGTGGTCCAGACAGATCTCGACCCCCCATGTCAGGCCGTTGAGCTTGAAGATCCCGGAGCCGTCATAGTCGTAGCGCCGCTGCTCGCGGCCGGGCCCGGAACGGTTGATCGGCGCCAAATGTTCAACGTCTTGCGACAGCAGCCCTTGCGCCGAAGCATCATCGATGAAGTCGATGGTCGATAGCCGCTCCTTCATGACGATCCGCGAGCCGGAGGAGGACTGGTCGCCGAGGCCGCCTTGCTGGATCAGCGCAAAGTTGACGACCGTGTTGGCCGTGGCCTCGAAGGCGCCGACGATGGTCCCGAAGCCGAACACCCAATCCTTCCATTGGCCGGCGGCCGCGATTGCCTGCAGGCGAGCGACCGCGAAGTCCACATCCGTGACGCCACCCTTCATTTCATACGCGCCCTTGTTGCCGCGAAAGAAGAACTCGGGCGCCACGAACAGCTTTAGCGTGTCGGAAGATTTTTCGGCCTTCGCCGCGGCCGTATTCATGGCGCGCTGCATCAGCTGGCAGCGGGCTTCGACGTCTTGCCGGGCATCGTCCAGACCGAGATAGGCCGGCGGGGTATCTGCCGTCGGTGCCGTGTCGATCGCGTAACCGATGAATTGCAGCTTGGTGTACGGCATCATGGCTTCTCCTCTTCATGACACTTGATCTCGGAGCTTGCGGTCATCACAGCGACCGCAGGCCGTAGGTGAACTTGATCAGGTAGTTGACGTAGATGTTGGAAGGCCGCGTCTCGTTGGGGCTGACCTTGACGGGCTTCGCCGGTGCGGACGCGTCGACCGGTCCGCCCTGCGTCGTCTTTGCAGTGCCGAGCGGCGCGCCGGCGGCGTTGCCCGAGGGCGCGGGCGCCGCCGCGGTCTGCGCGTCGAGATAGGTGTGCTCGTGGTCCTGCAGCGCGAACGACTGCTGCGAGCCGACCTCGGCGGCCGAACCGCCGCCGGTCGGCGGCGTTCGCTGCGTGGCGTCGGGATCGACGCCGGCGCCGGCGTCGGCGCCGCGCCAGAACGTGCCGCGATAATCGGGAATCCGGAAATGGTCGTCGCCGCCGCCATAGCGATAGCCAAGCGCGGCAAACAATTCCGGATACAGATAAATGCTGAGCATGCGGCCGTCGCACAGCATCCAGCCAAAGGCTTCGAGCGGTTCGGTTACGGGTTGACCGGTGGCGGATGTCGTGGGCGGGGTGGCCGAGTTTGGTATAGGCGCCCCCAACGAACCGGCGAAGGCAATTAGCGCGCCCACCGGCAATTCGCTGAAGCCGAGCGGTGCAAACCAGGGCGCGTGGGGATGCAGCATGGTCATGCGGTCTCCTCCGCGATCGCGAGGATAGCGCCGCCGCCCGCCATGGTGCCGGCCGCGTCATCGAGAATCTGCATCGCGGTCAGCACCACGATTTCCCAGCAGGGGCCGACTTGTCGCTCGGAGTTGAGCTGGGGCGCGCTGTGCTTGACGTCGTTGATCAGCGCAATGTTCTCGTCGTCGACTGCGATCAGTCCGTCGCGACCGTCCCAGATCATTCCCGACGAATAGAAGTAAAGAAAAGCCATCAACCGGTCCGGTTGCACCGGCAGCAGTATGCGGGCCTGGGTCGCCTGCAGAAAATTGCCGAAGAGAGCGTCGCCGCCGGCGAGGAGGTCGGGCAGCTCCGCATCGTCATCGCCATACCGACTGCTGGCGTCGAGATTGAAGCTGTAGGCCATCTCGGTCCATTCCAGCGCTTCCTCGAGGAACTGCAGGCAGCGCGGTTCATTGACCAGCTGCGGCGAAGGCGGCGAGCCTGCCGCGACCGGAGTCTCTCCGGTCAACAGCGCCCGGCGCTCGAGCAGCAGCCGGATGCAGGCGTTCTTGAGCGCGCGCTGTTCGATCTGCCGGTTGGCCAATGGCGAGCGCGAGCCGGTCGGCCGCGCGCCGGCTGTCGCAGCTTGACCGTAATAGCGCGCGGCCTGTTCCCGATAGGCCGTGGTCAGAGCGTGGTAGATGCCGATCTGCCATTCTTCCATGGCGAACGCGGTCGGCACGCATTGCACCTCCACATTGACGAGGGCGTCGGCATCGGCTGGCGGCGACAGCCGGGGCTCGATGCTCTCGACCGACACCGGCAGCATCAGATCTTCGCCGCAGGGCTGCAGTTCGGCGCCAGAAGGGCCGGGCGTCAGCATCTGCGTTCCCACCATCACCAGCGGCGGCGGCAAATTGGGCGGCGTTGTCACGCAGCCGACGAAGGCCTTCAGCGCGCCATAGCCCACCGGCACGGCGATTTGCGTGGTCTCGCCGCTGCGTAGCGCAGCGGTTGCGAATTTCTGGGCCGGCGGCGGCGGTTGCGGTTCGGTTACGCCGTAGCGCGCGCACAGTCGCGCGTAATTCTGACGGGTGATCTGCTCGAAGCTGTCAATGCCGAGCCGCGCGGGCGGGATGGGCCGGTCGAACACGCGACCGGCAAGGGCGGCTTGCCCGGCTATGAACTCGGCGGCGGGACGCAGCACCATCAATTCGATCATCAGGCGGTTGCCGTAATTGACGACGCAGGCCTCGTAGACCTTATTGACCCAGCGAAACACCGCGCGCGTATTGGCCGCGCCGGAGCTGTTGTCGATCACGCTGACAACGGCGTCCTCCTCCTGGCACAGGGTGCTGCTGGCGCGGACGATGCCGACCTCTCGGGCGATGCGGGTCACCGTCTTGTTGAGAATTTCGCGGGCGAAGCGGGTGGTGTCGTCGACGCCGGGGTCGCCGCCTTGCCGTGTGCGGGTCCAGCTGCCGTTGAGCGTGGCCTGGGTCGGCGGCCCGTAGTTGGTCTGGAAGTTGTTGTACTGGTTGTTGACCGTCCTTTCGGCCACGGTACGGCTGGCGTGCTCGATCAGGCTGGTGCGTTGGTTGCCGAGATCGTTGCTCAGGACCTGATCTTCGCGACCGGTCTCCTCGCGATAATCGAGCTGCCGTCGCTTGCGGCGGCTGGAGATCTCCTTGCGCTCGCCGCGCATGACGTTCTCGATGCGTGCGATCTCACCCGCGGCATAGCGCACCAGCCGCTGGCGCACCATCTGCAGGTCGCCAATGGCATAGGGTTCGATCCATCCGTCCTGGCCGCACGCCGGCGGCGAACCCGGTGACACTGCCGGCGGCAGCGGAAAGGCGCTCGGCGGCAACGCCACCGTGGCTTGAGCGAGCAGCTTGGATTGCGCCTGGGTCAGGTCCGCGACCATCAAGCCGCCATTGTCGTCGGCAAGCATCGCTTGCGCGATGACATGCGCGAGCCACAGCGACAGCGTCAGTTCCTCCAGCAGCGCCGGCTCGTAGCCGAGCACGATCGCCAGGGCAAAGTAGCTCTGCCAGATGCGGTCGATCGCCTCGGTGTAGGCCGCTCCGCTGAAATAGCTGGGAGTTTCCCCGTAACGTGCGAGCAAGGCGTTGAGGTCGGCGCATAGCTGGAACGGCCAACCTTCCGACGGCACGGGATTGCAAAAGCCCAGTGCGAGATTTGCGAAGTCCCGTACCGGCCCGGACAGCGCGGACAGCCGGCCGACAAACGCGCCACCATAGCCGCCGTCGATGAAACGCAGTGCCAGAGCCTCGGCCGCGGTGCGTCCGCGCGGACCGCGGCAGGCTGCGACCAAATCGCCGAAGAAATCGTCGCCGGGAGGACTGGCCACGGCGTACTGGATGAAACCGTAGCGCCGATCCTCCTCGGTCACGCGCGGCCAGCGGCGCACATAGACATAAGGGAATAGTTCGTCGCGCTGGCCTCGGATGATCGGAAGCGGGATTTCCGAATCCGTCGACGCGTCGCGATCGGGCAGCGGCGGTGGTGGTGTCGGAGGCGCCGGCGGCGCCGCCGCGGCTGCGTGACTTGGGCACGCCACCATCAGACCTTCGAAGTGCGCGTCGCGGTGTTGGCCGAGCAAGCCGAACCGGATATCGGCGAACACCCCGATGCTGCCGACGCCTTCGACATGCACGTTGCGGCGGAGCTGCAATTGACCGCGCACATAACAACCGGAGCGGAACCTGAAATCGAACGACGTCATCCGTCGCTCCGAGATGGCGACCACCCGCTCTTCGGGCGCACTCGATCGGCAGCGCACCGTCGCGATGGAAGCAACGCCGCTCTGCGGATCCCGATCGATGGCGATGTCGAAGACAAGATCGCCATCAAGCGCAGTCCAGCTCTGGTAAACGGTATCGTTCACGCCGTCGTCCTCGCGCGTCGCCGCAATGGTTTGGAGGAACGCCGTCCGCCTCGCGGATTGCGAAGCAGACGGCAGGCTTGGTCAGGCCATGATGACGTTGTCGAAGCTGAACTGGAACGGCGTGGAGGCCGGGCCAGGACCACCGCCGGTCATGACGATGTCGGCGCTGGCGATCCCGAGCAGCGACAGCTCGGTGTTGATGCTGGAGATGATCGCCGAATTCATCACCTGGCCTTCCTCGACCTCCGATGCGACGCCGATCCAGAGCGTCGGCTTG
>Ga0302154_10004344_pt1 | contig 10086 bp, 9 predicted proteins | sample I_Bog_N2_3_FD_193507 | JGI IMG/M metagenome (GOLD analysis project Ga0302154, IMG submission 193507) | Peat permafrost microbial communities from Stordalen Mire near Abisko, Sweden - I_Bog_N2_3 | ecosystem: Environmental > Terrestrial > Soil > Wetlands > Peat | place: Sweden: Abisko, Stordalen...
CGGCGGATACGCTGGCGGCCCTGCGCGAGGCGAATCGGCGCGGGCATCCCACGATTGCCGTCACCAATGTTGCCGGCTCGACCATGATGCACGAGGCGACGGTGGCACTGTGTACGCTGGCGGGCGTGGAGCTTGCTATTCCCGCGACCAAGAGCTTTACCACGCAGCTTACGCTGATGCTGGTGCTGTCGCTGCTGGCGGCGCGGGAACGTGGCGGCCCGGCCAGCCAGGATGCCGAGCAGCTGCTGGCGGCGCTGGCCGGAGTACCGGATGCGATCGCGGCGCAGCTTCCGGCGTGGGAAGATCAGATCGCTGGGCTGGCGGAGAAGTATTCAGACGCGCGGACATTCCTGTACCTGGGGCGCGGCGTGCACTATGCGATTGCTCGCGAAGGCGCGTTGAAGCTGAAGGAGTCGTCGTACCTGCATGCGGAGGGGTATCCGAGCGGAGAGCTAAAGCATGGGCCGAACGCGCTGGTGTCACCGCAGGTGCCGCTGGTGGTGCTGGCGACGGTAGATGAGGACGACCCGGAGTCGCTGCTCCGCTACGAGAAGACGGTATCGCTGCTGTATGACATGCGCGAGCAGGGGGCGCGGGTGCTGGCGCTGGCGAACACTGGCGACGCGACGATTGCAGCGCTGGCGTCGGACACGATTGCCATCGACAAGGCCAGTGAATCGCTGCTGCCGATCTCGGAGGTAGTGCCGCTGCAATTGTTCGCGTACTTCATGGCGGTCAGCCACGGCGTGGATGTCGACCGGCCGCGCAACCTGACCAAGGCCGTCACCACGGAGTAGGGCAACGCACGCAGTTGCAAGACTGCTGTGCCGACAAGCGTGAGCTCGGTGTGTTAGCCTGCGAAAACTTGGGCCCCCATTTCAATCCATCGTGTTCGATGACTCAGGAGACGTGCATGCAGAACGGCAATCCTATGGAAGCACCTCCAAATCCCAGCCTGGTCTTTGAGATGGTGAACGCGCATCAGCGTTCCGCAGCGCTGAATGCCGCCATCGAACTCGACGTGTTTCGCGCCGTGGGCGCTGGACCGGGCGATGTGGCCTCGATTGCCAAGCACTGTGCCGCGTCGGAACGTGGGACGCGCATCCTGTGCGACTATCTGGTGATTCATGGCGTGCTAGGCAAGGTGGACGGGCACTACAAGCACACGCCGACCAGTGCGCTGTTTCTCGACCCCGGTTCGCCGGCGTGTATGGCGTCGGTGGCGAAGTTCCTGTCGAACCCTGCGATGAACGAGTCGTACAACCAACTGGCGGACGTGGTGCGCAACGGCCGCACAACTCTGCCGGGAGAGGGCAGCGTGGAGCCGGACAATCCCGTGTGGGTGGAGTTTGCGGAGAACATGGCGCCGATGATGGGGCCGCTAGCCGGTCCGCTGGGCGCGTTGGTTCTGGAGGGATACACCGGTCCGATGCGCGTGTTGGATATTGCAGCGGGTCATGGCCTGTTCGGCATCGAGATCGCCAAGCAGAACCGGCAGGCGCACGTTACCGGACTGGACTGGGCCAACGTGCTGAAGGTTGCCGTGGCCAATGCCGAGAAGGTGGGCGTGGAGGACCGCTATGACCTGCTGCCCGGCAGCGCCTTCGACGTGGAGTTTGGCGGCCCGTACGACGCCGTGCTGCTGACGAACTTCCTGCACCACTTCGATGTGCCAACCAACGTGCGCCTGCTGAAGAAGGTGCGCGCGGCGCTGAAGCCGGGTGGGCGCGCAGTGACGCTGGAATTTGTGCCGAACGAGGACCGCGTCTCTCCGCCCATGGCGGCAGCTTTCAGCATGACAATGCTGGCGACCACGGCCTCAGGCGACGCCTACACCTTCAAGGAGCTTGCGGGAATGTATGCGGAAGCAGGCTTTACGGGCGTGACTGCGCACCCGATTCCCATGAGCCCACACACGGTGGTGATGGGCGATGCGTAGCCGGTGACCGGGAACACTGCGCCAAGTTGGGTGCAATGGCCGGGGGGGTGGGCGTAGAGGCTGGCGTACCGCAACCTGGAGCGGCAGGCGATGCTGCTGTCGTTCATCGACGTATTGCGCTGGACGGCGTTGGTGGCATTCGCATCCGCACGAGCAGTATGGCTATTCCGGCGTATTTCGCACCGCCTGGACGGCTCCATCAAGGTCCATGCGGGGCATTAGAGCAGGCGGTTTCCGAACGACTGAGGGGTATGGTATCGTGCGGCATGCTCCTCGAAATGACGATTGACAGGCTGGACCCGGTCACTGCGGTGGTGATCATCAACGGCTCGCTGACCCTGGGAACGAACCTGAAGATGATGGAGGCGCAGGTGCGGCAACTCATCCTCGATGGCGTGGACCGCCTGGTGCTGGACCTGACCGATTGCGCCTACTCCGACAGCGCCGGGCTGGGCTTTCTGATCCACACGTATGGCCTGATCGGCGAGCGCCAGGGCTCCATGCGGCTGTGCGGCGTGAGCGAGCGCGTGATGGGGCTGCTGCGGATGACCCGGACCGACAAGCTGATTCCATGTGACCCGACGCGGCAGGAGAGTGTGGAACAGTTGACAGAGAGTGGCGCGTAGACGACGGCATTCTCTGTTCCATGAATATTCAATGAAATAAATGGAGGCAGGACGATGAGTTCTTCGCGAGATTCCGTGCTGGACCGGTGGTGGCCGGGGCTGGTGATTCTGTTTGGGCTGATCTTTGTGTCGGTGTTAGTGTCCTTCAAGCCGGGGTACTGAGGGACAGGAGAAGCGCTACTTCCAGACGCTCCAGCCGCGGCGGTTGAGGCTGTAGAACAGCACGCCAAGGCAGGACAGGCTGAGTGCGATGAGGCCGGCTCCGTGTGCGGTGCGACCGAAGAGGACATCGCCTAGTCCGAAGAGCATGGAGTAGACGAGCGTGAAGCCCAGCACCCAGTGGAAGAAGTTGTAGCGGAGGGTGGGATCGTGCTGAGCGCCGGAATCCGCCGGGGCAAAGCGGCGCCACCCGAGGGCGGCGGGGCGAACGCGGTCGTAGAAGGCCTGCAGCGTGTCGTTGGATTCCGGGCGGGTGACCAGGGTGACCGTGAGCCAGATGGCCGTGGTCAGGCCAGTGGTCACCAGCATCAGCCAGGCAAAGGCGTGCGGATCGTCCTGGTTCAGTGGGACAAGCGCCAGCGCCGGGTCGATGCGGTGCAGCATGCGGACAACAGGCATGCCGAGACTGCTCTCCAGCGTCAGCGAGATGGTTGCGGCAGCGGTCATGGCGGCGATCTCGCTCCATGCATTGATACGCCACCAGTACCAGCGCAGGATGAAGACCAGGCCGGCGCCGGCGCCCAGGGCGAGGAGAAATTTCCACGCGGTGGCGATGGACGCCCCATGAGTCAGCATGTAGCCTGTCGCGCTGGCGGACATGATGGCGACCAGGATGGTGGCCATGCGCGAGACGGCGACATAGTGGTGCTCCGTCCGGTCGGGCGCGAAGAAGCGTTTGTAGATGTCGTTGACCATGTACGACGCACCCAGGTTCAGGTGCGTGCCGATGGTGGACATATACGCCGCCGCGAACCCGGCCAGCATGAGCCCACGCAGACTGGGAGGCAGATAGTGGATCATCACCCAGACGTAGGCGCCCTCCATACCGCCTTGTGCTGCGGTGGGGTTGGGCAGCAACACCAACGCAACCAGGGCGGTGAGTATCCATGGCCAGGGCCGCAGCGCGTAGTGGGCGATGTTGAACCACAGGGTTGCGCCCAGCGAATGCTTCTCATTCTTGGCGGAGAAGATGCGCTGGGCGATGTAACCGCCGCCGCCCGGCTCCGCGCCTGGATACCAGCTTGCCCACCAGTTGAGCGAGAGCAGCACCAGGAAGCTGAGGAAGAACGGCGAAGCGGTGCTGGGAATGAATGCGAGCGTGTCGCGGCCCTGGCCGTGGGCCGCGTCGAAGGCATGGACCTGGGTGGCCAGCGAGCCCATGCCGCCAACGGCGTGCACGGCGAAGTACGCAAGCAGGCAGACCATGCTCATCTTCAGCACGAATTGCAGCAGATCCGTCCACAGCACGGCCCATAGGCCGGAGATGGCGTTATACGCCAGCGTCAGCGCCAGGCACCAGAACACTGCCGTCAGTTGCTGGCGCGTGCTGGTCAGGCCCAGCGTCAGGGCCAGGATCTTGGCCATGGCCAGGTTCACCCAGCCCATGATGATGGTGTTGACCGGGAATGCCAGGTAGACGGCGCGGAAGCCGCGCAGGAACGTGGCCGGAGGGCCGGAGTAGCGGAGCTCGGCAAACTCCATGTCAGTCAGAACCTTGGCACGACGCCAGAGCGGGGCGAAGAAGAATACGGTCAGCATCCCGGAGAGCAGGAACGACCACCACAGCCAGTTCCCAGCGATGCCCTGGGCGTAAATAAGCCCGGTGACAACCAGCGGCGTGTCCGCGCCGAAGGTAGTGGCGACCATGGACGTGCCGGCCAGCCACCAGGACACGTTGCGGCCCGATAGGAAGAACTCCCCGATGTTGCCGGAGGCACGCTTCATGTAGAAGAAGCCGATGGCGAGGTTGACCGCAAAGTATCCTACGATGACCAGCCAATCGAGCGACGTCAGAACCATCGAGCCTCCGGGTGCAGCAAGCATCCATCGTAGAGCAAGATTGGGTTCCGGTGCCCGATTTGATTGGGCAGGGCGACGGTTGGTGCGCTAGACTCTGCTGGTGACTCCGATGAAGACAATGCGATATGCAACCTTAGGGCTGGTAGCGTTGTGCGCTGCCGCTCGCGCTATGGCAGCACAACCGGCTGCCCAGTCCACCCCTGCCTATGTGGATATGAACCAGCCGGACCCGGCGCCGTTGAAGCTCGACGGCCTGAATGGCAAAGTCGAAGGGCTGGGCGGCGACGCCATGCCCCGGGTTGCGGTGTCGCTGTTCGCGGAGGATGACCATCATCTGCTGGCGACGACCATGAGCGACCGCGACGGCAAGTTTCACTTCGACAAGGTGGCCCACGGCCTCTACCGCGTGGTGGCGACGGTCGAGGGACTGTGTCCGGCGAATATCCCGGTCAGGATTGAGTCCAAGCTGCTGCACGCCAGGCTGGTGATTACCATGCGACCAAAGGACCTGGATACCTGCAGCTATGGCATGGCAAAGAAGTAGGCACTTCGCGCGGTTCTGGACGCTTCGCGTGAGAGGCAGGAATACGGGTCACCCGGGGCGCTGGGGAATGAAGAACAGCGCCTATTGATGGGCCAGGTCGAAGACTTTGTCCATGACACCCCATCGCTTGACTGGGTCGGCACCTGCGGGGACGGCCTGGAAGTTGCCCATCAGGGCCTCCCACTCCAGCACCTTGGGGTTGGCGGCGTCCATTGCGGCCTTCCGCTCGAACGAAAAATCGTCGGCAACGTCCATGATCATGAACATGCGCGTTCCGTGGAGGTAGATCTCCATCTGGGTGACGCCTGCCGCATACAGGCTGTCGCGAATCTCCGGCCATATTTTTTCATGATGGCGTTTGTATTCGGCGATTTTGGCAGGATCGTCCTGCAGGTCGAGCGTAAGGCAGTGGCGTGGCATATTTCTCCATGTTGTGTAGCGGTGGCCGGAAATGGTGGCCGTGGTTCCACAGCAGCGTACCACGTGGCTTGACGGGAGAAAAGCCGGGGCGACATGCTACCCTTTCATGCGTACGGAATCGCGCGCCCCGCGACGACCGCACGCGAGCAGGCAATGGGGATGCGGAGCACGACCAAGCCAATGCGGAATGCAGCCCGGCCGCATGGCAATACCTTGTGGCGCCGAGCGTGCTTTGTGGCGGCATGCGCGCTGGCGGGGGCGGCGGTATCCATTGCGGCCCAGACACTGCCGCCGCTCGTGCTGCCTTCCGCGCTCGCCTTCGACGGGCAGGGCAATCTATATATCGCAGATACTGGCAATCACGTCGTCCGCGAGATCTCCGCCAGCGCTGCCGCGACGGTTGTGGCGGGTACGGGCGTGCAGGGTTCGGCCGGGGACAATGGACCGGCTGCCGCGGCGGAACTCGACTCGCCTGCGGGACTGGCCGTGGATGCGGCTGGCAACATCTACATCGCTGACAGTCACAGTCATCGGATTCGTCAGATCGCGGCCGGGACGGGCATGATCTCCACCATCGCCGGTACAGGTGCAGCGGGATTCACCGGCGACGGTGGCCCCGCAAAGGCGGCGGCGCTGGACCGGCCGACCGCGCTGGCGCTGGGCTCGGGCGGCGACCTGTACGTGGCGGACACCAACAACCACCGCATCCGGCGCATTGCTGCCGGGACTCAGGTGATCACGACCGTGGCCGGGGACGGCATTGAGGGGTTCGCCGGGGACAACGGTCCGGCAACCGCGGCCTCCATTGATTCCCCCAGCGGACTGGCGCTGGATGCAGCCGGCGACCTGTACCTGGCGGACACGCACAACGGACGCGTGCGCGAGGTGAATGCGGCGACCGGCACGATTGCGACCGTTGCAGGCGCACAAGGTCTTGCGCTGCCGCGCGGGTTAGCTCTGGATGCAGCGGGCAACATCCTGGTGGCGGACAGCGCGAACCACCGCATCCTGCGTATCTCTCCAACAGGCGCTCTGACGACGGTTGCAGGCGATGGCACCCAGGCATTCGCCGGGGACGGAGGGCCCGCCACAGCGGCGAGCCTGGACTCTCCGCGGGCCGTCGCAGTCTCTCCCGCCGGCCTGCCGACGCTGGCCGATACCGGCAACCAGCGCGTGCGGCAGGTGGATGCCTTGCCTGCGCCGGGACCGGACATCCACACCGTTCCGTGGGTAGACAGCAGTCTGTCGACCACGCTGGCGTTGAGCGGGCCTTCGGTCGATGTGTATGGCAGCGGTAGCGTGATGGCCAGCGTCTCCGCCGGCACGAGGGCTACGGGAACCGTTACATTATCCGACACCAGTAATGGGCCGCCGGTGGTGCTAGGCGCAGCGACTCTGGGCTCTGCAGGGACCGCAACCTACAGCACAGGCGCACTGGCGGCGGGACCACACAGCCTGGTGGCGACGTACGCGGGCGATGCAACCCATGCGTCCGCAACCTCCCCGGCGCTGGCGTTGACGATCACGCCGCTGAGTGTGACGGCGACGCCGAACCCGGTCGCCCTGGTGTACGGCCAGACCGTTCCCGCGCTCACGGGAGTGCTGGCGGGGGTGCTGGTGCAGGACGCAGGCAGCGTTGCGGCGGCGTACACCAGCAGTGCTGGAACGCTGTCTCCGGCGGGCGCCTATCCAATCGCAGCAATGTTGAGCGGCAAAGCTGCGGGGAACTATGTGCTCACCGTCACAGCGGCCAGCGTGACGATCGCGGAGGCGCCCTCCACCGTGACGGCGTGGGCCTCCACCGGCAATCCGGCGGCGGGGATTCCGCTCACCCTCAGCGTTCAGGTGGGCAGCACCATGGCCGGCGTGCCAACCGGCAGCGTGACGCTTCTGGATGGGACGGGCACGCTCGCGGTGGTCGCGCTCTCCAATGCGGGCGGCGCCAGCTTCACCACCAGCTCATTGGCGTTGGGTACGCACGCTCTCACAGCCGTCTATGCGGGCGACGGGAACTTCCAGGCCGGAACATCCGCTACTGTGAACGTCATTGTGAGCACGGCCTCGGACTTCTCGCTGACAGCCGCCGGCAGCAACACGCAGAACGCACCGGCCGGCAGCGCGGCGACGTTTAGTTTCTCCGTTGCCATGCAGGGCGCAGCATTGCCAAGCCCCATTGTGCTGGCGGTTACAGGAGTGCCAACGGGGGCGACGGCATCGCTGAACCCCTCCGTCCTGGTGCCCGGTGGGGCGACGAGCTTTACGCTGACCGTGCAGACACCGTTGGCCCGGCTAGATGGTGGGCCAGGTGGGCGCGGCTCCGGCACACGAATGTGGCCCGCTCTCCTGCTGCTGCCCATGCTGTGGTGGAAGCGCCGGCGCACGACGATTCGATTGGCGGCAATGGCCGTGGGTGGCTTCCTGCTGGCGGTGGGGCTGACTGCCTGCGGCAACCGGGTGAACACGGGTGCAGAGTCCGCCAACGCAAAGATCTACACGCTGACCGTGACCGGGACGGCGACGGGCTCGGCCGGTACGGCGATCCAGCACTCGGCCAGCGTGACGCTGGAAGTTCTTTAGCCAGGACCCAGCGCGCGCAGCAGAAAGAACAGCACCACGCCCCCGAAGAAGACGAGCGCCATCCGGATGCCGGGCTCGCGGTTCACCTCGGGGACTAGATCGGTGGCCGCGACGTAGATGGTGACGCCGGCCGAGAGTGGCAGGCCGACCTTGACCCAGCCGGGCTCCACGTTGATGGCGAGCACGCCCAGCACCGTCATGGCGCCCAGAAACAGCGCGGAGTTCAGCGCCGCCTTCTGCCCCTGTCCGCCGGCGAGCATCACCGATGCCACGGTGAAGCCCTCGGGAATCTTGTGCAGGAAGATAGCGATAAAGAGCACCCAGCCAAGCCATGTGGAAACAACAAATCCCGAGCCGATAGCGATGCCGTCGAAGAAGGTATGCGTAGCCAGACCCAGCAGCACGGAGTAGCTGCTCTTCCTGGAGAGGAATTCGTGGTGGTGCGTTTCCTCGCCAAAGTGAAAGTGTGGCACCAGCGTGTGCTCCAGCAGATGCACGCCGCAGTAGCCAGCCAGTACCAGCGGAGCGGCCCAGTGCAGGTTGATGGCGAAGGCTTCGGGCAGCATCTCCAGCAGCGCGGCGGCCAGCATAAAGCCGGCGCCAAGAGCCACGAAGTAGCGCAGCGCGCGCGCCGAGGGCGACCTGCGAACCAGCAGGAATCCGCCCAGGTAGTCCGCCAGCCCGGCAAACAGGCCAAGCCCAAGGGCCAGCCAGAACCGCGACGCCGACATCATGGTGGAGATCATGGCGTGCTAACCGCTGTGGCGAAGGTGGTGCGCGTCGCCGCCTTTCGCCGGAGTGTTCACAATCGCGGTTCGGCCCATGTTTGGCCGCGCCATCCTGCTGGTATTCATGTCCGCTCCATTCTACCTGCGCAAGCAGGCACGCGAAGCAGCGCAGCAGCCCCAGCGAATGCCCGGTTTTGTTCGTCGATGCACTATCCTGTAAGAGACACCTCTACGATGCCGGATCAAGCCTCGTAACTCTCGCGGGATCACTCTCGAAGGACCAGCCAAAGATGCCTCTGAACTGCGGAATTGTTGGGCTTCCCAACGTCGGAAAAAGCACAATCTTCAATGCTCTCACCTCGGCCAAGGCGCAAGCCGCCAACTATCCCTTCTGCACCATCGACCCGAATACCGGCGTCGTTACTGTGCCGGACGTGCGGCTGGCGAAGATATCCAAACTCATCCAGCCTAAGTCGCTGGTCCCCACCAGCATGGAGTTCATCGACATTGCCGGCCTGGTCGAAGGAGCCTCCAAGGGCGAGGGCCTGGGCAACCAGTTCCTGGGCCACATCCGTTCCACGGATGCGATTCTCCACGTGGTGCGCTGCTTCGCCGATCCTGAGGTGGTGCACGTTGCGGGCGGCGTCAATCCTCTCCACGACATCGACATCATCAATACCGAATTGTTGCTGGCCGACCTGGACACGGTGGAGAAGCGCTACGCGAAGGTGGAGAAGCTGAACAAGCCGGCCAATGCCGACCACAAGATCAAGGCGGAGTTCGCCGCGCTCAGCAAACTCAAGCAGGCGCTGGAGGCCGGTAAACCGGCCCGCACGGTCGAGCTCGCCGACGAAGAGCTGCCCTACACCCGCGACCTGCATCTGATCACCGCCAAGCCGCAGCTCTACGTGGCCAACGTCGATGAGTCGGGCCTCGCCGGGCACAACCCCTGGGTGGATGCGGTAGAGATGCGGGCCGCCGAGGAGAACTCCCAGGTCGTTCGCATCTGCGGCTCCATGGAGTCGGAGATCTCCCAGCTTGAGGCCTCCGAGCGCGACGAGTTCTTGAAAGAGATGGGGCTGGAAGAGCCGGGACTGGACCGCCTGATCCACTCCGCCTATGCGCTGCTCAACCTGATCACGTACTTTACCGCGGGCGTGCAGGAGGTGCGTGCATGGACCATCGTCCGCGGCACCAAGGCGCCGGGGGCTGCGGGCGTGATCCATTCCGACT
>Ga0302154_10004350_pt1 | contig 10078 bp, 8 predicted proteins | sample I_Bog_N2_3_FD_193507 | JGI IMG/M metagenome (GOLD analysis project Ga0302154, IMG submission 193507) | Peat permafrost microbial communities from Stordalen Mire near Abisko, Sweden - I_Bog_N2_3 | ecosystem: Environmental > Terrestrial > Soil > Wetlands > Peat | place: Sweden: Abisko, Stordalen...
GCAATATGGGACGCGGATGACTCTGCGGCCGGTGGCGGCGATGTCGATGTCGGTGATGTTGCTCTTGGGCGGTGGGGCGTATCTGGGTTTCTATAGCGGCGACCAGGTTGTTGCGCCTGGGCCGACGCCGGTGGTGCACGATTTGCAGGCGCTGGATAACAATGCGCAGTTACTGGACCAACTGGAGACGCTTTCGAACCAGAGCGACAACTAAGGCAGCCACTCTCCGGCGCGGCCGCGGTTGCGTCTGGACGGCGCGAGGGAAGCGACGCGCACGAGAGAAGACAGGCGAGAGGTGAGCGCGAGAGGCAGGGAGATGACGAGCCGGAGCACAATTCGAAAGACCTCAGTGGCGGGAAAAGCCGCGCACTGGGGCGTTGTGCTGTGCGCGGCGCTGATGTTGACTCCTGCGGCGGAGGCATGGCAGCATAGCGCTCCCGCGCCGCGGCCGGCTCCGGCTCCGCGAGCGCAGGCGCCGCGCCCGCAACAGAGGCCGCAGGGCAGGCCGCAGGCTGCGCCGCAGAGGCCTCCACAGGCTGGTCCGCAGCCGCGCGTTGGGCCGCAGGGGTATCCGCAACAGCCGGGAGGTCCGGGGCGTGCGCCTTACTCGCCTTTGGCGGGGGTGAGGAATCCTGGCCCGGGATATGCGGGGCCGCCGTATCAGAATTCGCCCTACGCGGTGCATTCGGCGCCGGGAAGCGCGGGGCATTTGCCGGAGTGGCTGGCGCAGCACAGGAATCTGCCGGTGGACCAGCAGGAGCGGCTTTTGCGGCAGGAGCCGGGGTTTAACCGGCTGGCTCCGGGAGACCAGCAGCGGGTGGTGCAGCAACTGCACCAGTTGAACGAGATGCCTGAGGCGCAGCGGGACCGGCGGCTGGCCCATGCGGAGATGCTGGAGCGGCTTTCGCCGGAGCAGCGGATGCAGGTGAACGAGTCGGCGCGGCAGCTTTCGGTGATGGCGCCGGACCGGCAGACAATGGTGCGCCATGCGTGGCGGGAGCTGCGGGGGGTGCCGGTGGAGCAGCGGGGGATGGTGCTGAATTCGGCGCGGTATGCGCAGAATTTTTCGCCGGAGGAACGGAATGTGCTGACGAATCTGCTGCGGGTGGAGCCGTACGATCCGCAGCCGTAGGGCGGACGCCCCGGTCTCAGAATCGAGACTGGGGGCACCCAGTTTGGATTTGATTTCAGCAGCGCCCTTTCGGGGGCGCTTTTGCTATGAGCGGAGGAGGTTTTTGGCGATGAAGAAGACGTTGGCGGGGCGCTCGGCGAGGCGGCGCATGAAGTAGGGGTACCACTCGCGGCCGAAGGGGACGTAGATGCGGACGTTGTAGCCCTCGCGGACGAGGCGGCGCTGGAGGTCGCGTCGGACGCCGTAGAGCATTTGGAACTCGAAGTGGTCGGGGCGGATGCCGTTGTGGGCGGCGAAGCTTTTGGCGGCTTCGATCATGGCTTCGTCGTGGGTGGCGAGGCCGTGGTAGATGGGGCTCTGGAGGAGGACGCCGGTAAGGCGGACGTAGTTGGTATCGACGTCGGGCTTTTTAGGGAAGGCGACGGTGGCGGGTTCCTGGTAGGCGCCTTTGCAGAGGCGGACGCGGATTCCTTCGGCGATGAGCTGCTGGATGTCGGCCTCGGAGCGATAGAGATAGGCCTGGATGACGATGCCGATGTGACCGCGGTACTCTTCGCGGGCGTGCAGGGTGCGGACGAGGTCGAGCGTGACCTGGGTGAGGGGGGAGCCTTCCATGTCGATGCGGAGGAAGTTGCCGGTGGCTTTGCAGTGCTCGGTAAGGCCGGCGGCGATTTTCATGGCGAGCTCGGGCGAGAGTTCGAGGCCCATCTGGGTGAGCTTGACGCTGATGTTGGCCATGAGCTTGCGCTGGGCGACGGCGTCGAGGAGCTGGTGGTAGATGTCGGCGGATTTGTTGGCCTCGGCCTCGCTGGTGACGCTTTCGCCGAGGGAGTCGAGGGTGACCATCATGCCGTAGCCGTTGAGCCTTTCGGCGGCGCGGAGGGCGTCTTCGACCTCAAGACCGGCAACAAAGCGGGAGCTGAGGCGGCGTCCGACGGCGGAGTTTTCTCCAAAGCGGCGCATGGCCTTGTTTGTAGAAAGCGCAATGAATGCGGAGCGGAGCAGGGGCATGAAGGGTGAGTCTCCCAGGGGCGCGGCGAGAACGGCGGTGGGGCTGCGGTCTGGCCAGTTTGGCTTGGCGTCAACCCCTAGTTTCGCATATTTGAGGAACTGAGGGGCGGTCTACCCTTAACGGAGGATGGCCGGCGGAATTGCGGGAATGCGGGTATCCATTATTTGGGGGTGGAGTGTTGCGACGAAGACTCTTGAAGTTGAGTTGGCTGGTGGCGCTTGTGCTGCCGATTGCGCTGGGGCAGGGTGTTTCCGGGATGCCGGGGACGGAGGGGGAGACGCTGAGCGGAAAGCGCGTTCATCTGAATGAGGTGGTGGCTGGGCACGCGACTGTGCTGGTGATGGGGTTCAGCAAAGAGGCGGGAGACGGATGTACGGATTGGGCGCGGGCGGTGCGGGGCGACACGGCGCTGAAGGGAGCGCAGGTGTGGGGAGTGGCGATGCTGGCGGGTGCGCCGGGGTTTATTCGCGGGGTGATCAAGGCGGGGATGCGGAAGGGACTTTCACCGGCGGAGCAGGATGCGTTTGTGGTTTTGGAGCGGGATGAGCAGCCGTGGCGGGCGTATTTTGGCGTGGTGAACGATAAGGAGCCGCAGGTGGCGCTGCTGGATACGCGGGGGAAGGTGGTTTGGCGGGGGCATGGGATGGCGCGGGAGTTGGAGGGAGAGTTGCGGGCGGCGTTTGTGAGCGCTGGTGGTCAGGCGGTGGGCCAGCGGTAGAGGGCGGCGGCACGGTGGGGGTGGAAGGCGGTGAGGCTGGTTTCTTTAGTGGAAGGCGGTGAGGCTGGTTTCTTTAGAGGAACGATTGCAGACAGATTGCCCAGGCATCCGGGTGCAGTTCCCGAAAACGGGAGAACGAAGGGTCATTGTGGCCCGATCCGTGCAGAAACCAGCCAAGTAACCCGTGGTCGTCCTCTTCCCGCAGCCGGTCGAGGTAGTTTTCCGCAAGGGTCTGGTCCGCCCATTGCGTGACAAGACTGCACAAACGGCGATAGGTTCTGAGATAACCAACCGAAACCCCCTCCCGGCTGTTCAAGTGGAGCACAGCAACAGTCGTTTCCCCTTTTTCCGAATATCCCTCCGACGGAAGAAGATGGTAGCGGGCATTCAGGTTACCCGTGATTGGATCGAAGTCGAGAAACTCCCAAGGGTCTTCGGCGGATGGGTCGATCAATAATGGGGCTCCATCTGGGGTTCGCGGAAACTGAATTCCTTTGAGTCGTCCGCAAGGTGTGCAGGCAATCAGCAAGTTTTTCCACTGATAAAGTTTCTCGGGGTGGCGGGATTTGGGCCAGAAATGCTCGATGTCGCTGGCTTGCGAGTCGACGCAATACATGCATCTTTCGCTTGGACCCGTCATGCGCTTCAGGACGGTATAGACCGCCAGAATGGTTTGAGACCTTCGTTTTCCATCCCAGTGTTCTCCAGGGGCGAAGCTATCCTGTCCCAGCTGACCGTCGACTTCGTCCTGGAGATGTTGAAGCGCGTTAGCCGTCTCCGTTGGCAGTTCTTTTCTTTCAATCCGTCGCATCGCGGGTTATTCCTCGTCGTCCACGGAAATGGACGGAACCAGGACCTGAAGCTCCTTTTCCTCTGTCGGCGAGAGCTTTGCACCTGCTCTCTTCTTGGACTGCAACCTGGAATAGCGGGCGCGATTCTCGACCACTGGCTCCGAAGCAGTGTTCTGTAGCCCGAATGCGGGTGAACGGAGAATCGAGTTTGGGCGCGATGCAACGATGTTTTGGTATTCCTCGGCGGAGAGTGGGCGCGGCGCATCCCCGCTGCCGGGCTCAGGAAGGACAAAGAGACCGTTTGGATCTGCGGCCTGAAGAATGATGGGGCTGTGGCTGGTGACAAGAAACTGGACCTTGGGAAAATGCCGCTTTAGCCAAAAGCCGATTTCGCGCTGCCAGGAGGGGTGCAGGTGCGCGTCGATCTCGTCGATCAAGACGACGCCGCTGCGCTTGATGAAGATTTTGCCGGCTTCGTCGCGGTCGTAAAGACCTTCGAGGCCGTAGGTAAATATCATGTGGCGCACGATGTCGGCAACCAAGGCGACAGCGGCCCGGTGTCCATCGCTCATGTCGAACCAGGAGAGCTCGACTCCTTCCGGGTCTTTCAGCCAGAGCCCGTTAGAGTCGACTCGCTCGACGGAAAACCCATTCGGTAATAGGCTGTCGCGGACTAGACTAAGAAAAGACGCAAGCTGTTCCCCGGCGTCCCTTGATCCCTCAAGCTCTTGAAACCGGAGCTTTGTTAGCCACGGATCGACTTCGGAGAGTGTCGCGCCTTCCAGGAACAGCGTGGCGAATCGCTCAGCATCCTTCGTTTTCTGAATTTGTTCAACGTTTTCCTTCGGGGGAGTAATGCGGCGGAATGGGCCGTAGCCGCATGAGAACCAGCCGTGGAGACCGATCAGGGGATCGCGCAGGTGCTCTTGCAGGGAAAGAACCCCGCCCGAGCTCATTGAACCGCCCCCCCGGAATAAGACAGCTTGGTAAGGGACCATTTTCGGATCAGAGAGCGACTCCGGCAAATCATCGTCGACGGCGACCGAAGCTAGGTTCAGGAAAATCTCCGTCTTTTGACCAGCAGGGTTCACTCTCAGAAAGTAAGAAAAATCAGATTGGAGCAACGGTTTTGCGTCGAACGGCGCAATACAGAAGGCGACAGCCTTAAGCAGCGTACTTTTTCCCGAGCCGTTGTTACCCGTGAAAACCGTCCAGCCAGCAAATTCGCCGTTGCCTCTGTCGAGGTCGAACTCCAGGGACTCGAAGCCACGGATGTTTTTCAACGCAATCTTGCTGATATACACAGACGGCCTCTTCAGGGTGGATGGACTGCTTTCCGGTATCGTATATCAGTCATGAGCGCTCCCGAAAGAGGATCGTCCTTCGCACGATTTCGGCCCACCCTAGGCGCAAAAACAAAGACGCGCCGAGGGTGGGGCACCCAGATTTGTGCGCTGGTACGCGGATATTGGATTATTCGACGCGGAAGAGGGCGCATCCGTGCGGGGGGATTTCTGTGTGGAGCGACTTTGCTGCCGGGATTTGTTTTTCGCTCCAGATGTTGTAGGTGGCGTGAGGCTTTTCCGTGAGGCGGAAGCTGCTCCAGGGAATGTCGCGGGTGAGGGGTTCGGCTTTCAGGTTGAAGACGGCGATATAGGTCTTCGGGTGGGGGCCGGCGGTGCGGGCTTTCCAGAGGCGCGGGCGCAGGGGGTCTTCAGGATATGTGGCGAGTTCTTCGCTCTCGGTTGTGGTCTGGCTGATGGCGATGACTTCTTTGTTGACGAGGAGGGATTTGGTGAAGTCGTCGAGTTTGGTTAGGTTTGCGCCGAGGATCATGGGGGTGCGGGCGATGGCCCAGAGGGTGAACTGGGTGCGCTGTTCGTCCTGGGTCATGTTGGATTGGCGGGGTTTGCCCCAGCCGGGGGTGGGGCCGAGGTAGCTCCAGGGGAGCATGTCGGCGTCTGGCCAGTTGCCGGGCTTGTTGTAGGGGGCCCATCTGGCGAGGTTGTCGAAGGCGGAGAGGAGGCCGTTGGGCCACTTTTGGCCCTTGAATTCCCAGCCGTCCCAGATGTCGTCGGCGATGCGCCACATATTCGCGAGCTGGCCGACTTCGGCGGCGTGGGCGAGCTGGGTGGGGCCGGGCGAGAGGCTGAGGACGATGGGGCGGCCGGTTTTCTTGATGGCGGCGGCGATCATGCGGATCTCGGTGATGCGGTAGGGGTGGTCGGCGATGCAGTCGACTTTGAGGAAGTCGACGCCCCAGTTGGCGTAGAGGGCCATGAGCGAGTCATAGTAGGCTTGGCCGGCGGAGTTGTCCTGGACGCCCCAGTTGTCGGGGTTCCAGGGGCAGGTGTCGGTCTGGTCGGCGGCGTCGGTCGAGTGAAACTGGCTGTTGGCGATGGGCAGGTTCTGGGCGACGGCGCGTTTGGGGATGCCGCGGATGATGTGGATGCCGAATTTGAGGCCGAGGGCGTGGGTGAAGTCGGCGATGGGCTTGAAGCCCGCGCCGTTCTCCGCTGACGGAAATCGGTTGATGGCGGGGTTGGTGCGGCCGTTGGCGTCGAGGGTGTACTTGAGCTGCTCGGGCTTGTCGGCGCTCTCGGGGTTTTCGAGGAACCAGCCTTCGTCGATGACGGCGTAATTCCAGCCGTAGCTCTTGAGGGTGGCGAGAACCTGGGCGTTGGCCTTGTACTGGGCCTCGTCGATGGCCAGGCCGTAGGCGTCCCAACTGTTCCAGCCCATGGGCGGGGCACTGGGCTGCTGGGCGGCGGCGGCGATGGTGAGCGCGGCAAGAATTAGAGCGGCGGAAAGGCTGCGGAAAAGCATGGGAAAACGTATACCACAGTGTTGCCGCACCGCGAAAGCGAAAGTCTCGACTACGCGGCATTTGGCTTTGAAGAGATGGCGTTTGAACCGGTCCAGGTGACGGCGAGGACGGTGATGTCGTCGGTCTGGCCGAATTCACGGGCGATGCTCGCAATCTCTTCCGCGGGCCGGGTGCTGAGTTCGCGGGCGCGGTCGAAGCCCAGCATGGTGGCGGCCTGATTTTGAGCTTCGGGAACGCCGTCGGAGTAAAAGGTGAGGCGGTTGCCGAGTTTCAGCTGAATGCTCGCGGTGTCGTAGGCGACGCCGGGAACGAGTCCCAATGGCAGCGCTCCGGGAAGATCCACTTCTTTGCCGTTGAGGTAGGGCGACAGGTGGCCGGCGTTGGCGATCGTCATTTCGCCGTTGGCGGCGATTCGGGCGCAGAGGCAGGTGGTGAATCCGCCGCCGCACACCTGGCCCAGCAGGGTTTGGTTGAGAGCGGCGAGCAGGATTCCGGGGTCGGTTTCGTGCGCGGCTTCGGTTCGGATGGCGCCAACAAGCACAGACACGAGCATGGCCGCGGGGAGGCCTTTGCCGGAGACATCCCCGACGACGACGAGCAGGCCACCGTCGGGCAGGCCGGCGGCCTTGGTCGGCAACAGCTGAAAGAAGTCTCCGCCGACCTGGCTGGCGGGCAGGTAGACGCTCTCGTAGTCAAAGCCCGGAACCCGGGCAGAGGGGTCGGGAAGCAGCATCTGCTGGACCTGACGCGCCGCTTCGAGTTCGCTTTCGATGCGCGCGTTGGCCTCACTGAGCCGGTTGGAACGGAAGACGATAATCGCCGGGATCGTCAGCCAGAAAAGCGCATTGACGCAGAGGGTCGAGCTCACTCTGAGGTAGAGCACATCGATTCCAACGAAGAATGCAGGCATCCGATGAAGGACGCCAAGGCCGACGAGAATCTGCGAAAGAAACCTGGCGTTGAATTCAAGTGAAAGGGCGGCGAAGGGGACGAGCATCAACAGCGATTCCTGTTCTCTGCGGCGCAAGGTTCCCGCCATCAGGATCAGGGGGTAAATCGTGAGCGGGCTCCAGCAAACGACAAAGAGTATCGTGGCAACGCTTCCCGGCAGCCAGGCGGTCTCGGAGTTGACCGTTTCCAGGCAGAGGTTCAGCGCGGCCGAGCCCCAGATCATCCAAGTCCACAGGGAGCGGGGGCGATGCATGAGAGCCGAATAGAAGCCCATGTAGAACAGCATCAGTGCCGAATCGAGAAACGCATCGCCGATCTGGACGAAGTCCCGGGAGAGGGGAACGAAATCGACCCCGCTGTTGAGCAGGCTCTGCGCCAGTTGCTGCAGGGCCAGCATGGCGATCCAGAAGTAGTCTCGCTGGGTGCGCTGTTTCCAGTAGAGTGCCAGGGCGAGCATGCCGACCGTCATTTCCAGGAGCAGGAGCACCCAGTAAGGCGAATCCCCGCTGAGGATGGCAAGCCGGTGGTTCTCGTTCAGCTCGGTCTTTGTGCCGAAGACGATCTTGCCGGGGGCGAGCAGAGGAGCGTCGAGAGACCGGGCGTTGCCGAGCAGGACGCAGCGCAGGGCCAGGACCACGGTGGCGGGTTGACCGGCTTTGGCAGGCAGGGCGTAAACCGAGGTTGGACTGTACGACTGGAATTCGTGTCCTGGTGCGCCGCCGAGCTGGACGAGCAACAGCCCGTTGGCATAGACGGTGTAGGCGCGGGCCAGGGTGGAGATTTTGATGGCCGGATCGGGAAATGCGCCGTCGAGCTGGAGATGGAGCCGGTACCAGAAGACATGGTTGTGCTGGAGATCAGCGTATTTGGCATAACTGTCGAGGCGCTGACTCGGGTCGACGAGCATCCAACTCGAGTCGTCCAATTGGGGAGTGGACCAGGTTGGGTCGTCGCCCTGGTGAAAGAGCCACTTGGCCGCGGTCAGGTCGGTGGGCTGACGGACTTGCGCGGTGTCAAAGGACTGCGCGGCGAGGGGCGCGGGGAACACGCACGCGGCGGCGCACAGCAAGAGGAAAAGCAGGCGTGGGCGGCTGGATGGGGTGGGCAATTTGGCTCGGTCGATCCTTGCAGCCATAGTAACGATGGGTGCGGCGCGAGGGAAGCGATTTCTTGGCCGGTGAGGATGGAGCGGACGGACGTCCGCAAACGACCGCAGCGCGCTTGGCTGATAAGCTGTTTCGTGGAGACCGAAGCATGATGCAAAGAGACTATTTGCGCAGGCTGGCGCTTTTGTGCCTGATGCTGTTGGGAAGCGGCGCGCTGGCCGGAGCGCAGCAGCCCACACTTCCAGTGATTCACACCGAGCACGGGCCGAACTCAGCCGCCGCGATGGAGGCGCATTATGTGGTGCTGGTCTCGCTGGATGGGTTTCGCTGGGACTATGCGAAGAAGTATGGGGCGACGCATCTGCTGGCGCTGGGCAAGCGTGGGGTGTGGGCGCCGGAGGGCATGTTGCCGAGCTACCCTTCACTGACTTTTCCGAATCACTATGCGATTGCGACGGGGCTGTACCCGGAGCATAACGGGCTGGTGGCGAACAGCTTCTACGACGAGGGGAAGCAGGCGCGGTACGCGATCAGCGACGCGAAGGCGGTGACGGATGGGACGTGGTACTCGGGGACGCCGCTGTGGTCGCTGGCGGAGAGCCAGGGGATGCGTTCGGCTTGTCTGTTCTGGCCGGGGTCGGAGGCGAAGATTGCCGGGGAGTTGCCCTCGGAGTATCTGCACTTCGACGACAAGGTGGATGAGGAGGCGCGGATCGGCCAGGTGATTGCGTGGCTTAAGGAGTCGGCGACGACGCGGCCGCACTTTATTACGCTTTACTACTCGGATGTGGACCACGCGGGGCATGAATTTGGGCCGGACGCGCCCGAGACGCGGACGGCCGCGGTGAAGTTGGATGGGCTGGTGGGCAGGCTGCGTGGGGCGCTGACCGCTACGCGGTTGCCGGTGGATCTGGTGGTGGTGAGCGACCATGGGATGGTGAAGGTGGAGGGGCCGTGGGTAACGCTGGATGAGTTTGCGGACCTGACTGGGTTTGATGCGGCGGGGCCGCTGCTTTATGGGAAGACGGAAGAGGATCGTGCGCGGGTGTATGAAAAGCTCAAGCGAGCATCGGAGAAGTTCCAGGTGTACCGGCTGAAGGATGTGCCGGCGGGTCTGCATTACAACGAGAATCCGCGCGAAGGGGACCCGGTGGTGGTGGCGACGGGGCCCTACGCGATTCGCGCCCATGCGCCGCCGGCAGGCGGAAGGCCGGATGGGCCGCCCTCGGTGGGGGCGCATGGGTATGATCCGCGTGCGATGCCGGAGATGAAGGCGAGCTTCTTCGCGGCGGGTCCGGATATTGTGCGCGGAAAGACGGTTGCGCCGTTTGAGAACGTGAATATCTACCCGTGGATTGCCCATATTCTGGGGCTGACTGCGCCGAAAACGGATGGCGATTTGAATATTCTGGCGGGAACACTGAAAGATGGCGGGGCTGAGCCGAGCCCGAAGGAGTAAGTGAACTGTGAGTCTGGTTCTGGGTATCGATGGGGGCGGGACGAATACGCGGGCGGTGATTGAGCGGGACGGGGTTGTGCTG
>Ga0302154_10004357_pt1 | contig 10064 bp, 7 predicted proteins | sample I_Bog_N2_3_FD_193507 | JGI IMG/M metagenome (GOLD analysis project Ga0302154, IMG submission 193507) | Peat permafrost microbial communities from Stordalen Mire near Abisko, Sweden - I_Bog_N2_3 | ecosystem: Environmental > Terrestrial > Soil > Wetlands > Peat | place: Sweden: Abisko, Stordalen...
AACTCGACGAGGACCAATGGAGATCTACAGCATCGGTTTTACCCAAAAAAGCGCCCGAGAATTCTTCAGCACGCTGAAGGCTCACGGCATCGAGCGCCTGCTCGACGTGCGACTGAACAACACCTCTCAGCTTGCCGCCTTCGCCAAGCAAGCCGACTTGGCCTACTTTGTCGAAGAAATCTGCGGTGCGGTTTATGAACATGAACCATTGCTCGCTCCCACGCAAGACATCCTGGACGCTTATAAGAAATCCAAAACTGGCTGGGATGCCTACACAGAAGCCTATCTCGCTCTCATCCGCTCGCGAAAAGTGGAGTCAGTCATCGCCAAAGACAGTTTCAAAAAGAAAACTGTCCTGCTCTGCAGCGAGCCCACGGCGGAGCACTGTCACCGCCGTCTGGCACTCGAATATTTACAACAACACTGGCAAGATGCAACAATCCGTCATCTTTAATTTTCAGCTTGAAGGTGAGTCCAACTCCATGGGTTTCGACCGGATTCTCTGTCTTGCCAACTCTTACAAGCACGACCATCGTTGCGTCGCCGGAATTAGCCTTGTCACAAAGCAATGGGTGCGGCTTGTTGGCAAAGAGGCTCCCGGTTGCGTGACTCGAAAAGAAGCGAGCTATCCCGATGGGAAGGAAGTCGCGCTCTTGGATGTATTCGAGGCCGAACTCGGCGAGAAGTGCGGCTCCCGCTGCCATCCGGAAGATGTATATGTAACGGGCAGCCCCTGGTGCCTGGTTCGCCGTTTCGACCCAGTGTCCGACGTCCAATTTCTTGACGACTATGTAAATAAGGAACCTATGGTTCTGCAAGGATATTGCGATAGAGTGCTGGCCAGCCAATTCGAGAAGACTCCAGCGAAATGCTCGCTGGGGCTGATTCATCCCGAAGACCTCTGGTGGTGGACTCGAGAAGAAAAAGGCAAACGCAGAACCCGCGCCGTCTTCCGTCTCGGTCAAGTTGGCCGTGTGCGCTACGACCTGCCCGTCACCGATCCCAAATGGCTCGATCTGCTCAACCTCTTGCCCGCCGGCATTCACCCGCATTCACTTCTATCTGGTTGCAAACTTTCAAAGACCTTCCTCGCCATCAGCCTCAGCGAACCCTTCGAGGGTTTCCACTACAAGCTGGTGGCGGGCGTAGTATGCCTTCCAGCTTGAGCTCGCATTGCCTCCGGTTGCAGCCGCAACCCTGGCCCGCTACACTTCTTGCAGCATGGCCATCGCTCGCGACAACACTCCGGAACGGCTGGTCAGCGCCGCGCGCGCTGACGAAGAACAGGGTTTTGAACTCAAACTGCGCCCCCGCTGGCTCGGCGAATTCATCGGGCAATCCAAAGCCAAAGAGCAGCTCGCCATCGCACTGGAAGCCGCTAAATCACGCGGCGAAGCCCTCGATCACGTGCTCCTCTTCGGCCCTCCCGGCCTGGGCAAGACCACTCTCGCCACCATCATCGCCAACGAACTCGACGTCGGCTTTCAGCAGACCTCCGGCCCGGCCCTGCAAATTCAGGGCGACCTGACGGCCATCCTCACCAACCTGCGCGAGCGCCAGGTGCTCTTTCTCGACGAGATTCACCGCATGCAGCCGGTGCTGGAAGAAAAACTCTACACCGCACTCGAAGACTACAAACTCGACATCATCATCGGCCAAGGGCCTGCCGCGCGCACTCATGTGATGGAAATCCGCCCTTTCACCTTCATCGGCGCCACCACGCGGCCCGGCCTGTTGTCTTCTCCATTAAGGTCACGTTTTGGCATTCTGCTGCGCTTGGAGTTTTATACAGAGGAGGAGCTGCGCTTCATCGTCACGCGCTCGGCCGAGGTGATGCAGATTCCTATCGACGAGGACGGCGCGGCGGAAATCGCTCTCCGCTCCCGCGGCACGCCGCGCATCGCCAACCGCCTTCTGCGCCGGGTGCGCGATTACGCCCAGGTGCGGGGAAACGGCGAAATTGACCGTCCCACCGCCAACGCCGCGCTCACCATGCTTGAAGTGGACGCCCACGGCTTCGACGAAATTGATCGCCGCCTGCTGCTGGCCATCATCCAAAAATACGACGGCGGCCCGGTCGGCCTGAGCACGCTGGCCGCAACCCTGGCCGAGGAGCAAGACGCCTTGGAAGAAGTCTACGAACCATTCCTCATCCAGATCGGATTCCTCGACCGCACGCCGCGCGGACGCGTGGCCACGCGCCTTGCTTATGAGCACTTCGGCCTCACCATGCCCGGCCGCCAGACACCGTTGTTTTAATTGAAACTGATTGTATGAATAATTTGGGTGCCCCATCCATTCGCGCTCTTTGCGAATGGGTGGGAATTCACGAGCAAGGACGATAATCCAACATGCTAATTCGCCGACTTGCTTCCTTACAACGCCAGCCCCTTCAAATAAGCGCGAAACTGCGGCCCCAGGTCGCTGCGTTTGAGTGCAAACTCGACGGTAGCTTGTAACATGCCCAACTTATCGCCCGCGTCGTACCGCTTGCCCTCGAAGGTATAGCCAAAAACTTTCTCTTCTTTGAGGAGAGCCCGGATACCGTCGGTAAGTTGAATTTCGCCGCCCGCGCCAGGTGTGGTCTGCGCCAGCAACTCGAAGATTCGCGGAGTAAGTACGTAGCGGCCAATAATAGCCTGTTTCGATGGCGCATCGGCAAATTTCGGTTTCTCCACCATGCCCGTGCAGTTATAAATCCGCGAGTTATGAGGGTCCTGGGAGCCGGCCAGCACTCCATACGCGCTGATCGCCTCTCCCTCCACGGTCTGCGTCGCCAGCACCGAGCCACCCCGTTTGTCGAAGACCTCCATGATTTGCTTCAGGCAGGGAACTTTCGCGTCGATCACATCGTCAGGAAGAATAACCGCGAACGGCTCGTCGCCCACCAACTCCCTGGCGCACAGCACAGCGTGGCCTAGTCCCAGCGGCTCCTTCTGCCGCACATAGCTGATCCGCGCCAGCGCCGAAACGCCGCGCGATACAGCCAGCAATTTGTGCTTGCCGGACTTTTCCAGCATCGCGTCCAGCTCGAAGCTGTTGTCGAAGTGATCCTCAATCGCACCCTTGCCGCGACCGGTGATGATGATGATGTGCTCGATCCCCGAAGCAATCGCCTCTTCCACGCCGTATTGGATGATGGGCTTGTCCACCAGCGCCAGCATCTCTTTGGGGATCACTTTGGTGGCCGGCAAGAACCGCGTACCCAGTCCGCCTGCCGGAAATACTGCCTTCCGTACTTGCTTGCCCATCTCATCAGCCTCGTCTTAAAAAGAGATTATGCTTCGGGTGCCCCACCCTCGCCGCGTACTTGTTTTTGCGGCTAGGGTGGGAGACCACACCACTCACAGCGCCGGCGAATCATCTCCCAGCAGTGCTTCCCGCACAATCTTTACCGGCGGAAATCCCTGCCGCAGAAAATCGTCGTGAAACTTCTCCAGCGAAAACGCAGCGCCCTGCTTCTTCTTCATATCCTCGCGCAGCTTCATGATCTCCAGCTTGCCCAGCGTGTAATAAAGATAAGTCGGGTCGCTCGATCCACGCTTGGTCTCGATGATAGCGGACTCCTTTGATTGATAGCCTTCCTTCTGGAAAAACGCGACCGCTTCATCGTAGCTCATCTTGCCGGTGTGCATCTCGATGCCCACAATGAACCGCGCGTTCCTCAGCAGCGCATCCTGTAATTGTCCGAGGCGAAGAAACTTTGATTCGCGCTCATCCTTTGCTCCCGCGCCAGGCTGGCCATAGCCTTCATCCAGCATCATCTGCTCAGTGTAATGCGCCCAGCCCTCGACATCGGTGTTTGCGCCCAGCAGTTTGCGCACACGGCTCGGCGCCTGAGGCAACCAAAGAAACTGAATGTAATGGCCGGGATAAGCCTCATGCACTGCCGTTGAAATCACCGTGCCAATATTGAACGAATGCATGTAGCCTTCAACCTGCGCGGGAGTCATCGACGAATCGGGCAGCGTTACGTTGAAATAGGCCTCCGTTGCATGCGTCTCGAATGGGCCCGGCGTATCCATGCTGGCGGTGGTTGTGGCGCGCATGAACGGCGGCGTCTCTTCCAGAATGGGCCTCACATCCGACGGGATAGTCACGATATGGTTCGCACGAATGAAACTGATGAGGCCATCGAAGGTAGCGCGGAAGCTGTTCAATAACTGATCAGGCTTGGGATGCATCTCGCCTAACTCATCGAGCACGGCGAGCGGATCTTTGTCCGGTTCCAGCTCCTTCGCGACCTGATTGAAGTGAGCCTGATTCTTGTGCAAATCGGCCCAGCCAATTTCGAGCAACTTATCCAGCGGCAGATCGACCATCTCGTCATACTGGAGCTTCTTCGAGAAAGTATCCGCGCCAATGCGGAAGTCGCCGTTCGATCTAGCCAACAAATCAGTTTTCAGCCAGTCGAGATAACTCGTCAGCGCGGCGACGACAGCCGCATTGGTCTGCGCAAATTCAGCTTTCAGCGCTGGGTCTTTGGCGTCGGCAAACGCCAGCGGCACATCGTGCTCGAAGAAACTAACAATGTCCGGCAACTGCTCAATTGCAATCTCGGTAAAAATGCGCGGCGGGTTCTTCAGGTTCACACGCGCATCGGCCAGCAGCACCGGCATCTGCCGTTCGCGCGCTACCAATGAGCGCAGCCGCTCATCGGGTGAAGCGAACTTGCGTTCCATCAGCGTGAACGCCCCATTCGCGCAGGTACTCGAATAGTTGTCCGCATTCTTCTCCCACGGACGAATCGTTTCCAGCGTCAGTAATTGCGAGCGAATGTTCGCAAGCACAATCTTTCGATCGCTGCGAGGAACAAAATCAGCGGCGACGGCATCAGGATAAATCGCCTCTATGCGTTTTTCGAAAACCTTAAGCGCGGCAATCTCAGCGTCAATGTTCTTGCGCGAGTAATCCTCCAGTTGCGCGTCGTACTGGTGATAGCCAACCAGCGTTCCGTTCGTCGGAGCATAGGGAAAGAACACCTGATCGAAGTATTCGTCCGAAACTTTTGCGAACTTCTCCTTCCAGTTCTCATTCGCGGCATAAACAGGGATTGCCGAAAGCATAAAAGCTCCAATCGCACACTGCGCAACGATTCTCTTCATCTTCCTTCTCATTTTCGACTCTATTTCCTATGCGGCCACCACCGCAGGTGGCGCCAAATTTGCGAGCAGTTCGTGAATTTCCAGCAGAACTTCATCACTCCGCGTAGCAACGAAAGGATACTTCAACAGACCCTGCGGCGTGAACTGCGCGCCGCGTTTGGCGTTGCGCGCCACCAGGCGCATCAGTGTCTGAGGGTCAACAGCCGCATTCTCCGTGAAGCGAATGTGCAACTCCGTACGCTTTCGATCCACCTGCGCAATGCCTATCCTCTCGCATTCCAGACGGATCAGCGAAGCCTCCAGCAGGTATACCGTCGCATCCGGCGGCGCGCCATAGCGGTCTTCCATCTCGGCGCGCACCTCGGCAATCGCCGTTTCGCTCGCCGAGCCAGCTATCTTTTTGTACAGCCGCAACCGCTGGTTTTCTTCCGGCACATAACTCTCGTCTATGCGCAGCGCAATTCCCAAATTGAGCTGCGTTGCCGGGCGATCCTCGCTGCTTTCGCCCTTCATTTCCTTCACAGCCGCCTCCAGCATCGACGTGTATAACTCGAAGCCAACCGCCTCAATGTGGCCGCTCTGCTCGCCGCCCAGCATGTTACCCGCACCGCGTAGCTCCAAATCGAGCGCCGCAATTTTGAAACCAGCGCCCAGATCGCTGAACTCCTTCAATGCCGCAAGGCGACGGCGCGCAATCTCCGTCAGTTCCTGCTCTGGCGGAATCAACAGGTACGCATAAGCTCGCCGGTTCGACCGACCTACTCTACCGCGCAATTGGTATAACTCGCTCAACCCGTGCCGATCCGCGCGGTTGATGAGCATCGTATTCGCCAGCGGAATATCGAGCCCATTCTCGATGATTGTTGTCGCCACCAGCACATCGTATTCGTGCCGCATGAAAGCGAGCATCACCCGCTCCAGCTCCGTCTCGCTCATCTGCCCATGGCCCACGCAAACGCGGGCCGCGGGCACAAGCTCCTGAATCCGCGACGCTATTTCGTAGATCGAGTCCACGCGATTATGCACGAAATAGACCTGCCCGCCGCGTTCCAACTCGACCTCTACCGCGGAGCGCACAATCTTCTCATCGAATTTCGCGACCACTGTCTGAATCGCCATACGATCCTTGGGCGGCGTCTCAATCACGCTCATATCCCTCAGGCCCACTAGCGACATGTGCAGCGTGCGCGGAATCGGCGTCGCGCTCATCGCAAGCACATCGATCTCGCGCCGCATCTGTTTCAGCCGCTCCTTGTGGCGCACGCCGAAGCGCTGCTCCTCATCCACAATCAGCAGGCCCAGGTCTTGAAACTTGATGTCTTTGGAGAGTAGCCGGTGCGTACCGATAAGGATGTCCACCTTGCCCGTCGCCACCTTCTCGACAATGGCTTCTTGTTCCTTTCGAGTTCTGAAGCGCGAAATCATCTCCACGTTGATGGGAAACTGCGTAAATCTTTTCTTGAATGTCTCAAAGTGCTGAAAGCTCAAAATCGTCGTCGGAGTCAGCACCGCAACCTGCTTGCCGTCCTGCACGGCCTTGAAAGCCGCGCGCATGGCCACTTCGGTTTTTCCGTATCCCACATCGCCGCACAGCAGCCGGTCCATTGGCCTGGTCGATTCCATGTCGTACTTGATGGCGCGTATCGCCGATAACTGGTCTTCGGTTTCACTGTAGTCGAATGAGCCTTCAAACTCCCGCTGAAACTCGTTGTCCTTGGAAAAGGCCGTTCCTTGCGCGGCAGTGCGCTCGGCGTATAACTTCAATAACTCTCCGGCCATGTCCTGCATGGCCTTGCGCACCCGCGCCTTTGTTTTTGTCCATTGCTGCGAACCCAGCCGGTTCAGTACCGGCGCCGGTCCGGCATCCGTAGAACGGTACTTCTGAATCAGATCCAGTCGAGTTAGCGGCACATATAACTTGGCCTGTTCGGCAAATTCCAGAATCATGAACTCGACGGATAGCCCGTCCTGCACAATCTCCTTCAGTCCTTGGTACTGCGCAATGCCGTGCTCGACGTGAACCACGTAATCGCCGACACTCAGGTCGCGAAAATCGGAGACAAACGCCGCCGTCTTCGATCGCTTCGGCTCCGGACGCGCGGCCACGTCCGCATCGTCGGAGAGATCGTTGGCGCCGAACAAAATCAGATTTGAATCGCCGAAGCTAACTCCCGAAGCCAGCGCAGTCCTGACAATCACCGGCACACGCAGGTCGCCAGCCATGTAACTTGCCTCTTCCAGCATCGTTTCGCCGGGATGAGGATTGCGGCTGCCCAACCGATAAGGAATCTGATACTCGCGCAGCACCGTGGCCAGCCGTTCCACATCGCCCTGATGCGGCGCGGCCAGCACAATTCGCGTCTCCGCGGTCATCAGCGTTCGCAACTGTTCGGTCAGCGCAGGAATCGAACCATGAAATCTGAGCGTGGGCCGTGTGTTCAACTCAATCTCGCCCAGCGTGTTGTCCTCGTCCAGAACGTCCACTACGCCAAGCTGATCCAGGTCGAGGCCCATGTGCGCACCTAGCTGCGCCTGCAATATCTCGGGCCGCAAGTAGATGTCCTCCGGAGTTATCAACGATCCCATCGCTGACCGCTCATGCCGCTGCTCGACCTTGTTCCACCAGCGATCAATCTGGTTGCGCACCATCGCCGGTTCATCGATAAACAGCGCGCACTTAGGCAACAGAGTGAGCAGCGACTTATCCGCGCCGGCTACCGCCGAGAAAAACTCCCACCCTGGAAAGACGCTAACTCCTCCGGCAGCCGCCAGCTCCGCGGCCATCTCGTCATCCTCTCCAGCTAACTCCACTCGCTGCCGGCTCAGCCGCCCATGCACCGCGGCCAGCAGATGCTCGGTTACCGGCGTTTCGGTCAGCGGCAAAAACTGTGCTTCGTCCAGTCCCGATTGCGACCGCTGCGTCTCTGGATCAAATTTTCGAATTGTTTCAATTTCATCGCCGAAGAACTCAATGCGCACCGGTCGGTCAGACTCGGGGGAATACACGTCCAGAATTCCGCCGCGCCGTGTGAACTGTCCCGGCATCTCCACCAAATCCATCTGCGTGTAGCCCACCGAAGCCAGATGCCCAGTGAGCACCTCGACGTCTACCTCTTCGCCGCGCTTCAGCGTCACCGCGAGCCCCGCGTAATAGTCGCGGTCAAAGAGCTTCATTGCCGCAGCTTCCACCGGCGCAATCAGTATCGAGACCGCCCCGGTGGCCAGCTTCCACAACGCCGCTGCACGCTGCTCTTGAACGTCCGGATGGGGAGATAGATTTTCGAAAGGAAGCACATCGTGGGCCGGCAACCGCACCACCTGCGACGGGTCCACCGCGCCGGTCAGGTCGCAACCGGCCAGCAGCATCGGCTCCAGCGCTTCGGCAGCCTTGTTGTCGGCCACCACCACAATCACCGGCTGCTGCGCGGCCCGCGCCATCAGCGGAAGATAGAGCGCTCGCGCCGTTGCCGTCAGCCCTGAGACACGCCTCCGCCCCGCATGCAGACTCAGATGCCTGCGTACGCGCTCAAATCCCGAAGAGTGCTCCAGCTCCGCAAAGACTTCGCGGACGAACGGGAGAATCATGTATTCCCAGTTTAACAGCGGAGGCACACGGAACCCCACGCTGGTTCACGGCCAGCGGTTCACGCGCGTTCCGCAGAATTTTTGCGCTTCCTGGTGATTCCCCGGCGGAATGCCTGAACGCCGGTCGCCCACGACTTTTACTCCCAGCCGCTCACCCGATCAACAAACGCCATCTGTGGAGCTGTCACGTCAACTGCCGGCACACCAACCTTCAGCTTCATGGTTTGGACGTCGGGCTTGCCGTCAAGATGCGCGGAGAATTCCAGCTCGTACTGATTGCCAAGGTCGCGGGTGAGCTTCTCAAAACACGGCTGAAAGCTGACCGGATTGCCTATCCCCGGCCACAAGCTTTCGCCGCCCGTCGCCTGCTCTACTTGAAGCAAGAGGCTCTGGCCGGCGTTGTTCGCGTACATGGAGCGGTCGATGCGGCCCATAATCTCGTAGTAGATCGAGTAGACGACCAGGCCCGCGCGGACTGAGTCTTTAATCGCGGCCTGGACATAAGGATCCTCGGGATCGTATCGCCTCTCGTAAAGATCGATTCCATCGGTCACCATGACCACCTCGCGCCGCGCTCCGCGATCTCCGGATGGCCAGTGCTGGGCAAGGTCCGAGAGGCAGAAATAGGGGCTGGCGCTCGAGCCAATCGAGCCTCCGGGCAGATGAAGCGCCTGCAATACCTTGGCGTGATCCGTGGATAGCGGGCCGGCAAAGAGAGCCTGCCCATTCATCATGTATGCGATAGCGGCCTTGGTATTCGGCGGAAGGCCGTTGACGAAGTGCTCGATGTCACTGAATTGGCTTCCCAAGCTGTTGCGCGCCGAGCTGTCAATCAGGAGCACCAATTCAAGCCTGTCGTCCGGCCCACGCAGAGGCCTCCAACGAGTCACTACGGCCGGCTTCCCGTTCACCTTTATGTTCAGATCCTGCTGGGAGATGCTCGCTGTCATCTCGCCATGCCCTTTGGGGAGAATCGTCACCACGGCACGTCCCTGACCCATGGCTTTATCACCCTGCGGAAACGCCGGCGCAGCCAGCAGCAGCCCACCGGCAACCATCAAAATCGCCATACTCCGGTTCATCATACGAATTCCCCTCTTTTCAAATTGCGTCCGCAGCCGATATACCATGCGGTCCGCCCTTGCTCAATTAGACGCACTTTGCGGAACAAACTACCGCACAGGTCACAAAATAGTCGTCTCAGGACCAAATTTCAAGACCGCAGCGCGCACTATGACGAGCGTGCCATTCCATTCCCAGTCCCTAGTCCCTAGTACCACGTAACATCTTGTATTTCGCATATTGACGTCGGGTGTTTTTTGGTAAAAGATAGGGCATGACACCCCGTTATCGCGTTACACTCAGCGAGGATGA
>Ga0302154_10004369_pt1 | contig 10050 bp, 8 predicted proteins | sample I_Bog_N2_3_FD_193507 | JGI IMG/M metagenome (GOLD analysis project Ga0302154, IMG submission 193507) | Peat permafrost microbial communities from Stordalen Mire near Abisko, Sweden - I_Bog_N2_3 | ecosystem: Environmental > Terrestrial > Soil > Wetlands > Peat | place: Sweden: Abisko, Stordalen...
GTTCGCCAAGGCACGCAGCTACATGGTGCGACGCGACGATCTGGTGGGCTGCAAGAATATTCGCTGCCGCAAACGATTTGAGGTAGTCGGGATCCAATCGGTAGCCGATATGCAGGAGGCTGCGGTGGGGACGCCGGAGAATCGGGCAGAGCGGATTCGGGCGGCCTTTGGACGGCGGACGCTGGGCTAGAGGTCGGACGGGGCATGTGGATCTCTGATGATGGGGATTCGGTGTGTTCGTAGGGAGACACTGTTTCGCATGGAAACGCTGGTTTGTGATTTAATGCGAAGAGTCGCAGGAGGATGTTGCCATGATGAACAAGTTGATCCCGGTGGAAGAGCGGCATCTGACTCCCGAGCAGGTGGATCTGATTGATCGCCGCCGGCGACGTGGGCAGCTATTCTTGGTGATTGGGTTTCAGACGTTGATTATTGGCACGATTATCACGCTGTGGAGCGGGCAGGATTTGACCTACTCGCCGGGCTGGATTCATCCACTGGCGTATTGGGACGGGTTCCTGTTCCTGGTGTCACTGATCTGCTTCGTGAGCGGGATTCAACTGCGGCGCGGGCTGAACGAGTTCTTCAGCTACTAACAGATTTTGCTTTGAGCGAACGGCGGGCTGCGGCTCGCCGTTTTCTTTTGGGAGGAACAAGTGCTGGGGCAGACCGTGCGGCGGGTCTGGTATGGTGGGCTCGCCGAGAGGTGTGGAGGCTGGCGTGATTGCTATGGCGTTCTATGAGCTGAGGTTGGCCGAGCCGGCGGCGTTTCCGTTGGCGGAGAAAATGTTGTTGGTGGCGGCGATTGTTGCATCGCTGGGGGTGTTTGCGTGGAGGCTGAGGCCGATTGCGCGGAATGTTTGGGGATCGAAGAAGGATACGGATTTTTCGCTGCGGCCGGTGGGGACGCGGGTGTGGACGTTCTTCTGGGAGGTGCTTTGCCAGGCGAAGGTGATCAAGCAGCGGCCGCTGCCGGGGTTGGCCCATGCGTTCGTGTTCTGGGGGTTTCTGGCGTTCGCGCTGGTGACGCTGAATCATGTGGCGAGGGGATTTGGTGTCGGATTTCTGCAATATGCCGGGGCGTTTGGGACGTTCTATGTGGTGTTCGCGGCGGTGTGGGCGCTGCTGGTGGCGGTGAGTATCGCGGGGCTGTTTGTGCGGCGGTTTGTGGTGCGGCCGAAGTGGCTGGGGGCGAAGGTTTCGGTGGAGTCGGGCGTGATTGCCGGGCTGATCTTTTGGCTGATGGCGACGTACCTGGCAGCATTGTTTGTGCAGGATGGCGGCGCGGCGGCGTTGGGATTGTGGTGGGTGCATACCCTGGTGCTGTTGGTGTTTCTGCCGATTATTCCGGGGACGAAACACCTGCATCTGGTGTTGAGTCCGCTGACGGTGTTTCTGAAGCGGCCGGAGTTTTCGCAGCTTCCGAAGCTGGAAGGGGATGAGGACTTTGGGCTGGTGGCTGGGAAAGACCTGACGCAGATGATCGCGCTGCAGGCCTATAGCTGCGTGGAGTGTGGGCGGTGCACGGAGCACTGTCCGGCGTCGACGACGGGGAAGGTGCTGAACCCGAAGGAGATTGTGCTGGGGGTGAGGTCTTATCTGAATGAGAACGGACCGGGGAGTGAAATGGTGCTGCTGGATGGCGCTCAGCCGGCGCTTTCGATGGAAGCGGCGTTTGAGTGCACGACGTGTGGAGCGTGCGAGTTTCAGTGTCCGGTGGGTGTGCAGCATCTGCCGGTGCTGATTGGTCTGCGGCGCGGTGCGGTGAATACCGGTGCGTGGGAAGACAAGTACGGAACGAAGCTGTTTCTGGCGCTGGAGAAGCAGGGGAATTCGCTGGGAATGAGCTCGGCCGAGCGCGATAAGTTCATTGCGAAACAGGAGTTTCCGATCTTTGATGGCTCTCAGGAATATTGTTTGTGGCTGGGATGCATGGGGAGTTATGACCCGAAGGGGCGCGAGATTGTGTCGGACTTTGCCCGGGTGATGCGGGCGTTGGGGACGCAGTTTGGCGTTCTGAAGAAGGAGAAGTGCACGGGCGATCCTGCGCGGCGACTGGGGAATGATCTGCTGTTTGGCGATCTCGCCGAGCAGGGGCTGAAGGCGTTTGCGACCGCGGGGGTGAAGAAGATTGTGACGATCTGTCCACACTGCGTTCGGACGATGGCGACGGACTGGCAGGAGTATGGCGTAGCTCCGGAACTTGAACATCACTCGGAGTTTATGGCTCGGCATGCGCATCTGCTGCCGAAGCAGGTTGGCGAGAACATTGTGTATCACGACCCCTGCTATCTCGGGCGGTATCGCGACGTGTATGACGAACCACGTACGGTGGCGGCGACGGCGGGTGATTTGGTGGAGGCTGAGCGGCATCGGGAGCGGTCGTTCTGCTGCGGCGCTGGTGGCGGGCTGGCGTTCCTTGGCGAGGAGAGCGGCGAGCGCGTGAGCCATGTGCGCGCAAAGGAGCTTGTCGCCACGGGCGCGCAGACGATTGGGACGGCTTGCCCCTTCTGCAACACGATGTTTCGGGATGCGTTGGGGGCGGTGGGGGGAGAAGCTCCACCGCAGTTGCTGGATATTGCGCAGTTAGTAGCGCGGGGACTGGCGGAGCGATCCGAGGACGCGGACGTGACTATCGGTGACAACTGAATGCGGTTCAAGACGACATTGCGTCGGGTGCGGTAGGCTGGCGGTGATGATTCGCGTCTGGGTCGGGAGTTTGAGATGAAGATTGTCGTGGCGGTGAAGCAGGTTCCGGAGCGCGACGCGGTGGTGCGCGTGGCGGCGGATGGTCGCAGCGTGGATGAGAGCGATCTGGCGTGGACGATGAATGAGCCGGATGCGTATGCGCTGGAAGAGGCGCTGCAGTTGAAGGAGCGCGCGGGCGGGGGAGGAGAGGTGGTAGTGCTGTGCGCCGGGCCCGAGCGGGTGCAGAGTACGCTGCGCGAGGCGCTGGCAAAGGGCGCGGACAGAGCCGTGCACGTGATGACGCCGGAGAGTGGCGAGGGGGCGCTGGCGCAAAGAGATTCGCTGGATGTGGCGCGGCTGCTGGCTGAGGCGGTGAGAGGTGAGGCTCCGGATCTAGTGTTGACGGGGCTGCAGTCGGATGACCTGGGAGCAGGGCAGACGGGCGTGGTGATGGCGGAGCTGTTGGGGGTCCCTCATGCGACGCTGGTGCTGCACGTCGAGTTAATGGAGGGCGGAGGCGGGACACCGAAGATCAGGGTGAAGCGCGAGTTGGAAGATGGGTGGATGCAACATGTGGAGATGGTGCTGCCGGCGTTGCTGACGATCCAGTCGGGAGGTAATCGGCTGCGTTATGCGACGCTCATGGGGATAAAGAAAGCACGGCAGAAGGAGATGCGCGAGGCTCCGGCTGCCGCGGCCGCGAAGCGCGTGGTGGAGGTGCTGAAAGTCTCTCCGCCAACGCGGGTGAAGCAGACGGAGATGCTGACGGGATCGGCTGAAGAGATTGCGACGAAGCTGGTGGAAAAGCTGCGGTTTGAGGTGAAGGTGCTGTGAACGCGAACCATGGGGGGACGTCATGCAACGTCGCAAATTCTTGAGTTCATCGCTGGCCGCCACAGCGGCGACTACGGTGGTCGGAGCTTCAGCCCAGACCTCGCCAGTGGGCGACCGAGAGTTCTACCAGATACGGCGATATCAGCTGCAGAATGGGCCGCAGGGGAAGTTGGCAGCCGATTATTTCAGCGTGCTGATCGCGGCGTTGAATCGGCTAGGTATGACACCGGTGGGTGCGTTGCAGCTGAAGTTTGGGCCAGAAACTCCGGCGAATTATCTGATCATCCCGAGCCGCTCGGTGGAGTCACTGGTGACGATTGATCAACAACTGGCGAAGGATGAGGAGTTTCTGAAGGCTGCGGATGCGTTCTGGAATGCGCCGGCGATTTCTCCTGCATTCGTGCGGGTGGAGAGTTGGCTGCTGTCGGCATTTGCGGGTTGGCCGAGGCTGACGGTGTCGTCGACGGCAACGGGACCGAAGCGGATCTTTCAGCTGAGGACATATGAGAGTTCGTCGATGCGCGACCATGTGCGCAAGATCGAGATGTTCCACAGCGGTGAGTTCGAGGTCTTCAAGAACTCGGGTGCGCGGATGGTGTTCTTCGGCGATACGCTGATCGGATCGCGGATGCCGAGCTTGACGTACATGCTGAGCTTCGAGGATGACGCGCAGATGGATAAGCACTGGGCGACGTTTGTGAATGACCCGCAGTGGAAGAAGCTGCAGGCGGAGCCGCGGTTTGCGTTTGAGGAGCTGGTGAGCAATATCTCCAACCTAGTGTTGGGGCCGCTGCCGATGTCGCAGATTTGAGATCGGGATGAAAGCTGGAGGTTCGCGATGAACAGTGTGCTGGTGGTGTTGGAGACGAAGGGTGCGGGCTGGCATCGGATGAGTTTCGAGGCGTTGGCGGCAGGACAGAAGCTGGCAAATGAGTTGGGTGCGGCGTGCTCGGCTGCAGTGTTGGGCGAGAGTGCGGCGATTGCGCCGCTGGCTGCGGAGTTGGCGACAAAGAAGCTTGCGAACGTGTGGGCAGTCGGGGATCCGCTGCTGGCCGAGTACACCGCGGATGGCTGGATTAGGGCGCTGCAGCCGTTGATAGCAGAGGCGAAGCCGAAGTTTGTCGTGTTGCCGCATAGCTATCAGGTGAGGGATTTTGCTCCGGCGCTGGCGACGCGGTTGGGCGAGGTGTTGATCGGCGACGTGACCGCGATTGAGGTTGCAGACGCGCAGAGCGGGCCATTCTTTGTACGGCAGTGGATGCAGGGGAAGTTGAATGTGGAGTATCGGCACAAGAGCGAGGGCGGTGTCTGCTTTATCTCGGTCCAGGCAGGAAGCTTTCGCGCGGATGCGGTTGAGCGGGGCGTGGGTTCGGTGAAGGCGTTTGCTCCGAAGCTGGACGCGGCAAAGATTCGCACCAAGCCGGATAAACCGTTTCGCGAGGCGGCGCAAACCGTCGACCTGTCAACGGCCGCCGTGATTGTGAGCGTTGGACGGGGGATTGGCGAGCAGGACAATTTGAAGCTGGTGGAGGACCTTGCGAGCGCGCTGGGAGCGGAGTTGGCGGCGTCGCGGCCGATCTGCGACGCGGGCTGGCTGCCGATGGAGCGACAGGTCGGCAGCTCGGGGCAGACTGTTGCGCCAAAGCTTTACCTGGCAGTGGGGATCTCCGGAGCGATTCAACACCTGGTGGGAATGAAGGGCGCGAAGACGGTGATTGCGATCAACAAGGATGCGGACGCGCCGATCTTTGAGGTCGCGGATATCGGCGTGGTGGGTGATTTGTTTGAGGTGGTTCCGGCGCTGACAAAGGCGATTCGCGGATAGGTTCGCGGAGGAAGTTGGAACAAAAAGAGACTGAACCAAGCCGAATTGCGTCATACTGGAAGAGATCGGCGCAGTCTGATCTTCTCCAGCCCTGAACTCTTGACCTTGAATCCTTGACGAAGCGAGCAAAACACGGAGTCGTTGAACACGCGCATCCTTTGTGGCTGCGTGTGCTGGCGTATGCGTGTTTGCTGCTGGTGGTGGGCGCGACTTCGTTCCAGGCGATTCATATCCACGGCGAGTGGCTTCCGCAGAATGCGACGCATGCGGGATCACAGTCGGATGGATCGCAGGCCCCTGGCGGTGAGGAGCATTGTCCGCTGTGCATGGCAATGCACTCGGCGTTGCCGGTGGCGGCACATGTCGATGTAGTGCTTCTGACGCTGGTGGAATGCAAGGCAGTGCAGGCGTTGGATCATTCGCCTCAGACGCTGTGGCACTTCGCGATGTTCAGCAGGCCACCTCCCGTAGAGACTCTTAGCAAACTGTAGTGGATGATCGCCGTGCTTGGTTAAGCGCGAGGATGGGCATTCAGCCTAAGCGATTCTCTCAACAGGGTTCGGATGTTGCGCCATTGTGGCGGTGACGCTGAACTCGCCGCAGCCTTATAAAGGTTTCGGTTTCTGTGGTGCTAACAAACAGGAGTTTCGATGATGCAACGAGTTTTCTTGAAGTGCCTCGTAGGCTTAATGGCGCTGGGGTTGATGATCGCGTTCGCCGCGGGTGCAGCGTTTGGCCAAAGTACGTCCGGCAGCGTGAGTGGGACGGTGACGGATCCAGGAGGAGCGCTGGTTCCTGGTGCCACCGTGGAGATTGCGAATCCGGTGAGCGGCTATTCGCGCAAGACGGTGACGGATGCGAGTGGAATCTATCATTTTTTCAACCTGCCTTTCGACGCTTATACGGTGACGGTCAGCGATCCGAGTTTCGCGACGTCGCAGCAACAAGTGCAGATCTCTTCGACCGTTCCAGCGACATTGGGAATTCAATTGCAGGTGGAAGGCGTGGCTTCGAGTATTACGGTGGAGAGCGCGCCGGATACGGTGGAACAGGCCCCAACATTTCACACGGATGTCGATCGCTCGGAGATTGACCATCTGCCGGTGGAGAGTCCGTCGAGCCAATTGAGTTCGATTGTGACGCTGGCATCGCCGGGCGTGGCGGCGGATTCCAATGGGCAGATGCACGGGCTGGGCGATCATGCTGAGAACTCGTTCAGCCTGGATGGAGAGCCAATCACGGACCAGCAGAGCAAGGTGTTCTCGAACCAGGTGCCGGCGTCGGCGGTGCAATCGCTGCAGGTGATTGACGGCGCGCCACCGGCTGAGTATGGCGATAAGACGTCACTTGTGGTGAAGTTGACGACGCGTTCAGGGCAGGGAGAGAGGAAGCCAACGGGCAGCGTGACGCTTTCGTATGGATCGTTTGGTACGAGCAATGCTGCCTTCAACCTGGCGTATGGCGGGGAGAACTGGGGCAACTTCATTGCGGCGGATGGTTTGCAGAGCGGACGCTTTCTGGATGGGCCGGAGTTCAGCGTTTTCCATGACAAGGGTAACGAGGAGAACTTCTTCGATCGCGTCGATTTCACGTTCAGTCCGAAAGACTCGATGCATGTGGACGCGCAGTACACGCGCTCGTGGTTTCAAACGCCAAATGATTTTGAGAACGTGAATGTGATTGGGCCGGATGGAACCTCGGTAGGTAATACGGACCAACGATCGAAGATCGGCACGGTGAATGTTTCACCGACCTATACGCACATCTTCAACTCGGTTTCGGTGGCGAATATCGGGTTTTATTTGCGCCGCGACTCGTATAACTACTACCCCAGCAACAATCCGCTTGCGGACTATGCACTTGACCAACAGCAGGAGGCGATCAGCCAGCTGCGCACGTTGACCAATGCAGGCGTGCATGCGGATGTGTCGTATGTGCATGGCATCAATAATGCGAAGATTGGCGGGATGTATGAGCAGACGTTTCTGCGTGAGAACGACAGTGTGGGTGTTGTAGATCCGACGGTCGATCCACCGTGCATCGATACGAATGGAAATCCGATCAACTGTACTAGCGCGGGGGCGATGCAGAACCCGAACTATAACCCGATCCTTGCGCCGTATGATCTGACGCGTGGCGGGTCTTTCTACACCTGGCATGGCCGCACCGACGTCAAGCAGTTGGCACTCTATGGTGAGGACCAGATCACGGCGGGCAACTGGATGTTCAACCTGGGGATTCGCGGCGATATATATAACGGGCTGACGATTCAGCGCCAGGCGGAGCCTCGTGCGGGGCTATCGTACGACGTGAAGAAGACAGGGACGGTGTTGCGTGCGAGTTATGCGCGGACGCAGGAGACTCCATTCAACGAGAACCTGGTGCTTTCATCTACTGGCTGCGCGGATCCTGTGCTGTATAGCGTCTTTGCGACGCTTTCTGCGGGCAGTTGCGCGGCGCAGGCGGGTACTCCCTTCAATCCCGGATTCCGTAACGAGTTTCATGCTGGCTTCGGGCAGTCGATTGGGAAGCACTTTGTGATCGACGCGGAGTACATCTGGAAGTACACGCACAATGCGTACGATTTCAGCGTGTTTGGCACAACCCCGATCACGTTCCCGATTGAGTGGCACAGCTCGAAGATTCCGGGATATGCGCTGAGCGCTTCTCTGACAGACGTGAAAGGGCTATCAGTGAAGTTCAACGGGTCGTCGGTTGCCGCACGATTCTTTAATCCGCAGCTTGGTGGTGTAGGCGCTACGCCGGGCATTGCCGGGAGCACACTTCCGTTTCGCATCGATCATGATGAGCATTTCAATGGGACGACGCATGTGGAGTACGCGATGCCATTCCGCAAGAGCCTGTTTTATTCGTTCAACTGGAGGTATGACTCGGGCCTGGTGGCCGGGGCGTCGCCTTGCTATGGCGTTACGGATCCGAACAGTTCCTGCAATCCGATCAATGGTGGACATTCGATCACGATTGACGGGCAGCCGGGAATCGATCTTTCCTATCTAAGTCCGGATCAGCAGTTCCAGGCTGGGCTGGAGTGCGATGGCGTGAAGGCGACTTCAACCGCTGGACTGACGCAGTGCCTGGCGTCGCAGTTGACGTCGAAGCTGCTGGTGATTCCGGCAGCGGGAGCGGAGGATGATGACAAAAATCCTGCGCGGATCCAGCCACGGAATGTGTTCGACATGGCGTTGGGCGACGATAATGTGGTGCATTTTGGCAACGAGGCGCATTACAAGATCGGTGTGCGCGTGACCGCGATCAATGTTGCGAACAAGTATGCGCTCTATAACTTTCTTTCTACCTTCTCAGGAACGCACTATTTGACTCCACGAGCGGTTACGGCTGAGGTGACGCTTCACTTCTAAACTGGTGTCGGTGAAACGAGAACGTCCGCCTTTCAGAAGGCGGACGTTGTTGTTTTGACCCCAGTGGCAAAGAATGCCTGTTCGGGACCTCGGTTGCACGGGAGAGTCCCGTAGCATGGGAGGAGATGTTCTCCCGACTTCCGAAATCGACGCTAGTTCTGCTGGCTTTTGGCAGCGTGTATCTATTCTGGGGATCGACCTATGGGGCGATTCACGTAGCTGGCGAGCATCTGCCGGTGCCGGTGGTATCGGCAACGCGGTCCCTGATCTCGGCGATGCTGATTGTGGTCCTATGCCTGTTGAGCGGGAAGGGTCTGAGGGTACCGAAGGGTGAGGGATGGAAGCTCGTGGTGGTGGGGCTGTTGTTTATGTCCTGCAACAACATGCTGCTGACGTGGGGAGAGAAGCTGGTGCCGTCCGGGTTTGCTTCGCTGATCGTGTCGACGATGCCCATTCTTGTTGCGCTGATTGAGATGGTTCTTCCGGGTGGCGATGCGCTGAATAAACGCGGATGGGCGGGAACGCTCCTAGGGACGCTGGGGATTGGGGTGTTGGTGTGGCCGTCGCTGCATACGGGCTCCGGGCAGGGGGTTGGGGGCTCTCATGCGCTGCTGGCATTGCTGGTGTTGCTCGGAGCAGCGCTGGCGTTTGCCATTGGCTCGGTACTGTCGCGACGCTTTCACTTTACCGCGGACACGTTTGTGGCGACAGGATGGCAGATTGGCGCGGCCGGGATTTTCAACGCGATGCTCGCATTTGCCAGCGGAGGATGGCATCGTGCAGTGTGGACATGGCCCGGGTTTGGAGCGATTGTGTATCTGTCGATCTTTGGATCCATCTTTGGCCTGGTAGCGTTTACGTACCTGCTGCAGAATGTTGCGGTGACGAAGGTGTCCACGTATGCATTTGTGAACCCGGCGATTGCGGTATTGCTGGGAGTGTTGCTGCTGCATGAGCGGTTGGTGAAGACGGAGATTGCCGGCATGGCTGTGATTGTGTGCGCGGTGGCAATGGTGGTGTATAGCCGTGTGGATCGCGGCAAACGAGAGATTGTGGGCATGGCTGGCGATGCGGTGGAGTAGTGAAATAAGATTGGGTTTGATACGGAAGAAGATGGAGAAATCTGTGCCAAGTTCAAATAACTACATGGATAAGCGGGCACGATGAATGACGGTGCGATCGCCTCGACCGATCATTCCTCAGCTGTTGCCTCGATAACTTCGAGCAAGCGCGGTTCATATCTTCCTTCGCTTGATGGTTGGCGTGCGATTGCGATTCTTTGGGTGCTGGAGGGGCACAGTGCGCTATGGAAATGGGGCCGTC
>Ga0302154_10004374_pt1 | contig 10041 bp, 6 predicted proteins | sample I_Bog_N2_3_FD_193507 | JGI IMG/M metagenome (GOLD analysis project Ga0302154, IMG submission 193507) | Peat permafrost microbial communities from Stordalen Mire near Abisko, Sweden - I_Bog_N2_3 | ecosystem: Environmental > Terrestrial > Soil > Wetlands > Peat | place: Sweden: Abisko, Stordalen...
GTTGGGGGCGTGACCGTTTTGGCTGGCTCGCAGGTTCCACGACCGATAGGAGTTCCAGCGCTGAGGGCTATACGCTTTGCTCACTGGTGAACAAGGTCGATGGGGTCGCCGCCGGGCAGAGCTTCGCGCACTGCCTCGACTTGCCCAGCTTTGGGCGGATCTTTCTCGCCGAAGTGACCGTACTTCCCTTCGCCGCGCATCTCACCATGCTTCGCGCCGAACTGGGCTGCAAGATCAGCGGGCAATTCAGCGCCGCGGTGATACAAAGCAACGGAACAACCATGCCTCCCAACGTAGACAATTAGTTCCGCTGCTGGCCCTCCTCTGCATCATCGGATGCCGCTCTCCGACACCCTCGGATACGGCTGCGTCTTATGGCCGGGTCCATGCGGAGTTTCTCCGCGGGCAACTGGACCTCGCTCTGCGGGAGGCCGCAGCGGAACGAACTGAGTTGCTGACCGGCGATCCTGAATGGAGTTACAGATTCAGTCTCCTTGAGGCAGACATCTTTCAGTTCCAGGGGCGAAGCCAGGATGTCGTGGACGTGCTCGATCTCCCAACGCCTGCGTTCACGCCGCGTGGCGATCTCGTCATCCAGCGCGACATGCTGCTCAGCCTGGCGGATGCTCGTCTTGGTCGCCAACAAAGATCCGTCGAGGAGATGCAAGCCGCAGAGAGCTTTAGCGTGGCCACTCATTCGTCTCTTCAGGGCGACGTCCTGCGTACCCAGGGACTACTCGAAGATCGCAATGGCGAAGCTTCAGCGGCCGAGATCTCCCTCCTTGCGAGCCTCGAGCTAGCTCGGCGACAAAAGGACGACTATCTGGCAGCCAGTGATCTTCTCAATCTAGGCAGATTCGCCTTGCGAACCGAGCATTTCGATGAGGCGCTGGACAGATTCCATGCCTCTTCTCAACTCGCCGAAAAAATTCATGCCGACCTGCTCCTGCAAGGCGATGTGGGGAACGCGGGATGGGCCTACTATGACCTCGGTGACTATGAGCAAGCGCTGGAAAGCTTTCAGCAGGCCGAAGCCCAGGCCCGCGAGCTGGGAGCCGCTGATAGCGAGATCGTATGGTTGCAGAGCGCCGGCCTTTCCTTATCCCGGCTCGGAGACCTGCGACGGGCGCAGTCCTGTTACGAGGAGGCACTGCAAGCCGCGCAGGCCAGTCACGACATCACGCGGCAGGATGAGAACGAGACCGCACTCGCGCTACTGTTTCTACAGATCCATCAGGTGAGTGTGGCAAAAGCCCATGCCGACGCCGCCCTCCGCGAGACACAGCAGGTGGATGACAAGCCCGACATGCAGGACGCCTCCCTCGCTCGGGCCCTCATTGCGAGTGCCTCCGGAGATCCGGCAGCCGAGTCCATGCTGATGCAGGTGCTGCATGACGAGACAGGGATGCCCTCGGTGCGTTGGACGGCAGGTGACGCGTTGGCCACGCTGTATGCAACAAGAGGCTTGCCGGCTCAGGCGAAGCGGTGGTATCGCAAGTCAATTCAAATTTTTGAGGCGCAGCGAGGCTCTGTGCAAGAGGAGGAACTGAGACTTCCGTTCTTTGCCAACGGCGATGAACTCTACCGCCATTACGCCGAGTTTCTCATCGCAACCCACCGCTCAATAGAGGCATTGCATCTGCTGGACGGCGCTCGCGCAAGGAGTCTGAAAGATGCGCTGGGCATCCGAGGGACTGGCGAATCTGCGGCCGAGCACGCAACCTGGATGCCGTCGGGCCGCGGCTCGGACGTGGCTCTGTTCTACTCCCTCGGTCCTCAGCGCTCCTATCTCTGGGTGATGGATCGCCGTGGGACGCACCTGATCATTCTGCCAGCGGAGCAGGAGATCGCTGACCGGGTTCATCGCTATCAGGAGAGCATCCTAAAATCGCGAGATCCATTGCAGGACGCCAATCCGGACGCGCAGTGGTTGTACGACAAGCTTGTAGGGCCCGCAGCAAATCTCATCCCAGTCAATTCGCGGGTTCTGCTGGTTCCTGACGGACCGCTCAATGGCTTCAATATGGAGACGCTGCTCAAGAACGGGCCGCAGGGTATTCACTATTGGATTGATGACGTCAGCCTGACCACGGCAAGCTCCCTGCGACGGCTGACGCACTCTGCTCGGCAGGGCGTCGCGCTGAATAATACTTCGGGAAGGCTGCTCCTCATGGGCGACCCGCTACCGGCAGCCAACGGCTACAACTCTCTTCCAAGTGCCCCCGCAGAGATCGAAGACGTTGAGCGATACTTCCCGCCCAGCCGGCGAACCACCCTCACAGGGGCTGGTGCCGTACCGGATGCGTATGCTGCCAGCCATCCCGCGCAGTATGACTATCTGCATTTCGTGGCGCACGGCACGGCAAGCAGCGTGCGACCGCTGGACTCCGCCATCATCCTCTCGCCAGCACCGGCGGACCCGGATCGCTTCAAGCTGTACGCCCGCGATATCGTTCACCAGCCTTTGCATGCCCGCCTTGTCACGATCTCCGCCTGTTATGGATCCGGCGTGCGCAACTATGCTGGGGAGGGAATGGTCGGTCTGTCATGGGCGTTTCTTCGCGCTGGAGCGCACCAGGTGATTGCTGCGCTCTGGGAGGTGAATGACAGCTCAACCCCGCAGTTGATGGACCAGATGTACCGCGGACTTGCCGGGGGAGCTCGGCCGGACCAGGCCCTGCGTGCGGCCAAGTTATCCATGTTGCATTCACAGGGAGTCTTCCGCAAGCCGCTGTACTGGGCGGCCTTCCAGCTCTATGCCGGCTCCTAGGCAAAAAATCCCCACCCCTGCATCCCTACAGGGGTGGGAAGCTCTCTTGCAGGGATGATGTTGTCAACACAGACGCGATCCGTGGGGATGCGTCGTATTGACTTCGTCTGCCCTATCGATCTCCGGCGGAGAGTTTACTTGAGTTAGGCATCTGCACTCTCCTTTCCAGTTTTATCGAGGGCAATATCTGCATAGTGCAGCCGGCCAGCTATGCGTTACATCGCTACGGCGCAATTTTCGTAGATAGCTCGAGGCAAACAAAATGGCATCTTCATTCCGGAAGCCGTGTAACGTTCCGGGGCGACCTCCCACCATTGAAATGACAGGAACGTGCAAGCGGACACGCGATGCACAGCTCCGCTTCGATGGAAGCCAGGAAGGGAGGACGGAGATGCATTCACCAGAGCCGTCACGCTATGGGGTATTGGAGTACTCGACCATCGCGGTCAAGGTGGCGGCGGTCCTGCTGCTATTGAGTGGCCTGCTTCCTCATCATGCCGCGAGCCAGAGGCTCGCAGCGCAAGCTCACATTTCCAGTCCCTGCTTCGGCGCGGAGGATCAGGATGCTGGGCGGCTCCGAGAGCAGCGGAAGCCGATGTTCGACGCAGAGCTGTCCGGCGAATTGGATGTCCGCGCAGCGACCCGATAGCGATTGCAATACGAGGCATGGCAGAGGAAGGAGCCGCCCTTCATCACCTTCGTCTCGCCTGTCGCGGGGCCAGTTGGGTCGCGTAGCGTCGCCTGCGATGACAGCTCGCTATGGAACCAGTCGGCGCACCACTCCCATACATTGCCGGTAGCGGAGTAGATCCCATGACCGTTGGGTGGAAACGCATCCACCGGGCAGGTTCCAGCGAATCCGTCTTCCGCCGTGTCCTCGCGGGGGAACTGTCCTTGCCAGATGTTGCAGCGATGCTTGCCGCCCGGCGTGAGATCGTCTCCCCACGGGTAGAGCTTCTGCTCCAGGCCGCCGCGCGCGGCGTACTCCCACTGCGCCTCCGTGGGAAGTCGTTTCGACGCCCAGGCGGCATAGGCTGCAGCATCGTTCCAGGAGACATGTACGACTGGGTGATTCGCTCGATCGGTCACATGCGAGCCGGGACCTTCAGGGTGTCTCCACATCGCCCCCGGAACCTTGCACCACCACGGGGCCTGCGCGACGGTGTCTTCCACCAATGCCGCAAAGCGATCTGCCGGCAGGTGTGACCAGAAGACGAAGGACCACCCAAAAGCTTCAGCTTCCGTGCGGTAGCCGGTCGCTTCGATGAAGGCAGCAAAGTCTGCATTGGTGACGGGGTAGGTGTCGATATCGAAAGCTGAAAGCGAGACACGACGGACGGGGCCTTCGCCGTCAGCAGGAAATCCCTGAGCATAATCGGTGCCCATGAGAAAAGAACCACCCGGAAGCGAGACCGTCGGCCGGTTTGCATCGGTAGTCGCCCCCTGCTGCGTGCCGCTTGACTCCATCACGACAACTTGCGGCGATGCCGCACGCTCATTCCGCGGAGCGCAGCACGACGGCGGCTTGGGTGCTTCGGGATGCTGGCTGCTGGAGCCTGCTGAGGAGTCATGCGTCATGAAAGTTGCTCCTCAAGGGTAGAGCTTCGCCGGCACAATCTCGGGCTCAGGCTCTCCCGCGGCTGCGAGCAGCTTCTTCAATTGCTCTCGCAACTCGTCCGCCTTCACACGATACTCCTGGCGTCCGGCGAGATTCACCAGCTCATGCGGATCGGCGCGTTGATCGTAGATCTGATACTCGGTATAGGTCTTCGCCGCAATCTCCTTGCCGCCGCTGATGTCCGCCACGCAGTAGGTCCAATCCGGCGTGCGGATCGCTCGCCCGGTCATCGACTCGCTAATCTGGATGAGTTGCCGGTTCGGCCAATGCTCGCGGGCGTCCGGATCGTTCAGCAACGGCAGCACGCTGCGGCCCTTCCATGTAGGCGGCACGGGTACGCCCGCGGCCTCCAGCAGCGTGGGAGCCACGTCTATCAGCCCGACCAGCTCCGGTATCTGCTGCGTCCCGCGAAATCCCGGCCCGTCGATGATCAGCGGCACGCGTATCGAGCTGTTGTGCGTGCTGCGCTTGTACTCCTGATTGCGCGTCGCGAAGTGGCAACCATGGTCGCTGAGGAAGACGAAGATCGTGTTGTCGGCGAGATTCTCTTCCTCCAGAATCTTGCGGACGCGGCCCACCGACGCATCAATCGCCTCCACGCAGCCGTAGTAGTCGGGCAACTGCGCCTGCCAGATGCCCGGCAGCGCTCGTAGGTCGTCGGGAACCGTTCCGTTCAGAAAGCGCTGCGCGGCGCCCTTCGGCGCAATGGGCTGGTGCATATCATTCTGCTGGTGCGGCTCCAACTGCGAGATGAACAGAAGAAACGGCTTGTCCTGCTTCTGGCGAAGGAAACGCTCCGCGCGGTCGGTGAGGAAGTCGACGCGGTACTCATCCTTATAGGTGATGGGGTTGTTGTCGCGGTCCCAGATCGTCCCCTCATAGGGATGCGACGTGTTCTCAATAGCGTTGGCGCCCTCCCATAGATCGAGAAAGCCACCGCGATCCTCGGCCTTCACCGCGCCGGGACCACCGCCCTCCGCCACGCTCTCGATCGCGAGATGCCACTTGCCGATGAGGTTGGCGGTGTAGCCGGCCTTGCGCAACTCGCCGGCCAGCGTTGGCAGCGATTTATCCAGGCCGAGCCCGTTATGCCACACGCCAGTCTCCGTGGCGTACCGGCTGGTGAAGAGCACCGAGCGCGCCGGTGCACACACCGGCTGGTTGGTGACCGTATGCGTAAAGTTCTTTCCGCGCGCCGCCAGCGCATCCAGGTTGGGCGTTCGCGTGGAGTTGTTGCGGCCGTTGGCGCCGATAAAGTCCCAGCGAAACTGATCGGCAAGATACAAAATGATGTTGGGTGGCTTCGACGGCTTGAGCGAAGACGCCTTCGATTGCGCCTGCGGGACAGCCGGTACGGTAGCAGCTACTGCCGCGGCCACCGTGCTTTTGAGGAACGACCTGCGGCTGTCTGGATGTTCCGGCATGAAAGCTCCTACCTGTGGATCTTCGCAGTGAACGGAATCTCTCCCTGCGGGTGTGATGGTACTATCTCGCGACTGATTTTCCGAACTGACAGGAACCGGGCAGCCGGGCATTTCGGCTAAGCTCTAAGCCATGCCAGATTTAGAGACAGCCGCGCGCGGAGATTTCAGCGGCCTTGCGGTCCTCTTGCCCGCATGGATGCCGGATGCGGAGTTGCCGCCGCTGGTCGAGGCGGTGCGCGAGCAGGGCTTCGGCGCGCTGCTGGTGGTGGACGACGGCAGCGGGCCGGAGTTCGCAGCCCTGTTCGCGGCCGTCGCGGCGAAGCCCGGGGTGAGGCTGCTGCGCCACGCGGTGAATCTCGGCAAGGGGCGCGCTCTCAAGACGGGGTTCAATTACCTCCTCTGCGAGCTTCCTTCGATAGCCGGTGTCATTACCGCCGACGCCGACGGGCAGCATCGCGTGGAGGACATCGTGGCCGTAGCGGCGGCGATGAAGCGTGCGACTGCGGGTGAGCAGCCGGGCAGAGTCGTGCTGGGCGTGCGGGCGTTCCCGAGCGGAGTTCCTCTGCGCAGCAAAATCGGCAACGTATTGACGCGTTCGATCTTTCGCTTTGTGACCGGTGCGGCAGTCAGCGACACTCAGACGGGCCTGCGAGGAATCCCAAGGGCGCTGCTGCCGGAGCTGATGCTGTTGGAGGGCGAGCGCTACGAGTACGAGATGACCATGCTGGGGCATCTGTGCCGCAACGGCATCAGGCCGCTGGAGGTTCCGATTGCGACCGTCTATATCGACGGCAACCGCGCCTCGCACTTCGATCCCATTCGCGACTCGATGCGCATCTACTTCGTGCTGCTGCGGTTTTACTTCTCGTCGCTGGTCGCCGCGGGCATTGACTTTGCAGGCTTCTCGCTGGCCTTTGCGGCGACACACAACCTGTGGCTGAGCGTGGCCGTCGGCAGGCTGAGTTCGCTGGTAAACTTCGCGCTGAACAAACGGTTCGTCTTCAATAGCCACCGGCCGGTTGCGGGCACACTGTGGCGCTACTATCTGCTGGCCGCGGCGATTGCAGGATTGAGCTATCTCCTCATTCGGACCGCGGGGAGCTATCTGCACTGGAACGTCTTTGCCGCAAAGGTCGTGGTGGATGTGCTGCTGAGCCTCGTCAGCTTCTCGGCGCAGAGGACGTTTGTCTTTCGCAGGCAGGAGACTGAATGATCTAGCGCGCGGCCGCAGCCGTTGATGCCTCGCCGTGCCCCCCTCCCCAATGTTTTTGCTCAATAAATATAGACTTAGCTTTGGACCTCGCCGCGGCCAGAGGCGTTTTGGTCCGGCGCTAACCCCTTTGTTTTCAGTGGGCGTTTTCGGGCATCTATCTTAAGGATAGGTTACCGGGATGGGGCCTACCGTCCGGATGAAGGGAAGGGCTAAGGTTCTCAAATAGCAGGTGTTACGTCTTCAGCGCTGGGCCGGAATGAGAGGAGCCCGGGATTGGCCGCGCCGTCCTCTCGTCTGGTTTCATTATACGGGGCGTGTCAAGAGGGAAGTGGCCGTGATGGATCCCCTGGCGCGCTAAGAACGGGCATGAGTGCGACGACCGAACGGTGGGGCTGAAGAGAAGAAGGAAGGTCATGGGGTGAGTCCCCGCGTCTATCTTCATTGCCTCTGGCGCGAAGGCTATTTGTCCGCAGCGGAATCGGCCAGCCCTACTCGCCGAGTTAAATCCTGAAATCGGGCATCGCTGCGGAGAAAGTCATAGCCGGGTTCTGCCTTGAGCGCCGTCATGGCGTTGGACCGCTGAGTATAGGCTTTGCTGAGCCACAGAAGCGTGTGGTCCTTGTCTCTTATTCCCGCATAGGCCCAGGCCATCGTCGCGGGATCCACAGGTTGGCGACGGTTCAAACGCTCCAATTCCTCCAGCGCATGCGTGGCTCCCGCAGTGTCGCCGGAACGGCCTAAGGTGTAAGCCATTGCGGGCCAATATCGGGCCATACCAAAGAGCGGCTTGCATCTCTCGATGTCGGCTATAGCCTGGGCGGACTGACCCCTTGCAACATAGATTTCGCTCAACCTGCTGTGGGCGCGTGGGAAGTTCGGATCCATATCGAGCACAGCGTTCAGCTCGGTTGCGGCGCGGTCGTATTGGCGTGAGTAGTAATAGATCATCCCGTGATCGGCGGCGATGCTCAGGGAGAGGGGATCGAGTTCGCGGGCGCGCGAGCTGACGCGAAGGGCCTCCTCAAAGCGGCCTCGCCAGGTGAGGTATTCGCCGTACCACTGGTACGCTATGGCATAGTTCGGATCCAACTGAATGGCCCGGAGATATTCTTTCTCAGCCGCAGCCCAATCCCAGTCGTAGTTTTCATGGATTAAGGCGAGAGAAGTATGGGCTTCTGCGAGTCCTTCGTCCAGTTCGAGGGCTTTGGTTGCTGCGGCCCGGGCCTTTTTCATGGGCTCAGCGGGCGGCATGCCACTGAAGGCCGGCAAGAGCACGTAGCAATCAGCCAAACCTGCATACGCGCGAGCATAGCCGGGATCTTTGTCGATGGCCTGCTGAAAATACCGGATCGCCTGTTCAAAGCCTGCGCCGGACCGTTTGTTCCAGAAGTAACGGCCCTTCAAATAGAGATCATAAGCCTCATACGAGGTAGTGGATGGCTGCGGCTCCGCGTTGAAGGAGAAGTTGTTCGCGCCGAGGGCGTACTGGATTTCGCTGGCGATATCCTGTGCGATCTCGCTTTGCAGCTTCAGCGTGCTGCTGAGTTCGCGGTCATACTGGCGCGCCCAGATGTGGCTCTGGTCTTTCATCTGGATGAGTTGGGCGGTGATGCGAACCTTGTCCGCGTCGCGGCGGACACTGCCCTCCAGAACATACTGCACTCCCAGTTCGCGGCCGATCTGGTCGAGCGGCTCCTGGCTGTTCTTGTAGTGCATGACCGAGGTGCGCGAGATCACCCCCAGATGCCGGGGATCGAGGTTGCCCAGTTGCGCGGTCATCTCTTCCGTCATGCCGTCACTGAAGTACTCTTGAGCGGCGTCTCCGGTCAGGTTTTCGAAGGGCAGAACCGCCAGCATCACCCGCTCCGTCGCGGCCTGCGATTGCGGGTAAGTCTGAGGTGCATGTTGGCGGCGTAACACCACCGCTCCGGCAAGACCGATCAGCGCAAGGCCCGGTACCAGCAGCCAGCTGAATCTTCGGACTGCCGGCCATCGTGGAGCGGAGGTCGCAGGCTGTTCCACAGCAACCGGTATGTCGATAGCGGACTCGGCGGCGGGGGTGGCTTCGCCCCTGGGGACCTGGCGCACCTCAGCGGCCAGGCGATAGCCCTTACCCGGGATAGTGATGATGAAGCTGCTGTGCTGCGCGGTCTCCCCCAGGGCTTTGCGGAGCAGAAAGATGTTCTGTGTGAGGTTGGATTCCTCCACGTAGGCGTTGGGCCAGACCGACTGCATCAGCTCATCTTTGGAGACGGTCTCGCCGCCGCGGGCGAGCATGACCGACAGGATCTCAGCGGCCTTGGGGGGCAGCGGCACGGAGTCTCCGTCGCGCGAGAGTTGCAACTTCTGAGGGTCCAGTTGCCACTGGCCGAACTCATACAACCTGTTGAAGCCAAGGGACATAGGAAACTCATTGCGAAAAATTGAGAAATCTTAAGCCGCTACCTGAGGACGCACTGTTGTCTTTTATGGCAATGATACAAGCGTCCGGGAGATTGCGGAATACGAAATGGGCATGAGAGTGGCACGCCTGTCGAGCCAGTCCTCCGCAATGCCGAACGTGAGTCCATCTTTTTGCCCCTGAGGACCTTGATGCGCCCTGAAAAGCACCGTTTCGATAGGCCTGCCTCCACCTTTGCGCTGCGATTTGGCTCTGTTCTCGCGCCCGGTATCGCGCTGTTGGCGGCGCTGGCCTTTGGGATTCCGGGCGGGGCTGCGGATGCTCAGACCGCCGTCGGCTCCACCAGCGGCGTGATGTCGGCGACGGTCACTATTACCGCGGCAGGAGGCCTGAGCTCGATTAATGTGCTGACCCAGGGCGCGGCGAACCAGGACTTTAAGTTCGTCAGCGGCGGAACCTGCACAGAGAACAACTCTTACACCGTGAATCAGACCTGCACGGTGCTGTATACCTTTACGCCCTCGCGGCCGGGGCAGCGGCTGGGCGCGGTGAGCCTGACCAGCCCCCCGGGGTCCATATTGCACCCACTTACCCAGTACTCTCTGGGGACGGCGT
>Ga0302154_10004385_pt1 | contig 10016 bp, 7 predicted proteins | sample I_Bog_N2_3_FD_193507 | JGI IMG/M metagenome (GOLD analysis project Ga0302154, IMG submission 193507) | Peat permafrost microbial communities from Stordalen Mire near Abisko, Sweden - I_Bog_N2_3 | ecosystem: Environmental > Terrestrial > Soil > Wetlands > Peat | place: Sweden: Abisko, Stordalen...
GCTGATGTAACCGTGCACGGCGTTGGACATGATCACGCTGTCGATGATCGGCTTGATCGGTTCGGACACCAGCGCTTGCAGCGGGTGCGACTCGATCGGCAGGCGGAAACCGGCGAGCTTGGCCATATGCCCGGAGTTACCGGCGGTGACCACACCGACGCGCTTGGCGCCGATAAAGCCCTTGTTGGTTTCGACACCGATGCACACGCCGTTTTCCTTGCGGAAGCCGATCACTTCGGTCTGCTGGATCAGGTCGACGCCGAGGGCGTCGGCCGCACGGGCGAAGCCCCAGGCCACCGCATCGTGACGGGCCACGCCGCCGCGACGCTGGACGGTGGCGCCCATCACCGGGTAACGGGCATTCTTCGAGCAGTCCAGGTACGGAATCTCGTCCGCCACCTGTTGAGCGTTGAGCAGTTCGCCGTCGACGCCATTGAGGCGGTTGGCGCTGACCCGACGCTCCGAGTCACGGATGTCCTGCAGGGTGTGGCAGAGGTTGTAGACGCCACGCTGGGAGAACATCACGTTGTAGTTCAGGTCCTGGGACAGGCCTTCCCACAATTTCATCGCGTGTTCGTAAAGGTGCGCCGACTCGTCCCACAGGTAGTTGGAACGCACGATGGTGGTGTTACGGGCGGTGTTGCCGCCGCCCAACCAGCCCTTCTCGACCACGGCCACGTTGGTGATGCCGTGTTCCTTGGCCAGGTAGTAGGCGGTCGCCAGACCATGCCCGCCACCGCCGACGATGACCACGTCATAGACCTTTTTCGGGGTCGGCGTGCGCCACATCTTCTGCCAGTTTTCGTGATGGCTGAGAGAGTGCTTGAAGAGGCCGAAGCCCGAATAGCGTTGCATAGTCATTTACTCCAAAACCGCTCTCAGCGATAAACCGGGAAATCCGCGCACAGGGCTGTCACGTGCTTGGCAACGTTCGCTTCGACATCGGCGTCGCCGAGGTTGTCGAGGATGTCGCAGATCCAGCCGGCCAGTTCGACGCACTGGGTCACCTTGAACCCACGGCTGGTGACGGCCGGGGTGCCGATGCGCAGACCGGAAGTGACGAACGGCGACTGTGGATCGTTCGGCACGGCGTTCTTGTTCACGGTGATATGGGCACGGCCCAGGGCGGCATCGGCCTCTTTGCCGGTCAGGCCCTGACGGATCAGGCTGACCAGGAACAGGTGGTTGTCGGTGCCGCCGGACACTACATCGTAGCCACGTTTGATAAAGATGCTCGCCATCGCCTGGGCGTTATCGATCACTTGCTGCTGATAGACCTTGAAGCTCGGCTCCAGGGCTTCCTTGAAGCTCACGGCCTTGGCGGCGATCACGTGCATCAGCGGGCCGCCCTGGCCACCGGGGAAGACCGCGGCGTTGAATTTCTTTTCCAGCTCCTCGTTGGCCTTGGCCAGGATCAGGCCGCCACGGGGACCGCGCAGGGTCTTGTGGGTGGTGGTGGTGACCACGTCGGCGTAAGGCAGCGGGTTCGGGTACAGGCCAGCGGCGACCAGACCGGCCACGTGGGCCATGTCGACGAAGAAGTAGGCACCGACCTTGTCGGCGATTTCACGGAAGCGTGGGAAATCGAGGGTTTTCGAGTAGGCCGAGAAACCGGCGATGATCATTTTCGGCTTGTGCTCGACGGCCAGGCGCTCGACTTCGTCGTAGTCGATCAGGCCGGTGGTGGTGTCGATGCCGTACTGCACGGCGTTGTAGAGTTTGCCGGAGAAGCTGACCTTGGCGCCGTGGGTCAGGTGACCGCCGTGGGCCAGGCTCATGCCCAGCACGGTGTCGCCGGCGTTGAGCAGGGCCAGGTAGACCGCGGCGTTGGCCTGGGAACCGGAGTGCGGCTGGACGTTGACGTAATCGGCGCCGAACAGTTGCTTGGCGCGCTCGATGGCCAGAGCCTCGACCTTGTCGACGTGTTCGCAGCCGCCGTAGTAGCGCTTGCCCGGATAACCTTCGGCGTACTTGTTGGTCAGGCCGCTGCCCTGGGCCTGCATGACGCGCTTGCTGGTGTAGTTTTCCGACGCGATCAGCTCGATGTGATCTTCCTGGCGCTGCTCCTCGGCATTCATGGCCGCCATCAGTGCATCGTCATAACCCTGGATCTGGTCTTGCTTGCTGAACATCGCATCTCTCCCAGCGGCGGCGGTGCGCCATTCTTATCGGTGGGGCCGTTGCCTGACGGCAGTGCCCTTTGAATGCGATGGTAGGGCCGACGCAGACCGATCAAATGCCTATGGACGCCACGCAAAGGTGCGTTTACGACATGGCTTGGCGCGCTGAGATAGTCGAGGGCCGAACAGCGTCTGGAACAGGGATCTTGAAAACGCCACAACCCTTGTAGGAGCAGGGCTTGCCCGCGAAGAGGCCGGTGCGGGCGATCCAGAGATCAGGTTGACAATACTGACGCCTTCGCGGGCAAGCCCTGCTCCTACAAGGACAGCGTCAACCTTTCGATCTATAGAGGCTTTTCCTACGGAAACTGTGCCTGTGCGATAACGCCAATTCTGGTTACAGTGCGCACCATAATCGTTCACAAGGACCGGGCCATGACCGACAAGAGCCAACAATTCGCCAGCGACAACTACTCCGGTATCTGCCCCGAGGCCTGGGCGGCCATGGAACAGGCCAACCACGGCCACCAGCGCGCCTACGGCGACGACGAATGGACCCAGCGCGCCGCCGACGGCTTCCGCCAGCTGTTCGAAACCGACAGTGAAGTGTTCTTCGCCTTCAACGGCACCGCGGCCAACTCCCTGGCCCTGTCGTCGCTGTGCCAGAGCTACCACAGCGTGATCTGCTCGGAGACCGCCCACGTCGAGACCGACGAATGCGGCGCCCCGGAGTTTTTCTCCAACGGTTCCAAGCTGCTCACCGCGCGCACCGAAAACGGCAAGCTGACCCCGGACTCGATCCGCGAAATCGCCCTCAAGCGCCAGGACATCCACTACCCCAAACCGCGCGTCGTGACCCTGACCCAGGCCACCGAAGTCGGCAGCGTCTACACCCCGGATGAAATCCGCGCCATCAGCGCCACCTGCAAGGAACTCGGCCTGCACCTGCACATGGACGGCGCACGCTTCTCCAATGCCTGCGCCTACCTCGGCTGCACCCCGGCGGAGCTGACCTGGAAGGCCGGCGTCGACGTACTGTGCTTCGGCGGCACGAAAAACGGCATGGCGGTGGGTGAAGCGATCCTGTTCTTCAACCACGACCTGGCGGTGGATTTCGACTATCGCTGCAAGCAGGCCGGGCAGTTGGCCTCGAAAATGCGCTTTCTCTCGGCGCCCTGGGTCGGCCTGCTGGAAAACGACGCCTGGCTCAAGCACGCCCGCCACGCCAACCACTGCGCGCAGTTGCTCAGCAGCCTGGTCAAGGACATCCCCGGTGTGGAACTGATGTTCCCGGTGGAAGCCAACGGCGTGTTCCTGCACCTCTCGGAACCGGCCATCGCCGCGCTGACCGCCAAGGGCTGGCGTTTCTACACCTTCATCGGCAAGGGCGGCGCGCGCTTCATGTGCTCGTGGGACACCGAGGAAGCGCGGGTACGGGAACTGGCGGCGGATATCCGCGAGGTCATGGCCGCCTGACCACAGACGCTACGGGCCTTCGCGGCGCCTAAAGAGGACCGTGCACGACGATAGATTGCGTTGAACACAGACCTGTAGGAGCCGGCTTGCTGGCGATGGTGTCCGGACAGGCACCACAAGGCTCGCGAGCCTCATCGCTGGCAATCGAGCGGCGACCGGCGCTCCTACAGAGACCGTGTACAGGTCCCGAACCCGGGTGACACCCTCAGTGCTGCCCGATGGTTTTCGAAATCACTTCGACCGTGGCGCTGACCTGCTCTTGATAACGGTCCAGTTCCTCGCGGTGACGCTGCTGTGCTTCGATCTGCTGCGAACACAGGTTCAACGCCGCCAATACCAGCAGTTTGTCGCCAATCAGCGTCGGGAACTTCTTCTTGGTGTCGGCCAACGCCGCCCGGAGCATCACCGTCGCGTCCTGCAAGGTCCGCTCCTGGCCGGCGGGGGCCTTGATCGAATACTCCTCGCCGAGGATCGAGATGACGGTCACCCCATCGGTGCTGGTTCTCATGCGCTCACGGGACCTGCGCTGACACGCTCGACCAGCGCCTGGATACGGGCGGCGGTAGCGCCGTGCTTTTCTTCCTGTTCCATCAGGCTCAGTTGCAGGCTTTCGTTTTCATCCTTGGCCTGGGCCAGCTCGGTGCTCAGCGCGGTATTGGCGGCCAGCAGCTCCTGTTTTTGCTGAACCAGCTCACTGACCAGTTGTTCCAATTGACTCAGGGAAGCTTCCAACATTTTCTTGATCTCTCGGGCAGTTTCAAAGGGCGCGTACGATAAAGAAAAGCCCCCTTGTTTGCCAGGGGAAAACTGTCGCAAAGCCTTGATTTTCCTGGCGGGATACTTTTCTTCGAACCTTAGGGACTGCGATTGCCAGGACATGTTCCCCGCCCCCTGTCGGAAACCTTCGCCTGCGACAAATACGCGCAGGGGCTTAAGACTTTAGTCGAATGACCGATAGGTCATTCAGATACGCCTTAAAAGCCGCACGGAATGCGCCCTCCTCTCAGGTAGCCACCATGTCCCTACGCAACATGAACATCGCCCCGCGCGCATTCCTCAGCTTCGCCCTGATCGGCGCGCTGATGCTGATCCTGGGGATATTTGCCCTGAACCAGATGAGCAAGATCCGCGGCGCCGCCGAAGAGCTCAGCACCAACAGCGTGCCGAGCATCAAGAGCCTCGACGACCTCACCCAGCTGACCCTGCGCCTGCGGGTGCTGTCCTATCGCCTGGTCACCAACCGCGCCCCCGACGAACAACAGAAAATCCTCGACCTGTTCAGCCAGCGCAACCAGCAGATCGGCAAGGCCCAGGCCATCTACGAAAAACTGATCAGCAGCCCTGAAGAGCGCGTGGCCTACGACCGCTATGTGCAGGTGCTCGGCCAGTACCGCCAGCTTGAAGATCGGATGAAAAGCCTGTCGCGCAACAATCAGGTCACTGAACTGGCAGCCTTGATCAACAGCGAGTTGCTGGCCAACTCGGAACAGGTCAACACCGTGCTCACCAAGCTGGTGGAGATCAATACCCAGCAGACCGACGACACCCATCAACAAGCCGCCGACCAATACGCTTCGGCGTTCAATATGGTGGTGGGCTTGCTGCTGGCCGCCACCGGCCTGACCCTCCTGCTCGCCTGGTTGCTGACCAACAGCATCACCCGCCCTATTGCCGACGCCCTGACCGCCGCCGAGCAGATCGCCGAAGGCGACCTGACCCGACCGATCAAGGTCGAGGGCAACGACGAAGCCGGACGCCTGTTGCAGGCCATGGTCAAGATGCAGCAGAAACTGCGCGACACCCTGCAGCGTATTTCCGGTTCCGCAACCCAGCTGGCTTCGGCGGCGGAAGAGCTGAACGCGGTCACCGACGAAAGCGCCAAGGGCCTGGTGCGGCAGAACAACGAGATCGAGCAGGCCGCCACGGCGGTCAATGAAATGACCAGCGCCGTGGAAGAAGTCGCGCGCAATGCCGTGAGCACTTCCGAAGCGTCGAAGAATGCCACCGCCTCGGCCGGCGACGGTCGCGACCTGGTCCAGGAAACCGTCGGCGCCATCGAGCGCATGAGCAGCGATGTACAGAGCACCGCGACGCTGATCGGCAATCTGGCCAAGGAATCCCAGGATATCGGCAAGGTGCTGGACGTGATTCGCGGGCTGGCCGACCAGACCAACCTGCTGGCTTTGAACGCGGCGATTGAAGCGGCACGGGCCGGGGAAGCCGGTCGTGGGTTTGCCGTGGTGGCGGATGAGGTTCGGGCCCTGGCCCACCGCACCCAGCAGTCCACCAGCGAAATCGAACGGATGATCGGCAGTATCCAGGGTGGGACCGAGCAGGCGGTGGATTCGATGCGCAACAGCACCGAGCGGGCGGAGTCGACCTTGAATATCGCCAAGGGCGCAGGGATGGCGCTGGATACCATCAATACGGCCATCGTTGAGATCAACGAGCGTAACCTGGTGATCGCCAGTGCAGCGGAAGAACAGGCTCAGGTGGCCCGCGAGGTGGATCGCAACCTGGTGAATATCCGCGATCTGTCGGTGCAATCGGCGACCGGGGCGAACCAGACCAGCGCGGCGAGCAATGAGCTGTCGCGCCTGGCGGTGGATTTGAACAGCATGGTGGCGCGCTTTAGTCTGTAAACCTCAAGACCGGGTCGGCCCATTCGCGGGCAAGCTCCGCTCCCACAGGATCTATGTCGCGCCGCAGTTTTGCGACCGATCACAAAATCCTGTGGGAGTGGTGCAAAACTGCAGCGCGACGCAGATCCTGTGGGAGCGGAGCTTGCCCGCGAAGGGAGCGCCGCTGTGCTTCAGTCAGTACTCGATCCGCACATCACCCTTCGGCACGCTGCAGCACGACAGGATATAACCCTCGGCCACATCGTCGTCGGTGATCCCGCCGTTGTGCTCCATCTCCACTTCGCCGCCCAGCTTCAGCACCTTGCAGGTCCCGCAGATGCCCATGCCGCAGGCCTTGGGAATCATCAGGCCAAGCTTGGCCGCCGCCGCGTGCACGGTTTCCCCCGGCGCCACGCGAATGCTCTTGCCGGTGGCGGTGAATTCCACCTGATGCAAGTCCGCCGCATCCACTTCCGGTGCCTCGGCAGCCTGTTCGGCCTGTTCCACCGCGTCGGCACGGGCTTCCGGCGGCGTCGCGCCGAACGACTCCTCGTGATAACGGCTCATATCGAACCCGGCGGTTTCCAGCAGACGCTTCACCGCATTCATGTACGGCGTCGGTCCGCAACAGAACACCTCACGCTCAAGGAAGTCCGGCGTCATCAACTCCAGCATCTTGTGGTTCAGATAGCCGCGATAACCGGCCCACGGCTCGCCCAAACCATGCTTTTCACAAATCAGGTGCAGGCTGAAGTTGTCGATCCGCGACGCCATATGTTCCAGCTCGCGATGATAGATGATGTCTTTCGGCGAACGGGCGCTGTGGATAAACACCATGTCGACATTCGCGTTGGTGTCGTAGAACCAGCGGGCCATGGACATCACCGGGGTGATGCCGACGCCGCCGCTCAGGTACAGCACCTTCGGGCTCGGGAAGTCGATGGCGTTGAACAAGCCCACCGGCCCGTGCACCGCCAGCTCCTGGCCTTCGTGCAGGGTGTCGTGCAACCAGTTGGAAACCTTGCCGCCGGGCACGCGCTTGATGGTCACCGAAAAGCTGTAGGGCACCGACGGCGAGCTGGAAATGGTGTAGGAGCGCATGATCGGCTGGCCTTCGATTTCCAGCTCCAGGGTGACGAACTGCCCCGGCTTGAAAAAGAACATGATCGGCTGGTCGGCCATGAAGCAGAAGGTGCGCACGTCCCAGGTTTCCTGGATGACCTTCACGCAACGCACGATATGCCGACCATTGGCCCAGGTCTGGGTTGTTACCGGATTGAGGAAGTTGTTCGACATATTGTTCTCCACCGCCGACTGTCGGCTCTATGTTGGCGATTCTGCGCAAGGGTCGAAGCGACCATTTACCTATCCGCGACACTGGCATGCTTATCGCGACCAGCCCGCAACGACCGGGGGTTGCGCGTCGGGAACGGATTCGGCCATGTCGCCCATGGATAAGGTTCGTGTCGCTGCCAGCCGCACACTCCATCGCAAATGTTCTGCTGTATTTCTGTGCTTGCGTGCTAACCGTATCAGCCACTATTCGCCGGCCACACCGCATGGCCATGAGGACTAAATCGATGGACGTCACCGCAACCCTGAGCCTGGGCGATCCGCTGGAACCCGCACGCAAGGCCACCGCGCAAATGTTGCAAGAGCGCGAGCGCACCTACTCCCTGCCGCAACCGTTCTACTCCGATGAGCGGCTGTTCGAAATCGATATGCAGGAAATCTTCCAGAAAGAGTGGTTGATCGCCGGCATGACCTGCGAAATCCCGACCAAGGGCAACTACATCACCCTGCAGATCGGCAAGAACCCGATCATCGTGATTCGCGGCGCCGACGGCGTGGTCCACGCGTTCCACAACGTCTGCCGCCACCGCGGCTCACGCTTGTGCACCAGCGACAAGGGCAAGGTTGCCAAGCTGGTCTGCCACTACCACCAGTGGACCTACGAGCTGGACGGGCGCCTGCTGTTCGCCGGTACCGAGATGGGTGCCGACTTCGACATGAAGCAATACGGCCTCAAGCCGGTGCACGTGAAGACCTCGGGCGGCTACATCTTCATCAGCCTGGCGCAGACCCCGCCGCCGATCGACGAGTTCCTGGCGACCCTGAACCACTACATGGAACCCTACGACATGGAAAACACCAAGGTGGCGGTGCAAACCACCTTGATGGAAAAGGCCAACTGGAAACTGGTGCTGGAGAACAACCGCGAGTGCTACCACTGCGGCGGCTCCCACCCGGAACTGCTGAAGACCCTGCTGGAATGGGACGACGTCACCGACCCGCGGGCCGACCAGAAATTCAAGGACCACGTGGCCGAATGCACCGTGGCCTGGGAAGCCGAAAAGATCCCTTACGCCCACGCCAGCTTCGGCCTGCGAAACCGTATCGTGCGCATGCCGCTGCTCAAGGGCACCGTGTCCATGACCATGGACGGCCAGCAGGGCTGCAAGAAACTGATGGGCCGGATCAAGAACCCGGACCTGGGTTCGATGCGTATCCTGCACCTGCCGCATTCGTGGAACCACTGCATGGGCGACCACATCATCGTGTTCACCGTGTGGCCGATCAGCGCCCAGGAAACCATGGTCACCACCAAGTGGCTGGTGCACAAGGATGCGGTGGAGGGCGTGGACTATGACGTGGCGCGCATGCGTGAAGTCTGGGACGCGACCAACGACCAGGACCGTCGCCTGGCGGAAGAAAACCAGCGCGGCATCAACTCCACGGCCTACCAGCCGGGGCCGTACTCGAAGACCTATGAGTTTGGCGTGGTCAACTTTGTGGATTGGTACAGCGAGCGGCTGTTGAGCAACCTGGGGGCGGAGCCTGCGCCGTACCTCAAGGGTGTTCCCGTTCACGGCTGACACCAGTACTGAAAACACCGCAATCCTGTAGGAGCCGGCTTGCTGGCGATGGGGCCAGTAAGCCTTGCGTCGCCCAACCGGACGCCATCGCCAGCAAGCCGGCTCCTACAAGGTTTGTATTTCAAGCATAGGCCGGTCAGCACCGACCTAGCCGTGAGACGACCACCTCACCGACCCATCCTCGCCAATAAACTCCTCGACAATACTCTCCCCGCTCAACCGCACCTTCACATACCCATTGAGCACCCGCTCCGGGTATTCGTCGTCCATGGCATTCTGCACTTCGGAAAACAGCACCCGCTCATTGCCATCCAGCTCGCTGGTCACGCCATAGGGAATCGCCCCGTGCCCTGCGCAGCGCGCCCGCAGCCCGCCCTGCTCGGCATACACAATGCCGTTGTGCAGGTGCCCCCAGTACCAATAATCCGGCACCCGGCCCAAGGCATCACACACCGGCTGATACAACGTGGTCTTGTTTTCCCCACTGATATCGAAACCCTGGTGATGACTGAGCACCAGCAACTTCTTGCGCTTGGGCAGGCTCTTCATCCAGTCGATCTGCTGCTGGTTCAAGGTGCCATCCATATAGAGACCGAGCGGCGCCGAGGCATAGGCCGAATCCAGCCCGACAATCAGCCAGTCATCGTTGTACAAGGCAAAGTAACTGGTGCCCTGCTGCACCGGAAAACGTGAGTTGAGCTCCGCGAAATAACCGTGGGCACCGCTGTACATCTCATGGTTGGAGTTGAGGGTGAAGGCGCCGTGCTTGCCCATCGGCCAGCCGGCCATGTCGACATGCTCGGAGGAGCCGGTGCCGGCGTAGTAGACATCGCCCAGGTGAATGGTGAAATCGGCCTGGGCCAGTTGCATCTGGTTGGCGACATTGACCGCCGGGGCATGGCTTTCAAAGGGCCCGGTGCCCC
>Ga0302154_10004401_pt1 | contig 9989 bp, 6 predicted proteins | sample I_Bog_N2_3_FD_193507 | JGI IMG/M metagenome (GOLD analysis project Ga0302154, IMG submission 193507) | Peat permafrost microbial communities from Stordalen Mire near Abisko, Sweden - I_Bog_N2_3 | ecosystem: Environmental > Terrestrial > Soil > Wetlands > Peat | place: Sweden: Abisko, Stordalen...
CCTCTTCTTCGCGCTGGGCGGCGACCTGATGTTCTTTGTTGCCTTGGTCAGCGTCTTCTTCGTGACTAAATCCAGCGGCCACTTCGACCCCTACGGCCGCTACGTCTACGAGTGGCTGCCCACGGCGATTCCGAAGATCCTTTGGGTGAACACCGGTGTGCTCCTGCTGAGTTCGATCACCGCAGAGTTGGCGCGGCGCAGCATGTTCCGCGAACACGATGCCATGGAGGAGTGGATCGGCTTCGGGCGTCCGCTCTCGCGCCGCGCGGGCATCTGGCTGAGTGCGACCCTACTGCTGGGCACGCTGTTTCTGGCCGGGCAGTGGACGGCCTGGGACCAGCTCGCCGCGCAACATGTCTTCTTCCGCTCCAACCCCAGCAGTCACTTCTTCTACCTGATCACGGTGACGCACGCGGTGCATCTGCTGCTGGGCCTGGGCGGGCTGATGGTGGCGCTGGCCCTGCTTCGCGCCTCGCGGTCCATGGCCACACGCCAGGTGCTGGTGGACGCGACCGTGTGGTACTGGCACGTGATGGGCGTACTGTGGCTCTTCCTCTTCGCGCTGCTGGAGTATGGACAATGACCTTCCTGCAAGGTTGTGCCCAATGCCTGGACAACACCCGCGCCACGCCACCGGCGGTGCAGGCAGCGTATCGACACGCGATCTATCTGCTGGGTGGAGCGGGGGCCGCAGTCTTCGCGGCAGGCGCGTGGCTGCTGCGGCGCGAGCGTTAGAGCTTAATTACAACCTTCATCGAGTCCGGCTGCGGGTTGGAGGCGACGCGGATCGCCTCCGCTGCGTTCTCTACTGGAAAGCGGTGCGAGATCAGCTTTGTCAGGTCCAGCGTACCGGAGCGGTAGCCCTCAAAGACCAGGTCGATGGCCTCCTGCTGCACCGCGACCGACGACGAGTAGGAGCCCATCAGCGTCTTCTCATCCATGCAGACCACGGCGGGATCGAAGGTCGCCGCGCTGTGCTGCGTGCTGGCGAAGAGCATGACGCGGCCACCGGGGCGGACGGCGTCTATCGCTGTCTTGATGAGCGCGTCGGCGCCGACGGCGACCAGCGCAACGTCCGCGCCGCGGCCCTCGGTTGCGGCACGGGCGGCAGCGACCACATCGCCGCGTGCATCCAGCGGATGGTGCAGACCATACTCTGCGGCGATGGCGTGGCGCTCGGGATACATGTCTGAGGTCAGCACCTTGGCTCCGGTGCGTGCAGCGATTGCGGCCAGTAGGATGCCGATGCTTCCCTGTCCGAAGACGAGCACCGTATCGTCGGGTTGCAGGCCGAGCAGATGAATCGCTTTGTAGCAGGTATTGACGGGCTCGATGAAGACCGCCTGCTCAAAGGGAATGTCGTCCGGGATGCGGACCAGCCCGGCAGGCTTGATGCCGTCACCGACGATCCAGTCCATCACGCGGATGTACTGCGCGAAGCCTCCGCCGGAGGGCTCGCCAAAACCAGCGGTGGCGCCGACGTGCTTGTAGAGCTCGCACTGTGCGAAGGTGCGCTTGCGGCAGTAGAAGCACTCGCCACAGGGGAAGTGATGGAAGGACATTACGCGGTCGCCGACGACGAAGCCGCGCACGCCTTCGCCGACGACCGCGATGGTGCCCGCCATCTCATGCCCATAGACGCGGGGAGCGGAGTGCGAACCGGTGTGAATCTTCTTGAGGTCGGTGCCGCAGACGCCGCAGGTGTCGATCCGAATCAACACTTCGCCGCGGCCGATTTCGGGTACGGGGATCGTCTCGGTCCGGACATCGTCTGGAGCGTGATAGACAGCAGCCTGCATGGTGCGCGGAAGGTTCTCGTACATGAGCTTCACTAGAATACACGCCCGCGTCAGCTTGCTTCTTCGCGCATCAACTGCTGCAACCTGGCCGTCAGTGCGGAGAGAGCGCGATGGCTGTCGCGACCCAGTTGCACGGCCTTGGACCAGTACTGCGGCCGCAGCGCGAGATGCAGAGCGAAGGCCGCGGTGCGGAACTCGCCGCGCTTGCCGGAGAAGCGAGCCAGTGAAGCGAGCTCGAAGTCGTGCGCATCGGAGACGGCCTTGATGGCGCGAAAGCGCAGCCCATTCGCCGCGGCGAGTCGCCCGACGGTGGCGGCTTCAATGTCCACCAGCGAAGCTCCATACGTGGCCGCGAGCCGCGCCTTCTCCTGGACTCCGGCGACGGCGTCGACGGTCGCCAGTGTCGGTCCGGAGGTGGCCGTGGAGGAGACGAAGCGCTCGCCGGTCCGTGCGTCGATGACCAGCGCGACCTCTTCTACAACTCCCGACGCAAGACTCGGCGAGCAGCCCCCGGCGAGACCCACGGAGAGCAACGTCGTCACCGGCGCGGAGCGGAGGGCGGCTTCCACCGCCAGTGTCACCCGCTCCGCTCCCATGCCCGCGGTGACGACGACAGCTCCCGGCAGTCGGTACAGGTGTATTCCTCGGCGCAGCAGCTCGCGGTCCGCGGATACACCGCGGACCAGGCCGGCGATCTCACGCGGCAGCGCGGCAACGATGGCAAGGGTGGGTGGCTTCACGCTGGAATCATGATACGGCGTCAGTGGCGCGTGGGCCGGGGACGCGGCGGCGGCGCGGTTGACTCGCGCACCACCAGCTCGGGATCGACCATCACCTGCTTGGAGCGGCCGTGCTCGGAGGGCGAGGCGATCTGCCGCATCACGGACTCTGCCGCCAGCATGCCCATGGAGCGCAGCGGCTGGCGCACGGTGGTCAGTCCGGGATTTTGAAACGCCGCCGACTGCACATCGTCAAAGCCCACCACGGAGACATCCTGCGGAACACGCAGACCCACCTCATGCAGCGCACGGATGGCGCCGATGGCCGAGACATCATTGAAGGTAAACAGCGCCGTAAAGGGCGTGTCCGAGGCCAGCAGGCGTTGCGCCGCGAAGTAGCCGGGCTCGTGCCCCGGAGCATCGCCCTCCAGTTGCGCCACCAGTTTGGGGTCGAGCTTGATCTGCGCGCGCGCCGCGGCCTGGCGAATCGCCTGCCAGCGCGGCTCGGAGTCCGAGCTGAAGGTCTGGCCACGGATGACCGCGATATTGCGATGCCCAAGGCCTGCCAGGTGACCGAGCGCCAGCTCCGCCGCGCGGCGGTGGTTGATCACGATATTGATCACGCCCTCAATCTCATTCGGGCAGGAGACCGTGATCGTCGGGAGGTGCAGGTGTTTGGTCAGTGGCGTATCGATGGCGACGATGCCGTCCACCGAGCGCTCCGCCAGCATCGTCTGTGAGCGCTCGATGAGGTCATCGCGGTGGTGGTGGCTGATGAGGAAGTAGAAGTATCCGGCCTGCAGCAGCCCTTGCTCCAGCCCGGAGAGCACCAGCGTGGCGTAGCCCTCGGAGACCTCCGGCACCAGGACGCCGATAGTCAGTGAGTGGCCGCGGCGCAGCGAACGCGCCAGCACGTTCGGCCGGTAGTTGAAGAGCTTGGCGGCGGCGAAGATGCGCTCCTGGGTGGCCTTGGGGATGGACTTGGCGGCGGGCGCGCCATTGAGAACACGCGAGATAGCAGCCGGGGACAGGCCCAGGTGGTCGGCGATCATCTGCAGGCTGGCAGGGCGCCGCGCACCCGGCTTTTGTGGAGAACTCACCCGGGAATTGTCCCACACGCAACCCCCAACAGGCATCTAACGCAGTGCGAACCGGGCCCAGGCAATCGAGGACTTGACAGTGCACAGTGCAATTGCGTACAACCGCATGGGCTCAGGCAAAGGTTTGCCTAATGCGCTGAACAGATTCGAAACCACGATCTAGCTGGAAGTTGGAAGTATTACGGAGGCAACATGAACACCTTTACCCTTGGAAGTGCAGACCAGGAGAACCGCGTAGCGGCCATCTGGCGGCTCTTTACGAAGATCACCCTGTTGGCAATCGCAGCATTTGTGCTTGCTGCCCCAGCCGTGGCGCAGTTCCGGACCTCGGTCCAGGGCGTGGTCACCGATCCCGATGGCGCAGTCATTCCGGGCGCGACTCTCACGCTGAAGAACAATGCCACCAATGAGACCGTTGTTCGCACCAGCGACTCTGCGGGCGTCTTCAACTTCAACGCCCTGCCCTCGGCGGTCTTTACCTTGACCGCGACCAAGGCCGGCTTCCAGAAGGCGACCCTCGATAACCTCCAGTTCATTCCCGAGCAGCCGAACTCGCTCGACGTCAAGATGTCTCTCGGTAATGTGAGCGAGACGGTGACAGTCGACGCGAACGCCGAGCCGGCTGTGGACACGGAAACTTCCAACATCGGCGCGACGGTGAACAGCAATCAGATCCAGCATCTGCCCTCTTTCAATCGCGACGTGTTTACGCTCACTCAGCTCGTACCGGGTGTGATTGACGATGGAGCGCAGGGCTCAGGCGGCGGCAACTACGGCCGGCCCGGCAACCAGGGCCCCGGCGGCTCAGGCGCGGGCGGTCAGTTCCCCACCGAGAACGGCCCGCAGGCCAACGCCAACGGCGGCCAGTATGAGACCAACGGCATCTCCATCGACGGCATCAGCACCGTGAGCGCCGTGTGGGGCGGAACGACCGTCATCACACCGAACGAAGACTCCATCGAAAACGTTCGTGTCGTCACCAATGACTACGACGCAGAGAATGGCCGCTTCAGCGGCGCGGAGACCCTCGTCACCACCAAGAGCGGAACCAACCAGTTTCACGGCAGCGCCTACTTCGGCCTGCACCGCCCGGCGTTGAACGCCTTCCAGCGCGCCATCTACAACAACGGAGTCAAGACCGGTACCCCGCAGAAGGACACCCAGCGCTTCAACCAGTATGGCGGCAGCCTCGGCGGCCCCATCTGGAAGGACAAGATCTTCGCCTTCTTCGCCTATGAATCTTCCCCCAACGGCTCGAACTCAACCGGTACCGGCTGGTATGAGACCGCGGCCTTCCGTGCCGCGGCCAACACCAACAGCATCGCGTCAAAGTTCCTCAGCTTCCCCGGCGCTGCCGTCAGCGGAACCATCGTCACGACCGGCGAAACCTGCGCTGTGGTCGGCCTGGTGGAAGGCACCAACTGCCGCACCATCGCGGGCCAGGGCCTGGACATTGGATCGCCGCTCACCACGGGACTCGGCAAGCAGGACACCACCGCGACCGGTACGGCCACCAATCCCGGAGTCGGCAACGGCCTGGACGGAGTCGCCGATGTAGCTTACTACTCGACCTCTGCCGCGACTACTTCGTACTACCGGCAGTACAACGGCCGCCTGGATGGAGACGTCACCAGCAAGGACCATCTCGCCTTCGCGATCTATTGGGTTCCGGATGGTGCAACGTTCCTGAACGGCCCCGCACGCCCTTACAACCAGTTCAATCACTCCCAGGTCAACGATGCATTTTCGGTGATCTACAACCACACCTTCTCGCCGACCTTCCTCAATGAGGCGCGCGCAAACGCCGCCGGCTGGCGCTGGAATGAGATCACGTCCAACCCGCAGGCGCCCGTCGGTCTGCCGCAGGACAACATCACCTTCTTCGCACCCAACGCCGGCGTGAGCAACTTCGGCTCCGCGCTCGGCAGCATCCTCAACCAGTGGACCTACGGCTACAAGGACGTGGCGACCAAGGTCCTCCGGCAGCACACGATCAAGTTTGGCGCAGACTTTACCAACCTGCACTACCTGGCTTATAACATCGGACGCCCCAGCTACAACTTCTACAACATCTGGGACTTCCTCAACGATGCGCCCTCGGTTGAGAACGGCGGCTTCAACCCTATCACCGGAAACGTAGCCACCAGCCGCTCCGACGATCGCGAGAACATCTTCGGCGCATTCGTTCAGGACGACTGGAAGTTCCGCCCGAACCTGACCCTGCACGCTGGCCTGCGCTACTCCTACTTTGGCCCGCTCTACAACAAACAGAACACCCTTCCTTCCGTGCAGTTCGGTACGGGCGCCGCCACCTATACCGGTCTGGCTGTCCACGTTGGAGGCAATCTCTGGAACGCGCAGAAGGGCAACTTCGGCCCGCAGGTCGGCTTCAACTGGAGCCCTGGTCTCTTCCACAACAACATGACGGTACGCGGCGGATTCGGCCTCAACTTCAACCAGTCTGAGATCGCCGTCACGTCCAGCACCTTCAACAATCCCCCTTCCACGAACTACGTGAACTTTGCCTTCCAGACACCGACCAACCCCGGAACGAACGGCGCCTTTATCCAGTACGGCATTTCGAGCAGCCCGACCTCCTTCACGGGCTATGCAGCGAATACGCATGCCATTACCTCCTACAACGCTGCCAACCTGCCGACCGCCGGCAATGCCAACATCACCATCATTGGCGACGGCCACGGCAACCTGCCCACTACCTACTCTGAGCACTACTCGCTCGATACGGAGTACCAGTTCGCCCACGACCTCGTGGCCTCACTGGGATATGAGGGCAGCCTGGGACGCAACATTACCAATCACCAGACGCCGAATGCGCCTGCGGTCGTTCAGGGCTTTACGCTGAACCCGCTGGTTACGGGCGGCGACTTCTGGACCAACATCGGCAGCTCGAACAACAACGCGCTGCTGGCCGAGCTGAAGCACCCGTTTGCGCACCACCTCGAGGCCGACGCGCAGTTTATGTGGGCCAAGAGCCTGGATACCGACGGCTCCGGTCCTTACTATGAAGACCCCTACTTCCCCGCGAACGCCAGCCTATCGTACGGACGTTCCGACTACAACATCGGCAAGTCGCTGAAGATCTATGCTCTCTGGCAGCCTGTCATCTTCAAGAGCCAGGACAACTGGATGGAGAAGGTCGCCGGCGGCTGGTCCATCAGCGGCATCTTCAACGCGCACACGGGCCTTCCATGGTCGCCGAACTTCGGCACCAGCCAGTCGCTCTACTGCAGCAACTGCGGCTACTACAATCTGCGCCCGGTGTACCTGGGCGGAGGTGGAACCGCACACAGCAACAGCGCGTTTGAGAATGCAGGCACCAACTTCCCCAACATCACGACCGGACAGGCCTCGACCACGCAGACAGTCAACGGCTCCGCCAACACCACGGTTGCCTACTCCAACAAGTACTTCAGCGTGCCGAACTTCGCCAACGCCATCACGGCGACGAACAATACGGGCTTCCCCGCAGGCAACTTAGCGCTGCCCCCGCCTCCGGGTGCGGACCGCAACTCCTTCACCGGTCCCGGCTACAGGGACATTGATGCCTCGCTCAGCAAGGCATTCGGTCTCCCTAACAACCGTGTCACTGGCGAGAATGCCAAGCTGGAGATTCGTGCGGACGCCTTCAACCTGTTCAACATGCTCAACCTGAATCCAGGCAACGTCAACAACAACATCCAGTCGGCGGGATTCGGGCAGGATGTCACTCCCCTTGGTTCACGCACCATCAGCTTCCAGGCGCGCTTCAGCTTCTAAACGCCTATAGCTTGGAATGAGAGAGGGTGCTCCTTCGGGCGCACCCTCTTTTCTCCACCTGAAACAATGCAAGCTTGACCCAGAAGAGCTGCCGACCGCAGGCTAGAGAAAGTCACCATGCGATTCATGAACCTCAAACCCCTTGCCCTCGGCATTGCATCCTTGCTTGTCGCTGGACTCCCGACGTCCCTGCTTGCGCAGACGGTCGAGAGAGTCCGCATCGACGCACAGGCCCCCACCACTCCCTTCCCCCACTTCTGGGAGCAGACGTTCGGCTCCGGCCGCGCGATCCTGTCGCTGCGCCAGAGCTATCGCGACGATCTGCGCACCGTGAAGCAGGCGACGGACTTCAAGTCAGTTCGCTTCCATGGCATCTTCAACGACGAGGTCGGCCTCTACGACCCCGATCGCCGCACCATCAACTTCGCGCAGACCGCGGGGCAGGCCGGCGCCGTCACTGACACCTCCATGTACAACTTCAGCTACGTGGACCAGATCTACGATGGGCTGCTGGCCGAGGGTGTGCGGCCCTACGTCGAGATGAGCTTTATGCCGAAGAAGATGGCCTCCGATCCGGCGGCGATCCACCCCTTCTGGTACCACCCCAACGTCTCGCCGCCCGCGGATTATGCGAAGTGGGACGCGATGATTCGTGCCTTCGGCGCGCACCTGATCGCACGCTACGGCATCGAGGAGGTCGCGACCTGGCGCTTCGAGGTGTGGAACGAGCCTAATATCGACTTCTGGGGCGGCAATCCGAAGCAGGATACTTACTTTGAGCTCTACGACCACACCGCGCGCGCGCTGAAGTCGGTTTCGCCGCGCCTGCAGGTCGGCGGGCCATCCACCGCGCAGGCAGCGTGGGTCGCGCCGTTCCTTGAGCATGTCCACGCAGACAACGTGCCCATCGACTTTGTCTCCACGCATGTCTATGCGAACGACACCGCCGACAACGTGATGCACACGAACGAGAACATTCCGCGCGACACCATGGTCTATCGCGCGGTGAAGATGGTGCACGATCAGATTGCGGCCTCGCCGTACCCAAAGATTCCGCTCATCTTCTCTGAGTACAACGCCAGCTACGCAAACGAGCCGGACGTCACGGACTCGCCCTACATGGGCCCCTGGCTGGCGAACAACATCCGGCTCTGCGACGGCCTCACGGAGAGCATGGCGTACTGGTCGTTCTCCGATGTCTTTGAGGAGCAGGGGGTGGTACGGACGCCGTTCTACGGAGGCTTCGGGTTGATGGCCGCGGACAACATCCCCAAGCCCACGCTGAATATCTTCCGCGCGCTGCATCAGCTTGGCGACCGGCGCATCGCAGTGGACTCGGATTCAGTGCTGGCGACTACCGGCGGCGGCAAGCTTGCCATCGCGCTGTGGGACTACGCTCCGCCCACCGGCACCGGCGCAACCTACACCATGCCCCACGGCCCGGCGGGGCCTCCGAAAACATTTGACATCGCCGTCACGCACGTCGCATCCAATGCGGCAGTAGAGGTGTGGCGCGTGGATGACGATCACGGCAATGTGCTGAAACGCTTCGACGCGATGGGACGCCCCAGCGGCGACCTGACGCTGCAGCAGATTGCCGAGCTGCGCGCTGCGGGGGCCATGGCTCCTGCTGAACATCTCCATCTCACCAACGGACACCTGCAACTGACGGTGCCCGCGCACGGCATCGCCGTCGTTCTTCTTGGGAGGTAGACGGTTGCTTCGGCGCGATTGCCTTCGCTTGCTGGCGGGTGCGGCCCTGATTCCGCCCATCCACGGTTGCCAGAACGCCTCCACTCCGATTGCACCGTCAACGCTCACCGACGATCAGTTTCTCGACCTGATGCAGCAGGCCGGCTGTCTCTACTTTACCGAGCAGGCGAGCCCGGTGAACGGACAGGTGCTGGACCGCGCGGCGGCCTTTCCAACCAACGGCCAGATTGATACACGAACGATGGCCAGCATCGCTGCCACGGGCTTTGGGCTGAGTGCGCTGTGCATCGCCGACCAACGCGGCTACCAGCCCCATGCGAACATCCTGGCGCAGGTGCGGCGCACCCTGGACTACCACTGCAATACGCTGCCCAACGTTCACGGCTTCTACTACCACTTCAATGACGTCAACACAGGCCAGCGGTATCGTACTGTCGAGTTGTCTTCTATCGACACCGCGATTCTGCTCTGCGGCGTGCTCACAGCGCGCGCCTGGTTTCAGCAGGACGCCGAGATCGTCCAGCTCGCCACCACCATCTACGAACGCGTGGACTGGCCGTGGATGCTCAACGGCGGGCAAACCTTCTCCATGGGATGGACGCCGGAGAACGGCTTTATCGCCTCGCGCTGGGAGCACTACTGCGAGCTGATGATGCTCTACCTGCTCGCGCTGGGCTCGCCCACGCATCCAATCGACCCTGCCTGCTGGAGCGCCTGGTCGCGGCCGACCCTCACGTACAACGGCCTCACTTACATCAGCGCCGCGGACCCGCTCTTCGTTCACCAGTACAGCCACGCGTGGTTTGACTTCCGCAACAAGCAGGACCAGTTCGCCAATTACTTCACCAATTCGGTGACGGCGACCCAGGCGCATGAGGCGT
>Ga0302154_10004449_pt1 | contig 9933 bp, 9 predicted proteins | sample I_Bog_N2_3_FD_193507 | JGI IMG/M metagenome (GOLD analysis project Ga0302154, IMG submission 193507) | Peat permafrost microbial communities from Stordalen Mire near Abisko, Sweden - I_Bog_N2_3 | ecosystem: Environmental > Terrestrial > Soil > Wetlands > Peat | place: Sweden: Abisko, Stordalen...
CCGTCGTCGAGCATCGCGAATCGACCGCTTACGAGTTGTACCGAGCGTTGGTAGATGCCGTTCATCTGCTCGCCGTCATGCAGTTGTCGATGGAATAGCCCAGTCTCACGCTGAATGATCGTACCGGCTGACGGCGAGCACAAACCGCTGTGACTTACGACTGGCGTCCCACTAGCTCGACGTGGAGCGGAAAGCGTTAAGGTCCAAAATCTTCGCCGTACGCGTTTCACTGCTCAGCGAAGTGGACATCAGCTCCGACATCGGCAACCCGGCGGCCTTCGTGAGGCGGCGACGACCGTGGTGATGCGTTACGCACTTGTCCCCGTCGGCAAAGGCCGCATCGAGACGCTTGGCCAAACCCGTGGCCGAAAGATGAGCGTAGCGCATCAGCATCCGCGGATCGCGGTGGCCGCTGAATGCCTGGAGGTCAAGGAGAGAGAAGCCCCCAGGGGTGTTGCTGCCCGCTTCCGCCACGCGAGAGATGCCTTCATGGCGCAGGTCGTGGATGCGGAGCCGGTCGTCGCCGTCGGTGGCAATCGCTGCCCCTTCGCAGATGCGCTTCCACGCCTTGCGCAGGTAGTCCACCGCGATCGGGAACACGTACTTGCTCGTGCGGGGCAGCTGACGAAGCAGTGCCACCAGGTCGGCCCGCAGGGGCAGGGTGCGGGAACGACCGTTCTTAGTCTCGGGCAGAAAGGCGGTCTGTTCGTCCAGATTGACCTGGTCCCAGTGGAGCTTCAGCGTCTCGCCGCGGCGGGTGGCAGTCATCAACTGGAATTGGATGAACGTGGCGAACATGGGGACATGGGCGCCGCCACTCTCGACGACCTCCCGGGCCTCCCGGTTGGCCTTCACGCGCTGGTACTTCGTTCCGGACTCCTGTTGGGCGAATAGTTCGTCGCCAAGCGCGCGGGCAGACCAAATGCGATCCTCCTCGTGGGCCGACAGTATCAGCCGGTCTTCCTCATCGATGCGCAGGCGACGATCGCGCTCATTGAAGTACTTAGGGCGCTCCAACCCCGACATCGGGTCCATGTGAACGTGTATGCGCCAGACGTTCATCGCGGTGTTGCACACGGAGCGGAACACGTCGAGTTCGCGGTCGACGGTGCCCGGCTCTGACGACTGGAGCCGCTCATCCATGAAGTCGCGAAAGTCTTCGGGCACCAGATTGGCGAAGGGCTTGAGGATGAAGACCGACGCGTCACAAGGCTGGGACATGCGGCGACCGGACGGCTTGGGGATGTGCAGGTTCGGATCTTGCGGGTTCGGATGGGCTGCGTGAATGGCTGCCAGGTCCTGGCGTTCGAGACCCGCATCCTGAAGCCAGCCGTTGATTTGGTAGCCGATGATGAGGAATCCCTTCTTGCGAGGCGCCTCTTCCTTCAGGTAACGGATGAGCAGGTCCGCGAAGGACTTGCGGAGCGCGTCGGTGTAGTCGACGAAGAGCCCGTGATGCTGCTCTGACTCGATGCGCTGCTTGACGGCGATGGCCTCGGACGCCGTCTTGGCCGTGAAGCTCTTGCGTTGGCCATGCACCTCGAAGCGTACGGAGTACGACTCGTCGAGCACCGTGGTCGTTGGCTTGTGACCCTGCTCACGGAGCTGGGCGACGTATTGGGCAGCGTCTGCCTGCTTGTCGAAGGGGAAGAGCTGCGTCAGCTCGGGGCGTTTCTTGACAGAAACCTGCGTGCGAGAGCGGTTCTCGATATGAGCCATTGAGGAAGTTCCAGTTAGGTTAGGAACTCCGTATAGGCAAACCGCTGCCGCGTGATTCGCTCATTTTCACGAGCGGTGGCTCTGGCGACCCACAGAACACCCACTTGGTGCTCTTCTTGAAGATCAAGCGACTCGGAAAGGTCGTTGATCTACAAGGAAAATCCTGGTCGGGGTGAGAGGATTCGAACCTCCGGCCTCTACGTCCCGAACGTAGCGCTCTACCAGGCTAAGCTACACCCCGATGTTCCTGCGCGTTGCGCGTCGCCATGCGCTGGCGACTGCATTCCGCAGAGCTATGGATTCTCGCACATTTTTCTCGGCCCAGGCAAGTGGGGCGGCCGAGAAGGCGTCAGGAGGAGCGCTCGACGGAGCGTTCGCACAGCTCCAGCAGCAGCGTCTTGGCCTCCGACTCGGGCAGCGCGGCCAGTTGGTCGCGCGCCAGGTCGGCCTCGCTTCGTGCGGCCGCGCGCGTGGCGTCGATGGCCCCGGTGCGTCGCACGATCTGGACGATCTCGCCCAGGCGTTCCACCTCGCCCTGCTCGATGGCCTGGCGGATCAGCGCGCTCTCCTCGGGTGTGCCGTGCGCCATGGCGAACAGCAGCGGCAGCGTGGGCTTGCCCTCGCGCAGGTCGTCGCCCACGTTCTTGCCGAGCGCGGCCGGATCGCCTTCGTAGTCGAGCAGGTCGTCGATCAGCTGGAACGCGGTGCCCAGCGAGCGGCCGAAGTTGGCGCAGGCGTCCTCGATCTCGCGCGGCGCATCGGCGATCACCGCGCCCAGGCGCGCGCTGGCCTCGAACAGCTTGGCCGTCTTGTAGCGGATGACGCGCAGGTAGTCCTCGACGGCCAGGTCGGCGTCGTGCATGTTCATCAGCTGCAGAACCTCGCCTTCGGCGATGACGTTGGTGGCGTCGGCCAGCACGTCGAGCACGCGCATGCGGCCCACTTCCACCATCAGCTGGAACGCGCGCGAGTAGAGGAAGTCGCCCACCAGCACGCTGGCGGCGTTGCCGAACAGCGCGTTGGCGGTGGCGCGGCCGCGGCGCAGCGCCGACTCGTCGACGACGTCGTCGTGCAGCAGCGTGGCCGTGTGGATGAATTCGATGATCGCCGCCAGCTCGAACCGGCTGGGGCCCGAGAACGACAGCGCGCGCGAGAACAGCAGCACCAGGCGCGGACGGATCCGCTTGCCGCCGGCGCCGACGATGTAGTTCGCGATCTGGTCGACGAGCGCGACTTCGGACGTCAGCCGGCGGCGGATGACCTCGTCGACCGCCTGCATTTCGGCGGCCATCGGATCGACGGGCAGGGGCGCGTAGGTGAGGGGGGCGTTCACGACGGTTGGCGGCAGGGGAAACCAGCATTATAGGAAGCCTGGGCGCCCGCAGTCCGGTCACCGACCAGTACTTTGACGTTCCGGATGCTTGCTGGTATGATCGAGGGCTTCGCCGACTTTTGGCTGAACCCAGCGTGCCTGGGCCGGTTGCCACCGCATGACCACATGCGGGGCCCCACCGGCCGGGGCGACTCCTCGAAATGCAAGTTTCGACCGCGTCGTCCGGGAGGCAGGCCACGCCGTTCAGCCGTCGGCCGAAGAGAAGTTGTCAACTGAAAGGTCATATATGTACGCGGTCGTAAAAACCGGTGGCAAGCAATACAAGGTTGCTGCCGGCGAAAAGATTAAGGTAGAACAGATTGCTGCGGACGTTGGCCAGGAAATCGTGTTGGATCAGGTTCTCGCTGTCGGAAACGGCGCGGAACTGACGGTCGGCGCGCCCCTGGTCGCGGGTGCAAGCGTGAAGGCTACCGTGGTTGCCCAAGGTCGTCACGACAAGGTTCGCATCTTCAAGATGCGCCGTCGCAAGCACTACCAGAAGCATGGCGGTCATCGCCAGCACTTCACCGAACTCGAGATCTCGGCGATCAACGCGTAAGCGTCGACCCCCCGACTCATTGCACAGGAGCTAATGCACCATGGCACAGAAAAAAGGCGGCGGTTCGACCCGGAACGGCCGCGACTCACAACCGAAGATGCTGGGCGTGAAGCGCTACGGCGGTGAAACCGTTTCGGCGGGTTCCATCATCGTTCGCCAACGCGGCACCAAGTTCCACCCGGGCGACAACGTCGGCATCGGCCGCGACCACACGCTGTTCGCGCTGGTCGACGGCAAGATCTCGTTTGCCACCAAGGGCAGCCTGAACCGTCAAACCGTGTTCGTGACCCCGCTGTAAAAACGCGGATCCGTCTTCACTTCGGTTTGCGTGAGCCCCGGCGTGCCGGGGCTTTCTCGTTTATTGTTCTGAAGTCGGCACCGCCGCAAGGAAGTACCTCCCATGAAATTCGTTGATGAAGCCGTAATCGATATCGCCGCCGGCAACGGTGGCGCAGGCTGCATGAGCTTCCGTCGTGAGAAGTGCATTCCGTTCGGCGGCCCCAACGGCGGCAACGGCGGCAAGGGCGGCAGCATCTGGTTCGTGGGCGACCGCAACCTGAACACGCTGATCGACTACCGCTTCAACCGCCGCCACGAGGCGCGCAACGGCGAGTCCGGCCGCGGCTCCGACCAGTTCGGCGCGGCGTCGGAAGACATCGTGCTGCGCGTGCCCGTGGGCACGATGGTCAAGGATTTCGAGACCGACCAGATCCTGGCCGAGCTCATCGAGCCCGATGTTCCCGTGCTGCTCTGCAAGGGCGGCGACGGCGGCTTCGGCAACCTGCACTACAAGACCAGCACCAACCGCGCGCCGCGCCAGAAGACGCCGGGCTGGCCGGGCGAAGAGAAGAAGGTGCGCCTCGAGTTGCGCGTGCTGGCCGACGTCGGCCTGCTGGGCATGCCCAACGCCGGCAAGTCCACGCTGATCACCGCGATCTCCAATGCGCGTCCGAAGATCGCCGACTACCCGTTCACCACGCTTCATCCGAACCTGGGCGTCGTGCGCGTCGCCCCGGAGAAGAGCTTCGTCGTGGCCGACATCCCGGGCCTGATCGAGGGCGCCGCCGAAGGCGCCGGCCTCGGCCACCAGTTCCTGCGCCACCTGCAGCGCACCCGGTTGCTGCTGCACGTGATCGACATGGCGCCGTTCGACGCCGGCGTCGACCCGGTCAAGCAGGCCAAGGCGCTGGTCAAGGAGCTCGAGAAGTACGACCCCGAGCTGGCCGCCAAGCCGCGCTGGCTGGTGCTCAACAAGCTCGACATGGTGCCGGTCGAAGACCGCGAGGCCCACTGCAGGGACTTCGTCAAGCGCCTGAAGTGGAAGGGCCCGGTCTTCCAGATCTCGGCCCTCGCCCGCGAAGGCCTGCAGCCGATGCTGCACGCCATCTACGAGCACGTGCACGCGCAGGTGGAGCAGCTGGCGCCGCCGGTCGATCCGCGCTTCGAGGAGACGATGCCCGTGGCGGCGCCTGTCGTCGACGAGCCGGTGCGCCCGGTGCGCGGCCCGAAGAAGGTCGTTGCCAAGGCCGCCAAGGCTGACAACGACGAGCCGGTGGATCCGCGCTTCGCGCCGCTCGAGCCCGAGCCCGAACTCGAGACCGAGGCTGCCGCCCCGGCGGCCGCGCCCGCCCGGCGCCGCACCCGCGCGGCATGACGTCGGACGCGGCGTCCTCCGCGGCCGCCGCTGCCGCAATCAACGACGAACTGCGCACCGCGCGCCGCATCGTCGTCAAGGTCGGCTCCAGCCTGGTCACCAACGAAGGCCGCGGCGTCGACGCCGAGGCCATCGGCAACTGGTGTCGCCAGATGGCCGCGCTGGGCCAGTCGGGCCGCGAGATCGTGATGGTCTCGTCGGGCGCCATCGCCGAGGGCATGAAGCGCCTGGGCTGGACGGCGCGTCCGAAGCAACTGCACGAGCTGCAGGCCGCCGCGGCCGTCGGCCAGATGGGCCTGGCCCAGATGTACGAGAGCAAGCTGCGCGAGCACGGCTTCGGCAGCGCGCAGGTGCTGCTCACGCACGCCGACCTGGCCGACCGCGAGCGCTACCTCAACGCGCGCTCGACGCTGGTCACGCTGCTGGGCCTCAAGGTGATCCCGGTCATCAACGAGAACGACACGGTGGTCACCGACGAGATCAAGTTCGGCGACAACGACACCCTCGGCGCGCTGGTGGCCAACCTCGTCGACGCCGATGCTTACGTGATCCTCACCGACCAGCCGGGCCTCTACACCGCCGATCCGCGCAGGAACCCCGACGCGACCTTCGTCGCGCGCGCCCGCGCGGGCGACCCGGAGCTGGAGCGCATGGCCGGCGGCGCCGGCTCGTCCATCGGCCGCGGCGGCATGCTCACCAAGATCCTCGCGGCCAAGCGTGCGGCCGGCTCGGGCACCAGCACGGTCATCGCATGGGGCCGCGAGCCCGACGTCCTGCTGCGCCTGGCCGCGGGCGAACCCATCGGCACGTTGCTCGCCGCGCAGACCGCCAAGGTCGCCGCGCGCAAGCGCTGGATGGTCGACCACCTGCAACTGCGCGGCGCGGTGGTGGTGGACGACGGCGCGGCCATCAAGCTGCGCGAGGAAGGCAAGAGCCTGCTGCCGATCGGCGTGCGCGAGGTGGAGGGCGAGTTCCACCGCGGCGACGTGATCGCGGTGCGCGGGCTCGACGGCCGCATGGTGGCGCGCGGCCTGGCCAACTATTCGTCGGCCGAGGCGCGCCTCATCGCGCGCAAGCCGTCGTCGCAGATCGAGGCGGCGCTGGGCTACGCGAACGAGCCCGAGCTGGTGCACCGGGACAACCTGGTGCTGGGCTGAGGCCGGTCATCGAAGCCTGTCATCCTGCGCGAAGTCGCAGGATCCACGCGAACCGATACATGGCCTCAGGGGTGGATTCCGCGACTTCGCGCGGAATGACGGCGCCAGAACTGCGCGCGCGCCATGACGGATCAGCGCGCGGCGAGATCGTCCGCCGGCGGCCGCGAGTCATGCAGCGTCTCGTTCTCCACCGCGTCGGGCGGCAGGTCGCTGGGCAGGTCGTGATCGTCGCGCGGCCCACGCGGACCGCCGCGCAAGTAGCGGTTGTGGTAATTCGTCTTGGGCAGGAAGCGCGCGAGTTCGGTGAGCGCCAGTTGATACACCCCGCGCTTGAATTCGATCACCACGTCCAGCGGAACCCAGTAATCGTTCCAGCGCCAGGCGTCGAATTCGGGGTGGTCGGTGGCGCGCAGATTCATGTCGCTGTCGCGGCCCATCAGCTTGAGCAGGAACCAGATCTGTTTCTGGCCGCGATAATGGCCGCGCGCATCCTTGCGGATGTAGTGCTCCGGCACTTCGTAGCGAAGCCAGTCGCGCGTTCGCGCGAGAATCTTCACGTGGTCGGGCAGCAGCCCCACCTCCTCATGCAGCTCGCGGAACATCGCCTGCTCGGGCGACTCGCCGTATTTGATGCCCCCTTGCGGGAATTGCCAGGAATGCGTACGCAGACGCTTTCCCCAGAACACCTGGTTGCGCGAGTTGAGCAGCACAATGCCGACGTTGGGCCTGAAGCCCTCTCGGTCGAGCATAATCTGACCCCGATTCTTTAACTGCAGCCATTATTGCACCGGCTGTACATAAAACACGAGTTCGCGTTTTTCCGCATAAGCGCCGAAGAATCGTGAATCCTCGATGACAACCCGGTAACCTTGCGCCCATGAAAGCCTCCCAGTTCTTCGTTTCCACGCTCAAGGAAGCCCCCGCCGACGCGGAAGTGACCAGCCACAAGCTCATGACCCGCGCCGGGATGATCAAGAAGCTTGGCGCGGGCATCTACAACTACATGCCGATGGGCCTGCGGGTGATCCGCAAGGTCGAGGCGATCGTGCGCGAGGAAATGAACCGCGCCGGCGCCGTCGAGCTGTCGATGCCCGTCGTCCAGCCGGCTGAGTTGTGGGAAGAAAGCGGTCGTTTCAGCAAGATGGGGCCGGAATTGCTGCGCCTGAAGGATCGGCACGACCGCGACTTCGTGATGCAGCCCACCTCGGAAGAGGCGATCACCGACATCGCGCGCCAGGAACTGCGCAGCTACAAGCAGCTGCCCAAGAATTTCTACCAGATCCAGACCAAGTTCCGCGACGAACGCCGCCCGCGCTTCGGCATCATGCGCGGCCGCGAGTTCACGATGAAGGACGCCTACTCGTTCGACCGCAGCGAGGCGGCCGCCATCGAGAGCTATCACGTGATGCGCAACGCCTACCGCGCGATCTTCGACCGCTTCGGCCTGAACTACCGTCCCGTGGCGGCCGATTCCGGCGCGATCGGCGGCGACAAGTCCGAGGAATTCCAGGTCATCGCCGATACCGGCGAAGACGCGATCGCCTACTGCCCCACCTCCGACTACGCTGCCAACATCGAGGCGGCCGAAGGCGTCGCCCTGATCGCCGTCCGCGGCGCGGCTGCGAGCACGCTCACGAAGACGCCGACGCCCGGCAAGAGCACCTGCGCCGACGTGGCCGCGCTCTTGAACCTGCCGCTCGCGAGCACGGTGAAGTCGCTCGTGCTGGCCACCGACGAGCTCGACGACAAGGGCGACGTGAAGAAGGCCACCGTGTGGCTGCTGCTGCTGCGCGGCGATCACGACATGAACGAGGTCAAGGTCGGCAAGGTTGCCGGCCTGAAGGACGGCTTCCGCTTCGCGACGCCCGCCGAGATCGACGACCATTTCGGCTGCAAGCCCGGCTACCTGGGGCCGATCGGCCTGAAGAAGCCGGTCAAGGTCATCGCCGACCGCACCGTCGCCAACATGAGCGACTTCGTCTGCGGCGCCAACGAGCCCGACTTCCACTACACCGGCGCCAACTGGGTGCGCGACCTGCCCGAGCCCGACCTCGTGGCCGACATCCGCAACGTCGTCGCCGGCGACCCGTCGCCAGACGGCCAGGGCGTGCTCGCCATCGACCGCGGCATCGAGGTAGGGCAGGTGTTCTACCTGGGCACCAAGTACTCGAAGGCCATGAACGCCAACTTCCTCGACGAGACGGGCAAGCCCCAGCCGTTCGAGATGGGCTGCTACGGCATCGGCGTCACCCGCGTGGTGGCCGCGGCCATCGAGCAGAACAACGACGCGCGCGGCATCATCTGGCCGGTGGCGCTGGCCCCGTTCACGGTGGTGCTGTGCCCGATCGGCTACGACCGCAGCGCCGAGGTGAAGGCCGCGGCCGACAAGCTGCACGACGAGCTCGTGGCCGTGGGCGTGGACGTGCTGCTGGACGACCGCGGCGAGCGCCCCGGCGCGATGTTCGCCGACTGGGAGCTGATCGGCGTGCCGCAGCGCGTGGTGATCTCCGACCGCGGCTTGAAGGAAGGCCAGCTCGAGGTGCAGGGTCGCCGCGAAGACAAGGCGAGCACCGTGGCGCTGGGCGACATCGTCGCCGACCTGCGAGCGCGCCTGGCGGCATGACGTTGTCGCTCGCCCGGCGCAGGGCCGTCGCCGGCCTGATCGCCGGTGCGGCGCTGCTTGGCTGCGCGCCGGCCGCCTTCGCGGGCGCGCAGATCGAGGAGCCGCTCGCCGACGCCGTGCGCACCGCGCTGAGCGCGGCGATCGCCCAGAGCGCGCCGCCGCCCGAGCTCAGGTTCGACAACATCGACCAGCGCCTGGCCTACCTGCGCTGGCTCGGGGCGATGAGCGAGCGGCTCAAGAAGAGCAAGAGCGAAGGCCACGAGCGCATCGAGTTCCTGCAGACGATCTGGTACGAAAGCCGGCGCGCGGGCCTCGAGCCGGCCCTGGTGCTGGGCCTGGTGCAGGTCGAGAGCGGCTTTCGCAAGTACGCGATCAGCGTCGCCGGCGCACGCGGCTACACGCAGGTGATGCCGTTCTGGGCGCGCCAGATCGGCGACGGCGACGCGGCGCGGCTGTTCGTGATGCAGGTCAACCTGCGCTTCGGATGCGTGATCCTGCGCCACTACCTCGACGTCGAGAAGGGCGACCTGTTCATGGCGCTGGGCCGCTACAACGGCAGCCGCGGGCAGGCGGCGTATCCCGACATGGTGCTCGGCGCGCGCAAGCGCTGGGAGTGGACGGATCCGCACGCGGTGGCGGCGTCGGCGCCGGCTTCCGGGACTCGCTAGTGCAGTGTTCGGTGCTAAGCGGTGCATAAGTGCCGATTGGCGCCGAACACTGCACTAGTACGTCAACACGCAAGTTTCGGAACGTAGTGCCGGCTGAGTTTTCGATCAGCATCTTGTCGTGTGAATTTCCACTCGATGGTACGTTGAAGTGCGTTCCGAGCAAGCTGCCACGCATCGACTT
>Ga0302154_10004457_pt1 | contig 9926 bp, 8 predicted proteins | sample I_Bog_N2_3_FD_193507 | JGI IMG/M metagenome (GOLD analysis project Ga0302154, IMG submission 193507) | Peat permafrost microbial communities from Stordalen Mire near Abisko, Sweden - I_Bog_N2_3 | ecosystem: Environmental > Terrestrial > Soil > Wetlands > Peat | place: Sweden: Abisko, Stordalen...
CCCGACGACCGCCTGCGTCGACCTCTCCTTCATGGAGCGCCTGGTGGCCTTCGCCCGCGAGCACGAGGTGGTGCTGGTGCACGACTTCGCCTATGCGGACCTCGGCTTCGACGGCTACGACCCGCCGTCCATTCTGCAGGTACCGGGAGCTTCGGACGTGGCGGTGGAGATCTACACCATGACCAAGTCGTTCTCCATGGCCGGATGGCGCGTCGGCTTCGTGGTCGGCAACCAGGAGATCGTCCAGGCCCTGACCAAGCTCAAGACGTATCTCGACTACGGGACCTTCCAGCCGATTCAGATCGCCGCCATTGTGGCCATGAACGAGGCGCCCGACTATCCCAAGGAGATCAACGAGATCTACCGCTCACGGCGCGACGCGTTGTGTGACGGGCTCAACCGCATCGGCTGGAATCTCGTGCCACCCAAGGGGACGATGTTCGTCTGGGCACCGATCCCCGAGCCCTACCGCGAAATGGGCTCGCTCGAGTTCTCGAAGCACCTGGTCAGTGAGGCGGGTGTCGCCACTTCGCCGGGCGTCGGCTTCGGGCCGGGCGGCGACGGCCACGTCCGTTTCGCCCTCATTGAGAACGAGCAGCGCATCGGCCAGGCCGTGCGTCACCTGCGCGCCGCACTGACCAAGCTGGGATAAGCCGCCCAAGCTGGGATAAGCGGCCGCCCTTTTCAGGGGCGCTTCAGGGGAGGCCGGCGCCGGGCACCGTCGTCCGCACCTTCTCGAGGCCTCCGTTGCGGGCCGCTCGTGCCGCCGAGGCGTTGCTGTCGACCGCGGTGACCAAGTACAGCGTGCGCCGGTCGTCGTCACCCAGCATGCAGGCGTAGCAATTGCGCGAGGTCGTCACGCGTTCGAGGACCTCGCCCCCTTCGGCGACGCGCACGCATTCGGGCGCCAGCGCGTTGGCGACCCAGACGGATCCGTCGGCGCACAGGCACATGCCGTCGGGGGCGACGTTGGTGAGCGCAGCCCACACCCGTCGATTGCTCAGCACGCCGTCGGCGGCGCGGTCGAACGCGCTCAGACGGCCGCCGAAGCTCTCGGCGATGATCAGCGTGGCGCCGTCCTCGGTGATGACCGTGCCGTTCGGGAACTGCAGGTCGTCGGCGGCCTCGTGGCTGCTGCCATCGGGGTCGACGCGGATGAGCGACGCCGTCGAGATGGCGCTGGCGTCGACCGTCCCGTCGCTGAGGCCGTCCAGATCGAAACCGAAGTTGCCCGAGTAGGCCTGCCCGTTCGAGGCCACCACCATGTCGTTGGCGTGCCAGGTGGCCCACGGCCGCAGATCGCCGTGCTCGACGAGCGTGCCGTCGGGCTCGCGGCGCAGGATGACGCGGTCCAGGCGCGAGTTGAAGAGCAGGCGGCCGTCGGGGAGCCAGCCCAGGCCCGCCGGCTCACCGTCGAAGTCCACCTCGACGCGACGCTCGCCGTCGGGCGAGACCGAGAAGACGGCGTGGTCGAAGAAGTCCGAGTACCAGAGGCGGCCTTCGTGCCAGCGGGGGCATTCGCCGAAGAACAGGTCCGAGACGAACGGCTCGGCCGTCAGGGTTTCACTCGTCATGCTGCGCACCTCCACGCCGGACCGGTCCCCGGGTTCGCGGGCCGGTTTTCGGGAGTGCAGTTCAGCACAGCAGGCACCCGGTGCGGGGACGGCCCGCCGGGGGTACCTTTGGCCCGTGACGTACTGGGTGCTCAAAGCGATTCTGACCCCCGTCTTCTTCGTGCTGTGGCGCGTGAAGGTCGAGGGGCGGGAGAACATCCCCGCGCACGGCCCCGTCGTACTGGCGGCCAACCATCAGTCGTTCTGCGATTCCTTCTTCATTCCTTTGGTGGTGCGGCGCAAGGTCACCTTCCTGGCCAAGGCCGAGTACTTCGACTCCAAGAAGACGGCGTGGTTCTTCCGGGCCGCCGGACAGATCCCGATCCGCCGGGGCGGGGGGAGCGATTCGGAGCGGGCGCTCGACACGGCGCGCAACGACGTGCTCGGGAAGGGCAACATCCTGGGCCTGTACCCCGAGGGCACACGCAGCCTCGACCCCTACGTCCACAAGGGGCGCACGGGCGTGACGCGGCTGTCACGCGAATGCGGTGTGCCCGTCATTCCCGTCGGTGTCGTCGGCACGGTCGAGGTGCAGCCGGTGAACGCCAACTTCATGCGGCCCTTCAAGACCGTCATCATCCGGTTCGGCAAGCCGATGCAGATGGACCCACCCGAGAACCCCCACGACCCGCTGGCCAACCACGATCACACTCAGTGCCGGGAGTTCACCGACCGGCTCATGCACGAGATCTCCCGCCTCTCCGAGCGCCCCTACGTCGACGACTACGTCCCGGGCCGGGCGGGCGTGGCCTCAGCCTGAGAGAACGCAGCCTGAGAGAACGCAGCCTGAGAGAACGCTGCCTGGGCGAATGCCCAGCAGGCGCGTTTCGTAAGCAATCTGAAACAAGCGGTTCACATTGACCGCCTAAGTTGTAGGCCATGGCTGGCTACGTCGTGCGAATCGCGCTGCCGGACCGACCGGGTGCTCTGGGCCTCGTGGCCAGCAGAATCGGAGCAGTCGGGGGGGACATTGTGGCGATCAACATCTTGGAGCGGGACGAAGGTCACGCCGTCGACGAGTTCATCGTCGAAATCGGCGGGCAGCACCTCGTCGAGCTCCTCCAGAGCGAGATCCACGAGGTGGATGGGGCGTCGGTCCTCGAGATCAGGTCGGCGGACTCGACGACGTCGGCGGGCTGACCACGTAGGCGCACACGTGCGCCGTCATCGGGTGGCTGCGTTCCGGAGCCGGGGTCTCCAGCTGGGCTAGCGGTCGGCCCAACCCATCGATTTTTCGACGGCCCGGCGCCACCCGGCATGCAGGGCATCGGTCAGTTCGACCGGTAGTTCGGGCTCGAAGACGGCCTCGGCGTGCCAGAGCCCGGCCAGCTCGTCCAATGAGGTCCAGACGCCCGCGGCCAGGCCGGCCAGCGTGGCGGCACCGAGCGCGGTCGACTCCAGCGAGGCCGGTCGCGCCACCGGCATGCGGCTCTGCTCGGCCTGCAGCGCCAGGAGGAGGTCCATGGCGGCGGCGCCCCCGTCCGCCCGCAGCGCGGCGAGTGGGAAGGCCGACGCGGCGGCCATGGCATCGGTCATGTCGCGCACCTGGAAGGCCATGGCCTCCACACAGGCGCGGGCCAGGTGGGCGCGGCCGACGCCCCGCGTGAGCCCGGTGACGATGCCGCGGGCGTCGGGGTCCCACCACGGGCTGCCCAGACCGGTGAGCGCGGGGACGAACGTGACACCGCCACTGTCGGGTACCGACGCGGCCAGCGGCCCGACTTCGGACGCCGACGAAATGATGCCGAGACCGTCCCGCAGCCATTGGATGGCCGCGCCCGACACGAAGGCCGACCCCTCGAGCGCGTAGGCGACGCGGCCGGACGCGTTGCCGGCGTGGTCACCGAGGTCCCAGGCGCAGCTGACGGTGAGGCCGTCGGGTGCGCTCGGCCGCTCGGGCCCGGCGTTGGCCAGCGCGAAGCTGCCGGTGCCGTACGTCACCTTGACCATGCCGGGCTCGAAGCAGGCTTGTCCGAAGAGTGCGGCCTGCTGGTCCCCGAGCACGCCCGTCACGGGGACGCCGTCGAGGACGGCGGCGCCGACGCCGAGGTCGCCCAGGGCGGCGCGGCCGAAGAGGCCCGCCGACGGGCGCACCTCGGGCAGGGTGTGGGGGGGTACGCCGAAGAGGGCGCAGAGCTCGGGGGACCACGAGAGGGTCGCCGTGTCGAGCAGGAGGGTGCGGCTGGCGTTGGAGGGATCGGTGGCGTAGGCGCCGCCGCGCCGGCCGCCGGTCAGGTTCCACAGGACCCAGCTGTCGACCGTGCAGAAGGAAAGAGCCGGATCGTCGGGCGTCAGGGCCAGGTCGCCGTGGCGCAGGAGCCAGGCTGCCTTCGTGGCGCTGAAATACGGATCGAGCACGAGCCCGGTCGTGGCGCGCACCAGTGGCAGATGACCGGCCTCGGTGAGCTCGGTGCACAGGGCCGCCGTGCGGCGGTCCTGCCAGACGATGGCGCGGTGGAGCGGCCGTCCGCTGGAGCGGTCGAAGGTGACGAGGGTCTCGCGCTGGTTGGTGATGCCGATGGCGACCACAGTGTCGCCCCGCTCGACCAGGCGGGCCCCGAGCTCGGCCAGCGTGGTGCGGACGCTGCCCCAGATCTCCTCGGGGTCGTGCTCCACCCAGCCGGGTCGGGGGAAGTGCTGCGTCAGCTCCCGGTAGGCGACATCGGCCACCCGGGCCTCCTCGTCGACCGCGAGGGCCCGGACCCCGGTGGTGCCCGCATCGATGGCGACGACGACCCTGGCCATGCGCTGCCGACGTTAACGTTTCGCGGGGAATCGGCGCCTCGGGGGACCGATCTGGGGGACCTGAATCGCTAACAATCGCGAACGGCCCCTGACCTGCAGGAATGGTGTGGGCGAGTGGTTGACAAGGGCGTAACTACAGTGCTGTAATGACACAGCATCTCGTGTCTCGGGGAGGGGCCAACCACAACATGTTGTGGTGAGGCGACGCAAACCCCATCCGGGCGCTGGATCGGGAGATCCGCCGTGCGAACACCGCTCCGCTGAACTGGGCGGGGTGACGGCGACGACCGGTGAGCAGGAACACCCGCAGACAAGCAGCGACACCCCGAGTACGACACCACAGGAGGACCCCAGGACCATGGCCATCGCCCCCCAGCGATCCGAGATCGGCATCCGCCGGCACTTCACCACCGAAGGCGTGCACCCGTACGACGAAGTGACCTGGGAGCGTCGCGACGCCCGCATCACGAACTTCCGCGACGGCACCGTGGCTTTCGAGCAGCTGGGCGTCGAGGTGCCCGCGCCCTGGAGCGTGAACGCCACCAACATTCTGGCGCAGAAGTACTTCCGGGGGACCCTCGGCACCGAGGAGCGCGAGTGGTCGCTGCGCCAGGTGGCCGACCGGGTGGCCGACACCCTGACGGCGTGGGGCATCAAGGACGGCTACTTCGTCGACGACGAGGAGGCCCTGGTCTTCAACCACGAGCTCAAGTACCTCATCATCCACCAGAAGGCCGCTTTCAACTCGCCGGTGTGGGTCAACATCGGCGTGCACGGCGTGCCGCAGCAGGGGAGTGCCTGTTTCATTCTGTCCGTCGAGGACAAGATGGACTCGATCCTCAACTGGTACACGGAGGAGGGCATCATCTTCAAGGGTGGTTCGGGTGCCGGCGTGAACCTGTCCCGCATCCGCTCCTCCCACGAGCTGCTGAAGGGCGGGGGCACGGCGTCGGGCCCGGTCAGCTTCATGCGGGGCGCCGACGCGTCGGCCGGCACCATCAAGTCCGGCGGCAAGACGCGCCGCGCCGCCAAGATGGTCATCCTCGACGTCGACCACCCGGACGTGGAGGACTTCATCTGGTGCAAGGCGATCGAGGAGCGCAAGGCCCGCGTGCTGCGTGACGCCGGCTTCGACATGGACCTCGACGGAGCCGACAGCCACTCGACCCAGTACCAGAACGCCAACAACTCGGTGCGGGTGACCGACGAGTTCATGGAGGCCGTGATCGACGGGCGGGACTGGGATCTGACCGCCCGCACCGACGGCTCGGTCATCCGGACCGTGCCCGCCCGCGACCTGTTCCGCCAGATCGCCCACTCGGCCTGGGAGTGCGCCGACCCGGGCCTCCAGTACGACACCACCATCAACCGCTGGCACACCGCGCCGGTAACGGGGCGCATCAACGGCTCCAACCCGTGCAGCGAGTACGTCCACCTCGACGACTCGGCCTGCAACCTCGCCTCCATGAACCTGCTCACGTTCCTCGACGACAACGACGAGTTCGACGTGGAGGGCTTCAAGGCCGGGGTGTCGGTCGTGTTCACCGGCCAGGAGATCATCGTCGGCAACGCCGACTACCCGACCGAGCGGATCGGCGACACGACCCGGGCCTTCCGCCAGCTCGGCATCGGCTACGCCAACCTGGGTGCGTTGCTCATGGCCCAGGGCCTGCCCTACGACTCCGACGCCGGCCGGGCCTGGGCCGCCGCCATCACAGCGCTCCTGACGGGGCACGCCTACGCCACGTCGGCCAAGACGGCGGCCCGCATGGGCCCCTTCGCCGGCTACCACGAGAACGCCGAGCCGATGCTCAACGTCCTGCGCATGCACCAGGCCGAGGCGGCCCGCATTGACGAGGACGTCGTGCCGCCCGAGCTGCTCTCGGCGGCCCAAGAGTCCTGGGACCGGGCCGTCGACCTGGCCGAGGCCTACGGCGTGCGCAACTCGCAGGCGTCGGTGCTGGCCCCGACCGGGACCATCGGCCTGCTGATGGACTGTGACACGACGGGTGTCGAGCCCGACCTCGGACTGGTCAAGACCAAGAAGCTGGTGGGCGGCGGCACCATGTCGATCGTCAACCAGACGGTGCCGCGGGCGCTGGCCAAGCTCGGCTACGGCGTCGAGCAGGCCGAGGACATTGTGCGCTACATCAACGAGAACATGTCGATCCTGGGTGCGCCGCACATCGCTCCTGAGCACCTGCCCGTCTTCGCCTGCTCCATGGGCGACAACACCATCCACTACTCGGGTCACATCCGGATGATGGGGGCGGTGCAGCCCTTCATCAGCGGCGCCATCTCCAAGACGGTGAACATGCCCGAGGACGTCACCGTCGAGGACGTGGAGCAGCTGCACATCGACGCCTGGCGCCTCGGCATAAAGGCCGTGGCCATCTACCGCGACAACTGCAAGGTAGCCCAGCCGTTGTCCACGACCAAGAAGGAAGCCGACGCCATCGGTGGCGACACGGCGCCGGCCGGCTCGGACGCCGAGGCCCGTGACCGCGCCGTCACCGCCCGCATCGCCGAGCTCGAGGCGGCGCTGCTGAGCGAGCAGCAGCGGGAGACGACGTCGGTGGTGGTCGGTGCCGTGCGCGAGCGCCTGCCCCGGCGGCGGCACTCGGAGACGTTCTCGTTCCGGGTGGCCGATTGCGAGGGCTACGTGACGGTCGGCCAGTACGAGGACGGCCGACCGGGCGAGGTGTTCATCAAGGTCTCCAAGCAGGGGTCGACCCTGGCCGGGATCATGGACGCTTTCTCCATTTCGATCAGTCTCGGACTCCAGCACGGTGTGCCGCTGGCCACCTTCGTGCGCAAGTTCGCCAACATGAAGTTCGAGCCGGCTGGCATCACCGACGACCCCGAGCTGCGCATCGCCACCAGCCTCATCGACTACATCTTCCGCCGGATGGCGGTGGACTTCCTCTCGCTCGAGGAGCGGACGGAGCTCGGCATCCTCTCGAACCGGGAGCGGATGCAGCCGACGCTGCCCGGTGTCGAGGAGATGGCGACCCCGACGGTCGGCCTGGTCGAGGACGGCCTGAGCGGTGGACGGGCCGGAGCCGAGCCGGCGGCCCAGGTGCTGGCCCGGGCCCAGCAGCTCGATGCCCCCCTCTGCTACAGCTGCGGCAACACCATGCAGCGGGCGGGCTCGTGCTACGTGTGCGGCAGCTGCGGTTCGACCAGCGGGTGCTCGTAGTCTCATTCGAGGACAGTGCCGTCGTAGGACGGACACCGAGGACCAATGGCCCTGGTCATGTACCCTTTCCAGGTCGCCGCTGTCATCCCGTATGGAGACATTGCAGCGGTTGACTCCGAGGCCGCCCTCTCATGCCTGCACCTTCTGACGCTCTCGCCGGGATCTCCGTTCTCGACCTGACCCGGAATTTCGCCGGGCCGTACTGCTCCATGTTGTTGGGGGACCTCGGCGCCGATGTGGTCAAGGTCGAATCGCTCACCGGGGGTGACGACACCCGACAGTGGCGTCCGCCGGAGTGGAACGGGCTCAGCGCGACCTTCTTGGCTGCCAACAGGGGCAAGCGCAGCATTGCCGTCGATCTCGACAGTGAGGACGGCAGGAGCATCGTGCGGCGACTGGCGGCCAAGGCTGACGTCGTCATCTCGAGCTTTCGTCCCGGCTCGCTGGAGAAGCGGGGCCTCGACGAAGAGACACTGCGCCGCGACAATCCCCGGCTGATCTATTGCTCCATCACCGCCTACGGCTCGCGAGGGCCCAAGCGCGACTGGCCCGGGTACGACCCCATTCTGCAGGCCGAGAGCGGCATCATGTCGCTGACCGGGTACCCGGAGGGGCCACCGGCCCGGCTCCCCATCGCCGCCATGGATCTCGGGACGGCCTTGTGGGCCTCGGTGGGCATTCAGGCGGCGCTCCGCACGCGGGGCGAGACCGACGAGGGCGGCCTGGTCGAGGTCAGTCTCTACGAGACCGCAGCCTGGTGGTTGTCGTACCTGATCGCCGGCTACCTCGGTTCAGGGGAGGAGCCGCAGCGCCATGGCAGCGGCGCGCCCTTCCTGGCGCCCTACGAGGTCTTCGCCACTTCCGACAGCGACCTGATGGTCACCGCAGCGAACGACGATCTGTTCGCCCGGTTGTGTGACGCGCTTGGGTTCCCCGACCTGGCGGCGGATCCGTCCTACCGCCAGAACGCCGACCGGGTGGCCAATCGGGCCGCACTGCACGACCTGCTGCAGGCCCGCTTTCTCGAGAGGCCGGCGACGGAGTGGCACGGTCTCCTGCGGGCCCGGTCGGTCCCGTGCACCCCGGTACGCTCAGTTGCGGATTTCGTCGAGGACGACCAACTGGCGGCTCTCGGCATGCTCGTGCCGCTCCCACACCCCGACATCGAGGACCTGCGCGTGGTCGGCACGCCGCTCAACCTCGACGGCGTCCGTCCGGTGTCCTCGCGGCCGCCACCGCGGCTCGGTGAGCACACCGAACAGGTGTTGTTCGAGTTGGGCTACACGGCGGCGGAGATCGATGTGCTGCTTGGGCAGGGCATGGTCCGGTGAAAGCCGTCGTCGCGCTGTAGACCCTCCCGGTGCGCAGTGAGGCCGGCGCTAGAAGTGGCCGCTCAGGGTCGACGTCACACCGTTCGAGGTGCTGACGACGGTCCAGGTGTCGCCGGTCTGGACCCTGACTGCCCCGGTGCCGGCATATTGGGCCGCAAACGAGCCGCTCGGGTTGCCGACCGGAATGCTCTGACCCGAATTCAGCACGTACGTGGACGTGAGCGTTCCGCTGCCGCTCCCGGTGCCATAGGTGGTGGTCGAGATTCCTCCCGGGAAGCTGTTGTACCCGCCGTTGGGTGTCACGCCGGTCGTCTGCGCCACGTTGATGGTGATGGTCAGGGCGGTGATCGCCTTCGTATTGCTCAAGGTGATGATGTCCTGACCGCCGTACCCGCCGTACGTGTTCGTGGACGGTGTCGCGGTCACACCGTTCGAAACGGGCACCGTGGTCGTGGTGGCGGGAGGTGCCGTGGTTGTGGTCGTCGCGGGAGGCGCTGTGGTCGTGGTTGTCGCAGGTGCGGCCGTGGTGCTGGTTGTGGTCGGTGCCTGCACGTCTGCCGGCGAGCCGCCGCCTCCTCCTGTCCCCGCGCCGCTGCAGGCACCCGTGGTGCCGTAGGCCACCGGGGTGGCCGAGGCCGGCGCCGCAATCATGACGACCCCGTTGACCAGCGTGATGGCGTAGTCGGGGCTCGACGGCATGGAGTGCAGATACGTCACCGCTCCAGCCACCGGCGGCGTATTCGTCAGCAGCGCAGCGGTCGCCGTCCCGTTGGGATTCTCGGTGTTGTAGGCGGTCACGGCGGTTTCGACGCTCGTGGCGTCTGCGTTGCAGGCCGCCACCGCGGCCTGGGCGTTGACTCCCCCCAGGGCGAAGACGACGATCCCGGCCAGCACGCCCAGGACGACGATGACGATCAGGAGCTCGACCAGCGTGAAGCCCTGTTCCGGTTCGGCTCCTTTTCGCTGCACGCTCGCGACCCTCGACGGCCACACCGGAGAGACCACTCCTTTATTCGACCCCATTGCTCATTATCGACA